>Ga0335080_10009440_pt1 | contig 10192 bp, 9 predicted proteins | sample Lox_Sample_34_FD_206720 | JGI IMG/M metagenome (GOLD analysis project Ga0335080, IMG submission 206720) | Soil microbial communities from Loxahatchee National Wildlife Refuge, Florida, United States - Lox_Sample_3.4 | ecosystem: Environmental > Terrestrial > Soil > Wetlands | place: USA: Florida... | reverse complement strand
GATCGCGCACCAGAATCAAACCGCGTCTGTGGAAAGCGACCTCGCCGACCGCGAAATGGCGGACATGCGCCTGGGCGCGGAAATCCTGCGCGTGACCCTTGCCTTCGACGAACTTCTGCGCAAGGGCGTCACCCGTACCGAAGCCGGGACGCGGCTGGGGCGTCAATTTCGCGGTCTGGATCCCGGGATTTTCTATGCCCTGGTGGAATTGGATCCTGAGGTCAGTGATGCCGTAGTCCGCACCTGCACCATCGAAGAACTGGTTGCCGGAATGATCGTCCATGAAGACGTCTTCGCCAAGAACGGTTCTTTGATAGTCGCAAAAGGCCAGGAGGTCACCATTCCTCTCACCCTGAAATTGAAGACCTTCAGTGAAAAGCAGGTGATACGAAGCACGGTGCGGGTCACGCTGCCCAGGGATTTCCAGATGCCTGGTTCCACGGCGGCCGCCGCCAAAGCCTGAGGATGAAGCCCCGCCCAGCCTGGTATGAAAACGCAAGCGATCACCGTTTTGATGGTGGATGCGGACACGGCAGGATCTGAGCGGCTTCGCCTGATGCTCTGTGATTCCGAAACTCTGTTCTTTACCGTGCACCGCGCAGACCGGCTGCCCGAGGCCCTGTCTCTGCTCGAAACCCGCAGATTCGACGCGGTGCTGGCCGACGTAGGCGGTCCCGGCCACACCGAAACCGAGAATCTTTCTGAACTGCTGGCGAAAGCCGGCGGAACGCCGGTCATCCTGACCACCAATATCTATGAAAAGGCCCGCGCCCTTGAGGCCGTGCGGGCCGGCGCGCAGGATTATGTCCAAAAAAGCCAATTGAATCCCAACGCACTCGAGCGGATTCTGCTCAACGCCATTGAACGGCATCGCGCCCGCACCCGGGCGGAAGTGCAATACGCCGTTTCCAAAGTCCTCACCGAATCGGAATCGGTGCCGCAAGCCCGGGCCCGCATCCTGCAACTGCTCTGCGACTTTCTGGAATGCGGGGTGGGGCAAATTTGGGACGTGGACCAACCCACCGGGAATCTGCGCCGCTCCGAATTCTGGCATGTCCCCTCTCAGGACTACTCTCGTTTCCTGTCGGCGTGTCAGGAAATCTGCCTGACCAGAGGGACCGACCTCCCGGGCCTCGCTTTATCGAACGGAGGGCCGGCCTGGCTCTCAGACCTCTCCCCTCACTCGAACCTCCCTCATCTCGCCGCAGCGCTCGAGGCAGGGCTGTGCAGCGCTCTCGCCTTTCCCATCACTCTGGGCACTGAAACCTTCGGTGTCATGGAATTCTTCAGCGCAGAACGCCGGGGGCCCGACGAAGAGCTGCTCAAAGTCTTCACCAATATCGGCAATCAAGTGGGCCAGTTCATGGCGCGGGAGCTGGCGGAAGAAGAGAAAGAACGCCTGACCAAGGAACATCTGCTGATTCTCGACTCCACTTCGCAAGGCATCTACGGCGTCGATATGAGCGGGCGCGTCACCTTCATCAATCGAGCCGCAGCCGCAATGCTCGGTCATGCCCCGGAAGACGTTTTGGGCAAGGATGCTCATTCCTTGTTTCATCACAGCCACCCCGACGGTTCTCCCTATGAAGCCCAAAGTTGTGCCATGTTGCGTGTCCGCCACACCGGCCGGAGCTGCCGCCTCGACAACGAATACCTTTGGACCGCGGGTGGGACCGGCTTCGCCGTCGAATACTCAGCTTTCCCGATCGTAAAGGACCAAAAAATCACCGGGGCGGTGATCTGCTTTGACGACATCCGGGAGCGCAAAAAATTCGAGGTCGAACTCAGGGCCGCGCAAAAACTTGAGGCCGTCGGCAGGCTGGCGGCAGGAATCGCTCACGAAATCAACACTCCGATCCAGTTCGTGGGCGACAACGCGCACTTCCTGCAGGATGCCTTTCGCGATGCCATGAAGCTTGAGGGGAAGTATGCCCAGCTCTGCCTGGAATCCGAACACGGTCCGGTATCCGAGCGAACGCGGAGCGAAGTAAAAGCAGTGATGGCGGAAATCGACTGGACCTATCTGCAAGTGGAAGTGCCAAAAGCCGTCGCGCAGGTACTGGATGGTGTAGCACGCGTGGCCACGATCGTGCGCGCCATGAAGGAGTTCTCGCATGTGGACCAGAGCGCGGACAAGACTCCCGCCGACCTCAACAAGGCCGTGGAGAGCACGCTCATAGTGGCGCGCAACGAACTGAAATATGTAGCCGACGTGGAAACCGACTTTGGCACTCTGCCTCCCGTGGTCTGCCATCTGGGCGACCTGAACCAGGTTTTCCTGAACCTTCTTATCAACGCGGCCCACGCCATCGGAAACGTCGTGGAAGAGAGCGGTTCCAAAGGTCAGATTCGGATTCGGACCCGGCAAGATGGGGACTGGGTACAAATCGATATCCAGGATACCGGCACCGGAATTCCGGAAGAAATCCGGGACCGGATTTTTGACCCTTTCTTCACCACCAAACGGGTAGGCGAAGGCACCGGTCAGGGCCTCGCCCTGGCTCGCGCGATTGTGGTGGAGAAGCATGGAGGCACCATCACTTTCGACACGGTCATGGGAAAAGGGACGACTTTCCACGTCCGGCTCCCGGCCAACGGCCAGCCTGCCGCCAAAGTTGCGGCCGCGTCATGATCAAGATCCTCTTTGTGGACGACGAAGTCAGGATTCTCGACGGTCTGCAGCGCATGCTCCGGCCGCAGCGCGACAAGTGGGAAATGGTGTTTGCTCCCGGCGGGGTCGCCGCTCTCGCCTTGCTGGAAAAACGCCTGTTCGACGTAGTCGTCTCTGACATGCGGATGCCGGGCATTGACGGCGTGGCTCTACTGGAGGTCGTGAAGAAGAAATATCCCAGCGCTCTGCGCATCATTCTCTCCGGCTACACCCAGATGGAAGCCTCTTACCGTGTGGTGCCCGTGGCCCACCAGTTTCTGTTGAAGCCTTGCGACGGCCCGACCCTGCGCAACGCCATTGACCGAGCCACTTGCCTGCGGGAAGTGTTGAATGACAAGCGGCTTACCAGCCTCGTAGGTTCGTTGCAGGAACTGCCTTCCACTCCGCAAACCTATGCCGCCCTGCGCGGGGCCATTGCCGACCCGGAGGCTTCGATTGAGCGGATCACCAAGATCATCGAAGAAGATGTGGCGCTTTGCGCCAAAGTTCTGCAGATGGTCAACTCCGCTTTTTTTGGAGCGATGCGCAATATCTCAGAAATCAAAACGGCGGTGACCTGCCTGGGCATGAATATCCTGCAGAACCTTGTCTTATCCGTCGAAGTTACAAGGACCTTCCATTCCACACGCCCGATTCCGGGTTTCTCCATGGAGGCACTCCATCTGCATTGCCATTCCGCAGCAAGAATTGCCGCACAGTGCGCGGGACAAGCAAGCGCCTCACGCACGGCCGTGGTCGCCGCCTTTCTTCACGATGTGGGGAAACTGGTGTTGGCGGAAAAGGCGCCCGAACAACTCGACAAGGCTCTGGCACGCGCCAGCGCGGAAAAACGCCCCCTGTTCGAAGTGGAAGAGGAAGTCATGGGGGTCTCGCACGCGGAAGTGGGTGCTTATCTGCTTAGCCTGTGGGGCGTTCCATATCCGATTGTCGAGGCCGTGGCCTATCATCACCACCCGGATCGCCTGCCCCGCGAAGCCCTGGACTTGACGACGGTTACCTATGTGGCAAATCTCCTAGCCCATCAATACAGCAAGGAAGTTCCCGGCGCTCCCGCTGCGGTTTATCGGCAGATTGACGAAGGTTTGCTGGCTGCGATTGGAGAGGCCGCCCATCTTCCCGAATGGAGAAAAATGGCTGAATCCACGGCCGGCACGGCGGGATAGGCAAGAACTATGGCAGGTTGTCTACGCGAAGTGTGGCCGACCTAATGGCGCTTCGGCCATCGGGTTCGATGAATCCAGCACGCCTTCGGTCTTGATGCGGATGGCTTTGCAGATCTCGCTCGCGACCTTCATCACTGCCTCTTCCGCGCGGGCGGGACCGTCGGCTGCCATCACGGAACTAGCCGCGAGGGTAAAGGTCAAGGCATCCTCCTGCTTGTCGAAATAAAGAACCACCTGACTTGCCGCCATATGAAAACCTCCCCGGTTTGGCCTGGCAAAATCATAGGCCGATTTCTGGCGAGGCCGAGGGTACTTTCTTGGTGCAGGGGCACTCCAAGGTACCCTCAATTCCACAACCTCCGTAAATCCAACAACTTGGCCGAGGTTCGCCCAGACCGCTTCAGCTCCTGCCGGCCGCTCAAGCCCGAAAATGCTACAGTGAACTGGCTTATGTCGGCTCCCGATTCGCGCTTCGTCAAGGCATGCAAGGCGCAGGCGGTCGACCGTACGTCGGTCTGGTTTATGCGTCAAGCCGGGCGCTACATGCCTGAGTACCGCGCGGTCCGGAAACAGTATTCCCTGCTCGAAATCTGCAAGAAGCCCGATGTTGCGGCAGAGGTGACCATCACTGCCGCTGAGGCCCTGGGCGTGGACGCCGCCATCATTTTTGCCGACCTCCTCTTGCCCTTGGAAGTCATGGGTTTGCCCTTTCGCTTTGCCAGCGGCGAGGGGCCAGTGATCGACCAGCCGATCCGGACTGCCGAAGACATATCCGGCCTACGAACCGACCGCGTTGCGGATCTCGGCTATGTCTCTGAAGCAATCCGGCTCGTGGCCCACCACTTCGAAACCAAACTGCCGATCATCGGTTTCTGCGGAGCGCCTTTCACTCTCGCCAGCTACATGATCGAAGGCGGCGGCTCGCGCAACTACGTCAACACCAAGAGGCTGATGTATTCCGCTCCTGCCGCCTGGGATGAATTGATGCGCAATCTGATCACGGTGCTCGCGGAGTACGCTGCCCAGCAAATAAAGTCCGGCGCGGACGTGATCCAGATCTTTGACAGTTGGGTGGGGTGCCTGAGCGTCGAGGATTATCGCCGTTACGTTTTGCCGCACGCGACAAGACTGGTGAAAGCCTTACAACCGACCGGCGCGCCCATCATCTATTTCGGCACCGACACAGCCACGCTTCTGCCCTCGATGAAAGAGACTGGCGCCGAAGTGATCGGGCTGGATTGGCGGATTCCGCTGGATGAAGGCTGGCGCAGCGTCGGCTCGGGAGCGGTACAGGGGAACCTTGATCCAGTGCTACTTTTTGCCGGGTGGAAAGAATTGAAATCGCGCGCCGCGGAGATTATGCAGCTGGCGGCTGGGCGCCCGGGCCACATTTTCAATCTCGGCCACGGCATCCTGCCCGAGACGCCGGTTGAGAATGTAAAGGCCCTGGCCAGGTTTGTGCAGGAACATTCGGCGAAAGGCAAAGCCTAAATTAACCATTCTTACCTCTCCACCAAATGAGTAGCTCCAGCAAAACCGCCGTCCTTCTTCTCGCCCACGGCACTCCCGACTCCGTAGACGAAATCCCAGAATACCTGCGCCTGGTCATGCGCGGCCGTCCCGCGCCGCCGAAAGTGATCGAAGAAGTCACGCGTCGCTACCAACTAATCGGCCGTTCCCCGCTCACGTCGATCACGCTCCAGCAAGGAGCGCTGCTTTCACGCGAACTCGCCCTGCCGGTTTACGTGGGCATGCGCAACTGGAAGCCGTTCATCGCAGACACGGTCCGCGACATGCAAGACGCCGGCATCGAGCGCGCTGTCGTAATTTGTCTCGCTCCCCAGAATTCCCGCACCAGCGTTGGACTCTACCGTGCCGCGCTCAACGGAGACCGGCCGCCATCTTTCGCCGTAGATTTCGTCGAATCCTGGCACGACGACCCGCTCCTGATTCAGGCCTTCGCAGAAAGACTACGCGCTGGCTGGCAGCGTGCCTGCGGTGAGACGGGCGCGAAGGTCCCCGTCATCTTCACCGCACATAGCGTGCCGCAGCGCACCATCACCGAAGGCGATCCCTACGAAACACAGGCCAAGGAAACCGCGGCGCTCGTCGCCTACGCAGCCGAGCTCTCGAAGGAAGATTGGCGCTTCGCTTTCCAGAGCCAGGGCATGTCAGGCGAGGCGTGGCTTGGCCCTACTGTCGAAGAAACCATCGCCAGCCTGCAGAAGCAAGGCCATCGTGGCGTGTTCGTGCAGGCCATCGGCTTTCTTTGCGACCATGTGGAAGTGCTCTACGACATCGATATCGGCTTCAAACAGTTCGCTGAGCAGCAGGGCATGAAGTTGTGGAGGGCCGGGTCGCTGAACGATTCGCCGCTCCTGACCGCGGCGCTGGCGGAAATCGTCCGTTCGCGCCTGTCACACTCTGAACCTCGACCGCTCTAAACGTAGACGCTCCAACCATGAAACGCATTGCCATCATCGGCGGTGGAATCTCCGGGCTCTCAGCGGCTTTCACGCTGGAGCAGCGCCGCGCTGCCGGCGCACCGCTGGAATATACGTTGTACGAGTCTTCTCCGCGCTTCGGAGGTGTGTTGCGGACCGAGCTAGTGGATGGCTGCGTAGTCGAAGCCGGCCCTGACTCGTTTCTCAGCGAAAAACCCTGGGCATCGGACCTCTGCCGCCAACTCGGTCTTGCCGACCAACTGATCGGCTCGAACGACGCGCAACGCAAGACTTACATTCTGCTCAAGGGCCGCCTCATCCCGATTCCTGACGGCCTGATGTTCATGGTGCCGACGAAAATCCTCCCTGTCATCCTCTCCCCCTTGTTTTCGCGAGCCACCAAGCTGCGCGTGTCCCGCGAGTGGTTCCATCCGCCGCACAAGTCGGATGCCGACGAAAGCGTGGCTTCGTTTGTCGACCGGCACTACGGCTCGGAAATGGTCGACTACCTCGCCGACCCGCTTCTGGCGGGAGTTTACGGCGGAGAAGCTTCCCAGCTCAGCGTGCGCGCCGTTTTGCCCCGCTTCGCAGAAATGGAATCGAAGTACGGCAGCCTGAGCCGCGCCATGTTCGAAGCTGGCAAGAAAGTGCCGCCGGGTCCCGACAGAACCGCTCGGCCGCTTTTCACTTCCTTAAAAGCCGGCATGCAAAGCCTGGCCGAGATTGTGCTCCAGCGTTTGCCGGCGTCCTCGTTGCGTCCGAGCACCCCGGCACAGGCGCTTCAACCTGAGGAGGGAGGCTGGCTGGTTTCGGCCGGTTACGGGACCGATCTGTTTGACGCGCTCATCGTCGCTACGCCTGCTTCCACTGCAGCTTCTCTGCTGCATTCCACGCAACCGGAACTCGCGTTGGAACTGGCTTCGATCGCTTACAGCTCCTCCGTGACGGTGGCTTTGGCCTTCGACCAGAAAGTGCGCGCCGCACTTCCGCCAGGTTTTGGATTTCTTGTCCCCCGAACTGAGAATAAGCGCATGCTGGCCGCTACGTTTGTTCACAATAAGTTCCCTCATCGCGCTCCGGCCGGCCGCGCCCTGATCCGCTGCTTCCTCGGAGGCAGTCGCGATGAACGAGTCCTCGAACTCCCCGACGAAGAAATCATCCGCATCGTAAGAGAAGAACTGCGCCAGATTCTCAGAGTCAGCGCTGAACCGCTGTTCGCTCGCGTCTGTAAGTGGCGTGCGGCTATGGCACAGTACACAGTCGGCCATCTGGATCGCCTGGAGCGGATTGAGCGTCTTCGCCAGCAATTGCCTGGCCTGGCTCTGGCGGGCAATGGCTATCGCGGAATCGGCGTTCCCGACTGCGTTCGCTCCGGGCAGGAGGCCGCCGAACAGGTCCTGGCGAGATTACTCCCGTAATCCTACGTAAGCGCTCTCAGTTGCAGAAACAAACCGGCTGGTTCAGGGTTAGTACAATGCGGGGAAAACGTGCATGAAAAACCGTCTACTACTATTCGTAACGCTTGCAATCCTATTGGCTCTCCCGCTTGCGGGCGAGGAACAGAAATCTCAGCCCGACACGCCGGGGATGGACATGTCCGGGCAAAAAACACCCGCTGAGCGCCCAGCCGGCGAAGCACCTGCCCCCGACGCCTCCGACATGCGCGACATGCCCGGCATGGGCAGCGAAGGCAGCGCCATGCAATCCATGGAAGGCCACCACATGGATATGGGTCCGCACATGAAGATGACCACGCTGCGCGATCCCAAACCCGGCGACCAGGAAAAAGCCAATCAGGTGGCGGAAGCCGCCCTAAAAGCTGCCAAAGAATACACCGACTACAAAGTCGCGCTGGCCGATGGCTTCAAGATTTTCCACCCCGAACTGCCACAAAAGCAGTATCACTTCACCAACTATCGTTACGCGTTTGAGGCGGCCCTGCACTTCAACCCGGATCATCCCACTTCGCTGCTCTACGAAAAGCATGGAGATGATTACAAGCTGGTCGGTGTGATGTATACCGCGCCCAAAAACGCCACCGAAGATCAGCTCGATCAGCGCATTCCGCTCAGCATCGCGCAGTGGCACGCGCACGTGAACTTGTGCCTGCCTCCGGCCGACAAAAAGGGCGAAGCCTGGGGTCCCAATGCGAAGTTTGGCCTGCGCGGCTCCATCGCCACGAAGGCAGAGTGCGACGCCGCCGGCGGCAAATTCATGCCCCAGATTTTTGGCTGGATGGTCCACGTCTATCCCTTTGAAAAAGACCAGGCCAGCATCTGGACGGTAGAACGCCAGATGCCCGGCGGGCACGTGGACTGATGTTAAGAGCTGCGTAGTAAACTCAGCTGTCGGCAACCTCCGGGGCAGTGCGACAAGGGAGTGGACTACCAGAACCCTCAGATCGCAGAGATTTACGACCTCGATAACCCGTGGGCACGGGAATACGACTTCTACCTCTCTCTCGCCGGACCGCGCCCCTGCAGTGTTCTCGACCTGGGTTGCGGTACAGGTACGCTCTGCTGTGCCCTCGCCGAACGTGGTCACCGGGTCACAGGGGTTGATCCGGCAGCGGCGATGCTGGCTGTGGCCAAAAGCAAACCCCACGCTCAGCAGGTTGAGTGGGTCGAGTGCTCCGCCCAGAGCTACTGGTCGCACCGGCGCTTCGACCTGATCGTCATGACCGGGCACGCTTTCCAGGTGTTGCTTACTGACACCGATACCCTGGCGGTATTGGAGACCATGCGTGCCCATCTCAAGGAGCGCGGCAAGGTTGCGTTTGAGACTCGCAATCCGCGGATCGATTGGGCTGGCGAGTGGACGGGGCGGTCGCCTTCGGTCCACACGTTGCCCGGTGGAAAACTTCTTGAGACGTTGGAGATTACTGGGCAGGACGATGAATTCATCTCGTTCCAGACTTACTACCGCTTACCGCGCGCGACGCTGACCACAAGCAGCAAGCTGCGGTTTCCATCGCGAGAACATGTAGAGGCCCTGATCGCCCGTTCGGGACTGGTGGTCCGCGACGTTTTCGGAGACTGGGACGCCGCCCCGTTCGCGGCCGCAAGCTCGCGAGAAATCATCTTTATCGCGGAAATCGCCGGATAATTGAGTACGCACTACCCATTCCTCACTCTGCCGCCGGCGATACCTTAAAGACAAGCCGGTCACTCACCACAAAGTTAAGCAGCGAACAAGTCGCAATCGTGATCACGTTCGCCAGCAAGTACTGCACATGCCCCAAATCCACTAGCAATTTCATCAACGCCAGGTTTGCCGCAATAGAAAACGCTCCCGTCGTCAGATTGAATCTCGCGAACCGCGCGATCTCCGAACTCGCAGGCCGGTCAGCCCAGGTGAACCGCTGATGCCAAAGGTAGTTGTGAATCACCGCAGCTTCAACCGCCAGTGCCGTCGCCCACAGGTATCCGAGATGCAGTCCTGATTTGAGCAAAGTCAGCACAGCCAATTGCACGCCGATACCAATCCATCCCACGATGTTGAACTTCATCCATCGCCAGGCCGCGCTTCGCCATCTCGCGGCGTCGCTCATGAGATGGGCTCTTCCCGATAAAGCCTGATCGTATTGCGCGCCGTGAAGAAGACCAGCATCGCCGCCATCCCCACCAGCCCAATCACACCGCCTACATCAAACAGCCGGTAGTGCTCTTTGAGCACAGTAGGCCAACGCAGGAGAGCTAAATTTCCCACGGCCAACAGAAGACGCAGCTCAGTCGGCCCAAGACTCCAGAACGAGAGCCGGAACTCCCCCAAAGTGTAAGTCGCCAGATAAGACTGGATGGAGAGCAGCAGGAACCCGGCCAGCAATCCGGCAGCAATCAAAGGATGCATGTATCCCGAGAAAGCCAATCCGCCCATGAGCGCCAGCGACCCAAAGCTGTCCACCATGTGGTCAA
>Ga0335080_10009439_pt1 | contig 10192 bp, 9 predicted proteins | sample Lox_Sample_34_FD_206720 | JGI IMG/M metagenome (GOLD analysis project Ga0335080, IMG submission 206720) | Soil microbial communities from Loxahatchee National Wildlife Refuge, Florida, United States - Lox_Sample_3.4 | ecosystem: Environmental > Terrestrial > Soil > Wetlands | place: USA: Florida... | reverse complement strand
CCCGGTCGCCGGCCAGGTCGGCCAGGGCCTGGTCAGCCTCATCGAAGCGGTAGCCGGTGGTGGTGACCTTGATCCGCAGCCGCTGGGCCAGCCGGAGGAAGTCGGTGGCGTCACCCCGGGTGTTGGCGGTGACGCTGCGCAGCGTCCGCTCCTGGAACAGGTCCCTGGCGTAGTCCAGCGGCGGGATCTGGGTCAGGTAGATGCCGGCGACCGCCAGCGTGCCGCCGCGGCCGAGCGCGGCGAGCGCCGCCGGCACCATCTCCCCCACCGGGGCGAAGATGATCGCCGAGTCGAGCGGCTCCGGTGCCGGATCATAGGAGTCCTGCGCGGACGCCGCCCCCAGGCTCAGCGCCAGGTCACGGGCGTCAGGGGCGCGGGTGAACACGTGCACGGCGGCCCCCTGCGCGATCGCGACCTGCGCCGCGAGGTGAGCCGACCCGCCGAAGCCCCAGATGCCCAGCGTGCCGCCGGGCGGGATCTGCGCGCGCAGCAGCGCCCGGTACCCGATGATCCCCGCGCACAGCAGCGGGGCCAGCTCGGTGTCGGAGAACCCCCCCGGCAGCGCGTGCGCGTACGCGTCGGCGACCGTGAGGTACTCGGCGTAGCCGCCGTGGATGTCCCAGCCGGTGTAGACGGAGGCCGGGCACAGGTTCTCCTGGCCGTGCCTGCAGTACTCACAGGTGCCGTCGGTCCTGGCCAGCCAGGCGGCGCCCACCCGGTCACCGGGGGCGAACCGGGCCGTTCCCGGCCCCACCGCCACCACCTCGCCGACCACCTCGTGGCCCGGCGTGATACCGGGCGCACGCGGTGGCAGGTCGCCTTCGGCCAGGTGGAGGTCGGTGCGGCAGACGCCGCAGGCCCGGACCCTGACCAGCAGCTCGCCGGGGCCGGGCTCGGGGATGTCGCGTTCGGTCAGCCGCAGCGGCCCGGTGGCAACCGGGCCGGGCTGGTGAACCACCCAGGCACGCATGAGGCCACGCTAGCGCCGGGGGCCGCACCCGCCGGCAGGTGGCCTGCCCGCCATTGGCGGGCAGGCACGAAGGCGACAAACAACCCTATTGAGGATTGAAGTTAGCGGATTCACACCATGGCCCCAGCACCATCCTGTTACGCTCGCTAGGCCCGGGGGTTTGCGAATCTCCTTCGTAGCAAAGTCGTAACACGTCCGTGTCCGTCCCCGTCACACCCGAGGCCCGAGCAATGAGATGGCGTCTGCGGTCCGTCCGCACGAGAATCCTTCTGCTCGTTCTTGTTCCCGTGCTTTCGCTGGTCGGGATCTACGCGTTCGCCATCAGCACCACGGCCAGAGACGCGGTCAACCTGACCAAGGCCAACACGGTGAAGAACGCTGTCGGCGATCCCATCGCCGCGTTCATGGCGCAGATAGGCATCGAGCGCATGCTGGCGATCGGCTACATGTCCGCCACCACCGGTGCCAACCTCGCCAAGCTGGAACTGCAGGAGACGCACACCAACGCGGCGGTGGCGAACCTGCACTCCGCCCTCAGCTCCAGCGCGACCATGGACAACGCGTCCCCCACCGAGAAGCAGGCCATCACCTCCCTGCTCCGGGACACCGCGGGCCTGCCCAGCCTGCGCGCGCAGGTCGCCGCCCAGATCATCCCAAGCGGGCGGGCCTTCAACGAGTACAACGCCATGGTTCAGGGCGCCAACCAGGTGCTGAGCTCGGCGATCCGCCAGCAGAACAACGCGACGGTGGTCGCCCAGGCGCTGGCGTTCGTGCGGATGGGCCAGTCCGAGGACTTCCTCTCGCAGGAGAACACGCTGCTGCTCGCGGGCCTGAACAGCGGCAAGTTCAACGCGTCCAGCCTCCAGCAGTTCACCCAGCTGGTCGGCGCCCGGCGGGCCTTCTACAACCTGACGCTGCCCGACCTCGACCCCCGCTACCGCATCTACTACACCCGCGCCGTCAGCCCGCGGGCCCTCGCGTCGCTGGGGCTGCTGGAAGACACGGTGATCCACAACACCCGGCCCGGCGCCGTGCCGCCGGTCTCGCCGGTCACGTGGGAGCAGGCGGTCGGGTCGGTCGCCACCGGGCTCACAGCGGCCGGCACGCAGGCCGCGGACGCGCTCACCAGCCAGGCCAACAGCCAGGCCAGCGCCACCTACCTGCGGCTGTTCCTGGTCGGCGGCCTGGGCCTGATCGCGATCATCGTCTCCATCGGCCTGGGCCTGTGGATCGGGCGCCGCGAGGTGCGCGAGCTGTCCTCCCTCCGGGAGTCCGCGCTGGAACTGGCGAACGAGCGCCTGCCCGACGTCGTGACCCGGCTGGCCGCCGGCGAGCAGGTGGACGTGTCCGCGCAGGCGCTGCCCATCTCCGCCAGCTCGGGCTCCGACGAGATCGGCCAGGTGAGGGAGGCCTTCGCCACGGTGCAGCGGACGGCCGTGGAGGCGGCCGTCGGGCAGGCACGGCTCCGCCAGGGCATCAGCCACATCTTCCGCAACCTGGCCCGGCGCAGCCAGTCGCTGCTCCACCGGCAGCTGACGCTGCTGGACGCCATGGAAAGGCGGGCCCGGGATCCGCAGGAGCTTGACGACCTGTTCCGGGTGGACCACCTGGCGACCCGCATGCGCCGGCACGCCGAGAGCCTGATCATCTTGTCCGGTGAGGCGCCCGCCCGCGGCTGGCGGCACCCGGTGCCGCTGGTGGACGTGCTGCGGGCAGCGGTCGCGGAGGTGGAGGACTACACCCGGATCAAGGTCTCGGCGAGCACCCAGGCCTCGCTCGCCGGGCCCGCGGTCGGCGACGTCATCCACATGATCGCCGAACTGGCGGAGAACGCGACCATCTACTCGCCCCCGCAGACCCCGGTGTCGATCAGCGGCAGCGTGGTGGGGCAGGGCTTCGCGGTGGAGATCGAGGACCGCGGGCTCGGCATGACCGCCGCGCACCGGGAGGAGATCAACGCCCAGCTGGAGAACCCGCCCGCGTTCGACCTTTCCGGCAGCGACCAGCTCGGCCTGTTCGTGGCCGGCCAGCTCGCCAAGCGGCAGAACATCCGGATCTCCCTGCGCGCCTCGCCCTACGGCGGCACCACGGCGATCGTGCTGATCCCGCGCTCGCTGGTCGTGCCCGAAGGGGCGTCGTCCAAGGACACCGCTCCCTTGCCGGTTGGCAGCGGAGCGCCGCTGCGGGCCAGGCACGCCATCGCGAGCGGGCAGGATCTGGCCGGTACCGGCGACGGGCCGCCCGGCCCGTCCATCCCCGAGCAGCGGCAGCCCAGCCCGCCCCCTCCTCCCCCCATCCCCGTCCCGGCTTCGGGCCTGCGCGGAGAATGGGGACCCGCCCTGGACTGGTCAGAGACCAGCCCGCCCAGCCCGGCAAGCCCACCCGGCCCGCTCGGGAGCACCGAGCACCCGCCGCTGGGGTACGCCGACGAGCTCACCGCTGGCCAGCCGTCCCGGCCGGCCGGGTTCTCCCTGCTGCGCCCGGGCGGGGGCAACGGGCCCAGCAGCGTCATCCCGGCGGCGGCCGAGGAGACGGCCGGACCCGACCTGGGCGGCACCGACCTGCTGGACGAGTCCGGACTGCCGCGGCGTGTCCGCCAGGCGAGCCTGGCACCGCAGCTTCGCGAGGGCCCGGCCCGGCCCGGCCCATCGGCCGACCTCGGGATGCTCTCCGAGCCGCCGGAATGGCAGCCGTCCGAGACGGCCGCGCCCGAGCGGTCGCCGGAGGAGACCCGTGCCACCTTGTCGGCCATCCAGCGCGGCTGGGAGCGCGGCAGGTCGGTCTTTGACCCGGCCGGCGGCAACGGTGAAGGCGCGCCCGGGCCAGGAGCCGCCCCCAGCGGCGCCGACGCCACCGATACCATGCAAGCCGTGAACACGGGCACCGCGCCGGGTGCGGGCGCCGAGACCGCAGACACGGGCATCGGCGCCGACTCCGCGGCTGCCTGGACGGATGGGAGCGGCGCGAGCACTGAGACGCACCGCCCCGAAGACTGACGCGGGGGGACAACCGTGGCTGAGACCGACCGGCTGGCAGGGCCCGGCACCGATGCCGACCTGGGCTGGCTGCTTGACGACCTGGTCACCCGTGTCGCCCAGATCGACAAGGCACTGATCCTGTCCCGCGATGGCCTCGCCATCGGGGCCTCGCAGGGCTTCACCCGGGAGGACGCCGAGCACCTGTCCGCCGTGGCGGCCGGTTTCCAGAGCCTCGCGCGCGGCGCCGGGCACCACTTCGGCGGCGGGCGCATCCGCCAGACCATCGTGGAGATGGACAACATCTTCCTGTTCGTGACCTCCGCCGGCGAGGGCAGCTGCCTGGCCGTGCTCAGCCCGGCCACCGCCGACGTGGGCCTCATCGCCTACGAGATGGCGATCCTGGTCAAGCGCGTCGGGCCGCACCTGGCCGTGCAGCCCCGGCCCGCCTCGGCCGTGGACGGGGCAGGATAGCTGCGATGACCCCGCCCGAAGACCGCTGGCTCGACCAGGACGCAGGACCCGTGGTCCGCCCCTATGCGCTCATCGGCGGCAGGACCCGGCCCAGCGGGGAATCACTGGACGTGATCGCGATGATCATCGCGGTCCGGGGTGTCTCCCACGACCCGGTCGGCCTGGAGCCTGAGCACCTCGCGGCGCTCCGGCTGTCCTCACTGCCGATCTCGGTGGCGGATCTCGCGGCAGACCTCGACCTCCCGCTGGGCGTGGTCCAGATCCTCCTCGGAGACCTGCGGGAACGCTCCCTCATCACCGTTCACCATCCCATACCGCCAGCCAGGCTGCCCGACCCACAGATCCTCAAGGAGGTCGTCGATGGTCTACGCCGGCTCTGACCGGGCAGCCGTACCGGTCAGCATCAAGATCCTCATCGCCGGTGGTTTCGGGGTGGGAAAGACCACACTGGTGGGATCGGTGACCGAGATCCGCCCGCTGCGCACCGAAGAGCCCCTGACCGAGCCCGGCCGGCATGTGGACGTGCTGGACGGGGTGGAGCGCAAGAGCACGACCACCGTCGCCCTGGACTTCGGCCGGATCACCATCCGCGACAACCTGGTCGTCTACCTGTTCGGGACACCGGGGCAGGAGCGGTTCTGGTTCATGTGGGATGAACTGTCGCGCGGCGCTCTCGGCGCGGTGGTACTCGCGGACACCCGGCGGCTGGCTGACTGCTTCCCGTCCGTCGACTACTTCGAGAAGCACCATGTCCCGTTCGTGGTGGCGGTGAACTGCTTCGACGGGGCACGCCGCTACGATCCGCGGGCCGTCCGGTCAGCGATCGACCTCGACCCGGACGTGCCGGTCGTCCTGTGCGACGCCCGCCAGCCATCGTCGGGCAGGGACGTGCTGATCGCGCTGGTCGAACACGCGATCGCGACGATCCGGCGCAGCACCGAGACGGAAGACAAGGTCCCGGCCCGCTGACCCGTGCAGAGCCGGCGGGCTCTGCACGGGCGCGGGGTGAGGGGTCAGTCCCCGGGCACCTCGGTCATCAGGTCGGCCGAGGTCTCCATGCCGGCCTGCCACACCGACCGGGCGATGATCTTGGTGGGGTCGGCGCGGTGCCGGTAACGGGCGGCGACCTCCTTGCCCTCTTCCAGCAGACCTTCCGACAGGGTGGTCGGGTTCAGGCCCAGGGCCAGGAACTGGTCGTTGCGCACGATCAGGTCATTCTCCTCGGCCTCGCGCCGCGGGTTCGGCAGGTAGGCGATCTCCGCCCCCATCGCGTCGGCGATCATCTTGGCGAGGTCGACGAGCCGGTGCGTCTCGGTCATCTGGTTGAGCACCCGCGGCCGTGACGGGTCCTCCGGCGGGTTGGTGATCGCGATCTCGATGCACCGGACCGTGTCACGGATGTGGATGAACGCACGGGTCTGGCCGCCGGTGCCGTGCACGGTCAGCGGGTGCCCGATCGCGGCCTGCATGAGGAACCGGTTCAGCACGGTGCCGTAGTCACCGTCGTAGTCGAAGCGGTTGATCAGCCGCTCATCCTTGCTGGTCTGGTCGGTCTGGGTGCCCCACACGATGCCCTGGTGCAGGTCGGTGATGGCCAGCCCGTCGTTCTTGGCGTAGAACGAGAACAGCAGCTGGTCCAGCGTCTTGGTCAGGTGGTACACCGAGCCCGGGTTGGCCGGGTGCAGGATCTCCCGCTCCAGCTCACCGTCGGGCGTGGGCACCTTCACCGTCAGGTACCCCTCCGGGATCGGGGCGCTGCCCGACCAGCCATAGCCGTACACGCCCATCGTGCCCAGGTGCACCAGCGAGGCGTCGATGCCGGTGGCGACCAGCGCCGTCAGCAGGTTGTGGGTCGCCCGGACGTTGTTGTCGACCGTGTAGCGCTTGGTCTGCGTGGACCGCATCGAGTACGGTGCCGCGCGCTGCTCGGCGAAATGCACGATCGCGTCCGGCCGCAGGTCTTCCAGCACCGCCACCAGCCGGTCGTACTCGGTGGCCAGATCCAGGTTGATGAAGCCGACCTCACGCCCTGATTTCTCGTGCCACACCCGGATCCGCTCACCGATCGGGCGGATCGGCGTCAGCGAGTCCACCTCAAGCTCGACGTCGATCTTCCGGCGGCTCAGGTTATCGATGATGGTGATCTCGTGACCGCGGTCCGACAAATAGAGCGTGGTCGGCCAGCCACAAAAACCATCGCCGCCGAGAACCAGAACGCGCATTCCGACTCCCATCGTGTTCTGCCCAACAAGAGGGACGCCCGTGGCCGCCGCCCCGTGGGCGGGAGCCGGCCCGGACAGGCACCGGCTCAAGCCACGACGTCCCGTAGGCGGATAGTGTACCGGGCGATGCCCCTGGTGTTACCTGCCCGTAGGGGTAGCGGCCAGTACCTGGCCGTCTGATGGGGCAAGTGTTGGGTTACGGGACGGTGCAAGAAGTGCCGATTCTACCGGCTTTTCCACCCCACCGGGCCTGACGTGCGGGAAACGGCACTGTTCAGGACGGGGGGTGTTCCTCATCACCGAAATCCGGGCCCACTGGGCGCCCATCGAGTGCAGCGGTGCCGAGATCCGGGCGATGCGGCAGGCCAGCGTCATGGCCGGGGACGGCCATCCAGCCACTCTCGTCCGCGGCCGTCCCGCCACTCTCGTCCGCGGCCGTCCCGCCACCCTCGTCCGCGGCCGTCCCGCCACTCTCGTCCGCGGCCAGGTCGCTGGCTGGCCGGGCATCGCCGCGCGCTGCCGCCCGGGCCCTGCCGCGCGGCGGGCCCACGCCGGTCCCGGCCCGGCCGCGCCGCCGGGGGGTGATCACCCGGCGGGCATGCTCGATGTAGGGGGCGATCTCGGCCCGGAATCTCTGCGCGTTGTGGCTGCTCAGGTCGATCTCATAGGGCCTGCCGTCGACCTCGAACCGCAGCGTCTCGCTTGCCTCGGAGGCATCCAGATCATCGATCAGGTGGACATGAGTCTTCTTGGTCATATCCGCCCTCCCGGGGAGCCTGGTACGGGTGATTTGCCTGTGCCCATGGTAGCCAAGGGCCGGCAGGCGTCCCGGCATTGCCGCGGTATTGCCCCTGCTTTGCCCCGGAATGCACGCCCACTCCCTTGCCGCCCGGCATGTCGATCCGGCCCGCACCCGTTCGTGTAGGGGGTGAAGGGAACTCACCAGTTGCCGCCCGCCAGCGCCACCCGAACCCGGGAACCCCTGGCACCGGTAACGTCAAGGAGGAACAGATGAAGCAGTACCTGCTGAGCGTGTACCAGCCGGAGGGAACTCCCCCCTCGCCGGAGGTGCTGGAGAAGATCATGCGGGATGTCGGCGCCGTGCGCGAACAGATGCAGGCCGCTGGCGCGTGGGTCTTCTCCGGCGGCCTGAACGCCCCGGACACCGCCACCGTGCTGCGGTCCGACGGGGGCGAGATGCTCATGACCGACGGCCCGTTCGCCGAGGGCAAGGAGTATCTCGGCGGGTTCACCATCATCAGGGCAGCCGATCTCGACGCCGCGCTGGAATGGGGCCGCAGGCTCGCCCGGGTGCTCCCGCTGCCGATCGAGGTGCGGCCGTTCGTGGACGAGGCCGGGGACTGACATCCGGCGTGCCTGCCGTCGGCGCCCCGCAGATCGCGCAGGTGTTCCGCGAGGAGTACGGCCGCGCGGTGGCCGTCCTGGCCCGCCACTTCGGTGACATCGACATCGCCGAGGAGGCGGTCCAGGACGCGTTCGCCGTGGCGGTGCAGCGGTGGCCGGCCTCCGGGCTGCCCCCGGCCCCGGCCGGCTGGATCATCACCACCGCCCGGAACCGGGCGGTGGACCGCCTGCGCCGGGAGGCGTCCCGCGACGACCGGCACGCGCAGGCCGCCCTGCTGCACGCCCGCGATGACCCGCCGGAGGAGAGTGCTGTGCGCGACGACCGGCTGCGGCTGATCTTCACCTGCTGCCATCCGGCGCTGGCCGTCAGCGCGCAGGTGGCACTGACGCTGCGGCTGCTGGGCGGGCTCACCACCGCCGAGATCGCCCACGCCTTCCTGGTGCCCGAGCCGGCGATGGCGCAGCGGATCGTCCGGGCCAAGGCCAAGATCCGCGACGCGAAGATCCCTTACCGGGTGCCGGCCGAGGCCGATCTGCCGGGCCGGCTGCGGGCCGTGCTGGCCGTGGTCTACCTCATCTTCAACGAGGGCTACACGGCTAGCTCGGGCGAGGCGCTCATCCGCGAGGACCTGTGCGCCGAAGCCATCAGGCTCGGGCGGCTGCTGGCCGGGCTCATGCCCGACGAGGCCGAGGTCATGGGCCTTCTCGCGCTCATGCTGCTCACCGAGTCGCGCCGGGGCGCCCGCACCACCCCCAGCGGGGGCCTCGTGCTGCTGGCCGAGCAGGACCGCGGCCGCTGGGACCGCGGCCTCATCGCCGAGGGCCAGGCCATCGTCCGGCAATGCCTGCGGCGGGGCCATCCGGGCCCCTACCAGATCCAGGCGGCGATCAGCGCCGTGCACAGCGACGCGCGGGCCGCGGCCGCGACGGACTGGCGGCAGATCCTGCAGCTGTACGACCAGCTCGTCGCGCTCGCCCCGGGCCCGGTCGTGGCGCTGAACCGCGCGGTCGCGGTCGCCGAGGTCGAGGGGCCGGATGCGGCGCTCGCCCTGGTGGACGGCCTCGGCCTGGCTGAGTACCACCTGTTCCACGCCATCCGCGCCGACCTGCTCCGGCGGCTGGGCCGCGACGGGGAGGCGGCGCTGGCGTACGAGGCGGCGATCGCCCGCGCCCGCAACGCCGCCGAGCGCGAGTTCCTGCGCCGCAGACGCGACTCGCTCGGCCGGGACGGATGATCCGCCCGCCGGGGGGCCGGACGCGGCGGGCCGGTCAGCGGGCCAGCTTCACCACGGTGACGAAGAAGTTGTCGATCTGCCGGATGACGTCCATGAAGCGCTCGAAGTCCACCGGCTTGCTGACATAGGCGTTGGCGTGCAGGGAATAGCTCCGCAGCACGTCCTCCTGGGCCTGCGACGTGGTCAGGATCACCACCGGGATGACCTTGAGCACCGGATCGGCCTTGAGCTCGGCGAGCACCTCCAGGCCGTCCCGGCGCGGCAGGTTGAGATCGAGCAGGATCAGGCCCGGGCGGGGCGCGTCGGCGTATTCGCCGGCGCGCCGCAGGAACTGCAGCGCCTGCTCCCCGTCGGTCACCACGTGCAGCACGTTGCGTATCTTGTAATGCCCGAACGCTTCCCTGGTCATCAGCACGTCGCCCGGATCGTCCTCGACCAGCAGCACGTCCACCAGCTCGCATTCGCCGCGCTCAGTCATCGGCATCGGAGTCCTCGGGTCGCATGGGCAGGGTGAAGCAGAAGCGGGCGCCGGACGTGACCGCCGTATCCAGCCAGATGCGGCCGCCGTGGTATTCGATGATCTTCCGGCACATGGCCAGGCCGATGCCCGTTCCCGGATATGCCGACTTGTCGTGCAGCCGCTGGAAGATCACGAAGATCCGGTCGGCGTATTCGGCCGGGATCCCGATGCCGTTATCGGTGAAGGAGAACAGCCACTGGCCGCCGTCCCGGCGCGCCGACACCGAGATGCGGGGCGCCTGCTCGCCGACGAACTTCAGCGCGTTGCTGAGCAGGTTCTGGAACACCGCGGTGAGCAGCGAGGCCTCCCCCAGCACCACCGGCAGGTCGCCGACCTCGATCGTCCCGCGGGCGGCCCTGACCGCCGGGCCGAGGTTCGCCCAGGCCTGGGCGAGCAGGACGGCGCAGGAGACCTGCTCCCGCCGTCCCCCC
>Ga0335080_10009437_pt1 | contig 10193 bp, 8 predicted proteins | sample Lox_Sample_34_FD_206720 | JGI IMG/M metagenome (GOLD analysis project Ga0335080, IMG submission 206720) | Soil microbial communities from Loxahatchee National Wildlife Refuge, Florida, United States - Lox_Sample_3.4 | ecosystem: Environmental > Terrestrial > Soil > Wetlands | place: USA: Florida... | reverse complement strand
GCTACCGCGACGGTGGGCAGCTCTGATGCTTTCGGGCTATCGGCTTCCACGCCCTCGTGCTTCGAGCAGGAAGAGAACAGCGCTCCCAACCCGATGACGGCTGCCAGCGAAACCCGTGAGATGGCACAACGGAGTCGTTTCTTCATCATGAGCTCTGGATGGCTTCCATCAACTTCTCAGGCGAAAAGCCCGGCGACTCGCAAATCTCGATGATCCGCCGGTCCTTCTCGCGCAGCCGCGCGGCGACTTCCGGAAGCGCCGCGGCGATCTGGGTAGGAATCGAAATGACGCCGTGGCAATCCGCGAAAAGAAGATCTCCCGAATGGATCTCGAGGCCGTAGATATCCACGCGCGTGCAATAGTCGACGATGTGCACGTACGAGTGCGAAACCGCCACCGCCGATGCAAACATCGGAAAACCCATCCGGCTGACCGCCGGGAGATCGCGCACCGCACCGTTGGTGATCACTCCCGCGCAACCGAACGCCTTGAGAACCGCTGCATGCACTTCACCCACGGGCGAGCCGATACTCGATTCCGCGTCGAGGTCCTGGATGACTGCCACCCTCGGCGCCGGCAGGGATCCAATTCTTTCCCACCAGTCCGTGCGTTCGAGATACATCCCGCCCGAGACGGGCGGGTCCGACGTGCGAATCCGGCACGTGGCAGCGTACCCCACCAGTTGCGGCGGCCCGCTGGTCATGCACCGCAAACCCGGTCGCGTGAACCCCTCGTTGCGCAGCCGTACTCCGAACTGCTCGATGGCGTTTGCAATGGCGCAGGTGTCAAATTGCCGGATGGCGGCTAGTATGCTCGGGTCCAAGCTGTTCAAATGGTACGAAGCCGCGCCGGGTCCCAACCATACTCGATTCCGGGTATTTTGAGCGGAGGACTCTGGTACCCCTAATGGTTCGGAACAGCACATTCGGCCGCGAATTGTGAGACACTCGAAACAATGACCGACCGCGGGGGGGACCAACTCACCCCCGATCTGCTCGCTGCCGCCGTCGCAGCCTCGGCGAACGGCATCGTGATCACCGATGCCGCTGGATCCATTGTTTGGGCGAATCCCGCCTTCACTCGCATGACCGGGTACTCGCTCGCCGAGGCAAAGGGAAAGAACCCGAAAATTTTGAAATCCGGCCGCCATGAGGAAAGCTTCTATCGGGACCTCTGGTCCACGATCTCTTCCGGAATTCCATGGCGCGGTGAAGTGACCAACCGGCGCAAAGATGGGTCCCTTTACACCGAAGAGATGACCATAACACCTGTCGCGGGAGCCGACGGACGGATTACCAACTACATCGCGATCAAGCAGGATATAACCGAGCGCAACAGGCTGGCCGACCACGTGCGGCATTCGCAGCGTCTGGAAGCCGTCGGCGTCCTGGCCGGCGGCGTGGCGCACGACTTCAATAACCTGCTCACCGTCATCAATGGCCACTGTTCGCTCCTGCTCGAGACCCTGCCGGAAACCAGCCCGATCACCGCGTCGCTGATCGATATTCGCGAGGCCGGCGAGCGCGCCGCAGCCCTGACGCGCCAGTTGCTCGCGTTCAGCCGCAGGCAGGTGCTCCGCCCCACCCTCGTCGACGTAAACGCCGCCGTGAAGCGTCTCGGTTCTATGCTGCGACGCATCGTTCGCGAAGATATCCGCCTCGTCATCACGCTCGAGCCCGCCCTGGCGCCGGTGCTCGCTGACGAAGGACAGCTCGATCAGGTGGTGATGAATCTCGTCGTGAATGCGCGCGACGCGATCTCCGCGGGCGGGCAGATCACTATCGAAACCGCTAGTTTCTACGCCGACGAAACCTACGCGCAAGCACACCCGGACACTCGCGCCGGCGACTACGTCGTGATCGCCATCTCCGATACGGGTGTCGGCATGGACGAAGCCACGAAATCGCGCCTCTTCGAGCCGTTCTTTACCACCAAGCCGGTTCACAAGGGAACCGGCCTTGGGCTTTCCACGGTCTACGGCATCGTACGCCAAAGCGGCGGCTGGATCTGGGTGTACAGCGAGCCCGGCAAGGGCAGCACGTTCAAGGTCTATCTCCCGAGGGCCGAACCGCGCTCCAGCGACGCGCAACTCGAACTGGTCCAGCCGGATCTACAGAAGGGTACGGAAACCGTGCTCCTGGTCGAGGACGAGCCCGCCCTTCTCAAACTCGCCGCGAGTTCCCTGGAAAATTGCGGGTACACCATATTGAAGGCGTCTAACGGACCTGCTGCCATCGAAATTGCCGCCAAACACCCCGGTCCGATCCACCTTTTGCTGACCGACGTCATCATGCCCGGCATGAACGGACGCGAGCTGAGCAACTGCCTCGCGCCGGTCCGTCCCGAGATGCGCGTGCTCTACATGTCCGGCTATACGGACGACGTAATCGGCAGCGCGGGCACGCTGGATTCCCACGTCGCTTACCTGCAGAAGCCGTTCAGTCCTAACGACCTCGCCCGGCGAGTCCGCGAAGTGCTCTCGGCCAAGTCCTCCGTCAAGGTGTTGGTCGTCGACGACGACGCCGCGGTCAGGCGCTTTCTCCACCGCGCTCTCGAAGCCGCTGGCTTCGATGTCCGGGAGGCGGTCGATGGCCGGCAAGCCGTGGCCGCGGTTCGCTCCGACCGCTTCTCCGCCATCGTTCTCGACCTGGTCATGCCCGAGCAGGAGGGCATCGAGACCATCCGCATCCTGCGCAGCGACTTTCCAGCGATCCCCATCCTCGCGATCTCTGGTGCCTACGGCGGCACCTATCTTCCCCTCGCCAAGCCGCTCGGCGCGCACAGCGTGATGATGAAGCCAATCGAGCCCGATGCCCTCGTCCGCGAGATCCGCAAACTCATTTCAGCCACGGATGCACACAGATGAACGCGGCTTGAAAAACAGATTCTCTTATCCGTGTGTATCCGTGGCTTATTCCCTTACTGTCCCACCGTAATGATCGTCCCCGCTGCCGAGGTGATCGAACCCGTGCCGATCGTCACCGGCACATCTCCCGCCTGTGTCCCCTGCGGCACCACCACGTTGATCTGATACACGCCCGCTTGCACCAGCCCCGCATAGGTCACCTGCGCCGAGGTGCCGTTGAAGCTCACCGTCGGGGTCGCTGCCAATGTCAAGGGCGTCGAGATGATCTGCCCGTCCGGAAATGCCGGGTTGGTCTGCCCGCACCCGGCGGCATACAGCACGATGGTTTCCCCCGCCTTGGCGGGTGTGCTTGCGCCCGGATACAGCGTGGCCGCGCCAACGATGCTACCGTCCGCGTGCGTGGCCGCGATCGACTTGTTGTCCTTCAGCAGGAACAGCGCCGGAGACGCCGCCGCCATCGTCGCGCTCACGGTCCCGCTCACTAGCCCGTTGCTCGTCACCACCACGTTGACCGGCCCCGTCGCTGTGTCCGCCGGGGTGAGTACGTCGACCTGCTTCGGGCTCACGTAGTAGACATATGCCGGCTTCCCGTTGACCGTCACGCTGACGCCGGTCAGCGCCGTCGGCAGCTTGTTGCCGCTGAAATCCGATGTTCCCCACGTGCGTGTCACCGGCGAGAGGTTCGCGCCGTAGATGCTGATGTACGTGTTCTGCGCGATCCCCGCCGCCTGCGTGTTGGCCGCGTTCCCGATCGCGCCCGCCGCCACCACCGGCGCCGCCTGAATGCTGCCCAGCACGCCGTGATTCTGCGACGCTCCGCCCGCGGCGAAATAGATCGCGTTGGTGTCGCCGCCGCTGCCGCCGTTGCCCGGATACAGCGCCCAAAGCCCCGGCAGTTGGATCGGGTTGCCCTGCGGATCGGCCAGTGTCCCCAGCAGCGCGCCCGTCTTCGGATCGTATGCGTTGATCTTCCCGTCGCCGAAATTGCCCACCAGCAGCGCGCCTGAGAATGCGCCGAAGCTGCTGCCCGCCATCGCCACGCCCCACGGCGCATTGAGTGCGCCGCCCGAGACCAGGTGCTTCACCAGGTTGCCCTTGAGATCGAACACCGCCACGTGCCCCAGTCCGGCGCCGTTGACCCATCCCGTCTTGGCGGGATTTTGCTGCGCGTACATCACGTACAGGCTGCCGCCGATGTTCCAGATATTGAACGGCGCGTAGCCCGCCGGAACCGAGGAGTCGGTGAATCCCCCCGCGACCGTCGTGGGTTTGTAATTCGTGTCGTACACCTCGATCGCGCCGGTCTTGAAGTTAGCCACATAGATCACCGCGCTCGCGTCCGTCGCGCGCCCGCTGATCGCCATTCCGTAATAGACCGCGCCGCTCGACGAATTGTCCACCATGAGTTGCGCGTGCGTCGCATCCACCGCCGAGTTCCAGCCCGAGATGGTGCCGTTGGCCGTGCAGAAAATGAAGTTCGGCGCTCGCCCTGCCGCGACGGCAAAGCCGCCCGTGCCGTTGAACACGATCCCCGTCGCCACCGAAGGCGAGGGCTGGCCCGCTCCTGGAGGCACGATCGCGAACGTCGCGCTTACCGAGCCGGTGCTGGTGTAAACCGTCGAAAGACCCGTTCCGCCGTCGTTCACCCAGAACGGACCCGTCGCCGAGAAATCGATTCCCCACGGATTCACCAGGTTCTTGTCCGTGAAATCGGCAACGCCGGCTTGGTCAGCGGTCAGGTTGTGAATAAGGTAGGCATTGCCGGGCGGCGTAGCAGCGGCAAAGAGACGGGCAGCGCAAAGAAACGGGATTAGTTTTCGCATATCGGTTGTGAGGATAGCTGAACTTATTCCCCAACAGGTGTAAAAGTACCACGCCCGCTCGCGGAATTAACATTTGTTGCGATGCTCTTATTTCTTGGCCGCTGGAGCCTGCTTGCGGATCTCTTCGAAGTACTGCTGCACCATCGGTTGCAGCGCCACCGGCACCTCGTCGCGCGGAATCTCCGCCCCGCCCTGCGCATGCTGCGAGCCTTTGCTTGCGTAAGGCGTGCGCAATTGCTGGCTCGTCGACTGCACCTCGACCGTCGCCTCGCCGGTCAGGTTCGCAGAGCGCTTGCCCAGAATCTCCGTGATCTTACCCATCGCCGCCAGTTGCTCGGCATTGTGGATGTTCTTGTCCCCGTCCTGGCTGCCGATCCCGCTTCCCGGCTGCTTGCTGCTCTGCTTCGAATCGCTCTTGCCCTGTCCCTTGCCCTGCTGCGCGTTCTCGGCGTTCTTGGCTTCCTGCCCGTCCTCGCCTTCCTGCGCGTCTCCCTGCTGCCCCTGCTGCGGAGTGCCTTCCTTCGTGTTCTGCTGCTTCGATCCTTGCTGCGATTTGCCAGGGTTGGCCTGCTGTTCCTGCGAGCTCTGCTGGTTGCCCTGCTGGTTCTGTTGCGGCTTCACCCGCGAGAGAAGATTCTGGAACGCGTCCTTCATTTTGCTCATCAGCGAATTGTCGCTGTTGGCGTTCTGATCCTGCGATTTGCCCTGCTGCTGGTTCCCCTGGTTCTTCTTGTTGTCGCTCTGCTGCCCGGACTGGCCGTCGTCCCCGTTCTTGCCGGCGTTGCCGTCGCTCGACTCCTCGTCGTCGGTCGCCATCTGGTCGTCGCCCTGCTCCTGCTTCTTGCCGTTGTTCGATTTCCCCTCGCTCTTCGCGCTCGCCTGCGACTCCGGGTCGGCCGGCGTCTGCATCTGCTGCCCGGGATCCTCGCTGCCCGGACCCTTCTGCTCGTCGTCCGTAGCCAGTCCGTTCTCGTCCGGGAGCTCGGGCGCGCGCTTCTGCTCGCGGCGCGCGTTCGATGCCTGCCGCACCGGCTGGGTGACGGCCAGAGTCTCGGGGAAGAAACTCGCCAGCGGCCGCCGCAGATCGAGCTGCCGCGAAATTCCGTACCGCAGCGCGAACAGGCTCGATGCCACCAGGAGCAGCACGGCGGCCAGGTATGCGCCGCGCGGCACTTGGTAAGGAATCGCTCTCCGCGCGTCCGCGGATTCCGCCGCCGCGGCCGCCTGTCGCTGCTGTGCCTCCCGGATCTCCGCCGATACCGCAGCCTCGGGCTTCACCTCGCTGAAAAAGAGTGCCGTCGAGATCGTGTCCGCCAGGCCCATGCGGCTGTCTACGATCTGTGCCGTGACATACCGCGAGGGGAGCCTTTTTCGCACGAACCACGCACCCGCCGCAAAGGCGGCCAGCGGAACCGCCGCTACCACACGCCAGCTCAGAATCTCACTGCCGAGCAGCAGGAGAAGGATGAACGCCGCCAACGTCGCGCTGGCGGAGTTCGCGCCCTGTGCCAGAAGTTCGTTACCTAGGAGACGCCGCCTCGCCAGCCCGACCAGATTCTGCAATTCGTCCCTCTTGCCTATATAGTATACGGTTCCCCAGCATCTTGTCCTCCACGGTGCGCTGGATAGCCGGCGCTTTACGCCGCACCGCGCTTCCGTTAAGCTACAAACTTCCGTGCCTGTCTCCCAGACCAGTTCCCGAGCCGTCTACGCCGCGCTGAAATCCTGCGGCATAGGCCTCGTCTCGGCTCTCCCCGAAACCTGGCTCGTCCACCTCATCCGCATGGCGGAAGACGACCCCGCGATGGTCCTGGTCCGCCTGGCCAAAGAAGAGGAAGGCGTGGGCGTCTCCGCGGGCGCCTACTTCGCCGGCGTCAAGTCCGCCATGCTGATGCAGAACCACGGCTTCCTCGCCAGTATCAACGGCATCGTGAGCTTCGCCCAGCTATACCGGGTCCCCCTGCTCATGCTCATCAGCTACCGCGGCCACTTCGGCGAGCGCGACCCCTGGCAGATCCAGGGCGGCGGTGCCACTGAGCCGGTTCTCCGCGCACTCGGCATTCCGTACTGCTTCCTCGACGACCCGGCCACCGTCGCCAGGCGCGTCGAACAGGCGCAAACCTGGGCATATGCCGGCCTTCACCCCGCCGCACTCCTGTTGACGCGCGACCTCATGTGGGAGGACGCCTGATGCAGCGCATCGAATGCCTCCGCGCCGTCTATTCGCGCCTCGAATCTTGCCTCGTGGTCACCAATATGGGCGCGGTCGCCAGCGAGCTCCAGTCCATTGGCCACCGTCCGAACTTCTTCTACCTCCAGCACGCCATGGGCCTGGCTTCCTCCATGGGACTCGGCCTCGCGCTCTGCCTGCCGCATCAAAAGATCGTGGTCCTCGATGGCGATGGTTCCGTCCTCATGAATCTCGGAGGTCTGACGACGCTCGCCCGCTACCACCCCGCTAATCTCGTCCACGTCGTCTTCGATAACGAAAGCCTGCTCTCCGTGGGCGGCTTCCCCACCGCGACCTCCACCGGCGCCGACCTCGAAGCCGCTGCCCGCGCTGCCGGCATCGCGCGCGCCGCCACCGCGCGCACCGTCGGCGAGTTCACCTCCTCCTTTCACGCCGCGCTCGAATCCAATGAGCTGGTTTCGATCGTCGCCAAGGTGGAAGCCGTCGGGCCCAAGACCTACGTCACCGACCTCGCCCTGCTCGAAAACCGCTTCCAGTTCCACCGCCACATTGCCCGACTGAAGGGAACATAATCATGGCCGGCGTCCTCTCCGAACTCGTTGCCTGTCTCAACAGCGGCTCGCTCCGCGTCGTCGATCTCACCCAGCCGCTCAGCCCGCAGACCCCGCTCCTTCCGTTGCCGCCGCAGTGGCCCAACACTCCGGCATTCCGCATCTGGGAAATCTCCCGCTACGACGAGCGCGGCCCCGCCTGGTACTGGAACGGGTTCGAGACCGGCGAGCACACCGGCACGCACTTCGACGCGCCCATCCACTGGGTCAGCGGCAAAGACCTGCCCGGGAACAGCGTCGACCGCATCCACCCGCGCAAGTTCATCGGCCCCGCGTGTGTCATCGACGTCACCGCCGACGTGCAGCGCGACCCCGATTTCCTGCTCACCATCGATCGCGTCGAGCACTGGGAATCCGAGCACGGCCGCATTCCCGCCGGCGCCTGGCTCCTCCTTCGCACCGGCTGGTCTGCGCGCTCCGATCCCGAACAGTACATCAATCTCCACGCCGACGGCCCCCACACGCCCGGCTTCGTAAAGGAGTGCTCCGAGATGCTGGCCGGCGACCGCGATGTCCTCGGCGTCGGGGTCGAAACCGTCGGGACCGACGCCGGCCGCGCCGCCACCTTCGACCCGCCCTTCCCGAATCACTACGTCATGCACGGCAGCGGCAAGTTCGGCCTCGCCGGCCTCTGCAATCTCGATCAGCTCCCTCCCACCGGCGCCGTGGTCATTGCCGCCCCGCTCAAAATAGTGAATGGCTCGGGCAGCCCTCTCCGCGTGATAGCCATCACGCCGCCGCCGGTACTATCGACGCCCACTGCTCTTGGCTCGTAGCTCCTGCTGTTGACTCCTCCATCGTCTTCCCCTCCGTCACCCAAACGCGATACAATACCTCTTGGAGTCGTCGAAGCAGACCAGTGGGCGAGAGCCCACTTTTTTGTTGGTATGAACGAAACGGTAGCGTCCAGAATCGAAGAGGTGGCGCAACGCGTGGCGCAGTCCGAAGGGCTGGAAGTGGTCGAAGTCGAAGTCAAAGGCGGCGGCGGGGAACGTCTCGTCCGCATCGCCATCGACAAGCCCGCCGGCGTCACCCACGCCGATTGCGAGCTCGTCTCGCAGCAGGTCGGGACCATCCTCGACGTAGAAGATCTGGTGCCGGGGGGACGTTACACGCTCGAAGTCAGCTCGCCCGGCCTCGAAAGAAAGCTGCTCAAACCACAGGACTACCAACGATTTCAAGGCAAGAAAGCCAGCATCACGCTGCGCGAAGCGGTCGAGGGGCAGAAACACTGGGAGGGCACGCTCGCGGGATTCCAGGACGGGGTCGTATCCCTGGATACCAAGCCGGGGAGTAGGATCCGGTTTCCGTTCGAGCAGGTGCTCAAGGCTCGCCTGAAGTTCGAGTGGTAAACTAGCCGGGCAAACCAACCAAGCGAAATCTTTATTGGAACGACGAGGGTACTTTGGAAACGATTTTTCAATCCATCGAGACACTGAGCAAGGAAAAAGGCATCGACCCGGAGATTGTCTTCGAGGCCGTCCGCGATGCCATGCTGATCGCCGCCCGCAAACACTACCGCACCAATGAAGATTACATCGCGGAGATCGAACCTAAGGGCGGCATGAAGCTCTACGCCGTCAAGAAAGTCGTCGAGGCCGTCGAAGACCCGGTCCACGAAATGAACCTCTCCGAGGCCCGCCGCGTCGACCCCGCCGTGGAAGTCGGCAGCGAGGTCCGCATCCCTAAAAATACCGACGCCCTGGGCCGCATCTCCGCCCAGACCGCCAAACAGGTCATCTTCCAGAAGGTTCGCGAAGCCGAGCGCGAGACCGTTTTCCAGGAATACTCCGGCCGCGCCGGCGAGCTCGTCAACTGCACCATCAAGCGCGTCGAAGGCCCGGACTACATCCTCGACCTCGGCAAGACGGAGGCCAAGCTCCCCAAAAAGGAGCAATCGCGCCTGGAAAGCTACAGCGTCGGCGACCGCGTGCGCTGCGTGATCAAGCTCGTCGACAAGTCCGCCAAGGGACCCGGCGTCCTCGTCTCCCGCGCCGCGCCCGAGCTCGTCATGCGTCTCTTCGAGCAGGAAGTCCCCGAGATCTACGACGGCACGGTCCAGATCAAAGGCTGCGCCCGCGAAGCCGGCGAGCGCACCAAGATCGCCGTGCAGAGCCGCGACCGCGACGTCGATAGCGTCGGCGCGTGCGTCGGCATGAAGGGCATGCGCGTGCAATCCATCATCCGGGAGTTGCGCGGAGAGAAGATCGATATCATCGAGTACAACGAGGACCCGGTGGCCTTCGCCACCCACGCTCTCAGCCCCGCCAAGGTCAGCCGCATCACCGTGCTCGACGCGCTCGAAAAGCACATGGAAGTGATCGTCGACGATTCCCAGTTGTCGCTCGCCATCGGCAAAAAGGGGCAGAACGTCCGTCTCGCCGCCAAGCTGCTCGCCTGGAAGATCGACATCAAGAGCGAGGAAGAGAAGCGCCAGGAAGTGGAATCGCAGATGGCCGCCCTCGTGGCGCCCGGCGCGCCGGTCAGTGTTCTCATCGATTACGGCGTCGGCGAGAAGCTGGTCGAAAAACTCGTGGAAGCCGGCGTCGGGACCATCGAGAAACTCGGCGGCATGACCCCCGAGCAGCTCGAAGAGATCCCCGGTGTCGAGCCTGATGCCGTGGGCAGCATTCAGGTAGCGGTGAACCAGTATTACAGCCAGTTCGAGGAGCAGCCGCCGCCCGAAGAAGCGGTCGCCGAAG
>Ga0335080_10009436_pt1 | contig 10194 bp, 6 predicted proteins | sample Lox_Sample_34_FD_206720 | JGI IMG/M metagenome (GOLD analysis project Ga0335080, IMG submission 206720) | Soil microbial communities from Loxahatchee National Wildlife Refuge, Florida, United States - Lox_Sample_3.4 | ecosystem: Environmental > Terrestrial > Soil > Wetlands | place: USA: Florida... | reverse complement strand
CGCACCCTGCTGCAGGCTCTCGACGGCCGTCGCCAGCGGCAGCTGCTGGCCGACGATCTTGCGGCTGCCGACGCCGTAGGCGTCGAGCACGAGCGTCGCGGTGGCGCGGGTGCCCGAGCCGCGCTCGCCGATCGCCACGCGCTTGCCGGCCAGATCCGCGATCGAAGCGATCGAGGAGTCGGCGCGGACGATGACGTGCAGGCTTTCCTGGTAGAGGTTGGCAATCGCGCGCAGGCTGTCGACCGGCTTCCGGTCGCTGTACATGCCGCTGCCCGTGTATCGCCAATAGGCGACGTCGGACTGGCAGAGTCCGGAATCGAGGGCCTTGCTGGCGATGAGGTCGACGTTCTGCACCGAGCCCTGCGTCGTCTGGGCGGTCGCGATCAGGCCCGGCACGCCGCAGCTGCCGCCGCGGTCGCAGGGCCGCGATCCCGGCGGGTTGCTGATGGCGTTGGCGATGATGCCGCCGATCACGAAGTAGCCGCTGCTGGTGGGGCCGGTGCCGATGCGAAAATCGCGGGTTTCCGGCTCGGTCGCAGCCTGGGCGACGGATATGGACAGCGAAGAGCCGACGAGGCGGCCGGCCCCGGCCACGCATAAGATCTGCAGCAGCCGTCGGCGATCGACCGACCGTTCCCGCAGTCCCGGTTCCACGTCCGTTGTCATCGAGCCAGATCCACGCCCGCGCCGCGGGCTCACCATGCCGCTTTCCGCCCCGAAGTTCAATCAGCGGATGGTGGCGGAATTCGGGCGGCGGCCAGTCATCCGCCGCGCTCGCCGTACAGCATCGTGATGCTGATCGGGCGGTTCTCGTAGCCGTCGCGGAAGCGCAGCGGCGCCGTTTCGTGGAACAGGCCGGAATTGAAGATGACGACCCGGTTCTGCCGGTGCGGCACGTTCACGGCGCGGGCGTCGGCCTTGGCGAGGAAGCGCCGTATCGCCGGCTGATCGCTGCCGCATTTGGCGAAGTCCCAGTCGAGCGGCGCCTCCTTGTCCCAGACGACGAGGCCGCCGCCGGCGGGATCGAGGTTCGCATCGTCCGGAGTCATCCAGAAGCTGACGCTGACCGCGGCGACGTCGGCACGCACGGGGATGCCGCTGACCCGGTTGTCGCACTTGAAAGCCCATAGCTTGCGGAGCGTGTGCGGACCGAAGATGCCGGGCAGGGCGCGGCGCACCTCTTCGGCGATCTGCAGCAGCAGCGGACAGCAGAAGCCGTCCTCCAGGAAAGCGCCCAGGTAGCCGTTGCCGTAGCGGCACTCGAACCACACCGTGGCCTCAAGGCAGAAACGCCGGAGCGTTGCCAGCGCCTCGGGCTCAAGGAAGTCGTCGACGAAGGTGATGCCGGGGTGATGGCGGCCATAGTCGGCTTCGATCGTGTCGGCGGCGAGCTGTGGGTTCAGCGCGCCGCCCGCGCGCGCCGGTGCGTCCGGACGGTAGAGCAGCCGATTGTAGTTCGGCGCCAGCCGCAGCCGGAATCCGTCCGGGATCTCCATCGGCCCGCTGCCGTTGGCGTTCGCCGGCAGCGCCGCCAGCGCCGCTTCGTAGTCGGCGACGACGCTCCGCTTGTTCTCGTCGATCCGGCCGCGCTCCAGGAGATAGCGCAGCTGCTCGACGTCGTGGCGCAGCTTGCCCGGATTGGTCTTGGTGAAGGCGTTCGGTCCCGCGGTCTGCGGCTGGCCGGGGCGGCGGCGCACGCGCGTTCCGGCCTCGTAGGCCTCCGCGGCCTCGTCGACGCGGCCGAGGTCGAGCAAAAGGCTGCCGAGGTTGTGATAGGCGTCGACATAGTCGGGCTTGCGCGCGATGGCGGCGCGATAGGCCTCGACCGCGCCGGCGAGGTCGCTCGTCGCCCTGAGCGCGATGGCAAGATTGTAATGCACGGCCGGCATCTCCGCGGACGTCGCGGGCACGCGGCGCAGGAGATCGACGGCTTCAGTAGGATTGCCGTGGCTCGCCAGCATGCCGCCGAGGTTCGCCAGCACCGCCGGATGCCGCGGCGCCACGGCGAGGGCGCGCCGCAGGACGCGCTCGGCCCGTGCCGGATCGTTCTGTCGCAGATGCAGGCCGCCGAGATCGAGATAGGCGTCGATATTGCTGGGCGCGAGCCCTATCACCTGCTCCAGTTCCGCCGCGGCGGCGGCGGGTTGGCCGCCGCGCGCCAGCGCCTTGGCGAGGGCGTGGCGGGCGCGCGCATTCCCCGGTGCCGTTCGGACGATCTGCTGGAGGAGGGCAATGCCGCGCGCGGTGTCGCCGTCTTCGACCAGCAGGATGGCGAGCAGCAGGCGGGCGTCGTTGTCGCTGCGGCCCTGCGCAAGGATCTCCTCGCAGGCGAGCTTGGCCGCTGCGCGATTGCCTTGATTGTAGTGGCGAACAGCATCCGCCAATGTCGGCCCGTTTGCCAACGGCCGCACCTCACCGACTGGGGTTGCAGGGCGTGCTTCCGACCGACTATGCCGATTTCGACTGCAAACGCAATGCGGCTTAGCAGCGGTCGAGAGGTCAGCGATTCCGCCAGTTGGGCGCGCGCTTTTCGGCGAAGGACCGCGGCCCCTCGCGCGCGTCATCCGACGCCAGCATCTGCTGATAGATCGGGACCGCGCCGCTGCGCATGAGCGCGAAACCGTGGGCGACGGACACCGCTTCTGTCGAATTCACGACGGCCTTGATCGCGCGTAGCGCCAGCGGCGCCATGCCCGCGAGGTCGGCCGCGAGCGCACGCGCCGTCGGCAAGAGGTCGGCTTGCGCCACGACGCTATTGACGAGGCCGTGCCGTAGGGCGGCGTCCGCCGCCAGGCGCGACCCGGTCATCATCATCTCCAGCGCCACGGCCCGCGGCAGCCGCCGCGGCAGGCGCAGGACGCCGCCGGAATCCGGAATGATGCCGACCTTGATCTCCGGCAGCAGGAAGTCCGCGGCGACGATGAGGTCCGCGGCAAGCGCCAGTTCGAAGCCGCCGCCGACGCACAGTCCGTTCACCGCCGCGATCACCGGCTTGTCGAGATCGAACAGCTCGGTCAGGCCCGCGAAGCCACCCGGGCCGTACTTCGTGTCATCGCCCGCCGCGGCGGCCTTCAGGTCCCAGCCGGCCGAGAAGAACCTGTCTCCGGCCCCGGTAACGATCGCCACCCGGAGATCCGGATCGTCGCGAAACGCGACGAAGGCCGCGCCCAGTGCCCGGCTCGTCGCCGCGTCGATCGCATTGGCCTTGGGCCGGTCCAGCGTGATCTCGACAATCGCTTCCCGCTTCTCGATCTGGATTCCGCTCATGGTTCTTGCTCACCTTCCCTGCGTTTTGATCGTCGCCGATCCGGGCTGGACCATCGCCATGGCCGCCGCCTAAAGTCCGGCGATAACGATACTGAACCGCATGACGCCCCGCCGCATCATCATCGACACCGATCCCGGCCTGGACGACGCCGTCGCCATCCTGCTGGCCTTCGCCTCGCCGGAGCTGGAGGTGCTCGGCCTCACGGCCGTCGCCGGCAACGTGCCGCTCGCCCTCACCGAGGCCAATGCGCGCCGGCTGTGCGAGCTGGCGAAGCGCCGCGATGCCAAGGTCTTCGCCGGCTGCACGCGGCCGATGGTGCGCCCGCTGGTGACGGCCGAGCTCGTCCATGGCGAGACCGGTCTCGATGGCGCCGACCTGCCGCCACCGACCATGGCGCTGCAGCGTCAGCATGCCGTGGACTGGCTGATCGATACCGTGATGGCGGCGCCCGATGGCGACATCACGCTCTGCGCGCTCGGCCCGCTCACGAACCTCGCCATGGCCTTCGTCAAGGAGCCGCGCATGGTGCCGCGGTTGCGCGAGATCGTCGTCATGGGCGGCGCGGAGGCCAGCGGCGGCAACGTCACGGCGGCGGCGGAGTTCAACATCTACTGCGACCCACAGGCCGCCTATGTGGTGTTGACCGCCGGCGCGCCGGTGACGCTCATCCCGCTCGACGTGACGCGGCAGGTGCTGACGACGCCGGAGCGCCTCGCCCGCATCAGTGCCATCGGCTCGCCGGTAAGCCGGGCGGTCACCGGCATCATCGAGTTCTTCAACGGCCGGGCCGCGGCCGAGGGGGAGGGGCATCTCGGGCCGCTGCACGATCCCTGCGTCATCGCCCATCTTCTGCGGCCGGCGCTGTTCGAGGGGATGCAGGCGCATGTCCAGGTCGACATCCATTCGGAGCTCACCATGGGCATGACGCTCATCGACCGGCGGCTGCACGATGGGCACCGGCCGAACTGCCACGTCCTGCATGCCGCCGATGCCGACGGTTTCTTTGCGCTGCTCACCGAGCGGCTCGCCCGCCTGTGAAACCACCGGCTGTCGGCGCGGCGACAGGTTCGGCCGTGAGCGCAACAACCGCGCGTGCATGGGGTGGCTAGGCTGCCCGGCACGCCACGGAAGGATCCCGATCGCATGAACGACGCCAAGGCCGGCAAACGGCCGAACATCCTCCTGGTCATGTTCGACCAGATGTCGCCCCAGTCGCTGCCCGCCTACGGCCATCCGCTGGTGCAGGCGCCCAACTTGCAGCGGCTCGCCGATGCGGGCGTCGTCTTCGACAGCGCGTACTGCAATTCGCCGCTCTGCGCGCCGGCGCGCTTCTCGTTGATGGCCGGACAGCTGCCGAGCCGCATCGGCGCCTATGACAACGCCGCCGAGTTTCCGTCGACCGTACCCACCTTTGCGCACTACCTGCGCGCGCTCGGCTACCGCACTTGCCTCTCCGGCAAGATGCATTTCGTCGGCCCGGATCAGCTGCACGGGTTCGAGGAGCGCGTGACCACCGATATGTATCCCGGCGACTTCGGCTGGACGCCGACCTGGGACGAGCCGGAGAAGGTCCACTGGTGGTTCCACAACATGCTGAGCGTCACCGAAGCCGGGCCGTACGAGCGTTCGCTGGAGATGGACTACGACGAGGAGGTCGCCTACCAGGCTGTCCGCTGGCTCTACGACGCCGCGCGCGGGAACGACTCGCGGCCGTTCCTGCTCGCCGTCTCCTTCATGCATCCGCACGATCCGTTCCTGGCCCTGCGCGAAGACTGGGACCGCTACGACCATGCGGCGATCGACATGCCGGCCGTGCCGTGCATCCCGCTCGACAAGCGCGATCCGCTCAGCCGCCGCATGTACGACCTCTATGACCGCGGCGAATACCGCGTGACCGACGAGCATGTGCGCAACGCGCGGCATGCGTATTACGCCATGATCACCTATGCCGACCGCAAGTTCGGCGAACTCGTCGCCGCGCTCGCGGCGACCGGGCTCGCGGACGACACGGTCATCGTCGCTACGGCCGATCACGGCGACATGCTCGGCGAGCGCGGACTCTGGTACAAGATGACCTTCTTCGAGCGCTCGGCGCGCGTGCCGCTGATCTTGCAGGCGCCGCGGCTGTTCCGCCCGCGGCGTGTGCCGCAGAGCGTTTCGCTCGTCGACCTGCTGCCGACGTTCGTCGATCTGGCCGGCGAGGGGAAGAAGACCGATCCCGTCGTGCCCATCGATGGCCGCAGCCTGCTGCCACTGGCGGGCGGAAGTTCGACCGACGATCCCGATACAGTCTACGGCGAGTACATGGGTGAGGGCACCTTCCAGCCGCTCTTCATGATCCGTCGCGGGCGCCATAAATACGTCTGCTGCGAGGGCGACCCGCCGCAGCTCTTCGATCTTGCTGCCGATCCGCACGAACGGAAGAACTTGGCGGCCGAGCCGGCCCATGCGTCGCTGGTGGCGGCGTTTGCGCGGGAGGCGGCGGCCAGATGGGACAGCGCTGCTATCCGCGAGCAGGTGATCGCGAGCCAGCGCCAACGCATCCTCGTCCAGGACGCGCTGCTCAAGGGCCGCATCCATCCCTGGGACTACCAGCCGGAGCAGGACGCCTCGCAGCAATACAACCGCAACTACAGCAGCGAGCTCTACGATACCGATCGCCGCGCCCGCATTCCCTATCGGCCCGAGCCGCCGCGCGACGGGTCCGGTTCCCGCTGAACCGCCATGGGACGGCGGCCGAACTTCCTCTTCGTCATGTTCGACCAGATGTCGGCGCTGTCGCTGCCTTGTTACGGGCATCCGGTCGTCCGTGCCCCCAACCTGCAGGCGCTCGCCGATCGCGGCGTGCTCTTCGAAAACGCCTACTGCAACTCGCCGCTCTGTTCGCCCTCGCGCTTCGCCCTGCAGACGGGCCGCTTCGCCAGCCGTATCGGCGCCTACGACAACGCGGCGGAGCTTCCGGCGAGCGTTCCGACCTTGGTCCACCATCTGCGCGCCCTCGGCTACCGCACCTGCCTCTCCGGCAAGATGGACTACACCGGCGCCGACCAGCTGCATGGCCACGAGGAACGCACCACCACCGATCTGTCGCCGTCGGATTTCGGCTGGACGCCGACCTGGGACGAGCCGGACAGACTGCATCCCTGGTTCCACAACATGCTGAGCGTCGTGGAGGCCGGGCCGTGCGAGCGCTCGCTCGCCATGGACTACGACGAGGAGGCCTGCTTCCAGGCCGTGCGCTGGCTCTACGACGCGGCGCGCGGCAATGACGAACGGCCGTTCATGCTGACGGTCTCGTTCATGCACCCGCACGACCCCTACCTCGCGCCGCGCCCGTTCTGGAATCTTTACAGCGACGACGCGATCGACGCGCCGGCCGTCGCCGGCATTCCGCCGGCAGACCGCGATCCCCACAGCCGGCGGCTCTACGCGATGTACGATCGCGACGAGTACCGCGTCACCGACGCGCAGGTGCGCGCGGCCCGCCGCGCCTACTACGGCATGATCAGCTACATCGACGCCAGGCTCGGGGAACTGCTGGCAGCGCTCGCCGCGGCCGGGCTTGCCGACGATACGATCGTCGTCGTCAGCGCCGACCATGGCGACATGCTCGGCGAGCGCGGCCTCTGGTACAAGATGACGTTCTTCGAGCGCGCCGTCCGCGTGCCGCTCATCCTGCATGCGCCGGGCCGCCTGGCCGCGCGGCGGGTGACACCGAACGTGTCCCTCGTGGACCTGCTCCCGACGCTGCTCGACCTGGCCGGCGATGGTCGGTCCGGCGCGCCGCTCCTGCCGCTCGACGGCCACAGCCTCGTCCCGCTCGCCTCTGGCCATGGCGCCGACTGGCCGGACACGGTGTTCGGCGAGTACATGGCAGAGGGTACGTCGCAACCGCTCTTCATGATCCGGCGCGGGTGCTACAAATACATCTGCGCGGCCGGCGATCCGCCGCAGCTTTTCGACCTTGCCGCCGATCCGCTGGAGCGCGTCAATCTCACCGCCAACGCCGGGCATGTGCAACAGGCAGGGGCCTTCGCCACCGAGGCTGCGGCCATGTGGGACAGTGCGGCCCTGCGCGAGCGCATCGTCGAGAGCCAGCGCCAGCGGTGCTTCGTCCATGCGGCATTGATCAAGGGGCGCGTGCATCCCTGGGACTACCAGCCGCGGCAGGACGCCGCGCGCCAGTACAACCGCAACTACGGCGGCGAGCTCTACGACACCGATCGCCGCGCCCGCCTGCCGCGCCGCCCTGAACCGCAGCGCGACGGCAACGCCGTCCGCTAGGTCGTGTCCCGGTTTGCAGGAGTAGCTGCTTCAGCGGTGCCATGCTGCAATGATGCCGAAGTCCCTTTGACTTGATTCCCCCGCGCACGCGGGGGCCCAGGGACAAGCGACGTGCGGTGCCCCCTGGACCCCCACAGGGAAGGAGCGAAACAGCCAATTCCGTCGCTTCGGCGACCGCTCTAGCTATCGCGTCTCGCCCTGCAGCCAGTCGTGAAGCGCCTGGGCCGCGGGGCCGAGCGGCCGCTGGTTGCTGTAGACCTGGTAGTACGCGTTGGTGCTGGGCACCGCGGCGTTCACCACCGGCACCAGGAGCCCCTGGCGCAGGTGGTCGTCGATCATGCGGCGCCAGCCGAGCGTGATGCCGACCCCGTCGACCGCCGCCTGCACCGCGACGATGTAGCTGTTCATGCGCTGGCCGACCTTGCGCGGCTTGTAGCGGATGCCGAGCGCGCGGAACCAGGTCGACCAGTCCTCCCAGCGCGGATCGACGTTTTCGAGATGGATGAGACGCTCGCCGAGCAGGTCGGCCGGCGTGCGCAAGGTCGGGCGCCGCTTCAGGTAGGCCGGGCTGCACACCGCGATGATCTCGTCCTCGTAGAGCTTGTCCGCGATGTAGCCGGGCCAGCGTCCGGTGCCGTAGCGGAAGCGGATGTCGACGTCCTCGGCGGCGTTGTCGCCGACGGTCTCCAGCACGACGTAGCGCAGTTCGATGTCCGGATGCTCGAGGATGAAGCGGCCGATGCGCGGCATCAGCCAGAGCGTCGCAAAGGCGAAACTGGAGGCGATGCTGACCTGCTCGGTGCGTGCGGGCGCCCGCAGCTCGCCGGCGCAGGCGGCGATGGCGCCGAGGCCGGCGGTCGCCGCCTGCTGGAGCCGCCTTCCCTCGGCGGTCAGCTGGATGGCCCGATGCAGCCGCGCGAACAGCCGGCAGCCCAGATCTTCCTCGAGGATGCGGATCTGCCGGCTGAGCGCCGCGCTGGTCACGCGCAGCTCGCGGGCCGCCTCCTTGAAGCTCAGATGCCGGGCCGTCGCCTCGAAGGCGACCAGGCTGTTGGCGGGCGGTAATCGGAGCAATCCGGTACGCATAAGAAAATCTTAATCGACAGGACAGATTTGTTCCAGTTTACGGTAGCGGGCGCCGTCGGCACACTCTGCGTCAACAGGGATAGCCCGGGAGCCCCGTGGGGTCCGGCCATAAGAACAAGAGGTGCAAGACGCGCCTGATGACGCTGCCGAGGGCGTTGTCCGCCGCAACGATACCGATCGTCTGCCGACGCTGCGACCACGCCGTGAGCGGGTCGCGGGGGCACTGCGTCGCGTCGCTCCGAAGCGCATGCGGCGTGGCGAAGATATGGCAGATACGCCCGTGCGCCGGCGGTGCCGCACCGCGCCCGCCGGGAGAAAAACAATTCCAGCCCACACGGCAGTCATAGGGAGACAGACATGACCGAACTCGTGGGCCGTGCGGCGGCGCTGGGCGTTACCACCGCGATGGCCACCACCATGCTGGGCAAGATGGGCATCGCCGCGGAGCCAAAGAAGGGCGGCTCGCTGAAGATCGGCGTCGGCGCCGGCGCCACCACAGACTCGCTGGATCCGGGAACCTATCCGGACAACTGCACCGGCCTGCTCGGTGGTTCCACCGGGAACCAGCTGGCGGTGATCGATGCCAAAGGCACCATCACGCCCGATCTGGCAGAGTCCTTCGAACCGGCGGATGACGCCAAGAGCTGGGTCTTCAAGCTCCGCAAGGGTGTCACCTTCCACAACGGCAAGACCGTCACCTCGAACGATGTTCTGGAGACCTACCGGCATCATATGGGCGAGGGATCAAAATCGGCTGCCAAGTCGGTCCTGGATCCGATCGCCGATATCAAGGCCGACGGCCCGGAGACGGTGATCTTCAGCCTGAAGAGCGGCAGCGCCGACTTCCCTTACATCACCAGCGACTATCACCTGCCGATCATGCCGGCGAAGGATGGCGGCGGTGTCGATTGGCAGTCCGGCATCCGCACCGGCGCCTTCGTCCTGGAGAATTTCGAGCCAGGCGTCAGCTTCAAGATGAAGCGCAATCCGAACTACTATGGCACAGTCTGGGTGGATGACTGCGAAGTGCAAACCATCGCCGACGCGACGGCCCGCACCAACGCGCTGACGACGGGCGAGATCCACTATATAGATCGCTGCGATCTCAAGACCCTGGATGTCATCACGTCGAGCGGGGATAACACGATCCTCGAGGTGACCGGATACGGCCACTACGTGCTGCCGATGTTCTGCGACACGCCGCCGTTCGACAATGTGGACGTCCGCATGGCGCTCAAATACGCCGTCAACCGGCAAGACATCCTGCAGAAGGTGTTCTTGGGCCATGGCACGCCCGGCAACGACAACCCGATCGCGCCCTCCGTCAAGTATGCGTTCGATCCGCAGCCGAAGTTCACCTATGACCCTGACAAGGCAAAGTTCCACCTGAAGAAGGCGGGCCTCGAGACGCTGAAGGTCGACCTCTCCACGGCCGACACGGCGTTTGCCGGCGCCATCGACGCCTGCGTCCTGTATCAGGAGCATGCCAAGGCGGCAGGCATCGAGATCAATGTAGTTCGCGAACCGGATGACAGCTACTGGAACGACGTATGGCT
>Ga0335080_10009435_pt1 | contig 10196 bp, 7 predicted proteins | sample Lox_Sample_34_FD_206720 | JGI IMG/M metagenome (GOLD analysis project Ga0335080, IMG submission 206720) | Soil microbial communities from Loxahatchee National Wildlife Refuge, Florida, United States - Lox_Sample_3.4 | ecosystem: Environmental > Terrestrial > Soil > Wetlands | place: USA: Florida... | reverse complement strand
CAGTTACCGAATGGTAAAACACGTCTCTCAGAAGTGACCTACGATCCAACGTATGGGATGCTCACTAGCGACAAGGAGTACGACTACGGCGTGACGCTTGGAAGTGCTCCGTCGTCCAACTATCTGGTATCCAACCAATCAATCGCCTATTATGCCCCGAGCAATGGGATCGCCTCCATGGTTCAGACCGTGACAGTCAAAGATGGTAGCGGAAACACCAAATCCTCCACCTCGTACACGTTCGACGGAACGTCGGTAACAACCACAACCGGCACGCCACAGCACGTGTCGGTAAGCGGTGCTCGCGGAAACCTAACAACAATGTCGCAGCAGGTTGGAAATGGTACAACGCTCTATCGGAAGTTTACCTATTACGATACCGGAATGCCGAATAATTCAACGGGTGTTAGCACATCCAGCACAGCCACATGTGCCAATACACCGTCAATATGCACGACTTATAACTATTCGTCCGCCGTAGCAACCTGCGGGAACTCTTTTCCCACCTCAGTCAGCACGCCGATGAATCTTTCGGGCTCCACGACCTGGAACTGCGTTGGCGCAGTGTCAACCCAAACGAAAGATGCGAACCAGAATCCCACTAACTACACCTATGGCGATCCTAATTATTGGCGTGTTACCAGCACGTCGTCACCCGATGGCGGGTCGACTTCCACAACGTACAATTTTGGAACAAATTCCCCTTGGAACATCGTGACGAGTACCGCAAAAGACTCAACTACCAATGTGACTGGCAAAAGCGTGTTGGACGGACTTGGCCGAGTTGTTCAGACGCAGGCGACTTCGGACCCCAGCGGCAACACGGACTATGTGGATACGGTTTACGATGCCGTAGGCAGAATTGCTTCTGTTTCGAATCCTTACCAAACAACGAACGATCCCACGTACGGCATCACGCAATACAGCTATGACTCCCTGAACCGGACAACTTCGCTGACGCACGCCGACAATACCCAAATGACATTCAATTACAGCGGGGCTGCAACGCAGGTCATTGATGAGGGCAATAATAGCGGGAGTACCCACGTGCAGCGAGTGTATCAGAGCGATGGGTTAGGGCGGCTTACTTCGGTATGCGAAGTGTCCGGCACGTCCCAACTCGGGTCGTCAAACACGCCAGTCGCTTGTGGACAGGATGTTGCAGCAACCGGATTTCTGACCACTTACGGTCATGATACCCTCGGCAATCTTAGCTCAGTCACACAAGGTTCGCTGACGCGATCTTACAGCTACGATTATCTTTCTCGACTCACTCAAGAAGTTAACCCAGAATCTGGAACTACCACGTACAGCTACGACACAGGCACAGGGGGCGACCTCTATCAGCGCACCCGCCCAAAGCCCAATCAGACAGGCAGTTCTACCGTGGCAACGACATATACGCATGATAACTTGCACCGTCTGATTGGCATCAGCTATAACGACGGGTCCACGCCGTCTGTTACGCTAAGCTTCGATCAGTCGTCCGCGTCCGGGCAGACCTTGAGCAATTACTTGGGTAAACTCACTAGCGCGACCGCTGCCAACGGAGCTGCCAGTACGATCTTCAGTTACGATAAAATGGGTCACGTTGCGGAAGACTGGCAATGCACGCCCATAAACTGCGGAAGCAGCAGTTTCTCTCTCAGCTTCAGCTATGACTACTTGGGCGATCTGCTGTCGCTGACGAACTCGGAAGAGGGAGTCACTTACACATACTCGTATGACACGCTGGCTCGGCTTACGAAATTGCAGAGCAGCCTCAGCGACTCCAATCATCCGGGCACGCTCCTGACCGTGAATACGTACAACCCGTTGGGAGAGGTGACTAAGGCAACGCTGGGGAACGGGATCGTCCGCACGGTCGCGTATGACATGCGCGGACGAGCGACTTCGCGGACCGACGGTACGGTTTACAGCTTCTCGATTGGATATGCGGCCGACGGCAACATCCTCACCGGAAATGACTCGATAAATGGAAACTGGACTTACACCTACGACGATTTCAATCGCATCGCCAGCGCGAACAAAAACAACGGGCAGCAGACCTATAGCTACGCCTATGATCGCTACAGCAATCGTTGGCAGCAGAACAGCAACCCTACCTACATTTTCAACAACAACAATCAAATCCAGGGCAGCGGAGTCGTCTACGATGCGGCTGGAAACATCACCAACGACGGTCTGGGCAATACCTACACCTACGACGCCGAGAACCGTGTTATTTCGGTGAGCGGAAGCAATTCGTCCAGCTACGTTTATGACGCCTTCGGAAAAAGAGTTCGGTCCACAATCAATTCCACCCCCTATGATTTCATCTACAACGGCAGCGCTGCAATCGATGAAGTCACCAGCGGCGGCTGGCAGTGGGGTGACGCTGCATCGTCCAGATTGGCGTTGTACGCGAATGGTACAACGTATTTCAATCACTCCGACTGGCTGGGATCGATACGCGCGTGGAGCAACATCTCCGGGAGTTCCGTAGGAACCTGCATAAACCTCCCCTTCGGTGACGGGCAGAACTGCACCGGCACAAGCCCGAATTCATGGCACTACACGGGTTACACGGGACTGCCATCTGATTCTGAGAGTGGTCTCACACACGCTTTATTCCGGCAGCTTTCTACTACGCAGGGTCGCTGGATTTCGCCGGATCCAGCGGGAACAGCGGCAATCGATCCTACCAATCCGCAGTCGTGGAACCGATATACCTATGCGCTTAACGGTCCTCTCAATTCGGTAGATCCATCAGGTCTTTCGATCTATGATTGCATTTGGAATGGTGGTTGCAATGGGCCGTGCAACGCTTATTGCAGCTGGTCAGGTGGCGGGGGCGGTGGAGGTGGCGGTGGGGGATACGGCGCCAGTTACGTCAGTCCGGGGATTTTCTTTACAGGTCCTCTTTGGGCAATAGAGGGCGCCAACGAGAACCGATACAGCACTATCTTGAGCACGGGCTGCGACCCAGTGACGGGGAGTTGCGGATCAACCAAGTATTTTTTTACGGGAGGCGATGGCAGTGTGCTTGAACAACAAAGGGAATTGGCGGCAATTCAATTCGGGCAGCAGGCCTGCGCGGGACAGGACGCAGCTGCGGTAGCGAGCTGTATCCAGCAGGTCTACGACCAACTTCTCGCACAGGGTACACCGCCGATGCAAGGGGGCAACTATGACTTTAGCTATGCCAACCAAAACGGAAATCCCATCATCCAAGTCAACGGCCAATTCGTAAACCCGAGCGACTTCGGCTGTTCGTTCTCGCGTTGCGGAGTTTTTGATTCTCTAGATTACTCGCATGGGGACGGTACGTTTCACGTTGATACAGGCAATCCGATGTTTTTCCCTGTCGGTTCTCTGGTCCATTTTGGGTGGGACATCATCGGCGGGAACACCGTATGGAGCGCCGGGGGGATCCCGCGGCCATGGTGGTAATGCCAGTGTCGGTTCAGAGGCTTGTTTCGTGTACCAGGTTTGCCACTTTACTATCTTGGGTTCTCTGGAGCGGGTTATTTTCTCTTGCACAAGCAAACCTGCCCGACAGCAAGAAGCCTCTGTGGAACCAAGACCTAGTACCCACTCTCAGCCGCACGCAGTCAGGGCTCGGGAGTGGAGCCGGAGTCACATTTTTCGACGACACGCGGCTGATCGTATACGCAGTCAGCACCGAGCCAAAACAACTTTCCTCCCGTGAGAGCCCTGAACTCTCCAGCCCTTTCCGATTGGACGCGTGGGTCGTTGACGCCAAGTCAGGCAAGACGGAGTTCCAAAAGGAATGGGGGACTCGTCGCTACGACTCTGACGTTCGGGCAACATCGGGCGGCATACTTGTCAAGACCGGCGGCATTGTGAGGCTTTATTCGCCCGATTTCGCACAGGTTCGCGAACTGCCACTCCCTCTCGACCCGAAGGGCAGTTACTTCGCGAGTGTATCAACGAGCGGGCGGAGCATAGCTATTAGCCACTACTTGCAAAAAGATCGCAAATGGATTAGCCACATTGACGTGCTGGATGCAAGCAGCCTAAAGATTAGACATTCATGGGATCAATATCCCCCAATTTTCCGACTCTCGATGACGGACGAGAGATTCGTCTTCGAAAGATCTGGGGCCATTGCTGTTACCGACTTCGCGCACCCTAATGCTCTGAGTATCTTAGATAAAGCTGCTCAGGGGTGCCCCGCAGGAGTTAGCGTACCAACAATGATTTCCAGTGAGTTTGTTGTCATGCGAACCTGCGACGCAGTTCTGGCGCTTACTGCTAGCGGTACACGCATACCGCTGGAGCCTTTCAACGGTCGCGGTTCTTCAGCCGGATCCGGTAGCAAGTGCGAACGCTACTTTGGTGCAGAAAAATCCACAGCGGCAAGTGGCGGACGTTTTGCCGCTCTCGCTCTGCCAACTCTGAAGATCAAGAAGCCTCTATTCGCTGAGGCAGGCGCTTGTCTCGATGGACTTCAAGTAGCGGTGTATGACCTGACTCTCAGGAGGAGGGTTCTTACTGTCAGCGTTGACCCGGTGCCGAAGAACAATTATGACTTTGCGCTATCGCCGGATGGGTCGAAGCTGGTCATTCTGAATGACCGCAGTGTCTCGGTTTACACCGTTCCGATGCTGGCTTCTAAGCAGACCCGTACGCCGAGCTCAAAAAACGGGAGCCTATACGTACAAGTTTCGCTCCCACCCCCTCAAACTCGGTAGATTGAAATGTTCCGCTTGGGGGTAGGTCATCCGCCAGCACGGTTCGGATCCGGGGATCTGAGCCCGCGCTACATTTGGAAAAATCTTGGTAATTGGTCCTTTGCTGGTGGAATGTACGCTATCAGTGGCACGGCACATATCGACCTGTTTAACCCTGACTCTGGTTTCGGTGGGATTGCCGGTCAATGTCTTTGTCGACGGTTTGTGGGGGCACGTTGTTCAGTTCTTTGGTGGCAACATTGATCCAAAGAAATGTCCGTTCTGAGGGGAGAGCCAATCTGTCGCGGACTTTCAACCGAGGCGTGGGCTACTTGAAGGGAGAAGAAAATGAGGTGGTATTTCAAGTTCTTTTTCTCATTCTATCTTGTGTGCGCGGTGCAGATGTGCCTAGGTCAGAAGATAATCGTTCGCGTCGTTGATTCCAGAAACGGACATCCGTTACCAGAACAGCAGATCTCAATATCCTTCCTCTACGGCGAGAACGGAAAGGCCTCACAAGGAAAACCCTTGTTACTCCAAACTGATGCAGAGGGACAGGCATTCTTCTCGCTGCCTGAACCACTGCCGCAGCACTTATCGGCCCAAGTCCACCTATCCTCGCACCATTGGCGTTGCGGATGCGCGGTGCTCGTTAGCACACAAGATCTGATTCAGAAGGGTGCGGTCGGAGCTGAATCCCAGAAACCGGCGAGCGGTGCCGCAAAGGCAGGCCCTGGGGAAATAGTCTTTGTTGCTCGTCCACTCGGTTTTTTTGAGCGGTTACTCTATCCGCTGGTGAAAGGATAAAATTCTATAAGCATAGGACGACGGCAATGCGGAAAGTCTCCTCAGTTGGGGCCGGAAACAATTCTTGGACTCATACCGGCCCCGGTTAGGCAGGTGATATTCCGGCCAACCATACCGAATTAAGCACTCTGCAACATTTGAGCTTTCGGGCGCTCAGCTTACGGCACACCTCGACTCTGCACTTCCTTACAATCCAAATTGGTGCACTGTTGCATTATCTGATCGACATCAAAGGCATTAAAGGTTATCAGCCATGCCCATGACCCGGATTCGAGTGTTTGCGGTTCGGCTAATTATCGGGGGTGTAGTCCAATTTCTGGCGTTGCTCGTTTTGGGTTCTTGCGGGACGATTCTTTGCGCACAGACGGTTGACATCAAGCTTGTGAACGGACGAAACGGACGCCCTATGACGGATGCTTGTGTAAACGTGTGGATGGGCAACGAACGCAAGACCGCAATGGCGATTCCGACAGATGAGAGCGGCATCGCAAGGCTACGCCTTACCCACAACGACAGCGAAATAGACATCCATAACCGCTGGAAGGGGTGTGGCGACTTTGGAGTTGTCAACCCTGTCGTGAAATACGACGATTCTCTGCATATACGTGCTGGTTATGTATGTTATGCCAACTGCGCAAACCTGACTACTCTTGGCTGGCCATAACAAACCTTTCGACGAAACAGATACTCCAGCAGGGCATTGTTACGGCGAACACCTGCGGCAAGACCACAGCATCGCCGACGCATGGGGAAGTTGTCATCTTTGTCAGGCCGTTGAGTTGGTGGGAAAAAATGAAACAGTAGTTCGGGCACCCTCCGGGCACCCAGACGTATGTCTTGTTCGTATCTACTTGATTTTGTTATGTCGTGCATGGAGTAAGCTGGACGTGCAAGTTGTTGTTTGTAACTGGGTTGGCGACCCTTTTAAGGCATGGGTCGCAGGTTGGTTCGAGTGTCCTGCCAGCCCGCAAGGGTTCGTGTCATGAGGTGTGCCGTAAGTGTGCCGTGCACTTCGATCCCATGTGCGCTAAAGCGCTTCTTTTCAATACCAGAGCTGATTGCTTCCGTGCGGGCTTGATTGTCGGTAAGTTATTGAATTGTAATGGCGATAAGACGTGGAAGACCCTATCAGATTCGCCTACTCTTAATCAGTAGGTTGAAGGTTCGATTCCTTCCGCGCTCACCAGCTCGTAAAACCACTTGCCGGAGTGGGTCAATGCACGGAGCTTGAGGTGCTGCAATTGGTAATAGCTCCCTGCCACAATACCGAGTGCTTTCCGTTTTTCATCAATCGGGTACCAGTCTCGGGCTCTAACATACCAGGAAGCTCAAAAATGGGAACTTCGCCGAATCGGGCGTCCCCGTCTCGCGCGCTAAGTCTTCTTCACCCTTGCGGGAGGAACCAGCGCTACCGCGGCCTCGGTGGTGAGCAGGAGAAACGTGAATGTCTCCTGCAGGTACAGGCGGACTGCCGCATCGTTGTGGCTGAGGTAGCCGATGGAAACGTCCTGGCCGATGTGCAGGTCGAAATCGCCTCCACGAGTGGTGAGCACGAAAGCGCCAGTGATAGCAGGCGCCCAGATGATTTGATCGTTGACCAACCGTTTGACATGCTCCAGTACCCGGGTATCCGTGGTCGCTGGTTTCCGTGAGTGCGGTGTAGGCGTCGGCGCCGAGCAGCACGGCATACGGACCGTTGACACCGACGAGACGCAACTGGCTCAAGCTCTGGGCAATTGCGTCTGGATATTCGCGAACGTCGGCTGGAAGGGTCTTAATTGGATTGCTGGTTCCCTGGCGGATGCCAGCGATGCCGGCGGCGGCATAGCCCTCGAATATCGCGGCGTCTTCAGCATAGGCGATCTCTCGCGCGGCGTCCTTGGCCGGTTGCCAGTCGGAGTCGTTCGCGCCACGATCAACATCGTCGATACTTCTGCGATCCAGTTCGAAGGGAACGCGGAGTTCGACCAACGCCTTCACCTCGCGCTGGCTCGCGATAATGCCTTTCGCTGGAGCGGCGATTGTCTGCAGATGACCGGTGCCGACGGCGGATAGGGCAAGACCGGCTGGACCTTTTAGGTCGACGACGCGTCGTCCGGCAAGGTAGCGCTTGAGCGTGCGCGAGGTTTCCTCTTCGATCTGAGCCCATGCCGAATCGGAAATCGGGGCGAGCTCGCGATGGAGATTATTCATGACGTTTGTCTCCTTTGAGAGATCCGATGCCGAGCGAATCGTCGCGCACCGATGGGATGGATGAAGAAGTTTCGGCCAGCGCCGGCGCTGCCGGGGATTCAGCGGCCTCAGACTGGGTTGGGTCTTCGGTTATGTTCTCCAGAAAGGTCGCTGACGGCACGAAGAACAGATTCCCGGTAACGGCACGGCTGAAGTCGAGCAGCCGGTCGTAGTTACCGGGCGGCCGGCCGATGAACATGTTCTCGAGCATCTGTTCAATGGTGCGAGGCGAACGGCTATAGCCGATGAAATAGGTGCCAAACTCACCATGGGCGGGACGGCCGAAAGGCATGTTGTCGCGCAGGATCTTGATCTCTTTCCCCTCCTCGGTGATGGTGGTGAGCGCGTTGTGTGCTGAGGTGGGTTTGATCGAATCGTCCAACTCGATATCGGAAAGCTTCGTCCGGCCGATGATGCGTTCCTGCGTTTCGGTGGGGAGTGCATTCCATGCGCCCAGATCGTGAAGATATTTCTGAACGATGACATAGCTGCCGCCGGCAAAGTTAGCGTCCTCGTCGCCAATTACTACAGCGTCAGCCGCCGCCGCACCCCTCGGATTCTCCGTTCCGTCGACAAATCCCAGCAGATCGCGTTCGTCGAAATAACGGAAGCCCTGCACCTCGTCCACCGGGGAAACAGCACTTCCGAGACGCGCCATAATTTGCGTCGCTAGTTCGAAAGACAGGTCCATGCGCTTGGAGCGGATGTGGAATAGCAGGTCACCGGACGTCGAGACTGCATGGCGCGCTCCAGAGCGGATTTCCCGGAAGACGTGCAACTCTGCCGGCCGGGGCCCCCCGAACAAGCGGTCCCATGCATCTGAGCCAAACCCCACGACGCAGGATAGACCCCCTTCCAGGTCTCGAAATTGCACGGCGCGGACTAGCGCTGAGAGGTCTCCGCAGAACGAGCGTAGAGTGGCGCGATTTTCGGGGCCGGGATTTAACGTCGCGACCAGGAAGATCGCGGCCCGAGTGAGCGGCGCAGCCACTGCCTGTGCAAGGGCAGGCGATCTACCTGCCCCTTCGGGTGTGTTTGTCGGACCGGGTTTCATCGTGTGTCGCGTCTGCCTTCGTTCTTAATGACCTTCCTAGGCATATAGGAACGGCCGCTCTCCGTGGCTTCTCCAGAAGTAGGCGAGAATGATTACACTAGCAACTGCCGCGTACGCACACCATATCGAGGTGAATGCGTATCGCTTAACCTCCATTACGACGAGCAGTATGGCCAGGTTAGCCAGGCCGAATGCTACCATCATTTTGATCCTCGAAAAGAACAGTGAACCACAAGTTGCGATCACATAAACCAATGCAACCGCGGTATTGTTGGTCGCTTGGTTGATGTACACGATACTATTTCCCCTGACGTAGAGCTGTAGGGGGAATGCCGTCAGTGCCCACAGAATGTAGAGGGTGGTAGCTCCGCCAAGTATGAGGAACGGCAGCATCCGTCTGCGGCTGTTCTTGTCAGGCTCGAACAGGAGCACGCTGAGCGGCAGCAAAAAGGGAAGCAGCCCTTGCGCATACAGCATGAACGCCGCTCCCATGTCGTGCGCCACAGCAGGCGAAAGGATACCATCCAATCCCAGCCAGACGAATCCCTCAATGAACTGATGAACGGCGAATAGCAGAGGAAGAGTCGCGAAAAGCAGTTCCCGCCGATGTTTCACCTTGGTCAAGGTGACCACGCCGACCGCACCCAGCACTCCACTGCCTACGAAGTTCGCGGTCGCTGAAAAACACATGTCTGGTCTTCCCCTTTGCGAAAATCCATCTATTGTCTCGGAACCGAAAACGACAGATCGACGTATGCTAACTCGCTGCGGCGGCCTTCATCCGTTCCTCCACGATTTTCTAAGCCGCCTTCACTCGTTCCCGCCCCTGCGCCGGGACCAACGAAATATCGGCGCGGAAAACGCGAAGATACCTCCTAAGAGTTCTGGTTTCTCGGATCGTCGCTGGCGCTGACATATTCGAGTCCGAGCGGCCCAATCGCCGTCACTTGCGTTACGTACTCACTCGATTTCGCCCAGTGAAAATGAGATGTATTGCCAGGGAGGACGATGACGCTTCCGGGCGGATATGCCTCCAGGGTTTCCGCGTCAAACTGATCGCCCAGCCCGATGTAGAAGACTCCCGAGATCACCGTGTAGACCCGATCCTCCGGATGCCGGTGTGGCATGAGCTTAACGCCGCGGGGAACTCGGACCCTGATCGTATAGGGGCCGGTCTGCGAGGGCTCGCCAACGATGACAGCCAGCCGGACCGAAGGTGGAAACGCCGCGAAGGGCTTCCAGTTGATGTCTTCGGTCAAAACCGATTTGAAAACGTCTTGGCCTGGCTGATGCGATGTACCCGTACCCTGTTGTGGGTCCGTCATCAGAGCTGTTTTCTCATTGGACATAAAGACCTTTCGTTATACGTCGCGCCAATCCACTTGATGACGCGCACGCGCATTTCAACGCTTCTGGTATGGGTGGAA
>Ga0335080_10009434_pt1 | contig 10196 bp, 11 predicted proteins | sample Lox_Sample_34_FD_206720 | JGI IMG/M metagenome (GOLD analysis project Ga0335080, IMG submission 206720) | Soil microbial communities from Loxahatchee National Wildlife Refuge, Florida, United States - Lox_Sample_3.4 | ecosystem: Environmental > Terrestrial > Soil > Wetlands | place: USA... | reverse complement strand
GTCGTTCGTGCCAAGCTGATGATCCTCCACAACCAGCAATCGGCAATCCGGGACCTCGATCATCACTTTGCACGAGGACACCAGAATCCCGAAGTAGGTCATGGCTGCTTGCGGCGAAAACCGGAACCTCTCCGCCAGTCGTTTCTCATACTTGGCGTCGACGGCGTAGAACTTTCCTTTTTTCGCGCTGCCGCTGGCGCCGGCCAAGCTGTAGCGAATCCCATCGAATTCGACCCGAGTCAACGCTTGCTCTACGATCGCTTGCTCGCAGGCGTCCAAGGGCTCCGTCGGGACGTCAATCGTAGCCACGCGGATGCCCGGATAGAGTCCTTCGAGTAAGGTGTTCGAGAGCTGCTCTTCCCGGTCAAGTTTCACGGTCTTCTTCGACAGGTGACCGTCGCGATCAACTTCGAGCCCGAAAATTGGCGTCGTGCTGCAATCCATAACGTTTGGCATGTCTGATTCTCCTTATCTGTCGGGCAAAGGACAGAAAGGAGACCATTCGCGCCGGTCTCTTCGCTGCCCATTGCCGAAAACGGTTGAAAAGATTTCGGCCAGGCAGCGAAATCGCCGGGCCTGCGCGAGTTGGTTTCTGGTTAGACCATAGTTCCGGTTACGGGACGTGAGGTTCCGACTGTTTGCGGCCGCCAGTGGTGGTTGAAAGCTCGCTTCCGCTTGCTACAAAACCACCGCAGCCTTCGCAATTGGAACCAACACCACTCTCCCCATGCCCACAGCCCGCAGAGCAGGCCGATCACGAAGAGAGTCACTGTCGCCGCCATCACCACATCCGCGATGTTGAGCGGCGAATATTGGAAGTACATGCGAGTCTGATCGAAGAGTTGATACCCGACGATCACCCCGCCGACTCTGCTCACGGCGAAAAGCCACGGTTTGAAGTGTGTCAAGAACCGCTGCTTCACCATTTCTCTTCCTCCTTTTCTGTCTACAACCAGAACAGACAGGAGGACGCTCGCGCGGCTCTCTTCGCTGTCCCGGTCGAAAACGTTTCAGGTTCCCGGCCAGGTTCGCGAAAGAACCGAGCCAGCACTCATCCACAATCAGCTTGTGGATTGCTCACTACAGACCAACGTCTGTGATGAAAGCCGTGTGCTATGAACTCCACCTACGCTGCCCCCTTTCTCGTGACTGCTTCCCGCTTCAACTCCGGGTTCCTCCCGCCAAAGTCCGCGACGGCGCGCCACTCCTGAACGCTGTAATAGGTCACGCCCAGCTTGAGCGCCTCGACTCGGGCCTCGCCTTCGTTTGCCATTTCTCGGCCTAATTCGGGCGAACTCCCGTTGGCCCCCGACTTTGGAAGGAAGAAGCGTGCACCTGACGTAGTTTCTTCGTCGGCCGCGGCGCGTACACGGCGAGTTCCCCTCGCCGCTGGGCGGCTTGTGGCCTGGCTCGTTTTTTCATCGGGCTCGGCTGCTATCGTGGTCACCATTCTGATCATCTCCCTCCATTGCCGATCTCTTCACTGTCGGCGGTTCTCTCTCGATCCACATTGCGGCGAGAGCCGGCAATGTTCACTTGTCCAACTCACTTTGCTGGAGGAGACCGTTGTCCCGTTCCCCCACCATTTGTTGCTCCGAATACTCGGCCACCAACAGTCCACTCGGATTGAACTCGGTACGGTGCTCCTCGGCCAAACGGACGTTGTATCGGCCAACGATCCGGTCGGTTGCTTCTGTCCCGTTCTTGATTCTGTGAATCTCTTTCACGCCAAACACCACGTAGCTCCACGGCGCATCTTTGGATCGGTCGATGGATCGAATTCGGAAATCGGAAATAATCTGGTCTTCTCTGATTTTTCCCAGCGTGTCGTCGGCCCGCAGCTTGTCCATCGTCAGCTTCCGCAGGTTCGCCGTCATCATGTTGAGGGATTCGGCGAAGTTGCGGGTCACGGAATCGGGCGTGTACGACAAGTAGTGCCCCAGAAATTGCCGTATGACGGCCTTGCCTTCGAGATCCGTAGGCGCAGCCGAATCCGACGCGGCGTCACCTGTGGCTGCGTCTGCCGAGAGCGCCAGCGCCAGCCTCGCGGCCGGGTCAGTTCCGCTTCTCGCGCCCACGACCGTGGCTTCGCCATTCTTGTCGACCCGTATGACCGTAGGCGGCTGGATACGAACGTAGATGGCAAATCCGAGCGACCCGCAGGCGATCACACCGAATAAAACCGCAAGGAACATGGCGCGGTTGGCGTAGGCCCGAAGCATGCCGTCATGCTCGTAGTATTTCGTATATGCCGTGATTTCAGGAACGCTGCTCAATTCTGTCTTTGTCTTCATCGCAACCCACGCCATCTACGTCTGTCTCTGACCTGTTACCTTTTCATCAAACGGCTACAACGGCCCCAGCGCCCCCAACTTCACCGGCCGCACCCGCACCGCCCGTTGCCACACCCGAACTCGGGGGTGTTGGAGGCTTTGATTCGGCCAGCACCGCCCCACCAGCGTTTGCAGCGCCCCCACCCCTTAGACCAGCAACGGGACCGCCGCTACCGCCCGCATCGGATTCGGCCATCGCTCCAGGGGGACCTGCGGATGCGGTTTGTGACGTATTGCTTGAACTGAGGAGCGCTCGCGAGGCCGCGTTGGCATAAAACCCGACGCCAGATAGCAATGCGAAGACTGTGCTTCCGACCTCCCCGCGCACAATTCGGCTTGCGATGAAGGGAATCAGCACGATCGCGATGGAGAACAAAATGCTCACTGCTCCCAGAAGCACCATCTGGCTGGAGCCAACAAATGCGTTAAGAACCCCGTTCCCGTTGAGTACCGCATTCACGCTGTTCATCTGCAGGGCCGTGATTAGCACCTGAAGGATTGCGTACAGCAGACCCCAGCTTTGAAAGATCATCAAATTCACGAAGTATGTGCGCGCCAGTTGCCCCATGGCTCGACTCGGCCAAAGAGCCAGCACGAACGGCCCCACTAGATACAGGATGGATCCGTACATCGCGTAAGCCAGCGTGAACAAGGTGTAGCTGACCGGCAGAATGATCAGCCCAACGAGGATTAGCAGGACGTCCAGAAGTCCGGAGATGGCACCGGTTACGAGCGTCCAGAAGCTTGAGAGTCCCTGCTGGCTTATGTAGGTGCTGACGGAATTCAGCCAATTCTGGATGACATCGCCGATGCCGTTGGTGTTGTAGATGAAATCCGCAACCGTATTGAACATACCGTTCACGGACCGAAAGGCTTGCTGATAGTTGACGAAGACCAAACCGAGAACGAGATACTTGATCCCTGCTACACCGAGAGCCCGCACGTCACCGCCATTGCTGTATGCCTCGTAGACGGCGTAGAGCAAACTCAGAATCAGGATCACGCCGGCCAGCTGCAGCACGGGTCCGGTGACATTCTGATCGATTCCATTGAGCGCCGTTTGAAGCACCTGCTCGAAATAGAAGCTCGGCATAAACACTCCCCGCCGTCTCAGTTGTGCTGCAGTAGGTTCATTAACTGCTGCCGAAGATTGGTGGTGTTGGTCGCTCCCATCTTTATGTCCGCGCTTGAATTCGCAAGATCGATGGCCCGCAGCCGCATCAGGTCGGCGGTCGCCGCCTGCGTATAGGCATTAGCCCGAACCAGCCACGCATCAGCCTGCGCTTCGATAATCGGCGCGCTTCCCGGCGCCGCGTTCTGGATACTCTGGTTAATCTGGCTGGCGGCCTGCAGTTCTAGATCCGATAGCGCGTCGATCTCGATGGCCCTTTTCATCGCGTCCTGAGCTGCCGCATCTGTCATATCGACCATGTCACGTACTTGCTGCGACGCGTCGGTTGCAGTGGGAACCTGACCATAAAGTGCCGCGTAGTTATTGGACGTCTGGCTGATCTGGTTTGCGTTACGCGACAGGAGGTTAGCCTCCAATTGCTGCGAGTTGGGAAGGGTTGCACTGTTCACCTTGATCTGTGTCAGGGACTGGATCTGGTTGAAGATGCCCTGGAGGCTTCCGACCAGCGAGCGTGCCTGGTTGATCAGGTTCTGCGGCCACACGACGTTTTGCTCGAACTGCTGAATAGCCTGATCGACCCCGAGGATTTGGTTCAAGCCGCCTCCGATAACGCTTGAGAGGGCACTCGAGATGCTCGACAATCCTGCCGCCAGGATCGCGCAGCAGGGGCTGAACTGACCTTCCGCAGGCCAAGGGGCAGCGAGGATCAAGACTAAGCTGAGTACAAACACACGGAGTTTGTGGCTCGCTATCCAGGACTTTCCGTTTCTCAGAACATGAACGAACTGTTTCATGGTGGATCCCCTTCCTAAGTCAGTTGTGCTGCAGCAGATTCGTGAGTACGCCGCGTAGCTGGGTGGTGAACGCTGCTCCGCGCTTGCGAAATCCGTTCTGGTGGGCGATGTGCGCCGCTTCTTGTCGCAATTCCGCCGCCAACATCTTCTGTGTAAGCGCCTGGCTACGAATACTTGAAGCAACTGCGCTCGCTGTCAGGAATGGTGCGGACCCGGGGGCTGCTTGGCCGGCGGATGTCTCGATCGAGTTGGCAGCCTGGATCTCCAGATCGGTGGCGCCATCCGACATCTTCACGGTCTTCAGGGTGTCGAGCGTGAGGGCATCATCCATGTCAGACATATCTCGATCCGCCTGGCTTGCGTCGATGGATGTCGGAATGGTGCCGTAGGCATTCCCAAAGGACTGAGTAAGCGTATTGAAGTTGTTGACCTGATGGTCCCGCATTAGATTTTCGAGCGATTGTGGATTCGCAAGGGTTGCGCTGCTCAGCTTGATGCTCAGAATGCCCGCCATTAGATTGCGATATTGGCCGATCATTTGGAGCACCTGGGACCTGGCCTGATTGATCAACTGCACTGGCCAGATCGTGTTTTGGTAAAAGGTGTTGATCGCGCTTCGGACGGTGTTGATGGCGTTCAGGGCGGTGTGGATCACGCCATTGATCACGTTCAGAACGGCCTGGATGGCCTGGATGAGTCCCCCTTGCGCTTGAGCGACCGGGGGAGCAATCACTAAGGTCAATACCAGAACTCCCGCGACCGTAACCGCCAGTACGCGCCGGCGACTGTTCGCGGCCACCATCAGCCAAGTTAGCCCGAAAGCGAAAAGAGTGAATGTAAGCCAGTGCATGTCATCACCTCCCGATCCTTTGGTTCTCTGTGGCCGCCGCCTCTGTTCCGCGTTTCAGTGGCACGCTAGCTGATGCCGCAACCGCGCCTGACAACTCCTCCGGCAGCGGGGCGACGTCTGCCAGTCCCTGCGGAAATTTCCTGGCGAGTTCCTGATAGCTTTCGAGCAAGGGACGGCCTTCACGCTGCCTGAGAAACCAGGCACGGTACTTCCTCTCACGCGGAAACGTCGTGCAGATCCAGTAGGAAAGCGAAGTGGGCACGATGCGTATCGTCTGCGTCGTTTCCGCTTTCTCTCCGATTACCAGCAGGACTTCGGCGCTCCGTCCCTTTCTCGGCGCACCGAACTCCTTGACCTGGCCGACCGCCACCGGATTCAGGTACAAGTGATTGATAAGGGCGCTGACGTCACCTGGCTGCTGGCCAATGATCTTCGTGGTCGAGTTCTTGAGAATGCCCGGCCCGTGCATGCGGGGCTGAGATTCGGTGCCGACGAAATCTTCCACCGTTTGGCTGATGCCCCAGACGCTCGAATTCCTCTTGCGAGCGGTTCGGAATAGCTGCACGACCTCTGGAGCCAATGCCGGCGAGTCCAGCAGGAACCAGCATTCATCGAGCACGGTGATGCTCGGTTGTCCTGTTTTCCCGGTAGCCCGCGCCGCCATCGCGGTCGCGATCAGCATGCTCATCGCGGTCTCAAGCCGCGGATCGGAGCTCAAGCCTTCCACGTTGAAGAACAGCCAATCGCTGTCCAATCGCATGGTGGTCGAACGGTCAAAGAGATTGGCGTAGATGCCCGCCTCTCCCGTCCACGAGCGTAGCTTGATCGCGGCCAGATGAGCTTCGTCCATGGTGCGCTGCATCTTCTCCGCATCGCGCCAGTTGGCCAACTCCTCACGCAGGTCGTTGAATGTCGGAATCGGGTTCGAGTAACGGATGGCGCAGCGCTTATAAACGCGCGGGATCGCGTCGGTGAGGACGTTGTCGAGCAGTGCGGTATCGGTCCCGGGACTCTCGCCGATCATGTGCCGGGTGAGATTCTTCAAGAAGGCAGTCTTCTCATTGCTGGGAACGGTTTCTCCCGCGGGCAGATCCCACGGATTTAGCGTCTCCCGGCCGTCGAGATCGACGTTGATGACGCGCCCGCCCATTAGCTCGACCAGGGGTTCATAGGAGTCGCCCCTTTCCAGGATGGAAATCAGGGGCTTGGCGCGGGCCATCATCAGCAGAAAACCCTGCGTCATAAAGGTCTTCCCGGCGCCGCTCTTGGCCATAATGAGCTGATTGGCGTCGCCCAGGGTTGGGTCGAAGGGCGAGAACGGTATGAGCTGCCGATACGGGGTCTCGAACAGCATCAAGGGAGAATTCGGCGTGCCGCTCCAGGGCATTTCCACCGGCAGAAGATCGGCTGCATGGAGAGTAAGCACGTCGAGTTCGCGCTTGTTCCCTTCAGCCTGACCCGGCAAACCCGAGAACAAGAACCGCTTTTGCGCAAGTGTTTCCGCGATCCCGCGCGCGCCGTTCATCCGCGTGATGGCGTGCAGAACCCTCTGCCGGCGGTCAGCCAGGATGCGTTCCGCTTGTTCCGCTTCCATCCGGTTGCGTGCAGGACGCGAGGTCCTGACCGCGATAGTCAGGCTCATCTCGCAAGACTTAAGCGAGCTCGAAATCAGGTCTTGCAGGACCTTGACTAGCTGATGCTCTGCAACTTGGGCATCGACATTTAGCCGGAAGCCGCCATTCATGTCTTTCTGCGCCGCGGTCATTTTCCGCAGCCGGCTCTTGTATTGCTTGACCGACTTGGTTTGGTCCGGAAGGGCAATTTCAGCGTTGATCACGATGGGAAAGTCCGTGACCACTAGTTGGCGCAGAACTCCGGGAAAGGTCGCGTCGGGCAGGTCTTTCAGGCTCACGAAGGAATACAACAGGCCCCCGATCTTTATGTACTCGTCGAGTTCGTCCTCGATGTTGACGTTCGCGATCTGACTCCGTGCGCTCTCGTAGAAGATCGACGCTTCCGGGCGCCGGTAGGGGACAACATCGTTTCCAAGAGGATGAAGGGCTCTCTTGATTTCGAGAAAGAGATCGTCGCCGGACATTCGCGTGAGCTTCATGCCGGTCGATTGCAGTGTCGCTTCCACGCCTGCCATCAGGCTGCGAAACTCCGCCACCAGATCTTCGTGCTCGCGGCGACTGCGTTCGATGCATTTCGTTTGCGACATGCTAAGGCTGCCGCCGCGCATCTTCTTCTTCCACTCAAGATCCGGGGATTGATGATGGATTCTCGGGTCCCAGATGAAGTACATGTGGAGGAAATGCCGGAGGTAGAAGCCGTCGGCATCCTTTTTCAGCCAGGCGTCTGACTGTTCCCGGTCCAGAGCCTGCAACACCGGACTGGGGTTCCGCTGTTCCCGGTTGTAGCGCCCGATCAGGTCCCCCGTCCCTTCCGAGATTTCAAATCGAGCCTGCAACCGCATGGAGCGTTCCGGCAGAGACCGGACCAGGGCTTCGAGCGACAGCTTCGTGCGGTTCCGTTCCTCGTCGCTCGCGTAGTAGGAGTTGATCCCGCTAACGTTGTAGCCGGCCACGAAGGAGCCGTTTACCTGGATGAGCAGGTCGTCGACGATATCCCGCACCTTCAACTGCTCGCACAATGGCGGTTGCGCCAGGCTTCTGTTGTGCTGTTGAACCGTCAGCGGCATCGTCGTTTTCCTCAGTCCCCCAGGTACTCCCGCTTCAGTTGACGGTCCCGCTCAAGTGCCGAATAGACGTGCGGCTTGGTGTGAAACATCACCCAATCCAGGAGGTAGCCGCGCTGTTTGCCGTACTTGAACAGCATCAACGCCGGAACACTCAGGATGGGAACGATGTACTGCAGCACCATGTTCATAGGCAGACCGAACATCTCCCGATTCAGAAATCTCCCGAAGATGTTCATCACCACGGCTACTGCCAGGATGGCGAACAAGTCTTCCGCTTCGAGACCCGCAAACGTTACCCGCGTGCGGAGGTTGCGGTACACCGGCGTTACATCGAGTGCCATGTATGCTTCTCCTTTAGGTCACCCCGGCAGTGCCGTGTGCCACGAAGAATTCGGCCAAGCGGAGCAACCCCGACACCATCAGGCACAGGCCAGCCGCGAGAAAATGACGCATCCAGCTGCTCGTGGGGTGGATGTACGAGAACATGCCGATTCGCAATGCGCCGATTGCGACCTGGGCCGCCGCGTACACCGGCAGGATCACGTTGCCGACCCAGTTGATCATGGTCACCAGGGCCATCCAGTAGACATCCGGGCTATTCCACGCGCGCTGCGAAGCAAAAGTCTCAAAAGCCCGCGTGAGGCCGGAAACCATCAAGCAAGCCAGGGCTCCATACATGCTGTGGGAGAACTCCCGTCCCTTGGAGAACTCGATGATCGCAGCGATGATGAACACTGCCGCCAGCGTCGGCATGATTACGTTGCCGACCCAGTTCGCCAGATTCAGGATCCCGTGGTCGAACGACATTTGTGAAAAGTTCATCTTCGTTCCCATCCCTACGACACCATCGCCAGCACCAGTTGCCAGATTCCGGAAACACACAACAACGCCAGGGCCACGGCAACCAATCGCATGAATGGCTTTCGTGTCGCAAAGTTTAAGATCGCCCCCACCAGGGCCAACACGGCCGCGATCGGCATAATCGTTCCCGCGAGGTGATTCCACAGGCTGTCGAGCACGTCCGCCGTCGCGTACTGGGTCTGCGTGTTGTAGTTCTTGATCAGGCTGAACGTGGTCTGTGTGCCCAACAAGAACATCGCGGCGACAATCGATGCCAGCGGGCTTTCACCCCCCGCCGTGTCAAGAATCGCGCGCAAGACAAAGAACGCAGCCAGTGTGGGCACGATTCGCCCCACAATGAAGTTCGTGACAAACGAGGCTATGTCGGACTGAATGCTGGCAAGCCACGACGTGCTGATTCCGCCACTCGGCAAGGTCATGGCAATCCCGAATGAAGAGAACCACGTCAAGAGCGGTTGCAGCGTAAGAAACACTACTGCCCAGAACATCCATTTCGTGAAGCCGCCGCCGATGGCAAACGTAGTCCCTCCCTCGCGTCGCAGCGTGATCCCGGCCAACACCAACGAAAGCAGGGCGGCCGATGGCGCCAGCAGGAGCAGCAACGAAATGACGTCGTTCAACAATTGGGGCGTTTGCATCGCTTCGGTCTCGAAACTTCTCTCGGTTGAGTTCTGCAGGCAGCCATCGAGTCCTCTGAGTCTCCCTTGTCAGGCTGCCTGCGCATTCTTGTTTCCAGTTTTGTTCGGCTAAGTCACACCGCCAGTTCCGTTCGTGATCCAGAACTCGATAAGGCGTGTGACCCCCGAGATCGCCAGCAGAGCTGCGGCAGCGAACAACCAGCGGCCGAAGCCTCGCCCCGTCAGCCAAGAAACGACAGCGCCCAGTACGGCGCCGCCAGCTCCCACGGGGGCAATTACGTTTCCTACCCAGTTAATGAAGTTCAGGAACGCACCTTCAGGTTGCGCGCCGGTTTGTCCTTGAACGGCCACGTTTGAGGCCGGAGCGGAACCCAGATTCTGCGCCCACATGAACTGCCCAATTGCCAGGAGCGCAATAGCGAGGAACGCGAAGAGTGTCTTTCCTCTCGCACTTGGCTCGAATCTCATCAACGATGACCTCCTTTCTGCGCGTCGTTCCTCCTTCGTTCGCTCAAAACTGGCCGGAGGAGCAATCCACACGCGCGGAAAGTATGGCCAAAAGAAATTTCTGTCAAACGCGGGTGAAACTGGGACTTTCAGAGAAGGTGAATCAGGAAGAGAGGCGGAACGGAACCACTGCTGCGGAAACTAAGTGTTCGGGGAGAAACTGGCGTAATCCCGGATCGATGCTGAGTCCGAACCAGAAGCAACTCATGTTGCTTTTGCCTTGCTTGATCCGGAATAGTGCGATGCACGCGCTTGGAGGCTGGCAGCCACGCTGCGGTACTTCGGCTTTGAAAACCAGATCCACACCAATGAGATCGGCCATGCTGCGCTAACAAAGATCAGGACCACCGTCAGGACTCGATCTCCCTCAGCGCCCGCAG
>Ga0335080_10009432_pt1 | contig 10198 bp, 5 predicted proteins | sample Lox_Sample_34_FD_206720 | JGI IMG/M metagenome (GOLD analysis project Ga0335080, IMG submission 206720) | Soil microbial communities from Loxahatchee National Wildlife Refuge, Florida, United States - Lox_Sample_3.4 | ecosystem: Environmental > Terrestrial > Soil > Wetlands | place: USA: Florida... | reverse complement strand
ACAGATTCATCAACTGAACATCCCAGATGCCAGCGAGGTCGAGATCGAGCGAGACGGTACCCAGTGCGTCAAGGGAGAATGGCGCCGAGCGCGTCTGACCGTCGCCCTCGTGAGTTGCTACGACCGTTCCATCCAATCCGCTGATGGTATGCGTTGAATGTTGCACGATGTCATAGTCGATACCCGCCTGAGCCGACCCGACACCTATGTCGGGGCCGATGGTGGACGACGCCGGTGTGAACGAGTCGCTGCCCACGGGGCTGTCGGGAGGTGATGGCGTATAGGTGCTGCTCGTCTGCAGGGAGTAGTTGGGATTTGTAACGGTCTGGCCGCCGATCACTGGGAAATATGCCGTGACCTTCACGAACGCCCCCAACAGCGTATCGAAGTGACCGCCGCCGCTGTCGCCCTGGAAACCGAGCGTTAGGTCAACCGGCCCTTGCTGAACCTGATTGTCATAGCCAACCGAGATTGCACCGTTATAGTTCGACTCGACGGTGCCTGTGCTAGCGCCGGTCTGGAACCGCATCCCGAAGCTCGTATTGCCTAAGATCAGCTGGTTGTAGCCGAAATCAGCCGAGCTTTGTCCCGGCCCCCAGAAGCTCTGCGACGGAGATGAAAAATCCACGTTGTAATTAACGGACACCGGCGCCGCGTGGGCGGCTGCGAAGAGCCCCAGCGCGGTGAACGTCCCCATGGTCCAACATAGAGTGCTGCGCATGGCCCCCTCCCCTCAGTTGGTACAGCGAGTCGCTTAAAAGAACTCCCTCCACCTCGATTCGCGTTGTCCTGCCTATGAGCTCCGGTCGGGCTCGAATCCCTCAGTGTTGTTGCTATCCCTGGCGTTGCCGGACCGTTCTGCGCCCTTACGACGTCCCGCCGGCCAACACCCACAAACCCTCGCCTCCTCGGACACGATGGCGCAGACCGGCCAGCTTCGCGCATCGAGTCCCCTCGTTATCTACATGACATGCGCATTTCACATTTGTATAATACATTTGTACAAAATTGTATAATCTGCAAGTGTTACTGTCAACTAAGGGTGCCATCTTCGGCAGGCTTCTTCTGTCTTGTGTCCGCGTTCGGATCAGCGCCCGTCTCCGGCCTGGCGCAATTGCGCCGAGTGCGGCTGGCTCCATTACCGCCCATGTCGGGACAGTCCGAGGTCAATGCATGCGTCAATTTCACCTGTCTCGATCGTCCAACGGCGATCGGTGCGCGATTGGAAGGATTTACTATAGGCGTCGCTGTGCATCGACTTATGGACCGCACGGTTTTTGAACGCACCCGTTCGCGGATATTGAATTTGCGAACCTTGTTTCCGGAAATGTTGTCTGCATTGAGAACACCGCAGCCACCATCGGCACCCTATTTGGAGGGGTCATGTCATGCACATGATGACGGAACAGGACGTTTATCTCTTCCGCGAAGGCACCTTGTTCCGCGCCTTCGACAAGCTCGGCGCGCACCCGTGCGAGATCGATGGCGAGGCGGGCACCCGCTTCTGTGTCTGGGCACCAAACGCTGAACGCGTCTCGGTGATCGGCGACTTCAACGGCTGGCGGGCCGACGCAACGCCGCTAAGGACACGCGGCGACGAGTCGGGGATCTGGGAGGGTTTCGTGCCGGGTACGGGGCTGGGAACCGTGTACAAATACCATATCGTATCCCGCTACGGCGGATTCGTGACCGACAAGAGCGATCCGTTCGCGTTTCGATCCGAGCTCCCGCCGCGAACCGCCTCCATCGTATGGCAGTTAGATTACGTCTGGGGCGATGGCGACTGGCTCCAGCGACGTCTGCGCGCCGACGCGTTGGATGCACCGATGTCGATCTACGAGGTGCATCTGGGGTCGTGGCGGCGCGTTCCCGAAGACGGCAACCGCTCCCTGACATACCGCGAGATGGCCCACCAGCTCGCGGACTATGTCAAGGAGATGGGATTTACGCACGTCGAGTTGCTTCCCGTCACGGAGCATCCGTTCTACGGGTCGTGGGGCTACCAGGTAACGGGCTTCTTCGCGCCGACGGCGCGCTACGGCTCGCCGCAGGATTTCATGTATCTGGTGGACCATCTGCACCGCAACGGGGTTGGCGTGATACTGGATTGGGTCCCCTCTCACTTTCCCAGCGACGGCCACGGCTTGTGCTACTTCGACGGCACCAATCTGTTCGAGCACGCTGACCCACGCCAAGGCTTCCATCCCGAATGGAACAGCTATATTTTCAACTATGGTCGCGCGGAGGTGCGCGACTTCCTGGGCAGCAGCGCGCTATTCTGGCTCGAGCGATATCATGTCGACGGCCTGCGCATGGATGCCGTGGCCTCCATGCTCTACCTGGACTATGCGCGGAAGGCCGGGGAATGGATACCCAACCGCTTCGGCGGTCGCGAAAATCTGGATGCGGTCAGCTTTCTCAAAGCGCTCAACGAGGCCATCTACCGCGACTATTCCGGCGTGCAGACCATCGCGGAAGAGTCCACCGCCTGGCCCATGGTGTCGCGCCCCGCTTACCTCGGCGGGCTGGGCTTCGGTCTGAAATGGAACATGGGGTGGATGCATGACACGTTGAAGTACTTCTCGCAGGATCCGATCCTGCGCAAGTACCGCCACAATCAGCTCACCTTCAGTATCTGGTACGCATTCGGCGAGAACTTCGTCCTGCCCATGTCGCACGACGAGGTGGTACACGGCAAAGGGGCGCTGATCGGCAAGATGCCCGGCGACGAGTGGCAGCAGTTCGCGAACCTGCGTCTGCTGTATGGATATATGTGGGGACATCCTGGCAAGAAGCTACTCTTCATGGGCGGCGAGTTTGGCCAGAAGCGCGAATGGCAGCATGAAGAGAGCCTGGAGTGGCACGTGGTGCAATATCCATTGCATGCCGGCGTCAAGAACTGGGTGCGCGACCTGAACGCCTTCTATCGCACCGAGCGGGCGTTGTTCGAGCTCGATTTCTCGCCCGAAGGTTTCGAGTGGATCGATTGCAACGACGCCGACAACAGCGTCATCAGCTTTTTGCGCAAGGGACGGCGGCCTGATGACCTCGTGCTCATCGTATGCAACTTCACGCCAGTCGTGCGCGCAAACTACCGCATCGGCGTCCCGCGCGGCGGGTTCTGGCGCGAACGGCTCAATAGCGACGCGGCGCACTACGGGGGCAGCGGACAGGGGAACCTCGGTGGCTGCGAAGCCGCACCCCTGCCGGCCCATGGACGTTATCACTCGCTCAACCTCAGGCTGCCCCCGCTCTCAACGCTCATGCTCAAGCCCGGGGATCGAACATGAGCGCACCGTCAGCGCCCAAGGTGTCCGAGCGCGTGCGCGAAATCCTCGTCGACGGCAAGATCCGCGTTGAGATCGAGCGCGTGCGACCGCAGATCGACGCCGGTCGCTTCCCCATCAAACGCATCGTGGGAGAGACCGTGTCGGTCGAAGCGGATGTGTTTGTCGATGGCCACGATGCAGTGCGCTGCGTCGTTCGGCACCGGCACGAGCGAGAGACCGCCTGTCGCGAAACCGAGATGAAGGCGCTCGCGAACGACCGCTTCCGAGGCGAATTCGTCGTAGAGGAACTCGGCCGCTACCGGTACACCGTGCTCGCGTGGGTCGATCGCTTCCTGTCCTGGCGCCAGGAGTTGGCGCGCCGTGTCGATCCGGAGGACATCTTGGTTGCGGCTGTCGGAGGCGCAGAACTCATCGCGCAGACGGCCGCACGGGCCGCAGCTCCCGAAGCAGAGCGCTTGCGGGCCTGGGCAGATCGGCTGCGCCGCGAGCGCGACGCCAGCAAGCTCAAACGGCTAGGCCTCGACGAGGAGCTCTTGGCGCTGGTCGAGGAGCACCCCGACCGCAACCTGGCGACCGGCTATGTTCGCGAGCTCGAGGTGGTGGTGGACCGCACGCTCGCGCGCTGCTCCGCGTGGTACGAATTCTTCCCGCGGTCGTGCGGCCGGGAGCCGGGCGCGCACGGGACGTTCCGCGATTGCGAGGCTAGACTGGAGTATGCAGCTCAACTGGGCTTCGACATTGTCTACTTTCCGCCCATTCACCCCATCGGGCACGTCAGACGCAAGGGGCCGAATAACGCCTTGAACGCATCATCAGGCGATCCGGGCAGTCCCTGGGCGATCGGCAGTGATGAAGGAGGACATATGTCGGTGCATCCGCAACTGGGGACGCTTGCGGATTTCCGCGGATTGGTGGCGAAGGCGCGCGAACTCGGATTGGAAATCGCCCTGGACATCGCCTACCAGTGTGCGCCCGACCACCCGTATGTCAGCGCGCATCCGGATTGGTTCCGCTGGCGCCCGGATGGCACGGTGCAATACGCCGAGAACCCACCCAAGAAGTACCAGGATATCTTTCCGTTCCATTTCGAGTCGGAAGACTGGCAGCGGCTGTGGCGGGAACTCGAGAACGTGCTCGAATTCTGGATCGGCGAAGGCGTGACGATCTTCCGCGTGGACAACCCCCACACCAAGCCGTTTCCGTTCTGGGAGTGGATCATCGGCGCGATCAAACGGGCACACCCCGAGGTGATTTTTCTGGCCGAGGCCTTTACGCGGCCAAAGGTGATGCACCGACTGGCAAAACTCGGCTTTACCCAGTCCTATACCTACTTCACCTGGCGCAACACCAAGCAGGAAATCACCGATTACTTCATCGAGCTCACTCAGGGCGCGGGGCGCGAGTATTTCCGCCCCAACTGCTGGCCCAACACGCCCGACATCCTCACCGAGTACCTCCAGTTCGGCGGGCGACCCGCCTTCATGGTGCGCCTGGTGCTGGCTGCCACGCTCGCGGCCTCGTACGGGATCTATGGCCCGGCTTTCGAGCTGATGGAACACCAGCCGCGCGAACCAGGAAGCGAAGAGTACCTCGACTCTGAGAAGTACCAGATCCGGCACTGGGACCTGGACTTGCCTGAAAGCCTTCGCGATTTCGTGAAGCGCGTCAACCAGGTCCGCCGCGAGAACCCCGCGCTGCACGCAGACTGGAGCCTGCGCTTTCACCAGACCGACAACGACGCTCTGATTTGCTACTCCAAGAGCAGCGAGGCGCACGACAATGTGGTGCTGGTGGTGGTAAACCTCGACGCGCATCACACGCAATCCGGCTGGGTCGAGCTGCCGCTGGAAGAAATGGCCCTCGAGCAGACACGTCCGTTTCAGGCCCACGATCTGCTGTCCGGCGCGCACTTCCTGTGGCAGGGACCGCGCAACTTCGTGGCGCTCGACCCGCAGACCGCGCCGGCCCACATTTTCCGGTTACGGCGTCGCGTGCGTAGCGAGCGCGATTTCGACTACTTCATGTGACGGGAGGCCGCCGTGCACCGCGACAATCCCCCTGCGCGCACCGCGGACGCCACCGCGCAAGCCGCATGGCTCGACGACCCGCTGTGGTACAAGGACGCTGTCGTATACGAAGTGCATGTGCGCGCCTTCTACGACAGCAACAACGACGGCATCGGCGACCTGGCGGGCTTGACGCAGAAGCTCGACTACATTCAAGACCTCGGCGTCAATACGATCTGGCTGCTGCCGTTCTATCCATCGCCCATGAAGGACGACGGCTACGACATCGCCGACTATCACAACATCCACCCCCAATACGGGACGCGCGACGATCTGCGCACCCTGGTGCTCGAGGCGCACCGGCGTGGACTGAGGGTCATCACCGAGCTGGTCATAAACCATACCTCCGACCAGCACCCGTGGTTCCAGGCCGCGCGCCGAGCCCCGCCGGGCTCGGCCAAGCGCGACTATTACGTCTGGAGCGATACACCGGACAAGTACGCCGGCACTCGCATCATCTTCACCGATACCGAGAGCTCGAACTGGACCTGGGACGATGTCGCCAAGGCCTACTACTGGCACCGATTCTTCAGCCATCAGCCCGATCTGAACTTCGACAACCCGCACGTGCTCGGGGCAGTGCTGCACATCATGCGCTTCTGGCTCGATATGGACGTGGACGGCTTTCGGCTGGATGCGATTCCTTACCTGGTAGAGCGCGAAGGCACCAACAACGAGAATCTGCCGCAGACCCATGCCGTGATCAAAGAGATCCGGCACGTCATCGACGCCCACTACCGGGGCCGCCTGCTGCTGGCGGAGGCCAATCAGTGGCCGGAGGATGTGCGCGACTACTTCGGCGATGGCGACGAATGTCACATGGCGTACCACTTCCCGCTGATGCCGCGCATGTACATGGCGATCGCGCAGGAAGATCGGCACCCGATCTCGGAGATCATGCAGCAGACGCCGGACATACCCGATGTCTGCCAGTGGGCCGTGTTCCTGCGCAACCACGACGAGCTGACCCTGGAGATGGTGACGAGCCAGGAGCGCGACTACATGTACCGCATGTACGCGGCCGACGCCCGCGCCCGCATCAACCTGGGTATCCGGCGGCGGCTCGCACCGCTCATGGACAACGACATGGATCGCATCCGGCTCATGAACAGCCTGCTGCTCTCCATGCCCGGCTCTCCGATCATCTACTACGGCGACGAGATCGGCATGGGCGACAACATCTTCCTCGGCGACCGCAATGGAGTGCGCACGCCGATGCAATGGAGCCCCGACCGCAACGCCGGCTTCTCGCGCGTCGACCCGCAGCGCCTGTACCTCCCGCCGATCATGGATCCGATCTACGGCTACGAGGCGGTGAACGTGGAAACACAGACGCGCGAATCGTCTTCGCTGCTCAACTGGATGAAACGGCTGCTCGCCGTGCGCAAGACGAGCCAAGCGTTCGGGCGCGGCAAGCTGCGTTTTCTGAGGCCCGGCAACCGCAAGATCCTGGCCTATCTGCGCGAGCACGGCGAAGAGGCGATCCTGTGCGTGGCTAACCTCAGCCGCTCGGCCCAGCCCGTCGAGCTCGATCTGGTGCGCCACAAAGGGCGCGTGCCGGTCGAGCTCATCGGACGAACGCCGTTTCCGCCGGTGGGCGACCTGCCCTATGTGCTGACGCTCCCGGGCTACGGCTTCTACTGGTTCCGGCTCGCCGCCGACGTCGACGTGCCGCCTTGGCACGAAGAGCGGCTGGCGCGCGAGGAACTGCCGACGCTGGTGCTGTTCGACGGCTGGAGCACCTTCTTCCGCGATCGCGTCATGCCCTGGCGCATCGGCATGGCTGAAAGAGTGCGCGCGCAGCTCGAGCAAGAGACGCTGCCGGGCTTCGTCGCCACGCAGCGCTGGTATGCCGTCAAGGGCCACCCGATCGCGCGCGTGACGATGGCCGATCACGCCATGCTGGAGTCCGGGCCGACGACCTGGCTGATGGCGCTGTTCAACGTAGACAGCGGCGCGGAGCAGACGACCTACTCGATGCCGCTCACGCTGGCCTGGGAGGACGGTGGAGAGGAGCGTTTGAAGGCGATGCTGCCTGCGACCATCGCCAAGGTGCGTCAGCAGGCCAATGTCGGCGTGCTGGCCGACGCGTACGCCGACGAGGCGTTCTCGCGCGCGCTGCTGGAATCGATGGCCGCCGGCCGGGAGCTGGCCTGCACCAAAGGCGTCATACGCTTCACGGCCACGCGCGCTTTCGCGGAACTCGCCGCAGGGGGCGAACTGTCGGTGACCCCGAATCGAGCGCAAAGCACCAACACCACGGTAGCGCTGGGACAGCGATTGTTCCTGAAGGGCTACCGTCGCCTGCGGCCCGGGGTGAACCCCGAGATGGAAATGGGCCGTTTTCTCACGGATGTCGCCCACTTCCCCGCGAGCGTGCCGTTGGCCGGGGCCGTCGAGTACTGCGCGGCCGACGGCACCCCCATGACGCTCGCGCTGCTGCAGGCCTTCGTCGAGCATCAGGGCGATGCATGGACCTACACGGTGGATTATCTCGAGCGCTTTCTCGAGGAACGCCTCACCGCTTCGGGCCCGCCGCCAGAGGACGTGCACGGCGCCTACCTCGCCCTCATGAATACCCTGGGCGTGCGAACGGCAGAGCTGCACCGGGCCCTGGCCATGCCTTCCGGCGACCCCGCCTTCGAGCCGGAGCAGGCGCAGCCGCGCGACCTGGAAGCGTGGAAGAAAACGGCACTGAGCGAGTTCGCGTCGACCCTGGCGCAATTGGAGCGACGTCGAAGCGACCTCGGCGAGACCGCGCGCGCCGACGCGGATACGCTGCTCGCCTCCCGCCAGGAGGTCGAGCGACTCATCGAGGCGAGCGCGCCGACACAAGTTCAGGCGCTAAAAACACGTCTGCACGGCGACTACCACCTGGGTCAGGTCCTGCTGCGCAGCAACGACTTCGTGATCATCGACTTCGAAGGCGAGCCGGCGCGCCCGCTCGACGAGCGGCGCGCGAAGCACTCGCCGCTGCGTGATGTCGCTGGCATGCTGCGCTCGTTCAACTACGCGCGGCACAGCGCGCTCGCCCGCGCCGCAGAGAAGCGGAGGGAGGATTACGATCGGCTCGAGCCGCCGGCCAAGCACTGGGAGCAGGAAACGCGTCGCGTGTTCCTGCAAGCCTACGATGTGAGTGCGCGCGAGGGGTTGTTGTACAGCTCCTTCGAGGAGGCGAGCCGCCTGCTGCGCCTGTTCGAGCTGGAAAAGGCGTTCTACGAACTGCGCTATGAGCTCGGCAATCGCCCGGACTGGGTCGGCATCCCGCTCCAGGGCATCCTCGCCCTGATGCGAGGTCGGTGAGACGGGGAGCTGCGAAACGAGCTTGATGCATAGGAGGAGGTCGCATGGAAAAAGTAGACGTGATGCTCGAGCCACTCAAGGCTGTACTGATGCAGGTCGGACAGTTCCTTCCGCGGCTGGCGTTGGCGGTCATCGTACTGCTGGTTGGATGGCTGCTCGCCAGGTTCATTAGATTCGCGATCATAAGAGGACTACGCGCGATCAACTTCCACGTGCTGGCCGAGCGGGCCGGCATGGACGGTTTCCTCAGGCAAGGCGGCGTCACGACAGACACCACGGCGATACTGGGCATTCTCGTCTATTGGCTGGTGATCCTCGCTGCTCTGGTCATCGCGTTCAACGGTCTGGGGCTTACCTACATCACTGAGCTGTTGGGGCGCATCGTAGCGTTCTTGCCGCGAGTGATAGTGGCAGTGGTGATCGTCGCGTTCGGCACTTACTTCGCGCGCTTCATCGGCGAGGCCGTCACGACCTATTGCCGCAATGTAGGGATTCAGGACAGGGATCTGCTCGGCAGGCTGGCGCGCTACGCGATACTGGCCTTCGTACTGGTGATCGCGCTCGATCAGATGAGCCTGGGCGTAGACATCGTGCGCGAGAGCTTCCTCATCGTGCTGGCGGGGGTCGTGCTGGCGCTCGCTTTGGCTTTCGGCCTGGGCGGCCAGCGCTGGGCCGCCGGGCTGCTCGAGCGCTGGTGGCACAAAGACAAGCAGGAAGACCGATGAGCGGAAGGCGCAAAAACCAGAACGTCGTGGCGATGGTCCTTGCGGGCGGCGAGGGATCGCGCCTGGCTCCGCTCGCCCGGGAAACCTCCAAGCCGCCGCACCACGAGAACATCGCCCTCATGCTCCCCCAGTTCCGTGCCGGATCAGCCTGGCAAGTCCAGCTCGATACGGCCCACCAACAAGGGCTCTCGACGGATCGCCGTTTCGCGGGGGCGACGCAGTACGAGCTAGGGGGCCGCTCGCTTTCTCTGTTCACCGAGTTCGCAAACGCATGAGGCGCATCCACCGGATGCCTTTCGGCTGCGAGCTGCTACCCGCGGGCGGCGTGCGTTTCCGGTTGTGGGCTCCGGCGTTGTCTGCGGTTCAGCTTGCCTTGAATGGTCCAGACGTGACCAGCACCCGGGCCATGAGCGCTGTCGGTGGCGGCTGGTTCGAACTCGACTGCCCGGACGCGCGTGCGGCAAGCCGCTATCGCTTTCTCGTCGACAAGGGAATTCGGATCCCGGATCCGGCCTCGCGCGCCAACCCCGACGACGTGCACGGAGCCAGCAGCGTGGTGGATCCCTCGGCCTTCGATTGGCAAGACGACGACTGGCACGGGCGCCCTTGGGAAGAAGCTGTGATGTATGAGCTGCACGTGGGCACCTTCAGCCCCGAGGGCACGTTTACGGGCGTAGAGCGCCGGTTGGATTATCTATACGAGCTGGGGGTGACCGCCATCGAGCTCATGCCGGTCGCCGACTTCCCTGGCCGGCGTAACTGGGGTTATGACGGCGTACTCCTGTTCGCGCCGGACTCGCGCTACGGCACCCCG
>Ga0335080_10009431_pt1 | contig 10198 bp, 5 predicted proteins | sample Lox_Sample_34_FD_206720 | JGI IMG/M metagenome (GOLD analysis project Ga0335080, IMG submission 206720) | Soil microbial communities from Loxahatchee National Wildlife Refuge, Florida, United States - Lox_Sample_3.4 | ecosystem: Environmental > Terrestrial > Soil > Wetlands | place: USA: Florida... | reverse complement strand
GAGGCCCGCTTCGGCGGGCCTCTTCGCTTCTGTGACAGAGGTGGGAGGCGAGGTCGGCGTCGGATACGGTTGTCGAATGAGGGTGTGGGAGCTGGATGCGCTGTCGGTCCCGGTCGACGGTCGCATGCTGGAGGTCGCGCTCGCCGGGCCATCCGATGGCGTGCCGCTGTTCGTGCACCACGGGACGCCCGGCGCCGCGGAGATGTTCGATCCGCTGGTCGAGAGAGGAGCGGAGCGTGGTCTGCGGCACATCACCTACTCCCGCCCCGGCTACGGCGGCTCGGGACGGCACCCGGCGCGCACCGTGGCCGACTGTATCCGCGACGTGGTCGCCATTGCCGATGCGCTCGGATACGACCGCTTCTATTCCGTCGGCGGGTCGGGGGGCGGACCTCACTCGATCGCGTGTGCGGCGTTACTGCCGGATCGTGTGATCGCGGCGGCATCGATCGCTTCGCCGGCACCTGTCGCCGCCGAGGGCCTCGACTGGACGGCGGGCATGGGCGAGGAGAACGTGACTGAGCTCGCGGCGAGCCAGGCGAGCGACGATGAGTTCCGCGTGTACCTCGAAGGCCAAGCCAAGTCGATGGTGGGGACGTCCGCCGAACAGATCGTGGCCGTGCTGGGAGATGTGGTGTCGGAAGTCGACCGCCGGGCGCTGACCGGCGCGCTTGCCGAGTTCATCGTGCGAGAAACGGACCACGCGCTGGCAACCGGCGTGTGGGGATGGTTCGACGACGATCGCGCGCTCCTTCGGGACTGGGGGTTCGATCTCGCCGACGTCCGTGCGCCGCTGTCGCTGTGGCACGGTGGTCAGGATCGGTTCGTCCCGATCGCCCACGGCGAATGGTTGGCCGCGCATGTCCGAGCCGACGCGCATCTGCTCCCAGAACACGGCCACCTGTCCCTCTCGCTGAGTTCCTACGGCGAGATCCTGGACATATTGCTGGCCCATTGATCAGCCGCTGTCGCCGCCCTTAGACTGCGGGACCCGCGCGAGGAACGTAGGCCTGCAGACCGGGGGGTTCGCCCGCAGGTGACAACCGAGACCGCCAGACGCGACTCATACGTACCGAGGATGCTGCTCGGTCGGCTGGTCAGGCTCGCCGACGATCTCGTCGAGACCCTCGACGGGACGATGGTGTTCGCCGACGTGTCGGGCTTCACCCGGCTGTCCGAGCGGCTGGCACGCAAGGGCAAGGAGGGCGCCGAGCATCTGGTCGACGCGATCAACGCGTGCTTCTCCGCGCTTCTGTTCGACGCATATGACCGGGGCGGGTCGCTGCTGAAGTTCGGCGGGGACGCGATGCTGCTGTGGTTCGCGGGCGACGAGCATGCCGCGCGCGCCTGCGCATCGGCGAGCGCGATGCGCCGAACCCTCCGCGATGTGGGGCGGATTCGCGCCGGCGCGAGCGACGTCGTGCTGCGGATGTCGGTCGGCGTCCACAGCGGGTCATACGCGATGTTCCTGGTGGGTGGATCGCACCGCGAGCTGCTGATCGGCGGCGATGGGACGACCACGGTGGCCGAGATGGAGAGCCTGGCCTCGGCCGGGCAGATCCTGGTCAGCCCCCAGGTCGCCGCACTGCTGCCGGCCAGCTGCGTGGGCGCCGGCGTCGAATCCGGGCGGTTGTTGGTGCGATCGCCGGTGCACGCGGAGTGGACGGCGCCCGAACTGTCCGTCGCGCCGCCCGACGAGGCGATCGCGGCATGCCTGCCGGAGATCGTGCGCCCGCATCTGCTCGGAGGTCATGCCGTTCCCGAGCACCGGACCGCCTCGGTTGCCTTCCTTCAGTTCACCGGGCTCGACCGGCTCATGGCCGACTCCGGCGCCGAGGCGACCGCACGCCGGCTCGACGAGGTGGTCCGTCAGGTCCAGGACGCGTGCGAGCGCTACGAGGTCTGCTTCCTCGATTCGGATATCGCCGGCGACGGAGCCAAGATCCGCCTGAGCGCCGGGGCGCCGCGGGTGGTGGGCGACGACGAGGAGCGGATGCTGCTCGCGCTGCGACAGATCGTCGAGGCCGACTTACCGCTGCCCGTCAAGGTCGGCGTCAACCGGGGACCCGTGTTCACGGGCGAGGTCGGTCCGGGCTACCGCCGCTGGTACGCGGTCATGGGCGACACCGTGAATCTGGCGGCGAGGGTCATGGGCAAAGCGCCGGCCGGACACGTCTACGCCACCCGCGACGTCCTCCGCCACGCGCGCGGACGGTTCCGCGAGAGCGAAGTCGGGCCGTTCACGGTCAAGGGCAAGGCCAGACCCGTACACGCGTGGGACGTCGGGCCGCCGACGCGTTCCGCTGCTGACCATGCCGCTCGGCCCGAGCTCCCGCTCGTCGGCCGACGGCGCGAGCTCGATCAGCTCGGGTCGGCCGTGGCGGGCGCGAGGCGGGGCGCCGGGAGCATGATCGAGCTGGTGGGCGAAACCGGGAGCGGCAAGTCGCGGCTGCTGACCGAGGTCCGCAAGCTCGGCGACGGCATGACCGTGCTGCGCTCGACGTGTGAGGTGGTAACGCGAGAGACGCCGTACTTCCCGTGGCGCGAGTTGCTGCGCCAGCTGCTCGGGGCCGGATGGGACGACCCCGAGCAACACGTGCGGGAGCGGCTCGAGGACGAGATCCGGGCCGGCCAGCCGGATCTGATGCCCTGGCTGCCGCTGATCGCGATCGTCGTCGACGTGGAGGTACCGAGCACCGTGGAGGTCGACCAGTTGGCCGCGGAGGCTCGGGCCGGCAAGCTCCGCGAAGTCGTGCTTCGGTTCCTCGGGCGGGCGCTCGTCGTGCCGACGATCGTCGAGCTCGAGCACGCCCACCTGATGGACGCCGCCTCGGCGGCGCTGTTCGATGCGCTCGCCGGTGAGCTCGAGTCGTCGTCTTGGCTCGTGCTCATGACTCGCCAGCACGCGCCGGACGGGCCGTCGCCGGATGCTCCACGCGTGCGGATCGAACTCGGCGCGCTGTCGCACGAGGACGCGCTGGCGCTGGCTCACGCCACCCCCGAGGCAGCGCAGGTGCCTCCGCACGAGCTCGAGGAAGCCGGCGCCACCGCATGGCTGAAGTAACACCCCGCTGAACACGGGTGCCGGCCGGTTGGCGCCCGTACCCGGCTTGGCTACATTCCCGGTGTGGGGGCTCACACCGGCACCGCCCTGAAGGTCGGCGTCGCCGATGGCCGGGAGCTCGAGGTTGTGCTCCTCGGCCCCGACGACGGTGTGCCGGTGTTCGCGCACCACGGGACCCCGGGGACCGCGGGCCTGTTCGGCGCGCTGGTCGAAGTCGGCGCCGAGCGAAACCTGCGCCACGTCACCTACTCGCGCCCCGGCTACGGCGGCTCGACGCGACTGTCCGGCCGTGGCGTGGCCGACTGCGTCACCGACGTGGTGGCGATCGCCGACGCGCTCGGCTACGACCGCTTCTACTCCGTCGGCGGCTCGGGCGGCGCGCCGCACTCGATCGCGTGCGCGGCGCTCCTGCCGGACCGCGTGATCTCAGCCGCGGCGATCGCCACGCCGGCGCCGCTCGACGCCGAAGGCCTCGACTGGACGGCCGGGATGGGCGAGGAGAACGTTGCGGAGATCGACGCGTTGCGCGCGGGAGACCACGCGCTAGAGGAATTCCTCAAGGACGAGGCGGCCAAGATGCGCGCGGCGACCTCGGCCGACATCGCCGCCATGCTCGGCGACATCGTCTCGGACGCCGATCGCGACGTGATCATCGGCGAGTACGCGGATTACCTGGCTGAGCAGTGCGTGGAGTCGGTGGCGAGCGGCCTTTGGGGGTGGTTCGACGACGACCTGGCGCTGTTCCGTGATTGGGGGTTCGAGTTGGATCAGATCGGCGTCCCGCTTGCGATCTGGCACGGCGCGGAGGACCGGTTCGTGCCCGTCGCCCATGGCCGGTGGGTGGCCGAGCGCACGGGCGCGAGGGCGGAGCTGCGGGCGGGTGCCGGGCACCTGTCGATCGCGATCAGCTCCTACGGCGAGATCCTGGACGGTCTGCTCGGGCTGGCGTCCCTGCGGCAGTGAAGAAGACCGCGTCCGAAACAGGCAGGCTCGCACCGTATGTGCCGCGGGCGTTGCTGGCGCGGGTGGCGCGTCCGCTCGACGTGCTGGGCGAGAGCGTCCCGTGCACGATGGTGTTCGCCGACGTGTCCGGGTTCACGCGCCTATCCGAGCGGCTGGCCCGCCACGGCAAGGAGGGCGCCGAGGAGCTCGTCGACGTGATCAACACGTGCTTCTCGGCGCTGCTGGCCGAGGCCTACGGCCGCGGCGGATCGCTCGTGAAGTTCGGCGGCGACGCGATGGTGTTGATGTTCTACGACCAGGAGGGCGACCAGGAACATGCACTGCGGGCGTGCGCCGCCGCCGCATCCATGCGCCGCCGGCTCCGCGAGGTCGGACGCGTCCGGGCCGGCGAGAGCAACGTCGTCCTCCGCATGTCGGTCGGGGTGCACAGCGGCGCCTACGGGATGTTCCTGGTCGGCAGTTCGCATCGAGAGCTCGTGATCGGAGGCCCGGCGGCGAGCACGGTGGTCACCCTCGAGGACGCCGCTGCCTCGGGCCAGATCCTGATCAGCGCCGACACCGCGCGCCGGCTGTCGCGGAGTTGCGTCGGCGGTGAGGTCGGGCCCGGGTTCCTGCTTGCGCGGCCACCCGCCGCCCCCGAATGGATCCCGCCGGCCGGCCTACCGGCTCCGCCGGGCGAGGTGATCGCGAGCTTTCTCCCCCCGGGGGTGCGGGCGCACCTCCTCAGCGGGTCAGCGGTCCCCGAGCACCGAACCGCGACGATCGCCTTCCTGCAGTACGGCGGCCTCGACGAGGTGATCCTCCGCGAGGGTGCCGGTGGCGCCGCGCGGCGATTGGACGAGCTGGTCCGGCTCGTACAGGAGGCGGCCGAGCGCTACGAGGTGTGCTTCCTGGACTCCGACATCGCGTCGGACGGGGGCAAGATCCGGCTCGCCGCTGGTGTGCCGCGGTTCGTGGGCGAGGACGAGGAGCGGATGCTGCTTGCGCTGCGCCACATCGTCGAGGCCGATCCGCCGCTTCCGCTGCGGGTGGGCGTGCATCGCGGTCCCGTGTTCAGCGGACCGGTCGGCCCGATCTACCGGCGGTGGTACGTGGTGATGGGGGACACGGTCAACCTCGCCGCGCGTCTGGTGGCCAAGGCACCGGTCGGGCGCGTGTACGCCACCCGTGACGTCCTGCGCCGCGCCAAGACGAGCTTCGAGCAGACCGCGCTTGAGCCGTTTGCGGTCAAGGGCAAGTCGCGGCCGGTGACGGCGTGGGATGTCGGCCCGCCGATCCGGGGTGCCTCGGACGCCGCGATCCGTCTCGAGCTTCCACTGGTCGGGCGCGATCGCGAGCTCGGGCAGCTGCGTTCGGCGATCGACGGAGCCCGGCGCGGCTCGGGGACGCTGATCGAGCTCGTCGGCGAGACCGGGGTCGGGAAGTCGCGCCTGATTGCCGAGGCGGGCAAATTTGCCGGCGACATGGTCCGCCTGCGGGCGACGTGCGAGGTCTACACGCGCGACACCCCCTACCACACGTGGCGCGACCCGCTGCGGGCGCTGCTCGGGTTGAGGGCGGGGGTTTCCGAGGACGTCGTCCTCGGTCGGCTGAGGGATGAGATCGAGTCGGTCCAGCCGGATCTCGCGCCCTGGCTTTCCCTGATCGCGATCGCGTTCGACGTCGAGGCCCCGCCGTCGCCGGAGGTCGAGCAGCTGGCGGGCAACGCTCGCGTGGCGAAGCTGCAGGAGGTGGTCCTGCGCTTCCTCCGCCCCGCCCTGGCGGTCCCGACGATGATGGAGATCGAGCAGGCCCACCTGATGGACGCCGCCTCCGTATCCCTGTTCGAGGCGCTGACGCGCGAGCTCGGGTCCTCGTCCTGGGTCGTGCTGGTCAGCCGGCGGGACACGCCCGGCGGCATGGTGCTCGAAGGAGAGCGCAGCCGGATCGAGCTCGGTCCGCTCTCGCGGGATGCCACGCGCGCGCTCGCCATTGCCACCCCCGAGTCCTCGCAGCTCCCTCCGCACGTCGTCGACCTTGCCGTAGGGCGGTCCGGGGGCAGCCCCGAGTTCCTGCTGGACCTGCTCGCCGCCGCGGCGGATGGCGATCGCGACCAGCTGCCCGACAGCGTCGACGCAGCGACCATGGCCCGCATCGACGCGCTCGACCCCGAGGACGGAGCGCTGGTCCGACGCGCCGCGGTGCTCGGCTCGTCATTCCATCCCCGGCGCCTGGAGGACGTGCTCGCCCCCGGCACGCCGATGCCGGACCGGGCCGCGTGGGATCGGCTGACGGCGGTGTTCGCGCGCGAGCCCGACGGGCAGGTGCGCTTCCGGCGGCCGGCACTCCAGGAGGTGGCCTACTCGAGCCTTCCGTTCAAGCTGCGCCGCGAGCTCCACCAGGCAGTCGGGCTCAGGCTGGAACGCGAGCACGCCGGCGACGCGGATGCCGCGGTGCTCTCCAACCACTTCGCGCGCGCCGGCGATCACGTGCGCGCTCAGCGCTACGCGCTCGTCGCGGCCAAGCGAGCGACCGAGCGCTTCGCTCACGCCGACGCCGTCCACCTCTACCGGCGGGCGATCGATGCCGGTCGGGCCTCCGGCGTCGCCGTCTACCCCGGTGCGCTCGCGCACGCGTGGGAGCAGATGGGCGAGGAGCTTCGTTCCGTCGGAGAGCCGGCGGCGGCCAACCGCGCGCTCACCGAGGCGCGGCGGCTGGTGTCCGACGACCCGATCGCCCAGGCGCGGCTGTGTGACCGACATGCCGAGGTGGCCGCGCGGAGCGCCGCCCTGAGCGCGGCGGTGCGCTGGCTGAAGCGCGGGTTCCGATTCTTGGAGGGGGTCGAGGGTCCGGAGGCGACCTCGTGGCGGGCGAAGATGCGCTCGCGGCTGGGCGGGGTGCGCAACCGTCAGGGCCGCTGGTCGGAGGCGATCGTGACCTGCCGGCAGGCGATCGAAGAGGCCGAGTCCGTCGGCGAGCTCACCGCACTCGCGCACGCCCTGTACTCGCTCGATTGGGCGCTCGTCGAATCCGGCCGACCGGAGGAGGCCACGCACTCCTGGCGGGCGCTCGAGATCTACCAGCAGCTGGGCGATCCCGAGCACGAGCTGTTCGTGCTGAACAACCTGGGCATGTTCGCCTACTTCGACGGGCGCTGGGACGAGGCCGTGTCGTTCTACCTGCGCGCGCGCGAGTGCGGTGAGCGGTCGGGCCGACCGGCCGACGCCGCGTTCGTCGACTGCAACGTCGGGGAGATCCTGTCCGACCAGGGCCGCCTGGAAGAGGCCGAGGAGCACCTGCGCCGCGCCCGGCGGGTGTGGAGCGCGACGCGGGAGCCGCAGTCCGTCGCGTTCATCGACATGCTGCTCGGACGTCTCGCCGTGCGGCGCGGGGACATACAGGTGGGGCTACCGATGCTCCAGCGCTCCACGCGGACGCTGCGCTCATTCAAGATGCACGCGTACGCCGACTTCGGGCGGGGGCTGATCGCGGAGGCCGAGGCGCTGGCGGGCGACCCGCACCGGGCGATCGAGGTGGCGCGCGCGGAGCTGGATGCGACCGATCGGGAGGCGGACCGGGAACGCCCGCTGCTCCAGCGCGCCGTCGGCACCGCGCTGGCGCGCCTGGGTGACGTCGACGCGGCCGGGCGCGAGCTGACCACGGCGCTGACGTGCGCGCGCGAGCGTCGCGCGCACTACGAGATCGCGGCGACGATCGAGGCGCTGGCGGCACTCGACTGCGCCGGCGACGAGCTGCTGCACGAGCGGGACCAGATCGTGGATGCGCTGAAGATCGTCAGGTTGCCGGCGCCGGGGTTCGCCTCGGCGTCGGCCGCGGCCGCGTCCGCGGCGTCTGGAGGCGGGGGCGTCGAGCGAGCGCGCGCCTAGCCGGCGCCCCAGGGATCGCCCTTCGTCCGGGCCGGGATCCGCGCCTTGATCATCACGTCTGCGTCGCTAACGGTCTTGATCTCCTCGACACACGGCGCGCTCGCCACGCCGGCGGGCGGGAGCGGCCTCGGGCACATGGGCAGGAGGCCGACGTGGCCGAGCGTTCCGTCCGGCAGGTGGTGACTTGGCGCCGGGTGGCCCGACAGCGTCCTGAAGGCGAAGTTCGCGGCAAGACAGAAGTGCAGTCCCTGGGCCGAGGTGTTCGTGATCGTCTCGGTGACCTCGTAGGTGATGTCCGTCGGCGCCGCGGTCTGAAGCATGAATTCCAACGTGCTGGCCGCCTTGAGGTGGTAGCCCCCGCACGTGATGTTCCGGCCGAGCTGCGGGTTCGTGATCAGGTTCCCCGACTGCTGGCTCGTCTTGACGGTCGAGGTGGGCGGCGTATTGACCGCCAGGCCGAAGTGGGCCGCCGACGGCGGCGCCTGACCGTGGATCGCGGTCGGCGGCGGCGCCGGCGGGCTAACCGTGGTCGCGCACCTGTCGATGTGCGTACAGGACTTGGTGTGTACGGCCGCGACCGCGAATCCGGCGGTGGCGCCGAACAGGGCGATCGCCGACGCGGTCAGCGTGGCCGCGGCTCTAACCGCTCGAGAGCCGGACCGTCGCGCGAGGCGCATGCCTTATCCGGCTCCCCATGGGTCGCCGTTTTCTGGGATCCGGACCTTCATCAGGGCGTCGAAGCCGATCTTGCTCGCCCGGTCCCGCTGTTGGGAGACGCTCGAGATGCAGGGCGGCTTTGTCTGCGAGCACCTGGGGAGCAGCCCGATGAATCCCGGGTTGCCGGTGGGCAGGCTGCCCGCCCGCGCCGGTGAGCCCGACGCGGTCGTGAACTGGTAGCCGGCGCCGAGGCAGAACCCGATCCCCTTGGCCGTGGCGTTCCGGATCTTGTAGGTGATCTGGTCGACGATCGAGATCGGGGACGCTGTCGGTGATTGCGAAGCCGGCGGGACAACCGCCGAGTCGTACCAGTTGGGGTCGCGGAATCGGTAGGCGCCGCAGACGAGACGCCCGCCGACGTTGACGGTCTGGCGCAGCGTGCCGTTCGGCGCGTCGGAGATCACCGCGTAGGTGCTGTTCGAGGTGACCAGCGTGGTCGAGCAGGGCGGCCCGCCGTCACCGCACGCCGCGGAGGCCGGGCACAGGACGGTGACGCCCAGGCTGCTGAGCGCCGACTGCAGCGCGAGCTGCGGTCCTTTCCCGGTGGTCCCCTGGAACGCCTGCGAGCTCCATTGCAGATGGGTGCGGCCGCACTTGCTCGGTGCCGTGGAGGTGATCGAGATCTGGGCCGAGTCTCCGGGGTGGAGTGAGAGCCCACGGAGCGAGAGCGTCCGATTCTGGACCTTGGCCTTGTGCCTGAGCGGCGTGGTGGAGGTGGGCTGCGGTGGCGTGAAGCCGGCCGGTGGCGTCAACTTCACCGAGCCGAGGGTCGTCGGCTGGGTCGAGGTGTTGGTGACCGTCACCTGGAACGTGGTCGGCTGGCCGGCCGTCGTGTACTCGGGCGAGATCATCACCTTGAACGACTGTGGCGCCGGGGTGGGGGTGGTCGTGCCGGCGGTGGGGGTCGCCGGCGCCGCGAGTGCCGGGAGCGTCGCCGGCGCCCCGAGCACGAGCGCGAGCCCGATCGCGAACCCCAAACGCAGATGTCCGACGCGTGTAACCCGCATACGTCCCCCCCCTCGTAGGTCACCGGGCCCAGTATGCATGCGCCCTTGCCGGCGAATCTATCGCGTCGATGTGGCCGGCGGGCGGAAATTCCGCGGCGGCGGTGGCGGTGGCGGTGGCTTTGGGGTTGGGGAGGCGGTTGCGGGTCGGACGGGGTGGCGGGTCCGGGTCCGACGAGGGGTCGCTGAGGCCGTCGGCGCCGGGCTGCCGAGGTGCCGGCTGGTCGGGGGTGCTTAACGCAACCAAGCGGGGAACCCGCCGCCGCCTCGGGCCACATAAGCGCCTGTGCAGGCTGTCGAATAAACGATGACCATTGTTGGTGACACACACCCAGCCCTCAGCGGCCTCGCCGGGATTGGCGATTGAGTTGCCGTATGCGTGACTGCATCGCCAAACGTCAGGACATGCTGGCGCGTCGGCGGACGGTGATTGTGACTCGATCACAACCAAGTTCCGGTGCATCGACCTTACGCGGCAACCTCCTCAGATGCTTATCTGGCGAAAGTGGGTCGGCGACGAGGCGGTTCCGCGCGTTGAGCACCGGTGGCGCCGCGAGGGCAGGCCGGGGCGTGGGGCGGTGGCG
>Ga0335080_10009429_pt1 | contig 10199 bp, 5 predicted proteins | sample Lox_Sample_34_FD_206720 | JGI IMG/M metagenome (GOLD analysis project Ga0335080, IMG submission 206720) | Soil microbial communities from Loxahatchee National Wildlife Refuge, Florida, United States - Lox_Sample_3.4 | ecosystem: Environmental > Terrestrial > Soil > Wetlands | place: USA: Florida... | reverse complement strand
TTGCGGTCCGGCATCACATTATAGCCTTCGGCCTCCATCACCACCATGAAATCGCCGTCGCGCTCCAGGTCGAACAGAACCTTCGCCTCGCCTTTGCGCTCATGGAAGAGAGTATGCAACGCATCGACCGTGCCGTCACTTGCGCTATCGACGAGAATCCGGATGCGCAGCGCCTTCGGCAAGGGCACGCGAGCATCGTCCAGCGCAATGATTTCGTTGGCGGTCAGCTTCGCATTGGCCCCCTCTTCCACGCGCACCCCGCCACGCACCAGAACCGGAACCTCCAGCTTCACCTTTTCGGCAAGCTTTTTGTATGCCTCCGGAAAAATCAGCAACTCAATTTTCCCGTGCATATCTTCGAGTGTCCCCTGAGCCCAAAGTTCACCACTGCGCTTTGACTTCGCCACCCGTATGCCGGAGATCAATCCTGCCGTCGTAATGTTTTCATCCTTCGCAGTCGACTTCTTCATGGCCGCGATGTCTTCGGTCGAAAGCGCGTTCAGATCCGCCAGCTTGTCTTTGTACTTCTCCAGCGGATGGCCAGTAATAAAGAACCCGAGCACTTCTTTCTCTGCCGCCAGCCGAACCTGTTCGTCCCAGTCCGGCGCATTCGGCAGCGCGTCGTTCGCGTGCCCGGACGCTTCTTCGGCAAAAATGCCGAAGAGTCCGTGCTGTCCGGACTCGGCATCGCGCTGCGATTTCTGCGCCCGCTCGATCGCCTTGTCGAGGGCCTGCATCACTTGCGCACGCCGCCCAAAGCAATCCATGGCCCCGCTCTTGATCAGGGACTCGAGCACGCGCTTGTTCAATAGCCTCAGATCCACCTCTTCGCAGAATTCGTAGAGCGAGCGGAAGCTCCGCCCGACTTTCTTCCGCGCCGCCACAATCGATCCGATCGCATTGCCGCCGATGTTTTTGACCGCCGCCAGTCCAAAGCGGATCGCCTGCTCATGGGGAGTAAAGTTCGCGTCGCTGATATTGATGTCCGGCGGCTCGACCGCAATTCCCATCTCGCGGCATTCATTGATGTACTTCACCACGCTGTCCGTGTCGCCCGTAATCGAAGTCAGCAGCGCCGCCATGAACTCGATCGGATAATGCGTTTTCAAAAAGGCCGTGTGATAGGCGAGCAGCGCGTAAGCGGCCGAGTGCGATTTGTTGAATCCGTATCCGGCGAACTGCGCCATCAAATCGAAGATCTTCTCGATCTTCTTCTGCGGATATCCGTTCTTTACCGCGCCATGCACGAAGCGCTCGCGCTGCGCCGCCATCTCCTCCGGCTTTTTCTTCCCCATCGCGCGGCGCAGCAGATCGGCTTCGCCCAGGGAATAGCCGGCGAGTTTATTGGCCGCCTGCATGACTTGTTCCTGGTAAACGAATACGCCGAGAGTTTCCTCCAAAATCTCTTTCAGTTCCGGCAACTCGTATTCGATCTTTCTCCGCCCGTGCTTGCGCTCGATGAAGTCATCGATCATGGCCATCGGCCCTGGACGATAAAGCGCGTTGAGCGCGGTCAGGTGTTCGATCGAATTCGGCTGATAGCGGCGAAGCACATCGCGCATGCCGTGCGATTCAAACTGAAACACCCCGGACGTCAGGCCGCGATGAAAGACTTTCTGATATGTCTCCTGATCTTCCAGCGGAATGTCGTCGAGCGACAGTTGCTTACCCGCTGTCGCCAACAGCTTAAGCGTGTCATCGAGAATCGTGAGCGTGGTCAGGCCCAGAAAATCCATCTTCAGCAGGCCCATCTTTTCGATGGCGACCATGTCAAACGCAGTCACGATTTCGTCGTTCTTGGTCTTGTGCAACGGCACCAGTTCGATCAGCGGCCGAGGCGAGATCACCACACCGGCCGCATGAACACCCGCGTTGCGCACCATGCCTTCCAGTTTTCGCGCCGTATCGAGCAATTGTCTTACCTGTGGTTCCTTTTCGTAGGCCTCGCGCAGGGCCACGGAATCCTTCAGCGCATCCTCGAGCTTGATGTTCAACGTCGGTGGCACCATCTTTGCGATCCGGTCCACATCGCTGTAAGGCATATCCATCGCGCGGCCCACGTCCTTGATCGCGGCCTTTGCCGCCATCGTGCCGAAGGTGATAATCTGCGCGACATTTTCGCGTCCATACTTCTGGGTCACGTACTCGATCACTTCGCCGCGCCGGTTCATGCAGAAATCAATGTCGATGTCGGGCATTGAAATCCGCTCCGGATTCAGGAAGCGCTCAAACAGCAGTTCATGCTGAAGAGGATCGATATCGGTAATTCCCAGGGAATATGCCACCAGGGCGCCGGCCGCCGACCCACGGCCCGGGCCCACCGGAATCCCGCGCTCGCGTGCGTGCCGGATGAAATCCCAAACGATCAGGAAATAGCCTCCGAACTTCATCTGCTGAATGATGGCGATCTCGCGCGATAGCCTCTGTTCGTAGTCGCTCAGCGGATGCTTCAACCTCCCCTGCTCGGAAAATCGGCGCAAAATCTCCATTCGCCGCGCAAATCCCTGTCGCGTAACATGCTCAAAATAGCTGTCGGGCGTGAATCCTTCCGGAACCTCAAAATGAGGGAATGGAGTCGGGACTTTCTCCATGCGCAGATTGCAGCGTTCGGCGATCGCCAGCGTGCGCGCCAGAACGTCGGGCGCATCCTTGAACACGCGCAGCATCTCGTCGGCATTCTTCACGAAGAACTGATTGCCCTCGAACTTGAGCCGGTTCGTGTCCTGGATCGACTTTCCCATCTGAATGCACAGCATCACATCCTGCGCATGGGCGTCGTCTTCACAAAGGTAGTGGCTGTCATTGGTGGCCACGAGCGGCAACCCGAGATCTTTTTCCAGTTGGAACAAGGCAGGATGGATGCGGTGTTCCTTCTCGAGGCCCTGATCCTGAATCTCCAGGAAAAAATTCTCGCGGCCAAAAATATCGCTATAGGAGGCCGCTGCCGCCCGCGCCGCCGCGTAGTTCCCTTCCGTCAAACGTTCCGCCACCTCGCCCTTCAGACACCCGGAAAGCCCGATCAATCCTCTCGAGTGTTCCGCCAGAAACTTCTTGCTGACGCGCGGCTTGTAATAAAACCCGTTCAGTGAAGCTTCCGAGGTGATCTTCACCAGGTTGCGGTAACCTTCTTCATTTTCGGCCAGCACCAGCAAGTGGTTGTAGGTGTCGCCTTCCGGGGGGGTCCGGCGAATGTCGTGATCGTCCTTCTTGCAGATGTAAAGCTCGCAGCCGACAATCGGCTTCACGCCAGCCTTGTGCGCTGCATTGACAAAATGCACCGCGCCAAAAATGTTGCCGTGATCGGTCATGGCCACGGCCGGCATCCCAAGCTCTTTGACGCGATCAACCAACTTCTCGACGTCACAGGCGCCGTCGAGCATCGAGTAGTCGCTGTGTAGATGAAGGTGAATGAATTCGGACATAGGGACGCAGACCGGGTTTTAAATTGTGCTCATTTTAATGGTGAACAGAGCGCGCGGAACGTCAACTTATCCACAGGCGAGGAAAACGATCGGCCAGGCTAAAAGTCTATTGACCCTGACTAGCTCCGGGCAAGCGGAACTCCACCCCGCGGTTCTCGTTGGCCTGGACGGTAGCGGGAATATCCAGCACGGACAGAGGAATTTTTTCCATGCGCTGCGGCGTAAAAATCCAAAGCATCTCATCCACGATCGCGTAGTTCTGAATCTCACGCGTATGCTGATCCCGGAATAATAGGATTGTCGCCGGATCGTTCTCAGCCTTCTCGCTCACGCCCGGTTGCCCCTGGCGCGCCGGCGGCATCTGCCGGGCGTACAGGTCCCGGTCCTGCTCCCGCAGAGCCTGCTGCTCCTCCAGATTCTGCTGGTTCATCTCGTTGGCTATCTGGCGCTGCTCAGCATCGTCGGAGGGATACGTGTCCCACCACCAGTACGGATCGACTCCGGGAAGGTAACTGTAGTATGGATAGCCCCAACCGAAGCATCCGATGCAACGGTTCCTGAAGCCAAACCGTCCATTGCGGAAACGATCGCCGCGTGGGAAGAATCTTGTTCCCGGTCCAGGCCGCGAAGCGGAGTGCGCCACATAGCGCGCGGCGGAATGTGACGCAAAGTTCGAACCGAAGTGAGCGCCCATCGCGCCACTGGAATGTCCGGGAAAACCCGAGGGGCCGCTGAAGCCCGCGTGGCCGCCGCCCATGCTCCCATGGGAGCCACCGGAAGCATGGCCGCCATGCTGCGCCCAAACAGGCATCACCAGGATTGCGAGGAAGAACGCCGCAAAGCCATACAGGCGACGCATGGGTTCATTATACGCCAGTTTCGCGGACGCAAATGCGCACGGGTGGCCCGTTTTGGCCGACATCCGGCAAGAACGGTTATTTCTTCCTGCCTTTTTTCGAGGCAGCCTTTTTCGATGCGGCTTTCTTGGGAGCGCTCTTCTTGATAGCGGGCTTAGCCACTTTCCTGACGGATTTCCCGGCAGGCGCCTTCGCCGGTTGCGCTTTCTCGGGCTTCGCTTTCGCTGGAACCGCCGGCTTGACGGCAACCCCGGAACTCTTTGCCACACCCGCCGCCGACATGGGCTGCGCTTCTAATTTCGGAGTCGCTGCGCCCGCCATCGGATCCTTGTCTTTTTCTTTCCCCTTACCCTTGACTTTTCCCTTCTCTGCAACCGCACCGGCAGCGGCCTTGGCCGCCCGTCCGCGCTTGGCCGGCGCCGGCGGTGGGGGCGGCGGAGGCGGCGACAACGGCTTCAAATACTTCAGAGTTTCTGTCCGCGAACGCAGCTTGCCGTCCAGCAACAACATGAAGACATCGTTCGCAATCTTCGGATACTCCGGCATCTGCGGCGTGATCCGCAGTTCCGTCATTTCAGGCAACGGAATCTTCTGTTGGACTTGTCGCCACTTGGTAAAGAAGTTCTTGATCTTCTGGGATACCGTCTGCTGCCGCGCCGTTACCGCCAGGAACAAAACCATTTCTGGGCGTGCCGCCGATAGCAGTTGCCACGTCCGGGAAGGCGTCGCCGCCTCCTTACCCATCAACCGCTTTGCCAAATCACGCGCGTTGTCTTCCAGATCCTTCCACGCCTCGACCAGATCCTTGCGCGGGATGGCCCGCCGCAAATCGGCAACGTCCTTATCCCCCAGCCGCTCCGTCAGGAAATACAGCACCGCCGCAGCCATGTCCGGCATATACCCGAGCTCATTCATCTGCTGCCGGGTTTTTGCCAGGGCGCTTAATCCGGCCGAATCCACTTTGGACGTGCTCCAGCGCGAATTGAGAATCTTCAGCCATCCTTCTTTTTCGTACGCTTTCAAGATGCCGTACGCGTCATCCTCGTAAGCCAGCTGTTCAATCTCGCGTCCGATGCTTTCGCTACGGATATGATCGATGTATCCATTTTCCTTGCCCGACTCATAGCGCGCCTGAGTACGTTCTTCAAGGGGCCAATGAAAGCGCGTGGTAAAGCGGGTCGCGCGGATCATCCGCGAGGGGTCTTCCAGGAACGCATAGTTGTGCAGGACGCGAATTACCTTCGCTTCAATGTCGGCAACGCCGTTAAACGGATCCATCAGAAGCCCACGCGATCCTTCGTTGAGAGATAGGGCCATCGCGTTGACGGTAAAATCGCGGCGGCGCAAGTCTTCAATAATTGTCGCGGGAGCAATGACCGGCGGCTTGCCGGTCTTTTCGTAGCGTTCGGAGCGCGCCATGCCGATCTCGGCGCGCACTCCGCCCGGCAAGGTCAGCAGCAGGGTGCGCGTTTCTTCGTCCGCATCGCCAATCACAGCCCCCGCCCGCTCAAGATCCTTTTGCAGCTTGAGGGCATTGCCCTGCACGGTGAAATCGAGGTCACGGATGGAAAAACCGGTGATGATGTCGCGAATCGCGCCACCGGTCAGGTACACATTCATCTCCGCCGCCTTGGCGGCGTTTACGACCGAAGAGACTGCCTTTTGTTGGTCCGGCGAGAGCCGGGTTTCGAGGGTATAGATGTAATCGGCCATGCCGTCCTAATCGTCTTGCCGGGGCTGGATCCGGGGATTATTCACAGTTTTTCCACAGGCGAACGCCGGGTGCCTTTTTGGCTTTCAAAATGCAGAATCTAACTCGCTCTAGCCATTAGACTTATACAGCAACGTTACAATTTCGGCAAGCTAGAGAAAATAACACAAGGTTTACGGTTTGGCTACTGTGAACACACAAACTGTCCGATTCCATGGAGGAAGTGCGAAAATCCTCAACGAGAGCTTCGAGTCAACCGGCGGCCAACCTCAGATATCCGCGCACTTGCGAATGTGTGAGTGGCGCGCCGCAGATCCCCGGAGCCATTCCAGCAAATGCCCTCGACGCACAAGAAAGTAATTGTTCGAAAAGCCAACCGCGACTCGATCGGCGGATTCGTGGCGCCCGCAAACTTCGTGGTTGAGGGCAAACTGGAACTGTTAAATACCAGCGGGAACGTCGTCGCAATCGACCTGCGTGACATCAAGGCCGTCTATTTCGTCCGCGAATTTTCCGACTCCGATTTAATGGTCCGGAAGACCTTTACCACCAGGCCGCGCACCGAGGGTCTGTGGGTGCGGCTCAAGTTCAAAGACAACGACGTCATCGAAGGCATTCTTCCGAATGACCTGACGCAAAATCCGGCGGAAGGATTCCTCATCAACCCTCCCGACCTCCGCTCGAATACGCAGAGAGTCTTCGTGCCGCGCGAAGCGCTCACGTCAGTCGTGGTGTTGGCCGTAGTCGGTGCGGCGCGCCGCCGCCGCAAAGGCCCGCCCGACACTCGCCAGGTCACTCTGTTCGAATCGTAAGCGCCCACAGCGAAACGGCCGCCCAGTCGACACCGCCTTTGCGCGTCTCCTCCATTACAATCACCTTTCGCAGAAAGGTGTAATGTCATGAGGCTTTCCCGAATCGCCGATGCCATCGGCGCAAGAATCGAAAACGTCTCTCCCGACGCCGAAATCGCCGGCGTCTCCGGCATCGACCGTGCTCTTCCGGGCCAACTCACCTTCGTCCACAATCCCAAATACGCCACCGCTGCCAGGACCACGCGCGCCACCGCGGTCATCGTGGACGAAAAATTTCCCGCCATCTCCACCGGCATGTTGCGTACGAATAATCCCTATCTGGCATGGGCCAAAGCAGTCGAACTCTTTTATCAACCGCCGCGTTACGCTCCCGGCGTGCATCCCACGGCCGTCATCCACGCCACGGCAAAAATCGGCAAGAATGCCCATATCGCCCCGTATGTCACGATCGATGAAGATGTCGAAATCGGCGACAACGCCGTCCTCCTCGCCCACACCGTCATTTATCGCGGAGTAAAGATCGGCCACAACTTCTTCGCTCACAGCCACTCCGTCGTGCGCGAGTTCTGCCAGATCGGCGACAATGTCCTCCTGCAAAACGCCGTCATCATTGGCTCCGACGGCTTCGGCTTCGCCAAGGACGACTCCGGTCACTGGCACAAAATCGCTCAGTCCGGCAACGTTGTCATCGGTGACAACGTAGAGATTCAGGCCAACACCTGCATCGACCGCGCCAACGTGGGCCAGACCTCGATCGCCCGCGGCGCAAAAATCGATAACCTCGTCCACATCGGGCACGCCTGCACCATCGGCGAAGACGCGCTTCTCTGCGCGCAAGTGGGCCTGGCCGGCACAACCGAAGTAGGCAACAAAGCGATTCTCGCCGGACAAGTCGGCGTGTCAGGACACGTGAGGATTGGAGATGGCGCCATCGCCATCGCCCAAAGCGGCATCCCCCAGGATGTACCCGCGGGGGCCATGGTCAGCGGCGCACCCGCCATCGATCACAAGCTTTGGCTGAAGTGTTGCGCCATTTATCCCAAGTTACCCGAGATCGCAAAGGCAGTAAGAAAACTCTCCGAGTAAGTGGAACTCCGGCGATGCGGCCGCGTCGGCCATGCGAGGCAAACTTGGTTCGATGCGCGACTTAGCGCGCCGCGCTGACAACCGGATCATTTGCCGTCTCGCTTCTATTGCTGACTCAGCTCGTTCGATGGTAGACTCCCTCCGCCGGATAACTCCAGCCCCCTCACGAGACCGGCGTCCCAGGTTTAGCCACTAGCACGCCAAGGAAGAAGTATGTCCCATCCGATCTCTTCATCCACGCGCGTTCGCTCGAACGCGTTGCTATTGGCAGCGCTCTGGTTGTTCGTCGTCCCAGCCGTTCAACGAGCCCACGCACAATACGCCGAGACGGTGTCCTACACCTTCACTGGCGGCAGTGACGGTGCCGGCCCCGCCGCGGGCTTGCTCTCCGATGGGAAAGGCAACCTTTACGGGACGACAGTGAACGGCGGTAATATTGCGGGCGCGAATTGTCCTGGGCTCAATCCACCCACCGGTTGTGGAGTGGTCTTCGAACTCAGTCCCCCCGGCGCCGGCACCGGTCCGTGGACCGAAAATGTTCTCTACACCTTCAACGGTGGGAGCGACGGCGCTTATCCTCAGGCAAGTCTGATCTTCGACGCCAATGGGAACCTCTATGGCACCACGTCCAATGGCGGCAAAATGTCCGGCAGCATTTGCAGCGGCCTGGGAGGCTGCGGGGTTGTCTTTGAGCTAAGCCCGCCGAAAAGCGGTACCGGCCCATGGACCGAAACTCCGATTTACACCTTCACTGGCGCTAATGGCGACGGAGCCGTACCCTACGCCAGCCTGGTCTTCGACGCCAAGGGAAACCTCTATGGCACCACCATCGGTGGCGGTATCGGGGACGGAAAGGGGAACAACCAGGACGGGACCGTCTTCGAGCTTACCCCGCCAAGCGGCGGCTCCGGCCCGTGGAAAGAAGCGACACTCTATTCCTTCGCCGGAGGCAGCGAGGGCGGCGATCCGGTCGCGAATGTGATCTTCGACACCAACGGCAATCTCTATGGCACGACCGTCCTGGGTGGCATCACTACTGGCGCGACCTGCGGCGCCTCGGTTGGCTGCGGCGTGGTCTTTGAGTTGAGTCCCCCCACCGGCGGCTCCGGCCCGTGGACCCAGACTCCGCTCTACAGTTTCACCGGAAAGACCGACGGCTCCTATCCGTACGCGGGCGTGACTCTCGACTCCAAAGGAAACCTTTTTGGCACAACCGCAACGGGCGGCTCGAAATCCGGCCCGGTCTGCAAAGGAACCAATGGCTGCGGAGTGGTTTTCGAAGTGAGCCCACCGAGTGGCGGCAGCGGCGACTGGACTGAAAGCGTGGCGTATGCGTTCCAGGATGGCAGCGATGGAGGATTTCCCTATGCGGGCGTGGTCTTCGACACCGCCGGGAACCTCTACGGCACCACCGTACAGGGAGGAAATACCTCCGGTGCAAATTGCAGCGATTTTGACGGCTGCGGCGTGGTCTTCAAGCTCACTCCTCCGAGCGGAGGCACGGGTGCATGGACCGAAACCCAGGCATACCTGTTTAACGGCGGCAGCGACGGTGGATTTCCCTACGCGGCGGTGCTCTTGGACGCCAGTGGAGACCTTTTCGGCACAACCTCGAACGGCGGAACGCTGACCGGGTCGAACTGCAGCGATATTGGAGGCTGTGGAGTCGTCTTCGAGCTCAGCCCGCAAGTCGGACCGGTAGTTCAGTTCACGCCCAGCTCGCTCAACTTCGGCAACGTGATCGTTGGCACGAAGAGCACCGTCAAAACAGTGAAGGTGGCGAACATCGGCTCTGCAACCCTGAACATCGGCAACATCGGTATTAGCGCCAACTTCGCCATCTCTGCGAACACTTGCGGAGCGACGCTCGCAGTCGGCAAATCGTGCAAGGTGAGTGTGACGTTCGACCCCGCGCAACTGGGTGATCTTACCGGTGCGCTCACGTTTACCGACAATGCGGCCAACAGCCCGCAGAGCGTGCAACTGGTAGGTACAGGCGTCGAGCCGGCAGCGCTGACCCCATCGAGCGCCACCTATAAAAAGCAAAAGGTTGGAACGACGAGCGGGGCAAAGAAATTTACTCTAACGAACTACCAGACGGTGGCGCTGACGAACATCGCAACCTCGACGACGGGAGACTTCTCGGTTTCGGCTACAACCTGCGGAACGACCCTGGCTTCGAGACAGAAGTGCACGATCAGCGTGACTTTTACTCCCACCCAAACCGGGACAAGGACCGGGCAGCTCAAAGTCAGCGACAGCGCCAGTAATAGCCCGCACACTGCAAGCCTGACCGGGACTGGGGACTGAA
>Ga0335080_10009428_pt1 | contig 10200 bp, 9 predicted proteins | sample Lox_Sample_34_FD_206720 | JGI IMG/M metagenome (GOLD analysis project Ga0335080, IMG submission 206720) | Soil microbial communities from Loxahatchee National Wildlife Refuge, Florida, United States - Lox_Sample_3.4 | ecosystem: Environmental > Terrestrial > Soil > Wetlands | place: USA: Florida... | reverse complement strand
GCCGACATAACTCCCCGCCCCCTGCCAACGAACTAAGATTGGCGTGCGCCATGCCCTTGCAGAGGACGCTTTACGCGTCCATCTCGCCGTCAGCTCTCGAAATCGACGTGTTTGGTCCAAAACAAAAATCATTGCCATCCTGAGGAGCGCCGTTTGCGACGAAGGATCTCAACCGATCCGCCTCCGTACGGTCCTTTCTTCAACTTTCTACTTTGCACTTTTAACCTTATACGGTTCTTCTTCTGTCCCTCTACCGCGCTCCCCACTCCTTTTTTGTTACTCTATTCCTTCACCACTCGAGGCCCCATGAAATCCGTCCGCTTGCTTGTATTCCTTCTCGCTCCCATTCTCACCGCCGCCCAATCCACTCACATCGACCACCCGATTCTCGCCATCGGCTCCCCAGCGCCCGACTTCTCTCTTCCAGGTGTAGACGGCAAAACGCACTCGCTTTCCGACTACGCCTCCAGTCCGGTCCTCGCCGTCATCTTCGCCTGCAATCACTGTCCTATCTCCCAGATGTACGAGCAGCGTATCCAGCAGCTCTACAACGACTACACGTCTAAAGGTGTCGCCGTCGTCGTCATTCAACCCAATGATCCCAACGCCCTCCGCATCGATGAACTCGACTCCTCCGACATCTCCGACACCCTCGACGAAATGAAAATTCGCGTTGCCTGGAAGCACCTCACCTATCCCTTCCTCTACGATGGAGAAACCCAGTCCGTCACTCGCGCTTACGGCCCGCAAGCCACCCCTCACGTTTTCATTTTCGATTCCACGCGCCACCTTCGCTACGAAGGCCGCTTCGACAATTCCTATCGCATCGAACAAGTCAAAACGCAAGACGCTCGCAATGCCATCGACGCGCTTCTCGCCCACACAGATCCGCCCGTCACCCATACCGGCAGTTTCGGCTGTTCCACCAAGTGGGCCGAAAAATCCGCAGACCGCATCGCCGCCATGCAGAAACTGGACGCCAAGCCCGTCGATGTGACTCCCGTGTCAGCCGACGGCCTCAAGACTCTCCGCGCCAATCCCGCCAAGAAATACACCCTCATCAATTTCTGGGCCACTTGGTGTGGCGCTTGCGTCGATGAACTCCCCGAACTCGAAGAAACCTTCCGCATGTACAGCGTTCGCGACATCGACTACGTCCTCGTCTCCGCCAACCAGCCCGACGAACACGACGGCGTCCTCCGCATGCTCAAACATTTCCACTCGACCGGGCGCAATCTCCTCTTCGACTCCGCCGACACCGAATCCATGCAGAAAGCCTTCAATCCCAAATGGGATTCCGCCGTCCCCTATACCGTCTTCCTCGACCCCGACGGCAAAATTCTCTACGAACAGCTCGGCTCCCTCGACATCCTCAAGCTCCGCCGCACCATCCTCGCCGCTCTCCCCTCCGACTACTCCGGCTTCAACCAATACTGGTCCTCCGGCCTGCAATGAGCGGCCTTGCGCTGAGTTTTTGTAGGGACCGCCTTCTGAGGCGGTCCGCTCCTGCTTACGCCTCTGCCGATATGCTTGAGGGTGCCCCATCCTTTCCGCGGTTTGTGCGGAAAGGGTGGGTTCTTACGATCCAACGCCACCCGCCTTCTCTCTCTTCTGTTTGTGTAGGAACCGCCCACCAAGGCGGTCCGCAATCGCTAACTCAACACCGATTGCCACCCCGCGCCCTGCGACTGATCTCTCTGCCTCTTTTCTTTCCCCCACTCTCGTGTAGAATCATCCTTCTCGCATCTCTTCCCCAGGAGTCAGTCCAATGCGGCCCGCCCGTTTCTCTGCTTTTATCCTTCTCGCGTTTTGCGTGTACCTGCCGCTCCACGCCAAGTCCAAGCACCTCACCGTTACTGGCAAGCTCACTCAACTATCCGCCACCGGCTCGGACTCCGACGCCGCCTGGGCCCTCCAACTCAATCCCGTCATCACCGTCGATGGCCGTCAGATCAGCAACCTCGAAATTAAAACGCCTCACCCGGAAAAACTCGATTCCTTGCAGGATGAATTTGTCCAGGCTACCGGCACTCTGACCGTTGCCGTTGGCGACGCCTCAGGCGACTATCCGATCCTCAAACTCTCTTCCGTGCACTCCGTCAGATACAACAATCCCACCAAGGACAAGCCCAAATCCTCCGTCTGGTCCTCCGTAGTAAATTTCTTCGCCCTCTCCCCGATCTAATCCGGACGTATCGCGGAGCCCACCCATCATCCCGTCTCTGTAGCGCACCCTTTACCCGCCCATGCCGTCCGTTGATCCCACCAAGGTTAACGCCGCTTGTTGCTCCACCATCGGTGTGTTCGGCGGAAAATAGGAAACCAAATTGTCATCCTGAGCGAAGCGAAGGATCTCAACCGCTGCGTCTTGTCTCAATCTTCCCGAACCTTTCACCTGGCACTTTTCACCTTAAACGGTTTTCCCGTTTCACTGTTCTACTCTCTTGCTTTTTCTCGCCACTCGCTACTATCCACTCATCACTCTTTTCACTTCACCACCCACCACGGCTCTTTCGCCCCCACAAACTCCACCGGCACGTCCTTCACAAATCCCTTCAACCACTTCCTACACTCTTCCATTCCCGCTTGCTCGCTGGGAATATGCCCGATCACAATCAGCGCCTTTTTCCTCCCCTGTGTCACCGCGTCCGCCGCGTACTCTACCGTCTCCCATTCTCGCGTCTCTCCCACCAGCAGCACTTCCACGTCATCCCGCTCCAATGCCTTCATCTCGTGTTCCGCTCCTGCCGCGCCCGGACTGAACGCCACCTTCGTGACCTTCATTCCAGGCTCCCCCACCACCCGCACCGTCGACGACCCCAACTTCTTCGCCACCTCTTCCGCCAATTGCTTCACCGTCGTCTCCGGCATCACAAAGAAATACTGATTTTCTTTCGTCTGAAATTTCTCCCACCCCATCGCATGCACCATCCCCGCCTCAATCCCATCGGGCGTACGCATGTGCCAGTGGTCATGAAACCGCCATACCACCATTCCATGCTTCTCAATGAACTCGCGCTTCTCCTTCCACACTGGATCACTCGCCTCAATCCCTTCCGGAGTATCCAGATGCGCATAAAAAGTCGGCTCATGTGTAATGACCATGTTCAGTCCCTTCGCCGACGCCCGCTTCAGCACATCCATCGTCGCCATCATCGTCACCGCAATTCCCGTCACCGGCGTCTCCGCATTACCCCCCTTGAACGTGTCCACTGTCTCTTTCCGCCAGTCCACCCCCACATTCTTCTGGATCAGCCCCACCACCTCCCCCGCCGTCATCTTCCCCTGTGGGGGCGCTCCGGCTCTCGGCACGGACGCCAGCAACGTGATACCAACCGCGACAAACCCTGCCGCTACCACCACTCTCTTTCTCATCGTTGTCTCCCCGTGACAAAAGGAAAAAAAAGACTGTCATCCTGAGGCTATCCGGCGAGGATAGCCGAAGGATCGCAACCACTGCGTCTTGCTTAGCCGTCTCCGTGCCCTCTGCTGTCCTCTGGTTCCCCTGCGTTAATCTTTGTCTTTCCCCCCTTACTTCTTTGCCTCCGTACTTCAAGCTTCTTCACTTCAGCTTTACCGTCTTTCCCGTCTTCGCCGACTCCCTCGCCGCATCCAGAATCTCCGCCACCACCACGTTCACTTCCAGCGACCCTGGCCCTTCCGGTTTGTATCCGTCGCGCACCACCGCCTTCAAATACGTGATCTCATCGTTCAGCGGTTCCGGCAGCGGGTTCGCCTGCACGTCCTTGGCTTCTTTCTGGCCTTCCAATCGAATTTCCAGTTCTTTTCCGCCCTTCGTGAACACCGTTCCCGTCTTTCCATAAATCTCTACGTCGCCTTTTCCGAACGGCCAGTTCCACGACGCCTGCAAAATCGCCTGCGCTTTCGGGTACGTCAGCACGATCGTCGCTTCGTCTTCCACCTTCGGATACACGTCCGGCTTAATCGTCTGGGTCACCGCCGTCACCGTCAGCGGCCGCTCGCCCTTCATCAGCCACGTCATGAAATCCGCGCCATAGCATCCAAAGTCATATAGCGCACCTCCGCCGTTCAATTTTGGATCCGTCAACCAACCCAGAAATTCCGGCCCGACGCCAATTTCTTTCGGTCCCTTGTGCCCGTCATGCGCTACCACTTTCCGCACCTCGCCAATGTCACCGGAGTTCACCAACTCATACGCCCCGCGCCGGTTCGCCTCCCACAACGTCCAGTAGTTCACCAGCACCGTCATTTTCGCCGCCGTCGCCGTACTCACAATCGCGTGCGCGTCCGCCACACTCACTGCTAGAGGTTTCTCCATCATCACGGTCAGCGGCTTGGGCGCGTGTGCTTTGCTGTAGTCGGCGCTGATCTCGACCGTCTTGCGGTGCTCAAACGTATTCGTATAGATCAGCACAGCCTCCGGCTTTGTCGACGTCAACGCCTCTTTCAGATCCGCGTGGTACAGCTTCGCTTCCAATCCAAACTTCTTCGCGTACCCATCAAACAGCGCGCGATCCGTCTCCCACACTCCCACGATTTCCAAATCCTTCCGCTTTGCCGCCTCCGACAAAAATCCGTCTACATGCCCGTGCACCATCCCGGCAATCACCACTCGTAGCGGCCCTTCCTGTTTCTGTTCTTGCGCCCCTGCTGCACCTGCCATCCACGTGAACATCACTACCGCCATCCCAGCCCAAATCATCCACCGCTTTTTCATCCTTGACCTCCCGCCTTATCTCTACTCGACACGCAGATGACTCTCTCGGTCATCTCCACCTCAGCCATCCTATCCGACTTGAGTTCCTCTCGCCCTTTTCTCTTTTCCCAGCTTCATTTAGACCGACCAACTCCAATTTCCTTCCACTAGTACCCAAGGGAACTATCTTGCACACCGCTCTTGTTTACACTCTTTAAATCACGTCTAACCTCCTCTGAACTCAATCGCTTGACATCGTCAAAACGCGACTTCTTCTTGGCGCGTGGATTGCATCCCCTATCGTGACGATTCCGCCCGTCGTCGTGCCGACGCGGTTTTTTGAACGTAGCAGTTGATTTCGATTCTCAACACCCGGTTTGAGGAGAGCACTCTTCCATGCCAAGATTCTCCATCGCATTGGTTCTGTCCGCCATCGCGCTTCTTTTCTTCGTTCCTACACAGGTTCGCGCCGATAGCTTGAACTTCACATTCTCCGAATCCTCGGTAGACTACGGCACCACCATCACCATCTCGTGGTCTCTGCCAGCTACCCCCGATCCTACGGCCCCCGACTTCTCAGCCACGCCCGGCGTGGGATTCTCCGTCGCGGACATTCCAGCCACTCTTTCTGCCGGAGCTCTCATCATCCCCGGCAGCGACACCTTCAATTTCAATTTCGCTTCCTCGGGTATCGTGTTCGAGGATTTCCTCGGCTTCCAGCTCGCTGGCGTGCCCACGCTGTTCTCCGGCACCGAAAACAACCCCACCTTTATCCCTGGCGCCTACAGCGGCTTTGATCCCAGCAGCCTTGACCTCAACGGCGCGCCTGATCCCGCCACCCTCACCATTAGCACTCCCGAGCCATCCTCCGCCCTCATGCTTTGCCTAGGCTTTCTTTTGGTGGCTGGGGCACTCTTCGTCAAGAAAGCTGCAGTATAGAACTACTCGAATTTTCGCTCTCTTCGCCGCGTTGCTTTCCGCAGCGCGGCGTTTCTCTGAACGCGTGCAACCGGCTTATCAGGTTCGCGGGCTCGGTGCTTCACCTTAGTTCAATTCCGGCGTTTGTCGTCCAAATCCACTGTTTCCTTTTGTTTCCGAGCGCCTATTTTGCCTCGGTGACTCCAATTTGCTTCCCCTTTACCTTGACCGAAGGGAACTTTCTTGCACACTTCTGTCGCCGCGTGCCCCCTGGGACTAGGACTAACCCGTTGCATCTAAGTTGTTTACGATTTTCACAACCCTTCCGCTTTTTTGGCGCAATGATTGCTCCTTCTCTCCACGATTCTGCCGCTGTGGTTCTGATTGGGTTAGTCGTAGTCCGCAGCCGATTTGGACACTTCAACACCGGCCTTGGGGAGAACTCTACCTTATGCGCAGATTCTGCATTGCTTCGATCCTGTCCCTCGCGGCGCTGCTGTTCTTTATTCCAGCTCAAGTTCGCGCGGATGGCATGGATAACTTCACCTTTACCGAAACCGGGACCGCCTTAGGCGACGTCAGCATTTCCTGGTCGTTGCCAGCCACCCCGGATCCGACCGATCCGAACTTCATCGCTCTCACTGGGCAGGGCTTTATCGTCAACAATGTCCTGACCACTTTTACCGTTGCCGGATCTACCTCCCAAGGTCCAGATCTCTTCAACTTCAACTTTGCTAGCTTCGACGTCGAGTTCCTCACTCTGGGAAATTTCGGCCTGAGTGGCGTCCCGACCTTGTTCTCCGGCTCGGAGAGCAATCCCACGTTTATTCCCGGCGTCTACAACGGCGTGGATCCGTTCAACTTCGACGTTGCTGGCGCGCCAAATTCCGCCACTCTAACGATTAATGCCCCGGAGCCCTCCTCCTTGCTCATGCTGTTCATGGGACTCCTCGTGGTAGCCGGAGCTCTTACCGTAAAAAAAGCTGCGGCCTGAATCTCCCTCAATCCCTTTGGTCAATCGCCGCCTTGCCTCCAGCAGGGCGGCGATTGTTTTTTATTCAAGCGCGCCTCCCCCAGCCACCCTCGCTTGTCAAATCTCCCCTCCGCCCGTAAATTGAATTGTTCCGCAAATTTCTCCTGGATCGGTCCATGGCTCTCCGAAAATCTCCACGAACGCCCTTGAAGCGCCGAAAAAAATCTTCTCCGCGAAATTCATCTTCGAAAGGGAACTCTCGTTCGAACATTGGTGGTGATTTCGAAAAGCTCGTCGCCGTCATGGCTCGGCTTCGTGCTCCGGGTGGCTGCCCTTGGGATCGCGAACAGACCCATGCCACCCTCCGCACCTATCTTATCGAAGAGGCCTACGAAGTCCTCGATGCGCTCGACTCCACCGACGACTCCAAATTTGCTGAGGAACTGGGCGACCTTCTGCTCCAGGTTCTGTTCCACGCACAAATCGCTCATGAAGAGCATCGTTTTTCCATTACGGATGTCATTCGCGAAATCCACGACAAGATGGTCCGCCGCCACCCTCATGTCTTTGGCGACACCACGGCCAAAACCGCCGCCGATGTTCTCCGCAATTGGGAAATCATCAAGAAGCAGGAACGTGCCGCCAAGAATCCTGCAGTGCAGGGCGAGTCTTCGGGCCCTGCGGCCGTTTCCGCCGCCAAACCTGAATCCTATCTCGATGGCGTTCCCCGCACTCTCCCCGCTCTACTCGAAGCCCTCCAACTGACTCGCAAAGCTGCCCGCATTGGCTTCGACTGGCCCAATGTCCAAGGCATCTTCGCCAAACTCACCGAGGAAACCCACGAACTTCAATCCGCGCTCGCCGCAAATCTAGCGGCCGAACTTCAGACCCCTCAGCGCGAGCCCGCGATCCCTGTCGCCGCCCCCACTTCCCGCGCAGATAAAAATCCGTCATCCCGAGCGAAGCGAGCGATCTCTCTTACCGGTCCGCCCGCACCATCACCATCTTCGCGCATCGAATCCGAACTCGGCGATCTCCTCTTCGTCCTCGTCAATCTTGCCCGCTTCCTCCACGTTGACCCCGAACTCGCCCTCAAGAAGACTTCCGCCAAGTTCACCCGCCGCTTCCACCAAATGGAACAATTCGCCCGTGAACAAAACACCACCCTAGCCCAAATCCCGCGCGACCAGCTCGAATCCCTCTGGGACCGCGCCAAACTCTCCGAGTAATTGTAGGGACCGCCTTCCGAGGCGGTCCGCTCTTGGGAATGCGGGAGCCCTCTCCCCCTTTGTCACCGCCCTTCACCAAAAAAACTGTCATCCTGAGGCTATCCGATGAGGATAGGCGAAGGATCTCAACCGCTGTAGCTTGGCTCTCCATTTACCCTTAGAGCCTTCCCAACCCTCCGTTCCCTCCGCTTCCCTCTGTTCTCTCTGCGGTGAGTCTCTCTTTCTCTTTTTTCTTCAACCCAAAAAACTGCTACCGTATTACCGAACAGGAATCCCCCAAATGCCTTCAGACATCGTTGTCCGCCCGCTTCACTCCATTTCTGACTTTCAACGCTGTGTCCAGATCGCTCGCGAAGTCTGGGGCGATTCCGAGCTCGACACCGAGCCCTACATCACCTTCGTCATCGCCGAGCACACCGGCGGCCAGGTCCTCGGGGCCTTCGACGGTGACCTCATGGTCGGTTTCCTCAAGGCGTTCGTCGGCCTCCATGGCACCACTCCCTACCTGCACTCCCACATGACTGGCGTCCTCTCCTCCCACCGCGACCGCCGCGTCGGCCGTCACCTCAAGCTCGCCCAACGAGAAGACGCCCTCCGCCGCAACATTCGCCTCGTCGAATGGACTTTCGATCCTCTCGAAACCAAAAATGCTCACTTCAACATCAACCGGCTCGGCGCCGTCTGTCGCCGCTACATTCCGAGCTTCTACGGCATCACCACCAGCCCGCTTCACCGCAATATGCCGACCGACCGTCTCCTTGTGGAATGGCAGCTCGATACCAAGCGCGTCGTCTCCGCCATCAACGAACTCACCCCCGACCCTCGCGAGTGTCCCGCACATATCCATCTCCCCGCCGAAACCGAACAATGGAAGGCCTCCGATCCCGACAAGCTCATCGAGCTCCAATCCCGCATTCGCGACGAATTCACCACTTGGTTCTCCAAAGGCTACGCTGCCATCGGCGTCCGCTTCACCACCGCCGGCGTTGACTATTGCCTCGCCCCCTTCTCCGACTTCTAGTCCAGTCCACCTATGAACCGCTGTCATCCTGAGGCTATCCGGCGAGGATAGCCGAAGGATCTCAACCACCGCGTCTTGCTTCCCAAACCACCCACCATCCTCCCACCTTCTCCATTTCCTCCCCGATCCTCGGTTCCCTCTGTGGTAATCTTTCTTCCTCCACTCCTTTACTGATTGCTTAAAACTGCTAACTTATTACTAGCCCAATGCGCCTCCAATCCCTGACCCTTCGCGAAATCCATCTGAAACTCGTTACCCCCTTCGAAACCAGTTTCGACCGCACCACCGAACGCCGCATCATTCTTGCCGAAGTCCATCTCGACGGCGTCTCTGGCTGGGGCGAATGCACCGCCGGCGAGGCCCCCTTCTACTCTCCCGAAGACACCGACACCTGCTGGCACATCCTCAAGAAATATCTTTGGCCCATGCTTCGGGGCAGGGAATTGAACTCCGCCGCCGATGTCTGGCCCCTCCTCGAACAGGTCCGCGGACACAACATGGCCAAGGCCACCGTCGAAACCGCGATTTGGGACGCCGAAGCCAAACTGAAAAGCATTCCTCTCTGGAAGCTCATCGGTGGCGAGCGCGCCGAAATCCCCTGCGGCGTCTCCATCGGTATCAAGGAGTCTGTCGACGAACTTTGCGCCGCCGTGAAGAAAGAACTCGACTCCGGCTATCAGCGCATCAAAATCAAAATCAAGCCCGGCAAAGAACTCCCACAAGTCCAGCGTCTGCGCCAGGATTTTCCCCGCATCAAATTAATGGTCGACGCCAACTCTGCTTACCGCCTCGAAGATCTCTCGCTTCTCAAGCAGCTGGATGCCTACTACCTCATGATGATCGAACAGCCTCTCGGCTGGGACGATCTCTTCGGCCATGTCCAAATTCAGAAAAACCTCCAAACGCCCATCTGTCTCGATGAGTGCATCCACACCTACGAACAAGCCGAAGCCGCCATCTCTCTCGGCGCCTGCAAGATCATCAACATCAAACTCGGTCGCGTCGGCGGCCTGCTCCAAGCCAAGCGCATCCACGATCTTTGCCATCGCCACAACATCCCCGTTTGGTGCGGCGGCATGCTCGAGTCCGGCGTCGGCCGCGCCCAAAACATCGCCATGTCCACCCTCCCGAATTTCTCGCTCCCAGGCGACGTCACTGCCAGCCAGCGCTACTGGCACGAGGACGTAATCAACCCTGAAGTCACCGTCACTCCCCACGGCACCATCAAGGTCCTCGATGGCCCCGGCATCGGCTTCGTCCCCCGCCTCGATCGCATCTCCAGCATCACCGTCCGCCAGGACCACCTCACCTGACCCGGGCGCGCCACCTCCGCCCCATTCCGCGTTTTTTACGGAATGAACTCCTTCCGTGTTGGCTGTTT
>Ga0335080_10009427_pt1 | contig 10202 bp, 4 predicted proteins | sample Lox_Sample_34_FD_206720 | JGI IMG/M metagenome (GOLD analysis project Ga0335080, IMG submission 206720) | Soil microbial communities from Loxahatchee National Wildlife Refuge, Florida, United States - Lox_Sample_3.4 | ecosystem: Environmental > Terrestrial > Soil > Wetlands | place: USA: Florida... | reverse complement strand
TCTGGCGCCGGGCTACATCCAGCATAATCCCAATGTCGAAACCGGCCTGGACGGATTCGTGAAGTTCTTCAGCCGGTTTCAGCCGCAACCCATCCAGCCTGCACTAAAAAATCCTCCGATCTACGCAGTCACCAGCGGCGATCGGGTGATTCTGGTTTTTGAGCACGAGGCCACCGACCCTCATGATCCATCCAAGAAGTACAAGTACAATTCCTTCGATATGTTCCGCGTCGCCGACGGGAAGATTCAGGAACATTGGGATGGAGCGATGAAACAGTAGCATTCCCAAGACTGAGCGGCTTTTTGGACCTGCTCAACTCACCCAGGAAAGCAATCCTTTCATGTCAGTCGCTTTGGCGGATTCGGTACCCCGCGGCACCGTGGGACCGATGACAACGGCCTGGCCATGTTGCTCGAACCAGGCGATGAAGCTGGATTGCTCCGCGCCAGGCAGCCGCTGTTGGTTGAGCCAGTTGTAGTAGGCTCCCATGTCCCCGTCGACGAGGGAACCAAGCGGATCGAGTTGGGGAGAATCCAGCGAAGCGGTCAGCATCTCGTTCATTGGCTTTTGCCTCTGACGTGGGGCAAATCGGACCAGCAACGTCAGGGGTTGCGCCCGGCGTAGCGACTCGCGCGCCGCCCATTGAGCGAATGTGGTGCTGTAAACTTGCGTGCCCGAGCCCTCCGTGAGCAATTTCAATTGGAAGCGATCAAGTATCGGATCGCCGGGCTCGGTGAACGCGAGATCCGCGGGCCGCAACTGTGCCATCACCGTGCGCAGCCTCTCCGGTCCCATGCCCGCTTTATCGATTTCCGCGTGCATCCTTCGCAGCAAAGCGTTTCGCATGGGCTCCAGGGCGTGGTAGGAGACGCAGGTAACGGCGGCATCGTGCTCGGCCTGCTGGCCGCCGTCAATGTACCAGTGGGCGTAAGGCAAGGGATGAGCCGCGACTCTGGCAGCGACCGCGTTCAACAGCGTCCTCAGTCCATCTTCCGGCGAGACCTGGCTGAAATATGCGCCATGCGGGCGTAGTTTGCGGAATAGCGGCTCCGGGTAGGAATCCACACCCTGCCCGATCACGGCAATCCCCAGCCGCGCCATCGCCGGCTGTTCAACAGGAACTGCGCTGCGGAGGCGATTGGCGTAATCATCGGCCGCTGCGCGAAAGGCGTCCACCTGGTGGGTGGTCCACAGATGGGCTGAGAGCTGTTCCACAAACTGGGAAGGGGCGTTCACCCAGTCAAGATCCTCGAGTTGCCGCGAAAGTTTGATTTGCAGAAATCCGCTAAACCACTCCGCTCGCTCAGACGCAGAGAGCGAACTCAGGTTCTCCAACTCCTTTTCCAACGCCCGGCGCTCGGCGGGAAACTTGAAATCGTAGTCAATCAGCTCACGCAGAAAGCTGGGCAGGAAACTCAAAGGCAGCGGCCGCAAGGCCGCGAGATGGCTCATCGCAAGCTTACGGGCCTCTGGCGGATAGCTTTCGAACTGCTGCGTTTGTAATTCAACCGGAAGCATGGCAGCTACAACAACTCTGATATGGGTTTGCCTCGCGCCAGCGAGGGAGAAAACCCCAACATCGAACCCAGCGTTGGCACCAGATCGGTGGACTCAACGGCTCGGTCAAAAAGAACGCCTTCGCGAATGCCCGGCCCGATGGCCATCAACCAGGTTGTGCGCGACAACGGATCGCCGGTGCGATGATGCTGAAAGCCATTCCCGCCGGAGTCGTCGTCAGCGTCGCGCCCGAAGTCGGGAAGAATAAATAAGGTTGTCTTGCCGGCATATTCCGGCTCGCTCTGAATGGCATTCCACAGCTCGGCGCAAAGCCGGTCCGTGCGTCGGATTCCTTCAATGTAAAGAGAGTAGGCGCCGGCGTGAGCCACATCGATATCGTGCAAGGTGATCCAGAGCAGGCTGGGGGCCACCTGGCGCATGAGCTGCCGCGTAATGTAGACCGAGAGCTCATCCGGACTCGAGAGCGTTCGCGCATGCGCCTTGAAGTCGTCGACCGAGAGCTTCAGGATTCTTTCCAGCTGCTGTAGTTCGAATTCGCTGCCGCCGAGTTCGGGCGAAAAGAAGGGAGTTTCGTAGTTGTCGCGCAGCAGGTGCTGATAGTCGGTGCTGTGCCCCGACATCGCTGCCGCCAGCAAATGCTTAGGCAGGATAACTCGGGCTCCCAGGCCCGGGCCGTAGGAGCGGTGACTGCTTTCGCCGATTCGATTGAAGCCATTGCTGGGCGCGACAACCCAGGCGTCGGATGAGGGCCGCTTCAGATCCTTGCGGAAGTACTCGAAAACGGTTGGGTAGTCGGGCGGCAGGGAGGCGAAATTATTAATGGTCTCGTAGACTCCCGTGGCCAGACTGGCGGTGGCAACATAATGGCCTAGAATTCCACGATTCACCACTTGGGTGAAAAAAGCGGCGCGAGGAATCAGTTCGTGCATCAGGTGTGGAATATTCTCCTGGCCTTCGGGAGCGAAGGTTTCCTGGTCGCGCGCTCCGCCGCCAAAAGTCACAACCACAACTTTGTTTTTTCGCGTCAGCCCTGAAGCGTGAGCCAACGGGCGCGTCAGAGCGCTGCACAGCGCCACGCCCGCCGCCGTACGCAGAAATTCGCGGCGGCTGCGGGCCAGCGCTTCGGATTGCGTCCAGAAACTCATCGAAATGGGCGCCGCGCGGCAGCCCTGCCTCTTCACGATTATTGCTTCGCTCCCGGCGTACCTTTTGCCGAGTACACAAACTGCTGGATTTCCGACCGTTGCTTGTCCAGCTCCGCCAGATGCTGGCTGCGTAGCCGTTGATAGACCTGCAATTGCTCCTGGGCGCGCTCCTTCTGCCCGGTATGCACGTAGGCCTGGCCTAACCGATAGTGCGCGTCCGCGAGATCGGAATTGTTCGTCAGCGCCGCCTGATACTCTGGAATGGCCGCTTCATACTGGCTGCGATCCGAATAGAGATTGCCGAGTTGAAGGTGCGCTTCGGCCAGGCCGGGATCAAGTTCAATCGCACGTTTCAGCAGAGATTCAATATGCGTCATATCCAGTGCTGCATCCTGAACGCGGCGGCCCTTCCACAAACTCATTGCATAGTAATAAAGAGCCCGCGGGTTCCGCGGTTGAAGCTCGGAAAACCGGCGGAAGCGCTGAATAACTTCCTCCGCCTGGTTGGGCGAACTATCATATGCCTTCGACAGGAAAAAATAGCAGCGCGCATCCTGCGGGCTCAAATCGGCGGCCCGCAGCAGCGCTTTCACCGATTCGTCATAGTTGCCGCGCGAGTAAAGCGCCATTCCCAGGCCGATGGCAAGGCGTGAGGAATCGGTATAACGCTCGCTGGCATGCTGGAAGACCTCGATCGCGGGATCGAGTGTGCGATGCAGAAGGAGTTCGCTGCCCCAATCGAACAGATTGCTTTCGCTCGGCTCAGCGTGCGCGGCGGCCTCGAATTCGTTGACTGCGGCCACGTAATTCCCGGCTTTTTCTTCAATCTGGCCGAGCAGATTGTGCAATTCCGGCGCATCCCTGTGCTTCATCAGGGACTCTGCCACCTGCCGCGCCTCGACGAACTTGCCAATATCAAGGTAAGCAAGCGACAAATCGTAGCCGTTGTCGTAAGCCGAGGGATTGACCTGCTGGGCTTTCTCGAGGAACGGCGCGGCCTGGGCGATCTTCCCAGCCTGGATATAAAACTCTCCCATGTTGTGATTGGTATCGAAATTTCCGGGATCGAGCTTTACCGCTTTCTGGAACTCAATCTCGGCATCGGGCAGCTTCCCACGGCGTACGAAATTCGTGGCCAGATTAGTCCGGGCAGAGACGGAGTCGGGCTTCAGGCGAACCGCTTTGGCAAGGTGCTCGCCAGCCTTGGCATCCTGCGACTCGGCCGAATAAACCAGGCCCAGGAGTTCGTGAACTTCAAAGCTCTCCGGAACCTCGGGCAACAGACCTTCGAGCTTGGCCCCAGCCTCGGCAAAGTGGCCCGATTCGTACTGCGCGACTGCCTCCTGAAACGCCCGTTGCACGCGCTCTTCGGGCTTTCCTTCCGCCCAGTTCAGCGAACAGGCCAGCAGAACCAGGGCAGCCGGATACAGAAACAAAAATCTCATAGCACGGCCTGTATGTTAGCACCGCACCATGGGCGCCAGGCATTTGAAGGCGGAAAAGAAAGCGGAAGGCGCATGAACGCGCCCTCCGCATCGAGGCAATCAGTAATACAGCTTGAGGGCAAATTGAATCTGCCGCGGGTCGTAAGGAGCATCGCGGGTCGAGCCAATCTCGCCGAAGTTCGCGTTGGTGAAGTTCCGCGAGTTTGAAATGGCCACGACGCCATTGCCGCCGAAGCCGGGGGCGTTGAAATTCGGGTGATTGAGAATGTTGAAGAACTCTGCCCGGAACTGCAGCCGGAAGCGTTCGGTAAGCGCAAAGTCCTTGAAGGTCGAAAAGTCCAGACGGTGGAAACCCGGACCCGGGACCTGAGTAGGTCCGCCGCCGAGCGCCGCGAGGCCGGTGAGTGGAATGCATCCGGTGGGACTTGCAGTTGGGACTACGGCTCCCGGTGTGCCGCCCAGCACGCAGGGTTGAGCCCAGGCGGCCGGGTTACCAAACCAGCTCAGCTTGCCTTGCGAGTCGCGGTGCAAACCGGTCTGCGGGTCGCCCACCAGGATCGCGTTGCAGGCGTCGCTGGCGGCGGTGGTACTTGGACATTCGATGGTTATCGGCTGGCCGCCCTGAAGCGTGGTTGCCCAATTGATGCTCCATCCCCCGATGACTGCATTGGCGAGAGTTCCCGCATTGGCCATGAAGCGCTTGTTCTTGCCGATTGGCAACTCGTAGCCGCCGCTGAAATGGAACACATTGCGGATATCGAAGGGAGCCAGGCCGTAATCGAACGCGATCCCTGCGCCGGGAATGCTGGGAGCGCGGTATCCGTTGATGTTGTTGGATCCCTGGTTGCCGGCGCTGCCCCCGTTGAGCAGGTCGTGTGCATCAGACAGCACTTTGGAGTAAGTGTAAGCGGCGAGGAAGTTCAGGCCGTTGGCAAATTGCTTTTCCACCTTGGCTTGCAGGCCGTGGTAGTAGCTGCTGCCTTCGGTGATGGCATAACTGCCGGCGGCTCCAAAGTCCGGGAAGGGAAGGCCGCCCAGCGCAGCCGGCACCGTGGCCCGATTCGCACTGGCGGGCAACAAGGCTGTCACATTGTTGGAGTTGGGGAAGACCTCCAGATGACGGCCGAGCGAAGTAACATAACCGGCCTGCACCGACATCGAGGGCGTGAGCTGGTACTGCAGGGTGAAATTCCCGCTCATCGAGTACGGTGTGGTGTAGTCGAACTGAATGCCGCGTAACTGCAATCCGCTGGCATTGACCAGCAACGGGCTGAGAGGAGTACAGGAGAATCCTGTCTCGAAGTTACCCACATTTCCCGGACCCGCGCTGGCGCACCCCGGGAACGTGATCGCCTGGTTCACGTTGGGCTCAGTGAATGAGAAGTTGAACTGGAAGGGATAGTTCTCCCCCAGATTCGGCGAGAACCCGCGATTCTCAAATCCGTTGTAGAAGAGCCCAAAGCCGCCGCGCGCCACAAATTTCGGAGTGACCTGGTATGCGAAGCCGAAGCGTGGTGCAAAGTTATCCTTTTGTGAGTTGCCCAAGCCCTTGCCGTAATGGTTACCGATCTGCAACCCTATGTTGTCTTGCTGCAGCAAAGTAGTGAAGCCTGTCGGCCCGGTGGAAAGATTGTTCGCATTCGGCCCGTTGGGTATGAGATACAGGGCCGCTCCCGTGGGCGGACCGCTGGGAACGAAGTTGGCCTGGTTGCCGTGATGCTCATACACCAAGCCGAAGAAATCCCAGCGCAAGCCCAGGTTGAGCGTCAGCTTGGGGCTGACTCTCCAGTCATCCTGAACGTAGCTGCCCACGTAGTTCTTGCCATTATCCGTAAGGGAGATGTTGGAAACATAAATCTGAGTCGAGCCGCCCAGAACCCCAACCGCGCTGTTGCTCGGAATGAGCAGGAACTGTGCGCGGCCGTCGTTGCCCGAGCCGGTGCCCTGGTTGGCGATATCTGTATAGTCGCCGTTGTAGTCGAACTCTCCGCGAGACCACGGCGGCTGCAGGGTAGAAAACTTCACGTGCTGGTACTCGAAGCCCATCTTGAAGGTGTGCTTCCCGTAAATCTTAGTGAAGTCGTCGGTCACCTGAATGGTGGAGCTGACTTCATCCGATGGCAGGAAGGCATTGCTGCCGAGTGTCTGCAATCCTTTAATTCCAAACGCCGGCAGGCCCCCGTTCTCGTGCAGTTGCGGAATGCCCTGGATGCCGAAGGTAGACGGAAGATCCGTCAGATTGTTCGCCTCGGGAGAGACGCGTGTCGTATGCAGATAGTTCAGACCGGCGCGCGCCACGTTGACAGCCGTCGGCGAAAACACATGCGTGTACACCAATGCGCTCTGCTGCGCCAGAGCCGTCTGGTTGCCCTGCTGGAAGCCGCCGCCATCGGCGATGCCGCCAAAGATGCCAGGGATTAACTGCGGATCATCGACGTAGCTGAACCGATAGAAAAGCTGGTTCTTGTCGTTGAAGTTGATGTCGAGACGGCTGTCGAACGCGTTACGACGTTCGGTGAGCAGCGGGGAGTTGGCGTAATTGGAGAACAGCGAAGACGTTGTCGGCAGCGGATACAGGTTTAACAGCTTGACCGCGTTTTGGTCGATCCGAGTCGGGTCAGAGATGATATTCAAATTACAGGCGGAGGTGTACGCGAACCCCGCAGGAGCGTTAGTGGGACAGGTACTCGCCGGGCCCATGAAGGGATCACGCACAAAAACTCCGGGCGAGATTTGCCGCGTCGTCGCTGGATCCAGAATCGTGCCCACCGGCATGGTCCTGCCGAGAGCATCGGTCTTGGTGCCTGCCTGCCCGAGCAGGTCCGAAAGATCGGTGTAACCGCTGTTACGCTCGGCCACCGTGGGCACCGAACCGGTGAGAATGGTTCCCTGATAACGCCGCAGGCCTTCGTAGTCGCCGAAGAAGAAAATCTTGTTCTTGATGACCGGGCCGCCGGCGGAAACGCCGAACTGATTCATGCGCAGTTCGCCCTTCTTGATGCCGCCCGCGGTTTCAAACCAGTCCGCGCCGTCAAGGGCGTCATTGCGGAAGAACTCCCAGGCGGTGCCGTGCAGGCTATTGGTGCCGGATTTGATGGTTGCGTTCAGTACGGCCGCGCCCGACCGGCCATATTCTGCGCTGAAATCGGAGGTCTGGACTTTGAATTCCTGGATGGCGTCCACCGGCGGCAGAACCACGAAATTTGTGCCGTTCAGGAAATCGACGGTATCGGAATTATTGTCGATTCCGTCCAGCATGTAGTTGTTCTGCGCCGGACGCAAACCGTTGGCAGCAAAAGCGCCGGTGGCGGCATTGCCGCGCGTATCCGCTTGCGGGGTGTTTACCCCGGCCGCCAGTTGGGCCAGAAATGTGAAGTTCCGCCCGTTCAGGGGAAGGTTGTTCACGTTCTTGGTGTCAAGCACCTGGCCCAGAGAGGCATCCTGGGTTTGCAGCACCGGCACAGCCGCCGTCACCTCTACGCTCTCGGTTGTGCTACCTGGCTTCAACGTGAAATTGGCAACCACGTTCGTTCCCACATCGACGTTGACATTGGTCTGGGTTACGCTCTGGAAGCCTTGCGAAGTCGCGCTCACCTTGTAAGTTCCGATTTTCACCGGTGAGAATTTGTAGTTTCCATCCGGCCCGGTCGACATCTCCAGCGTCGAGTTCGTGCCTTCGTTGGTAAGCGTGACCTTGGCGCCGCCTACCACCGCGCCCGAAGTATCGGTCACTATTCCCGAGATGCTGCCGGTGTCCACCTGCGCCGCTACTGGCTTGACCGCCAGGAAGAGAATGCCAATTGCCAGCAAACCAGCAACCTGCAGGGCCGAGGATGAGATGCTAACCCGCTTCATGACCTTGCCTCCGCATCGTGTAATCGTTTACAACGTCGCAACTGTTTAGTTTTATTGTGGGAAAACGTTTAATTACATGACAACTTTGGCCCGCTGTTCATCAACTGGGAAAAGGGAACTCTCACAATCTGTATATCCTGGGGCCTAAAGTAGGGGAAGAAAATCGAATTTCCCTCTCCCGCGACCTCACGCTCTGCGTACCTGTTCGCTGGAAGTATCACGGGTCGTCGATCACTGTCAAGAAAGTTTTCTAAGGCTTTGAGTCCGCTCGCTGAGCACCGGTCCAAAAACAAGCGCGTTGGACACAAAGGGTCGCACAGGAAATCCGAGCCACCTAACTTCTGTGTTCTCTGTGACCTCTGTGGTTCAGGACCGCACGTTTCGACTGATACACTGAAGCCCATCGCATAGCTCCCAGGGCCGTTCAGCATGTCGGGACACTTTCGGGGAAAACGCTTGCTTTCCCGCCGCGGCTTTCTTCAGGCAATGAGCTGGACCCCTGTTTTCTTCGTCCCGGCTGCGCTCGAAGGAAGCCTTCGGCGCCTCGCTCTCCCAACCTCGGACCTCCCGTTGCCGCAGCATGATTTCCGCCTCACACCGCACTATCCGGCAAAGTCGCCCCTCGATGACCTCCTGCGCCTGGTCGATCCCGGCAGTGATGAATACCTGACAGAAAAGTATGCCTTCGAGATCAAGCGCTTGCTGGATGAGTGGAGCGTAGCACTGCGCTCCGGGCCGCCTGGCGCAGCGGTTCTAAGCAAGCTGCTCGACCCATCAGTCCGAGCTTTGCGCCTCGTTCCCACGAAGGAAGTGCCGCTGCGCTCGCTTAGCGGCATTGAAGTCTGGCGCAGGGAGTTTGCCGGCGACCTTCTCCCCGGCCGCGATCACTGCCTCGCCGAAATGCGGCACTACTTCGAAAATTTCGTTCCCATCGACACCGCGGAGTTTGAAATTACAGCCATTGCCCCGGCTGCGGAAGCTTCTCTCAGCGTCGACATCCGCTACAACTTTGTGGGCAAGCACAAGAGCGGCCGCGAGCAGAGGATCGGACAATGGAGCACACGCTGGTCGCAGGACAAAACGGGAGCCTGGGGAGTCCTTGAGTGGCAAGCTGCGAAAGAGATTTTCAGCCGCGCAAGCGGCGAACTCTTCGTTGACATAACCGCACAGACGCTCGGTCAACTGACGTCCTACCGTGAGCAGATGTCCTACGGGGTGGACCACTGGCGCACGGTGATCGATGGCTCTTGCGGAATTGATGTTTACGGAAACAATGGCATTGCCGCCGGCGACTTCGATAACGATGGCTTCGACGACCTTTACATCTGCCAGCCCGCCGGCCTTCCCAACCGCCTGTATCGCAATCGTGGCGACGGAACCTTCGAGGATGCAACCGAAAGCGCAGGCGTCGGAATACTGGATGCCACTGCGTGCGCTTTATTCGCCGACTTTGAAAACAAGGGGCTGCAGGATCTGCTCGTGGTCTCTGGCAGCGGGCCGCTGCTGTTTCTTAACCAGGGCAATGGAAAGTTCGCCCTCAAGCGCGATGCTTTCAGATTCGAGCAGCCCCCGCAGGGCACTTTCACGCACGCCGCCGTGGCGGATTATGATCACGATGGCCGCCTCGATATCTATTTCTGCCTCTACAGTTACTATCTCGGCCTGGATCAGTATCACTATCCCGCGCCGTATTTCGACGCCCGCAACGGCCCTCCCAATTTCCTCTTTCACAATGAGGGCGGCGCAGTTTTCCGCGATCGCACTGCCGCCGCCGGATTAAACATCGACAACGACCGTTACAGCTTCGCCTGCGCCTGGGGCGATTCCAGCGGCAGGGGCTGGCCTGACCTTTACGTGGCCAACGACTTCGGCAGAAGTAATCTCTACCGCAACAACGGAGATGGGACCTTCTCTTGTATCTCCACCCAGGCTGGGGTGGAGGATCCCGGAGCGGGCATGAGCGCCTGCTGGTTCGACCTCGAAGGCGACGGCAGGCAGGACATTTATGTGGCGAATATGTGGTCGGCCGCCGGCATGCGCGTTTCCGATCAAACACAGTTTCAAGACAAAGCCGGCGAAAAGGCGCGGGCCGCCTATCGCCGGCATGCCCAGGGAAATTCTCTCTATCGAAATCTGGGCGACGGAAAATTCAAAAATGTAAGCGAGGGAGCCGGCGTTGCCATGGGACGCTGGGCCTGGTCTTCCGATTCCTGGGACTTCGACCACGACGGCCATCCC
>Ga0335080_10009425_pt1 | contig 10204 bp, 12 predicted proteins | sample Lox_Sample_34_FD_206720 | JGI IMG/M metagenome (GOLD analysis project Ga0335080, IMG submission 206720) | Soil microbial communities from Loxahatchee National Wildlife Refuge, Florida, United States - Lox_Sample_3.4 | ecosystem: Environmental > Terrestrial > Soil > Wetlands | place: USA... | reverse complement strand
CAGTCTGCCGCCGCGCCGCGACGGGCGCCGCGCCAAGACCGTGCGCATCGATCGCTGGACGTTCGATCTCGGCCGTCACGAACTGCTCGGCGAAGACGGCGTGGCGCTGCCGCTCAGCACGGCTGAGTTCCGGCTGCTGTGCGCCTTCATCGACCATCCCGGCATGGTGCTGACGCGCGACCAGTTGCTCGATCTCACGGTCGGCCGCGCCGCCAACGTCTTCGACCGCAGTATCGACAACCAGGTGAGCCGGCTGCGCAAGAAGATCGAAGCCGATCCGCACAATCCCGTCCTGATCCGGACGCACTGGGGCGGCGGCTACAGCTTCGAGGCGGAAATATGCGCGGCCTGATGCGACGCCTTTGGCCCGCGAGCCTCGTCGGCCAGCTGGTCGGGCTGCTGCTGCTGGCGCTCGCGCTGGCGCAAGGGATCGGCTTCCTGATCTATCACGACGAGCGCACGAAGGCCTTGCGCGGCGTCGTCACCGACGAGTTCGTCTCGCGCGCCGCGTCGGTCGTGCAGCTGCTGGAGGCGACGCCTTCCAACCTGCACGACAAGATCCTGCGTGCCGTCGCCACGACCTACTCGCGGTACTGGCTGACGCCGACGGAGCCCGGCGACGTGGCGGCGTGGCAGCGGCAGGCCTGGCAGCATCTCGGCGAGGCGTTGCCGGCGAGCACGGCGCACGTTCACGCGCCATCGCTGATGCATGCGGCGAACGACATTTCCAGCTTCCTTTCGTTCGACCCGGCGGCGGCGGCGACCCGCGCCGCCTGGGGCGATCTTCCCGCCGGCGCCTGGCCGCTCGGTCGCCGGGCCAAGCTGCTGCGCCTGGATGCGGCGAACGGACTGGGTCTTGCGGTGGCGCTCGACAGCGGCGACTGGCTCAATATCGCCTACGCCAAGCCGCCGCCGCCGGACTGGCCGATCCAATCCTACATTTCGCTCGCCGTCGGGGCGGTGGCGATCTCGCTGGTCGCCTTCCTCACGGCCCGCCGCATCGCGCGGCCGCTGCGGCAGCTGGCGCTTGCCGCGGAAGGCTTCGGGCGCGGTGAGGACGGCGTGCCCCTGCAGGAGGCCGGACCGCGCGACATCCAGCAGACCGCTGCCGCCTTCAATCGCATGCGCTCGCGTCTCCGCCGTCTCATCGAGGATCGCACGCGCATGCTGGCCGCGCTGGGCCACGATCTGCGCACGCCGATCACCGCGCTGCGGCTGCGCGCCGAGTTCGTCGGCGATGCCGGCGTGCGCGACCGGCTGATCGACACCCTCGACGAGATGCAGGCCATGACCGAGGGCGCGCTCGCCTTCGTGCGCGAAGAAGAGGCCGCGGGCAAGGCGACGCGCTCGATCGATCTGGCGGCGCTGCTCGACAGCCTGTGCGACGATCTTGCCGATCTCGGCTGCGATGTCACCCTTGCCGCCTGCGGGCGCACGCCCTATCGCTGCCGCCCGGAGGCGCTGCGCCGGGCCGTGCGCAACCTGATCCAGAACGCGGTTCGCTATGGCGGACGCGCGCGCGTGGCGCTGCGGCACCTGGGGGAGGGGGTGGAGATCACCGTCGACGACGACGGTCCGGGAATTCCCGAGGCGGAACTCGAGCATGTCTTCGTCCCCTTCGTCCGGCTCGAGCGCTCGCGCAATCGCGAGACCGGCGGCGTCGGCCTCGGCCTCTCCATCGCGCGCACCGTCGCGCGCGACCATGGGGGCGACATCCTGTTGGCCAACCGTCCCGAGGGCGGGCTGCGCGCGACGATCCGGCTGCCGCCCCTCTGCCGGGCGCAGACGGCGGTTGCGCCGGTTGGAGAATCCGGCCGCCCCGGCGTAGACTCGGGGCATGACCAACGAGATCATCGAACTGCCGAAATATGAGGTGACGCCCGGCGCTGCCGCGGCGCCGGTTGCGCCGGTGCTTCCGGCCATCACCCTGGCGCCCGTCCCACCCGCGGTCGTGCGCTGGGAACCGCCGGTCCTGGGGTGCCTGGCGGCAGTCTTCGGCATCGCGGCGCTCTTCAAGGCGACCCTCATCCTGGCGCCGCTCGGGCTGGGGTTCGCCGTCGCCGCGATCTTTGCCCGTCAGTTCTCCTGGGCCGCCGTCGGCGGCATCGCCTCTCTCGTGGCGCTGCTGATCTCGCCGCTGTTCTGGACGCTCCTCGGCCTCGCCTGGCTGATCGAGCGGCTCAGTCGGGTATGGGGCTGGATCACCTGACGGACGGGGCGGCCTTCGCCGCTCGCCCTAAGGATCGGTTAACCCCGGGTGATGGTTCAGGCACCGGGGTCGGCTTGCCTTTTGCCGACCGGCTCTGTATAAGCCCGCCTTCGCGCGCTGAGGAGCGGCCATGGCTCGATCTGATGGGCATGCCCAACCGCCCCGCGTAGTATCGTAACTCCTTGAAGGAAATTGGAAAATGCCCAAGATGAAGACGAAGAGCGGGGCCAAGAAACGGTTCAAGCTCACCGGCTCCGGCAAAGTGGTGATGTACCCCTCGCAGCGCCGCCACCGGCAGATCAATCGTCCGACCAAGATGAAGCGCCAGCACCGCGGGCCGGAGCTGATGAACGAATCGGACGCCAAGGTCGTCAAGAAGACCTATCTGCCCTACGGCCTCTAACGGAGAGTTCGCGCCATGGCTCGCGTCAAGCGGGGCGTCACGACGCACGCCCGTCACAAGAAGATCGTCGACATGGGGTCCGGCTATTTCGGCCGCTCCTCGACCAACTACCGCATCGCGCTCGAGCGCGTCGAGAAGGCGCTCCAGTACGCCTATCGGGACCGTCGCAACCGCAAGCGCGACTTCCGCGCGCTCTGGATCCAGCGCATCAACGCCGGCGCCCGCGAGCACGGCCTGACCTACTCGCAGCTGATCAACGGCATCAAGCGGGCCGGCATCGCCATCGACCGCAAGGTGCTGGCGGATCTGGCGGCGCGCGAGCCGGCGGCGTTCGACGCCCTGGTGAAGCAGGCCCAGGCAGCCCTCGGCAAGGCCTGATCGCGGCCCGCGCCCGCCCGGCGCGGGACCGGGGTCTGCCATGCGCAAGCGGGTTCGCAACTTCCTGTTCGTGTTGCTGTCCGTCGGCGCCGCCGCCTGCGGCCGCTACGACTCCGACATCGCCACGGTGAAGGCCGCCAAAAGCCTGACCGATCACACCAACGAACAGGTGGCGATCGAGATCGCCGGCGCCCGCGGCAAGGTGACCTGGAGCGCCGGGCGGCCCGACAAGTACAAGGACAACGAGTATATCGTCGGCGTCGACGCGACGATCGAGAAGATCACGCAGGCCGGCGCCAAGCGCGTCGTCGTGCTCCAGTTCGTCAACAACCGGCAGACCAACAAGGTCGGCTTCGACGGCGTCACCATCGACGGCCAGCCGCAGGACATGATCGGCGGCGCCCTCAATCTGCTGCTGATGCAGCTGCAGTAGGCATCGACGGCCGAACTGGCCATCGGCCCGCAGTTCAACCTTCGCCGGCGATAAACGCGTTGAGCAGGCCGGCGTCCCCGGCGAGGTCGAGGAAGGTATAGCGGCTGCGGATCTGGCGGGCGCGACGCAGCGCCGTCCGGTAGAATTCGGGGGGCCAGCCGAGCTCGGCCGGCCGCGTCGGCGCTCCCGCCGCAGCCAACGTCCGCGCCAGCGACGCGCTCGACCGGTGGATGTCGCCGATCCGGCGGCGCAGTGCGGGCCATTGTCGCGCCAGCCGCGCGTTCAGCGAATCGGCATCCGCCGGCGACAACGCCTTGGCCTCGAACTCGCGCAGGCAGGCGGTGCCCGTCTCCGGGCCGAAGTGCGCCAGGATGTCGGCGACGTCGATCGCGGTCGGCTGCAGGACCGGCGCCGCATCCTGCGCGAGAATTCGTTCCTGCAGCCGGGCCAGGGTCAGCGTCGCCACGCCGATCTGCTCGCCGTGGAAGCTCTCCTTTGATCCGGGTGCGCCGACCATCTCGACATAATGGCTGATCAGGTGCTCGCCCTGGCTCGCCGAATAGCTGCCGCCGCCGATGCCCATGCCGAGCCCCGACAGCACCAGCGTGCGGGCGAGCCGCCGCATCGCCGACAGATCGCCGGCCATCAGCGCCGCCGCCCCGTCGAAAAGTTCCGACTCGTCTTCGGCCAGCAGGGCGAACGGCGCCTCGCGGTAGGCGGTGCCGCGCAGCAGGTGCGACAGCAGCCAGTCGGCCTGCGCCGTCGGCCGGCACAGGCTGTCGCCGAGGCCGCTGCGGATCATGCGCGCCGGTGCCGCGGCAAGCACGCCCAGATCGAGGAAAACGCCGGCAGGGGCGCGGGCGGGCAGGGACTTCTTGAGGCCGGCGACGGTGATCGCGGCGTTGCCGGAGGTGTAGCCGTTCATCGACGGTGCGGTGCCGAAGACGGCGTAGGGTTTGCCGTCCTGTGCCGCCACGTACTTGCAGAGGTCGTTGATCGTGCCCGACCCGACCGCGATCAGCGCATCGGCGGCCGCGGTTGCCGTTCGCAGCTTCGCTGCCGTCGCGTCGTCGGGGTGCGGCCGATCGGGCAGGCGGACCGGCTCGATCGGGCCAAGGGAGGCGACCGCCGTTTCCACGCGCGCCCCGAGGACGTCATGGGTGGCGGGATCACTGACGACGGCGAAGCGGCGTCCCAGGGCGAGGCGCCCGACCAGTTCCGTTTCGATGCCGGCCAGACTTTCGGCCAGCACGATCGACTGCACGGGCACGCTGACGGGCATCCCCGTTTCGGGATCCCGCCAGGTTCCCGCCAGCAGTTCGCTGATCGCGTCACTCGCCATCGGCGGCCTCGTTTGCGAAGAGCGGCTTCAGCGCAGCGAAGAGCGCACGATAGCGGTTGTACATGTCGTCATAGACGTCTCGGTTCCGCGGCTGCGGCTCGATGGTCTCGGCCACGGCGGTAGCCGCCGACGCCGCGGACGCCACGTCGGGCGCGTGGCCGACGGCCACGGCGGCGAGGATCGCGGCGCCCACCGCCGAACTGTCGGTGACCGCCGAGCGCTCGACCGGCAGGCCCGTGATGTCGGCGCGGATCTGCGCCCACAGGCGGCTCTTGGCGCCGCCGCCGAGAACGCGCACGCGGCCGGCGGCGACACCCATGGCGCGCAGGCGGTCGGCCACGTCCCGCAGCCCATAGGCGGTGCCCTCCAGCGCGGCGCGCGCGAGGTGGCCGGTTCCGTGCGACGGGGTCAGGCCGTAGAAGCAGCCGCGCGCCGCCGCCTGCCACTCCGGCGTCATCGCCCCGGTCAGAGCGGGCAGGAAGATGAGCCCATCGCTGCCGGGCGGCGCGTCGGCAGCCAGTTCGTCGAACGCGGCGAAGCCATCGATCCGCAGCAGCGCCCGCAGCCATTCGAGCGCGCCGCCGCTCACCCAGCCCGGGTTCTCGACATAGTGCAGCGCCGTTCCGATGAAGCAGTGGGTCTCGACCAAGCCTGTCTCGTCGATCAGCGGATGCGGCGCCAGCGCGCCGACCACCTCGGCGGTGCCGAGCACATCGGCGATGATGCCGGGCTCGGCGATCCCGCCGCCCAGCGGTGTCGAGAAGTCGTCGCCCGTGCCGACCGCCACGGTGAGCCCGGCCGGCAGCCCGATCCGCTCGGCGCCGGCGGCCGTAAGCCGGCCGGCGGCCGCCTGGCTGCGATCCAGCCGAGGCAGCAGGCCGCGCTCCAGCGCGAATGTCTCGAGCAGGTCCACGGCGAAATCGTGCGTCGCGATGTCATAGACGAGCGTCGTCGAGGCGAGACCGTGATCGATCACGGCCTCGCCGGTCAGCCGCTCGACCATATAGGTCACCGGCTGATGAAACCGCGCCGGGCCGCGCGCGGCCGACCAATGGTCGAGCTGCCAGCGCATCTTCGGCGCCATGTGGGTGCCGTCGAGGTTGGCGCCGGTGCGCTGCCGGAAGAATTGCGGCGACCGCCGACGCCGGAGATCCCCGAGATCGGCGTCGGCGCGTCGGTCCATCCAGATCAGGCAGGGACCCAGCGACCTTCCGTCGACGTCAACCGGGAGCGACCCGTCGAGCTGTCCGGCGATGCCGACGGCGGTGACGTCCTCGCGTCGGCGGCCGGCCGTCGTCAGCGCCTCGGCTACCGCCGGTGCCAAGGCGGCCTCCCACCGATCGGGGTGCTGCTCGGCCCAACCGGGCTGCGGAAAGTCGATCGGGTAGGGGCGCCCGCCGCGGCCGACGACGCGGAGCGCCTCGTCGAGCAACACTGCCTTCAGGCTCTGGCTGCCGACATCGATGCCGAGGAACATGCAGACGGGATACCGATAAGGGACCTAGGTATCGTTCGCGCGCAGGTCGCTGGCCGCGCAGGCGGTCAGGATGCGGCGCAGCTGGTTGGCGAGCAGGCCGAAGCGTGGACTGAAGCTGCCGTCCAAAGCGGCGGTGCCGATGGTGAAGAGATCGGCGCCGGCGGCGCTGATGTCGCCGATACGGGCGGGCGAGTTGATGCTGCCGGCGACGATGACGGGCTTGTCGGTCGCACGCCGGGCGGCGCGGATGAGATCGAGGGGATTGGCCTCCGTCGCGCGATAGGCCAGGAGATCCACCCCGGCGCATCCCGCCGACACCATGGCGGCGGTATCGCTGGCGATGCGATCGGGTGTGCCGCCGAGCTTGGTCGGATGGCCGACGGGAATGCCCGGAAACGGGAAGTAGCCGGTCCTGGTCCCGCGCAACAGGCCGAGGATGTCGTCGACCTGCGTCCCGCCCATCAGGCAATCGACGCCGAGGGCGGCGGCGGTCTCGGCGGAGCGCAGGCAGCTCTCGCCGCTCGTGCTGACCACCTCCATGTAGGAGGTGCGGCCGTCTTCCTTGATGCGGTCATGCAGCCGGCGCAGGGTCGGGGCATCGACGCCCACGTCCTTGAAACCGACATGCTTGAGGGGCACGGCGCGGACCGAGTCGTAGACGTCGAGGCAATCCTCGATGGTCTGGTCGTCGCGCGTCAGCATGAAGATGAAATCCATGACCGGCCGTTCCCGCCGCGCGGGCTCCTGTGCAGCTGGGTGGCATTGTGTGGAAAAATGAGGGATCGCGCAACCGTCAGCCCGCGCCAGCCGGAGGGCGTCTTAACTATGGCGATGGGGGGAGGAATCGGTTCTGGCGCGTGGACGGGCAGGCCTAGACCCAGCGAAAGACCGCGGCGGCGTAAAGAATCGAAATGACGAGGCCGCCCCACAGCGGCGGGCCCATGACGCCGAGCCAGGCAAGGAAGATGAAGGCACTGCCCAGAAGGGAGATGAACAGGCGGTCGCCGCGGGTCGTATTCAGACCAAGGATGCCGTGCCGGGGCCCGCCGCCGGGCGCGCAGTACTCCCACACCGACATGCCGATGAGGCAGAGAAGGATGAAGCCGAAGAACGCTCCCGTCGGCCAGGTCCAGGCCATCCAGTCGAATAGCGAAGTGTCCGGCATCCTCTCGTCCTCTCAGACGCGCCCGAGCGCGAAACCCTTGGCGATGTAGTTGCGCACGAAATAGATCACGACCGCGCCGGGAACCAGCGTGAGCGAGCCGGCGGCGGCGAGCAGCCCGAGTTGGTAACCGGAAGTGCTGGCGGTCTTGGTCATGACGGCGGCGATGGGCTTCGCCGCCACCGCCGTCAGCGTCTTCGCCAGCAGCAACTCCACCCACGAGAACATGAAGCAGAAGAAGCAGGCGACGCCGATGCCGGCGGCGATCGTGGGGATGAAGATGCGCAGGAAGAACCGCCAGAACGGGTAGCCGTCGACGTAGGCGGTTTCGTCCAGCTCCTTCGGCACGCCCGACATGAAGCCTTCGAGAATCCACACGGCGAGTGGGACGTTGAAGAGCGTGTGGGCGAGTGCCACGGCCCAGGGCGTGTCGAACAGGCCGACCGCGGAATAGAGCTGATAGAACGGCAACGCGAACACCGCCGGCGGCGCCATGCGATTGGTCAGCAGCCAGAAGAACAGGTGCTTGTCGCCGAGAAAGCGGTAGCGGGAGAAAGCGTAGGCGGCCGGCAGCGCCACCGCCACCGACAGGATCGTGTTCATGACGACGTATTCGATCGACGCGATGTAGCCGTTGTACCAGCTCGAATCGGTGAAGATCACCGCGTAATTGGCGATCGTGAAGGTCCGCGGCCAGAGAGTGAAGCTGCCGAGGATCTCGTTCGTCGTCTTGAACGACATGTTCAGCAGCCAATAGATCGGCAGCAGGAGGAAGACGACGTAGATCGTCGGAACCAGGAAGCGCGTGCGCATCGTCATCTCGCCTCGTTGCGCATCATCAGGGTGTAGAACAGCCAGCTCAGGAGCAGGATGATCAGGAAGTAGATCAACGACATCGCTGCCGCTGGTCCCAGATCGAACTGCCCGAGCGCCGCCTTCACGAGATCGATGGAGAGGAAGGTCGTGGAGTTGCCGGGCCCGCCGCCGGTCACCACCACGACCTCCGTGTAGATCATGAAGGAATCCATGAAGCGGAGGAGAATGGCGATCGTCAGCACGTATTTCAGCTTCGGCAGCTGGATGTAGCGGAACACCGCCCAGGCGCGCGCGCCATCGATCTTGGCGGCCTGGTAGTACGCATCCGGGATCGAGACCAGCCCGGCATAGCAGAGGAGGACCACGAGCGACGTCCAGTGCCAGACGTCCATGAGGATGATCGTGAACCAGGCGGCGAAGGGCTGGCGGGTGTAGTTGTACTCCCAGCCCATGGCGTTCAGCCCGCGCCCGAGCAGCCCGATGTCGGGCAGCGCCATGATGTTCCACATGGCGCCGACCACGTTCCAGGGGATCAGCAGCGGCAGCGCCATCAGCACGAGGCAGACCGACACCCACGGGCCCTTGCGGGGCATCGCCAGCGCGATCGCGAGCCCGAGCGGCACTTCGAGGACGAGGACAAGGGCGGTGAAGAGGATCTGGCGCAGGAGCGAGGCATGGAACCGGTCGGAATGCAGCACCTGCTCGAACCACTGCACGCCCGACCAGAAGAACGTGTTCTCGCCGAAGGACTCCTGGACGGAGTAGTTGACGACGGTCATCAGCGGAATGATGGCGCTGAATGCCACCAGCAGCACCACCGGCAGCACGAAGAACCAGGCTTTTTGATTGACGGTCTTGTTCATCGGCGCTGCCTCACGTCACCATCCAGCCGTTCTCGTAGATCTGCGTGCGCTCCGGCACGAAGCGAAGCCGTGCGCTGCCCTCCGGAATGCGTTCGTCTTCCGGCACGAGCATCTTGATCGTGTGACCGGCACGAGTGGCCGTCTCGACGATGCGGTAGCGGCCGGCATCGAGCACTTTGACGACCTGGACCGGCACGCCATCGGCGGCAAAGCTGACGAATTCGGGGCGCACGCCGAGCTCGAGGCCCTTGCCTGCGCCGCGATAGCTGACGCCGTTCGCCGTCTCGATCGTCTCGCCATCGAAGATGGCCCGGCCGTTCTGCACGTCGCAGGGCAGCACGTTCATTCCCGGCGAGCCGATGAAATGGCCGACGAAGGTGTGGCTCGGCCGCTCGAACAGCTCGACCGGGGTGCCGATCTGGACGGTCTCGCCGTCCTTCATCACGACGACCTGATCGGCGAAGGTGAGCGCCTCGGTCTGATCGTGCGTGACGTAAATCATGGTGCGCCGGATACGCTGGTGCAGCTCCTTGAGCTTGGAGCGCAGCACCCACTTGAGATGCGGATCGATCACCGTCAGCGGCTCGTCGAACATGATGACGTTGACGTCGGAACGGACGAGACCGCGGCCGAGCGATATCTTCTGCTTGCCGTCGGCGGTCAGTCCGGCGGCGCGATGCTTCAGCATCGGATCGAGCTCGAGCATGGTCGCGACCTCGCGCACGCGTTCGTCGACCTCGCGCTCGCTGACGCGGCGGTTGCGCAGGGGAAAGGCGAGATTGTCGTAGACGGTCATCGTGTCGTAGATGACCGGGAACTGGAACACCTGCGCGATGTTGCGCTCTTCGGGCGAAGCGGTGGTGACATCGCGGCCGTCGAAGAGGATGCGGCCTTCGGTCGGCGTGAGCAGTCCCGAGATCAGATTGAGAAGCGTGGTCTTGCCGCAGCCGGACGGTCCGAGGAGCGCGTAGGCGCCGCCATCCTCCCATTCGAGAGTGAATTTCTTCAGCGCCCAATCGGTATCGCTCTGCGGCGAGGCCATGTAGGTGTGACGGAGGTCGCGGAGCAGGATCTTCGCCATCAGCCTTGCCCCACGACGAGGCGACCCTCGCCGTCGAAGA
>Ga0335080_10009423_pt1 | contig 10205 bp, 9 predicted proteins | sample Lox_Sample_34_FD_206720 | JGI IMG/M metagenome (GOLD analysis project Ga0335080, IMG submission 206720) | Soil microbial communities from Loxahatchee National Wildlife Refuge, Florida, United States - Lox_Sample_3.4 | ecosystem: Environmental > Terrestrial > Soil > Wetlands | place: USA: Florida... | reverse complement strand
CGCTCCCCGTCACAGGCCGGCGAGGTTCATACCAAGGGTGATCATGCCCGCGGTGAGTAACGCCGCTGCGCAGAAGTCCGCACGGCGGACGTCCGTTCTTCCGTGGCCGATCGTGGCCCGCGCCGCGCGCCAGTAGAGGAGTGCGCCGGAGAAAACGAGGGCGAGTTCGAAGAGCGCGGAGAGCCACGTGAACCGCCAGAGCCCGAACCCGAGGCGGGGGAGCCTACCCAAATTCCCCGGGAGGATGGGCAGGTCCCCCCGATGGACGAGCAAGTCGAGGACCCAGTGGGAAAAGGAGACGAGCCCCACCACAAAGCCGTTCTTGCTCCCGTACCGGAGCGAAGCGACGGCCCCGAGGAGCGCCGAGAGGAGGAGCGCGCCGAAGAGGGAATGCGTGTAGTCGGCGTAGATGAGGGCCTGGCCGTAGGCCCCGCTCTTTGCCCCGGGAAGTGGCACCAGGCGCTCGACGCCGAGGACGAACAGGGGGACGAAGACGATGTCGAGCCACTGGGTAGCGATCATGAGGAGCCAGAGCGGCGCCGCCGGAGCTCTCCACTTGACCGCCGCAGCGAGCCCGAAGTGCCCGGCGATCACCGCCCCCTCCTCCGGCGCGATGCCGTGGGCCACGCCAGGCGGGCGTCGGCGATCCCGATCGCAATGAAGAGAAGAAGACCGACGATGAACGACATGCCGAGACCTTCGACCCGGGGACTCGCTTCCGCCCGGTACGAGACCGGAGGGGTATAAGCGTCCCCGCCCGTCCCGACAACGCCGGCACCGCCGCCCAGACGGGATCCTGCGCCTGCGCATTGCTCCGCCCGGGAGGAGCGGGAGGATGAGAGGGTGGGGCGGCGGGGTTCGCCCGGGCGCCTTTCGGGAGGGTGAGGCGGGGCTCCTCGTTGTATTTCCCCTCCCGTCCTGTTCGAGTAGCCTACGGCGCTGCCATGAAGGGGTCCGGCGCATCTCTTCCCTCGCCCGCAGAGGCGCGGCGTGCCGAGGCGAGAAGGGCCCTCGCCCTCGACAACGCGGCGCTCCTCGCCGAGTGCGAGGAGGCGTTCTTCATGGGGCACGGTCCGGGGGGTCAGCACCGGAACAAGACGGAGAGCGCGGTCCGCCTGGTCCACCTGCCCACCGGGCTCAAGGTGACCGCCACCGAGCGGCGCAGCCAGGCGCGCAACCGCGCCAGGGCCCTCGAGCGCTTGCGCGCCGCGCTCCTTCCCTTCGCGCACCGCCCTGCGGTGCGGCGTGCCACCGTCCCGACGCGCGCGGCCCGAGAGCGCCGGCTCGCGGACAAGCGACGCCGCAGCGAGCGGAAGGCGACGAGGCGGGGCGAGGAGTAGGGTCCCCTCCTACGACCGCGCCCACTGGCCCGGGGGGCCGGGGTCGTCGCCCGCCCGGGAGGTCGGGACGGGGTCGACGAGACCGGCGGCTACGAGCCGGCCGACGGCGGCGCGGACCTCGGCCGCGGAGGAGCCCGCGTTCTCGAGCGCGCGCGTCAGCTCCTGGAGCCCGCGGGGACGGTCCTTGAGTTCGCCCAGGATCACCCCGTCGCCGGGCTCTACCTGCCGGGGCTCGGCCCAGGCAGCCAGGGCGGCCTCGAGGGCGGCACGGGAGAGGCCGCGCGCGGAGGCGACCGCCGCCCGGTGGGCCTCGTGCGCGTCCCGGCCACCCTGGGAGAGCACGAACTTCTGGCCCCTCGGCCAACGCGGCCCATCGCTCGATTTGCCGAGAGGCATGGCACGACGGTATCCGCCGGATCGGGCGCGCTTGTCAAACGGTGCCGCCTCCGCGGGAGCAGAGGTTGCGATCGAACGTTTGCCTTCGCCGCCCCCAGCCGCGAGACTACGGTCCCGGATGGCCATTCCTCTCCTTGCGCTCGCGCTCCTCGCCTCGCTCCTTCCGGGGCAGGCCTTGGCCGCGGACGGGCCCGCCCCACCCTCGGGCGGGGCATCGGACACCGAGCAAGGGGGGGCCCGGGAACAGGTGGGCGCGCTCATCCGGCGCACCCTCGCCGCCTACGGCGGCGAGCGTGCCACGGTGCGACTGGCGCGGGTGCGCGCCTCGGGGAAAGTGACCTCACCGCTTCACCCGGGCGAGGTGGGCAGGCTCACCCGGGTGTTCAGCCGCCCGAGCCGGCTTCGGCTGGAGGTGGCATTCCCGGGCAGCGAGCCCGAGGTTCGTGTGCTCGACGGGGGGCGCGTCTTTCGCTACGGCGAGCCGGCCTCGGGAGCGGTGGCGCTCGCCCTGCAACTGCAAGCGGCGCGGCTCGACCTGCCCGCTCTCCTCGCCGAGTGGGAGACCCGGGTGGTGGATGCGGGGGAGGTGACGCACGAGGGGCAGAAGCTCAGGGTCCTGGGGCTGGATCTCACGGCCAGCTCGCGCATCGAGGCGGGCATCGACCCGCGGAGCGGGCGGATCCTCTACGCCCGCTGCCTGGGCCGCGCCGGACCCAGGCCTCTCGAACTCTTCACGGTGTACCGCGACTTCCGGGTGGTGGACGGCGTCCTCGTCCCGTTCCACGAGGAGGGCTGGGCCAACGGCGAGCCCACGGGCGAAATCGACCTCACCGAGGTGGAGTTCCCGGAGGACCTGCCCGAATCGGCCTTCGCGCCCTGACCTCTCACGGCCCGACCCTGAGGAGCCGCAAGAAGGGCGCGTCCGGGTCGAAGGCCTCGCTGAGGTCGACCTCGCAATGGAGCGCCCAGTCCACCTCGCCGGCCTCGTCGACGATCCGTTGCACGGCCTCCCAGCGGCGGGGGGCCAGCTCCCGAAGGAACGTGTTGTGCGGCCGGCGCGCCGCCGGGGTGACGTCGATGCGAGCGTGCTCGGCCCAGTAGGGGGCGAGGGCCGCTTCCAGGTCGGCGGGGGTGAGGCCCGATCCCGGCCGTAGGGCGGCGATGGCCGCGTCGTGGTCCCTTCGGGCGAGGGCGACGAGGAGGGCATGGAGCTCGTTCCGGAGCCGGGCCGCGAAGGCCCGGGCGTCGGCCCAGGGAGGCGGGCGGCCGAGGGTCTGGGCCACGGCCGCCCGTGCGTCCTGGGCTGCCGCCTGGTAGGCCGGGTCGCGCATTCGCTCCCACTCGTCGATGAGGGAGGAGTCGGCGCCCCGCACGGTGGTGCGCAAGAAGGCGATCACGTCATAGAGGTCGTCGTTGCGGTAGCTCTCCGGGACGGTCTGGACCAGCGTCTTGTAGGCCTCGGAGAGATACCGGAGGAGGAGCCCCTCGGAGCGCTGCAGCTCGTAGTCGCGGACGTAGTCGCCGAAGGTCATGAAGCGCTCGACCATCTCGCGCGCCACCGACTTGGGGCGGATGTTCTCCGCCCCCACCCACGGATGCCGGGCTGCGAACTCGTCGAAGGTCGAGTAGATGAAGTCGCGGTTGGGCTTCGGGTACTCGACCTTCTCGAGCTCGGCCATGCGCTCCTCGTACTCCAGGCCCTGCGCCTTCATCTCGGCCACGGCCTCGCCGCGGGCCCGGTCGAGCTGCTTGTAGAGGATGACCTCGGGGTCCTCGAGGATGGCCTCGACGGTGGAGAGGACGTCGAGCGCGTAGGTCTCCCGTTCGACGGGGATGCGCGGAAGCGTGTCCAAGAGGTAGAGCGAGAGCGTGTGGAAGAGGGAGAAGTCGCGCTGCAGGCCGGGGGCGGTGCGGACGTAGGCGCCAGGGTAACCCTCGATCCGGTTCACGGAAAGGAGCCCCGCGGCGCGCAGGGTCCGGAAGCGCTGGGCGGCGGTGCGGCGATGCTTGGAACGGACGTGCTCGTTCCCGTGCGACCGCCCGATGATCTCCACCAGCCGTCCGTACCCACCGCCCACCCGGTCGGTCTCGCTCTGCAAGAGGTTCACGAGCAGGCCGAAGGTGACCTCGAACCGACTCTCCAGCGGCTCCGGCTCCTTTTGGCACAGGCGCTCGAAGGTGTTGCGGTCCCAGTGGACGTAGCCCCGGGCGGGCGGCTGCCTCATCACCACCTTCTTCCCGGCCGCCGCCCTCTCCTTGAGCTTCCGGTTCTCGATCACGTGCTCCGGCGCCTGGGCCACCACGTACCCCCGCTCGTCGAAGCCCTTGCGCCCGGCCCGGCCCGAGATCTGGTGGAAGTCCCGCGCCGAGAGCAGGGCGGTCTGGCGGCCGTCGAACTTGCAGAGCTGGGTGAAGAGGACGGTGCGGATGGGGATGTTCACCCCCATGCCCAGGGTGTCCGTGCCGGAGACCACCTTGAGGAGCCCGCCCTGTGCGAGCTTCTCCACGAGGAGGCGATAGCGGGGGAGGAGGCCGGCGTGGTGCAGGCCGATCCCGTGGCGGAGGTGGCGCTGGAGGTCCTTGCCGTACGGGGAGTCGAAACGGAAGTTCCCCAGGGTCTCGGCGATGCGCGCCTTCTCCTCCTTGGTGGAGAAGTTGGCACTCATGAGGTTCTGGGCCTGCTCCGCCGCCGCCCGCTGGGTGAAGTTCACGAGGTAGACCGGGGCCTTCCGGGCGAGGACCAGCTCCTCGAGGGTCTCGTGAAGGGGCGTCTCCCGGTACTCGAACTCGAGCGGCACCGGGCGGACCGCCGCCCGAACCACCCCCACCTCTCTTCCCGTGACCTCTGAAAGAGAGGCTTCGATGGCCCGGGTGTCCCCCAGGGTAGCGGACATGAGCAAGAACCGGGTCCCCGTGAGGACGAGGAGCGGCACCTGCCAGGCCACCCCGCGCTCCCGGTCACCGTAGTAGTGGAACTCGTCCATCACCACCGCGTCGGCCCGGGGTTCCCTCTCGCGGACCGCCAGGTTCATGAGGATCTCGGCGGTGCAGCAGATGATGGGAGCGTCCCGGTTCACGGCCGCATCGCCGGTCATCATTCCGACATGCTCCGGGCCGAACAGGCGGCACAGGTCGAAGAACTTCTCGTTGACGAGCGCCTTGATCGGGCAGGTGTAGAACGAGCGCCACCCCGCGGCCATGGCCTGGAAGTGGAGGAAGGTCGCGACGAGAGACTTGCCCGAGCCGGTGGGCGTGGCGAGCACGAGGTGGCGGTCGTCGAGGAGCTGGAGGATCGCCTCCTCCTGGTGGGGATAGAGCGAAAGACCGGTGGTGGCGACCCAGGAGACGAAGCGATCCAGGATCGCGTCGGGCGGGAGGGAGGTGCCGGGCGGCGGCAGGAGGGCGGAGAGGGGAGCGCCCGCCACGGGCGCGAGCTCGGAGCGCATGGCCCGATCTCGTACCGCGCCAAGGGCCTTCGCGCCAGGGCAGACCGGCCTGCGCTGGCAAGACCGAGCCCCCTTCGCCTGGGCCCGAGGACGAGCCGTCAATAGCGCTCCGCTCCGGAGTTCGCCGGGCCGCGGGAGCGGGCGAACGTGGAGAGGTGCGGGCCCCCTCCACCCTGGCGCCGGCGACCGGCCTGGAGCACAATCCTGGCCCGTCTCGGCGGACCGTGGAAAAGACCTTCATGACTCGAACCCACCTCCGCTACGACTGGTACGGCGCCCTCATCGGGCTGGGCCTGCCGCTCCTCGGCACCGCCATCGAGGGGCTGCGCCAGTTCCAGTCGGTGGCCCCCTCCGCCCTCTGGCGCGCCCACCTGGGCCAGCCGCTCCTCTGGATCATGGACACCACCCCGGTGGTGCTGGGCCTCCTCGGGCGGATCATCCTGGTCCAGCAGAACACCGTGATGCGGCAGAGCGGGCTGCTCGTGGAGAAGAGCCAGGAGCTCGTGGCCATGGAGCAGGCCCGGCGCGAGGGGTTCGAGGCCACCGCCCGCAAGCTCTTCCATGCGGCCCAGGGGCTGCTCGGAACCGTCTCCGATTTCACGGCTAAGACCGAGGAGGCGGCCGCCGGCGTCCGGAGGGTGACGGAGACGCTGAGCGGCCTCTCCCAATCCGCCAGCGCCGCGGCGCTCACCGCCGACACGGTGATCGGGATCGGGGTGAAGGCGGAGCGGGCCAGCGCCGACGGGCTCCGGCACGTCGAGGCGGCCGGGGCGGAGCTGCTCGGCCTGGCCGAGGAGGTGCGAGAGTTCTCCGGCGCGGTGGAGATGCTCGCCGTCCCGCTCTCCGAGCTGCGCCGGCAGGTGGCACGGGCCGCGGACCTTTTGGACGCGGCGGAGCGGCTCCCGGAGCTGGCCCTGCACGCGAGGGAGGCGGCCGATGGCGGCGCCTCGAGCGAGGAGCTTCTGGGTGCCCTGCGGGTGCATGCCGAGGCCGTACGCCGGGCCGCGGGCGACCTGAAGCACCTGCTCGGCCAGGTACAGCAGGTGAGCGACGAGGCCAACCTGGCCGCTCAGGCGGGGAGCGAGCGCGCCGCCGCCAGCGCACGGGTGGCGACCCACACGAGCGAGACCATCCGCGGCCTGGCCGTCTCCCTGCGCCAATCGGCCCGGACCGCGAGGGAGATCGCCCGCGTCGCCCAGCAGCAGGAGGGGGCCATCGAGCTGGTGCTCAAGGCCATGAACGAGATCGCCCACGCCACCGGGGGCACCGCGCTCATCACCCAGCACGTGGAGAGCGAGGCGAGGTCGCTCAACGAGCTCGCGGCCTCCCTCCGGGAGGCGGTGAAGGGCGGGGGGGAGACCGCCCGCCCGGGGGAGCGGCCCACTACAGCCTGAACTCCGCCGCCACCCCGGAGATGCGAGTCGCGGTCTCGGCCACGAGCTGGGCCGATGCCTCCAGGGCGCGGATCCGGCCGATGGTCTCCTCCATGCCCCCGTCGAGGTCGCGCATGGCGGTGGCGATCTGGGCGATGCCGGTCGACTGCTGCTGGACGGCCGCGGCGATGTGGAGGGCCGCGTCGCTGGTCTCGCGCACGATCCCGCCGATCTCGCGCAGGCTCTCCTCCGAGGCCCGGATCTGGTCGAGCGAGCCGGCCATGCCCACGCTGCCGCGCTCGGTCAGGTCGCGGGTGCTCTCCACCGCCGTGAGGATGGCCTCCACCATGGCGGCGATGCGCGCCGCCCCCTGGCCCGACTGCTCGGAGAGGGCCCGGATCTCCTGGGCCACGACCGCGAAGCTCTTGCCCGCCTCGCCGGCCCGGGCCGCCTCGATGGAGGCGTTGAGCGAGAGAACGTGCGACTGGGTGGCCAGGTCCCGCACGGTCTCGACGATGTCGCCCACCTGGCGCGTCTGCTCCAAGAGCCGGCTGGACTGCGCCACGATGCTCTCCACCGAACCGGCGAGCCGGTGGAGCTCGCCGGCGCTCTTCTCCGCGGCCTCCTGCCCCGCCTGGCTCGCCTCGGCGGCCCGCTTCGCCACCTCGATGACGGCGGCGGCGCGGCTCGCGGCCACCGACGAGCTCTGCTCGAGCTGGCGGGTGGTGCTCGTGGTCTCGGCCACGCCCGCCGCTTGCCGTTCCAGCATGGCGCTCTGGGCGCGGGTATGCAGGGAGAGCTGCTCGGCCGCGGCCGCGAGCTCCTCCGAGGCGGACTTGAGCGTCGAGACGAGCTCCCGGAGGCGAAGGAGCATCTTCCCGAAGCTTTGGGCCAAGACGCCCAGCTCGTCCTCCGAGTGGACCGAGATCTTCTGGGTGAGATCGCCGCCGGCGATCCGGAGGGCTGCTTCCGAGAGGACGCGCACGGGCCGGACGGCTCGGCCCGCGCCCCAGAGGGCCAGGGCCGCCGAGCCGAGCGCGAACGCGAGCAGGATGAGAGCACCCACGAGGATCGACTGGCGCTGGCGCGTCTCCGCCGTTCGCAGCACATCCTCCAGGGCGAGTTGGGTGCGCCGGGCGCCGGACTCGAGGCGGCCGTAGAGCGCCTGGAACCGAAGGTAGAGCTCCCTCGGACGCCCGCTGCCCGCGCGCCGGGCCGGGTCGGTCCGGGCCACCTCCCAGTACGCCTTTAGATCCGCCCCCAGGCTGCGCACCTCGTCCCTCCCGACCGCTGCCGCTCCCTCCCCGTCGAGGCGGGCGACCATGCCCGAGTACAGGGCTTCGGATTCAAGGCCGCGCTCCGCGAGGCCTTCCTCACCCGCGGAGCCCACGAGGGCGTCGAGCCGGCCCAGATCCGCCCGCATGTCCCTGAAGAAGAAGAGGGCGGGGAGCTCCCGGGTCCGGGCCGCCGCCAGCTCGTCCGCGGAACGGTCGAGGAGCGCGACCGTCACGAGCGCCGCGACCACCGCCGCTCCCGCTGCCGAGAGGGCCGGGGAGACCATCTTTCCGCGGATGCTCTTGAGCGAGAATGGAGCGAGACCCATGGCGCACTCCGGCCCTCACCCTCGGGCTCGAGCTCCCCTTCTACCAGAAGCCCCGGGGTGGGACAGTCCTTGGCACCCAGGCGCCGGTGTGAGTGGGCGGCCCACGCCGACAAGGCCCACGCGAAGCCAGAGTGCCCCGGGCGTCGCCCGGCGAGCCGGTCAGGACCGATGCCGCGGCGTCTCGAAGACCACCTCCGCCCGGCCGGTCTCGCCGTCGTGCCTCTCCACCAGCTCGGGGATGACGCGCAAGAGGACCACCTTGGTCGGCTCGGGGCCATCCGGGAACCACCGGTCCCAGGAACGGTCCCAGAGCGAGGCGGTGAGCTTCTTGTCGCGGATGACCTCGCCCATGCCGGAGACCGAGACGGTGGTCCCCGAGGTCGCGTCGAAGAAGACGAGTGCGCAGCGAGGCTCGTGATCGAGGTCCCGGCACTTCCCGCTCTCGGGCGCGGTGGCGAACCAGATCTCCTCGCCCCGGACCGCATGGCGCATGGCCATGGGTCGGCACCGGAGGTGCCCGTCCTCTCCCTGGGTGGCGAGGAGCGCCGTCCGGAAGGGAGCGAGGAGCCGGGCGATGGCGCCGGGGTCGGCGGGGGTGGGCACGGGTCACCTCCCTTCTCGGCGAGGGCAGCGCAGACGCGGCCCCCAGCCGCCCTCAGGTGTCCTTCCACTTCGTGTGCTGAAGCCATTCCCGGACCGAGGGGCGGCGGAAGATGGTCCGGGCATAGCTCGCGAGCCGCTCCGGGCAGGGGTCGCCGTTCTTGGCGAGGCGCTGCAGCATGAGGGCAAGATCGGGGTCCGCCATGGTGAACTCGCCCGTCAGGTACTGCGCCCCGGCGGGCAAGAACCGCTCGGCGATCCGAACGAGCCGCTCCGCCGCCGCGCGCCCCTCGGGGGTGAAGGGGGCGGGCCGGTCCGAGCCGAAGAGAGTCGAGGTGGGGCGCTCATCGCGGAGGGCGACGAGGTCGCTCCGGACGAAGGCCTGAACCATGCGGACCCGGGCGCGGGCCCGAGCGTCGTCGGGGTAGAGGCGCGGATGGTCCGGGGGAGGGAAAGCCTCCTCCAGGTACTCGTCGATGGCCGACGACTCGGCCACCCAGAAGTCGCCGTGCTGGAGGGAAGGAATGCGCCCCGTGTACGAGGCCACCTCGTAGGGCGGGCGCCGGTGCTCGTCCTTCTTGAGGTCCAGCACCTCCATGCGGAAGGGGAGTCCCTTCTCCTTGAGGGCGACGAAGGAGGAGAAGGCGTAGGGGCTGGTCCAGTCCTTGTTGCCGTAGAGCACGAGGGGATCGGGCATGGTGCGCTCTTAGCGGCGGCGGAGCGGGCCTGCAACGCACCGTGACGCGGTCGCTCCGCACCGGCCCACCCGGGGTCGGCGCGGAGCGGCGCCGTCACTTGGCGGGCTGTGCCGGCGCGGCCGCGGAGGGGGAGGGGGAAGCCTTCACGATCTCGAGCAACTCGACCTCGAAGGTGAGCGTGGCGTTGCCCGGGATGACCGGCGGGGAGCCGCGCTCCCCGTAGGCGACGGCCGGCGGGCAGACCACCTTGGAACGGCCCCCGACCTTCATCTTCTGGAGCGCCTCGCTCCAGCAAGGGATGACGCCGTTGAGCGGGAACTCGGCCGGGGCGGGAGGGCTGTGCTGGCTCGTGGAGTCAAATACCTTTCCGTCCACGAGGGTCCCGGTGTAGTTGACCTTGACCTTGTCGGTGGCCCCGGGAGAGGCACCGGTCCCCTCCTTCAAGACGATGATGATGGCGCCGTTCGGCATCTTCACCGCCCCCTTCTCTTTGGCCACGGTCTCGAGGTAGGCGTCGCCGCGCGCCTTCTCCTTCTCCGCCGCCATGGCCATGCGGGCCTGCACGAAGATGCGGAGATTGTCCTGGGCCTTCTTGTCGATATCCACGCTGGTCTTCCCCGATGCCCCGTCGCGCACGCCGGCGAGGACCTTGTCGACCTCGGCAGGCGTGAGCGAGAGCGGCCCCAGGCTCTTGGCGATGGAGAGGCCGATGGCGTTCAGGGCCGCCGCGGTGTCGCCGCCTGCGGGGG
>Ga0335080_10009422_pt1 | contig 10205 bp, 7 predicted proteins | sample Lox_Sample_34_FD_206720 | JGI IMG/M metagenome (GOLD analysis project Ga0335080, IMG submission 206720) | Soil microbial communities from Loxahatchee National Wildlife Refuge, Florida, United States - Lox_Sample_3.4 | ecosystem: Environmental > Terrestrial > Soil > Wetlands | place: USA: Florida... | reverse complement strand
TCTCCTGGGAGCTTCGGACTCCGGACGACGGACCTGAACGACGACGAGCGCTATTCGCTCTTGAGGACGGTGACCGGGTCCGTCCTCGACGCCCTGACCGCCGGGATGAGCGTCGAGACCGCGGCGCACACGAGAATCGCCGCGCCGCCGGCGGCCATCGGGAGCGCGGCGATCGGCGACACCTGAAAGAGCACGCGCGCGAGCAGCGGTCCGGCCGCGACGATCACCAGCCATCCGGCCGCCAGCCCGGCACTCGCGAGCACGAGTCCCTGCGTCATCACCAGCCGGCCCACATCGACCGGCCGCGCGCCCAGGCTGAGCCGCACGGCGAGCTCGCGCGTTCTCGACGTCACCGTCCACGACAGCAATCCATAGATGCCGACGATGGCCAGCGCGACGGCCAGCGCGCCAAACGCGATGAGCAGCCGCATCAGCAATCGCGGCTGCGCGCTGAGCTGGTCGAACCGGGCGTCGAGCATCTGCACGCGATCGAGCGGCAGCGCGCTGTTGGTCTCGCGCAACGCCGAGCGCAGCGCGCCCTGCAGTGCCGCCGCGTCGGCGCCGCGCACCACGATGTCGAGCGAGCGGTACGGGAACTGACGTGCCGTGTGAAAGATCGCGGGTTCGACCGGCCGGCCCGGCGGCGCGTTCGCCGCGTCGCCGACGACCCCGATGATCTCGAACGGCTGATCGACGAGCAGGTTGCGGCCCATCGGCCCGATCACCGTGACGTGCGATCGCAGGTGCTGGCCGACCGCGCGCTCGCCGGGAAAGAACTGCTTCGCGAACGCGGCGTTGACGACGACGACGCCTGGCGTGGCGACGGTATCGCGCGTGGTGAACGTCCGGCCGTCGACGAGCGGCACCGCGAGCGTCTCGAGATAGCCGTCGGTCACCGAGAAATGCTGCGCGATTGGTGCGTCTTCCGGCCGCGGATTGGGCCGTCCGACGATGTCGAAGGCTATTCGCCAGCCGGACTCGAACGGCAGGAACGTCGTCGCGCCCGCGGCCGCGACGCCGGGCGCCTGCCGAAGGCGATCGAGATACGCGGCGTAGAACGCGTCGACCTGCGCCCAATCGCGGTAGGCCGGACCGGTCAGCTGCAGATTCGCGGTGAGCACGCCGGCCGACGACACGCCGCTCGGCACCGCCACGAGCGCCGCGACGCTCTTGACCAGGAGTGCCGAGGCGGTGACGAGGGCGCAGGCCAGCGCCACTTCCGCCACGACCAGCGCGCGATGCGCGAGTCGGCCGCTCGCCGTCGACGTCCGATCGCCGTCGCGCAGCGTCGAGGCCCGGCGCTGGCGCACCATCAGCAGCGACGGCACGAGGCCGAAGCCGAGCGTCATCGCGGTGATGACGCCGACGACGACGGCCGCAACGCGCCAGTTGAGCGAGACCTGATCGAGTCGCGGAATGGCGACCGGCATCGTCGCGACGATCACCTGCACGAGTCCCCACGCGAGCAGCAGGCCCACGGCGCCGCCGGCGGCGGAGAGCACGCCGCTTTCGGCAATCAACTCGCGGACGAGCCGCAGGGGCGAGGCGCCGAGCGCGACGCGCACCGCCAGCTCGCGGCGTCGATCGAGCGATCGTGTCAGCAGCAAGCCCGCGACGTTGAACACGCCGATGAGCATCAACAAGAGCACGGCGCCGAGCAAGACCAGCAGCGCCGGACGATAGAAGCCGAGCTGGCTCTCGAGCAGCGGCACGACGCGGGTGCTCCACGCGCGATTGGTCGCAGGAAAGCTGGCCGCGAGACGATCCGCCAGCGCGGCCGTGTCGCGCGCCGCCTGATCGACGGTGATGCCCGGCGCGAGCCGCGCGACGGTCTCCATGAAGTGCGCGGCCCGGCTGTGCTGCGTCAGGTCCCACTGCAAGCGCTCCCACACGTCGACGTCGTCTGGAAAGGCGAAGCGCGGAGGCATGATGCCAACGACCGTGTACGGCGTGTCGTTGAGCCTGATCTGACGGCCGACGATCGAGCGGTCGGCGTTGTACCGCTCGCGCCAGAGGCGATCGCTGATGACCGCGATCAGCTGGCGATCGTAGAACGGACCGTCGGCGGGGAATCCCGGTCCGACCTGGGGCGTCACGCCGAGCAGTTGGAAAAGATTGGCGCTCACCTCGATCGTCTTCACGCGCACCGGCTCGAGCGCGTTGTCGGTGAGGTTGACGTCGGGCCGCCACCACGCGGCGGCATCCTCGAACGTGCCGTGCAGCGCGCGGACGTCCATGAAGTTCACCGGCGAGACGCGCTCCTGGCGCAGACCCTGCTCGTAGTTCGTGTCCCACAGCGTGACGAGGCGATCGGGCGCGCGAAACGGCAGCGGCTTCAGGACGACGCCGTCGACGATCGTGTACACGGCCGCCGCGGCGCCGATGCCGAGGCCGAGCACGATGACGGTGAGCAACGCGAACGCGGGATGGTGACGGAACTGACGAAGCGCCATGCGCAAGTCGTAGATCACAAAGAGGCTCCTGCTGGTCGAGGGCGATATCGGCGGCGCGGAGCGCGTCCGCGGCTCGGCCCGCACGGGCAGCGTGCCGAGGGCGGACGCTTCGAGCGCGCGCTCGGCGCGGCGAAGCGCGACCTCGTGCGGCGCGCCGCTCGCGCGCGCGCCGGCATACAGGTCGTCGAGGTGCGCGGCCAGCTCCTCGATGGTCGCGGGAGCGAGATCGGCGCCGGCACGACGGGCGTGTCCGGTGACGAACGCTTTCCAGTCGATCGGCGGCGGGGACTCGCGGTTCACGTCGGTGCTCACGCGAACGTGACGCCCGCGACCTCGCGAAGGGCCGTCAGGAATCGGCCCCAGTCCTGACGCTGCGTGGCGAGCAGCCGCCGGCCGGCTTCGGTGATCCGGTAGTAGCGCCGCCGCCGGACGCCCGGCCGCTCGATCCAGCGCCCACGAATCCACCCGCGAGCCTCGAGGCGATAGAGCGAGGTGTACAAGGACGCCAGCGTAAACGTCAGCGTTCCGCCGGATCGATCTTCGATCAGGCGGGCGATGTCATACCCGTGGCGGTCCTGTTCTTCGACGAGCGCGAGGATCAGCAGCTCGGCGCTGCCTTTCTTGGCTTCCGTGATTGCGGTCCGCTCTGACATATAGGACAGCTATGTATTGAAATCCATAGCGTACCCTTAGACGGCAGCGTCTGTGGATTGGTTCGCCGGAACCCCAATAGGAACCCCCGCCTCGAACCGATCTCCGTGAACGGTGTCTAACTCTGGAGAGCCGGAAGACAGCACGACGCGCGGCATTGCAGCCAGCCTGCATCCGGGGCCTGCTGCCACAGGTCCCGGTCCGCCTGCCGGCGTTGGCTGCTTCCGGCTTACTTGGGTGCGGACAGCTTCTCGCCCGCGCGAATCGCGACCGGCAGCCGATTCTCCTTCGGGGGAATCGGGCAGTCGTACGACGAGCTGTACACGCAGAACGGGTGGTACGCGCGGTTGAAGTCGAGATCGTACAGGCCCGTCGGCGTGCGCTCGAGTTCGAGATACCGCCCGCCGCGATACGTTTCATTGCCGCTCGTGAGATCCGCAAACGGCACGAACAGGCGATCCATCGTCGCCGCGTCGATGTCGGCGAAGGCGGTGAGCTTGTACGACGCGTCGCCGAGGGCGAAGCTGAGCGTGCCGACGCGGCGCATCTGGCGGCGCTGATCGGTGGATGTCTGCAGCTCGAGAATCACCGGCGGCCCGCCGCGATCCTCGGCGAGCGCCGCGGGCACGCGATACTTCGGATCGATGTCGTAGTAGGCGAGCCCGGGAAAGCTCGCGCGCGCGGCCTCGGGCAGCGGTGAATCGCGGCCCGTGCGGAACATGTCGTCTTTCTCCTGGCGGAACGCGAGGATCTGCGCGTCGTAGGGGCGCGAGTCGACGGGTGGCGGCGGGCCTGAGCTGCACGAGGACGCGGCCGAGGCGATCGCGAGCGCCAATCCCGCGGCGCGAGCCGCGCGCCGCATTCTAGAAATAGATGTAGCCACGGCGCTCCACGACGGCGTCGGCGATGCGGCGCCGCGCGCGCACGGTGTTCACGGGGGCAATCTTGAGCAGCCGCCGCAACGCCGCAAGCGTCGTCCGCAGCGCGTCGCCAGCGCTCAGCGAGGCGAGCAGCGTGCGGGACGAGGCGTCAGCGCGCAGACCGGCATCGTGGGCGAAGACGGACGCGGCGTCCGCTTGGAGCGGCGCCGCCGCCGCTCGGACGCTCGCCGCCTGTTCGGCGCGCAGCAGCGCGCTTTCGGCCACGAACACGTCGATGATGATATCCGCGACGAGCATGACCGTTTCCTGCTCGTGCTGCAGCGCTTCGCCGTGCGCTTCGAGCGCGAGGCCGATCGCCATGAGCGCGGTCTTCTTCAGCGCTGCGACGGTCCGGCGGGCGTTCGCCAGCGGCTCGTCCACCTCGTCGCCAAGCGGCGGCGGGCTCGTCAGCTCGTCCTGCAGCCGCTTCGCCGCGGCGATGATCGGGAGGCCGCCTTTGAGCGACCGCTTGATGAGCATGCTCGGGACGAGCAGCCGGTTGATTTCGTTCGTGCCCTCGAAGATGCGGTTGACGCGCGCGTCGCGGTAGTGACGCTCGGCCGGATAGTCCGCCACGAAGCCGTTGCCGCCGTGAATCTGGACGTTCTCGTCGACGACGAAATCGAGCATTTCGCTCGCGGCGACTTTGAGGATCGACGCCTCGACGGCGAATTCCTCGAGCGCGGCCGCGGCCTCGCTGCCCGATGCGATCGTCGCGTCGATCAGTCCGGCGGTGCGATACAGCGCGCTCTCGACGGCGAACGTGCGAATCGCCATCTCCGCGAGCTTGTGCCGAATCGCGCCAAACGACGCGATCGGCTGGCCGAACTGGCGCCGCGACGCCGCGTACGTCGCCGCCTCGGCCAGGCACGAGCGCGCGCCGCCCGTGCACATTCCCGCGAGCTTGAACCGACCGTAATTGAGGACGTTGAACGCGATCTTGTGACCCCTGCCGATCTCGCCGAGCAGATTGGCGGCCGGCACTTCCGCGTCGGCCAGCAGGATCGGCGTCGTCGACGACCCGTGCAGCCCCATCTTGTGCTCTTCCTTGCCGCTCGCGACGCCCTTGAACCCGCGCTCGACGATGAACGCGGAGAACTGCTCGCCATCGACTTTCGCGAAGACGATGAACACGTCGGCGAAGCCGCCGTTGGTGATCCAGAGCTTCTCGCCGTTGAGGCGCCACGATCCGTCGGGCTGGCGCGTGGCCCGCGCGCGCGCGCCGAGCGCGTCCGATCCCGACGCCGATTCGCTCATGCAGTACGCGCCGATCGTCTCGCCGCTCACGATGCGCGGCAGGTACTGACGCCGCTGCTCGTCGGTGCCGAAGCACAGGATGGGAACGATCGCGAGGCCCGTCTGCGCGCCGAACGTCGTCGCGAACGACGCGGTGACGCCGATCACCTCGCCGACGACGATCGAAGCGGTCTTGTCGAGCGCGACGCCGCCGTACGTCTCCGGCACGTCGGTGCCGAGCAGTCCGAGATCGCCGGCGCGTTTGATGAGCTGTCGCGCCAGCGTCCAGTTCTTCTTCTCCAGATCGGGCAGCGCCGGCAGCACTTCCTTGGTGACGAACTCGGTCGCCGTCCGGCACACGAGCCGATGCTCGTCGCTCAGCCGCTCCGGCGTCACGATCTCGCCGGCCTCGACGTCCGACGTCAGCCACTCGCCGCCTTTGTGCGCCACGCTCGTGGTCATGATTGTACTTCTCGACTTGTCGGCTTCCCGACCTCTCGACTTGCAATGATCATTGCCGCGCCCATGCCGCCGCCGATGCACAGCGACGCCAGCCCGTACCGCGCTTGCCGCCGCTGCATTTCGTGGACCAGCGTGGTGACGAGCCGCGCGCCCGAGCAGCCGAGCGGATGACCGAGCGCGATGGCGCCGCCATTCACGTTGAGCCGATCTTCGGCAATCGGCAGCTCGGCGAGGCACGCAAGCACCTGGACCGCGAACGCTTCGTTCAACTCGACGAGATCGATGTCGTCGAGCGTCAGCCCGGTTTGCGCCAGCACCTTGCGGATGGCCGGGACCGGGCCGAGGCCGAAGAGCTCGGGTTTGACGCCCGCGGTCGCGTAGCCGACGATGCGAGCGAGCGGCTCGAGGCCGGCGTCTCGCGCGCGCGAGGCCGAGGTCACGATCACGGCCGCGGCGCCGTCGCTCGTCTGCGACGAGTTGCCGGCCGTCACGCTGCCTTGCGCGTGGAACGCCGGCGTGAGCTTCGCCAGCGCTTCAGCCGACGTGTCGCGGCGCGGGCCTTCGTCGGTCGCGAAACGCATCGTTCGCGCTGCGGGCCGTCCGGTTGTGGAAGGATCGACGACGTCGATGTCGACCGCAACGATCTCCTCGGCGAGCCGGCCCGCCTCGATCGCCGCGATGGCGCGCTGGTGGCTGCGCAGCGCAAACGCATCCTGCGCCTCGCGCGAGATCCGGCTCTCGCGCGCGTGATTTTCGGCGACCAGACCAGTCGTGATGTACGCGTCGGGGTAGTCGCGGACCAGATGCGGATTCGGCGCCACCTTGTGGCCGCCCATCGGCACGAGGCTCATCGATTCGGTGCCGCCGGCGATGATGACGCTCGCGCGGCCGAGCATCACGCGATCGGCCGCGGCGGCGATGGCCTCGAGGCCGGACGCGCAGAAGCGATTGATGGTCATCGCCGATGTCTTGACCGGCAGTCCGGCGCGCAGGCTCGCGATCCGCGCGACGTTGAGGCCCTGCTCGGCCTCCGGCATCGCGCAGCCGAGAATCACGTCGTCGACGTCGTCGGCCGCGAGACCCGGCGTACGGCGCAGCGCTTCGTCGAGCACCACGGCTGCAAGATCGTCGGGCCGCGTCGCGCGCAGCGCGCCGTTGGGCGCCTTGCCGATGGGCGTTCTCACGGCCGAGACGATCACCGCACGATCAACAGTCACTCGAAATCACCCAGCAAATCCTCGAGCGCTTCGCCGACTTCCTTCGTCCGCCCCTCGAACAAGTGGGTCGCGCCGTCGATAACGACGAGCTCTTTCGGTTCCTTGAGCTTCGCGTAGAACGCCCAGAGCTCTTTGATCGGGCACAGCTCGTCTTCGCTGCCTTGCACGATGAACTTCGGCTTGGTCGATTCGAGCGTGTGCGGAAACGCGTAGCCGTTGCGCGCGACCGGCGGTGCGATCGCGATCAAGGCCGACACGCGAGGATCGTCGGCGCCGGTTTCGAGGGCGACCCATGATCCGAACGAGAATCCCGCGGCCCAGAGCGGCGCACCCGGGTAGCGCGCGTGCATGAAGTCGAGGGCGGCGACGAAATCTTCCTTCTCGCCGACGCCTGCGTCGAACGTGCCCGCGCTTCCGCCAACGCCGCGAAAGTTGAATCGCAGCACGGCGCAGCCGATGCGCGCGAGTCCTTTCGCGCCTTGGAACACGGCCTTCGTGTGCATCGTCCCGCCCTGTTGCGGATGGGGATGGGCGAACACGACGGCCGCGCGAGGCGAGGCGCTGTCGCCGTCGAGCAGCGCTTCCAGGGCGCCGGCCGGACCGGTCAGGGTCTCTGCGCTCATACGAGATGTGTACGCCCGGAGTCTCGGCGCCGACGGGCATCGTCGTCGGCCGAGGTCGGGGGGTCGAGGTCCGACGTCGGAGCGTGTCCGTGTCCGTCGATGAACTGATCGATCATGTCCGCGAGCCGGCTGGGGCGCGAAATCACGCCGAGGTGACCGGTGCGCGCGAGCCGGGCGTGCCGCGCGCCGCGGATCCGCGAGACGTATTGCAGCGTTTCGTCGACGGGCACGACGAGGTCGAGATCGGGATCGCCGGTGATGACGAGGGTCGGCGCGGTGACGCGGTCGCACGCGGCAGCGAGATCGGTCGCGTCCCAGGCGCGCACGAATCCGGCCATGCGCGTGGGCGACGCCGGAAACCGGATCGCGCGCCCGATGTGCGCGGTCAGGAACTTCGGGCGCTCGGAGCCGTCGAGCGCGCGCATCTCCGGCAGCAGCCGTCCGACGGCGCGGACCGCGAACATCGGCAACGACAGCCGCGGGCGGCGCACGTGGCCCGCCGAGGGATGATCCCAGCGCCACTTCGGCGCCGGCGTCGAGACGAGCACGAGCGCGGAGGTCCGATTCGGCCGCTCGGCCGCGTAGTACAGCGCGACGAGTCCGCCGAACGACACGCCGACGATCGTCGCCTGCGTTTCGCTCGCGCGATCGAGCAGCGCGTCGATGTGATCGACCCAGGCGTCGAACGCGCGGGCGGGCACGCCAGCATTGTCGACGTCGCCGAGCGAAAAGCTGATGACGCGATGATGCGCGCTCATGGCATCCACGGCGGGCGCCATCCATTCCCATCGGCCCTGCAGCCCGGGAATCAGCACGATCGGGGTCCCGGTGCCTCGATCAACCATCGACATTTGGATACTGATGTCCTCGGCCCTCTGTCCTTCAATTTCTCAACAACCCACCCGTCTTCAGCGTATATCCGATCCGCTCGAGTGTCTTGCGCTCGCCGCAGAGCTTGAGAAACGCCTCGCGCTCGAGGTCGAGCAGGTACGCTTCGCTGACGCTCGTTTTGTGGGCGATCTCGCCGCCGGTCAAGACGCGCGCGACGGCGCGGCCGACGAGCGCGTCGTGATCGCTCGCCTGACCCGCGCGCCACGCCAGGTGCACGCCGAGCGAGAGCAGCGCGAAGAGATCCGCGCCGCCGACGGGAATCGCCGCGCGCGGCGCCTGAGGCTGATAGTCGCGCGCGCGGAGGAGCGCGACGGCTTTCGCGTCGGCGATCGTGCGCTCGCGATTCATCGTGTACGCGTCGACGTCGCGAAGATAGCCGAGCCGGCGTGCGTCTGGGGCGCTCGTCGAGACCTTGCCGAGCGCGATCGTCTCGAACGCCGCGCGCACGTGCGGCGCGGAGTCGCCGCCCGCCGCCCGATCGATCGCGCGCAGCAGCATTTCCTTCGTGCCGCCGCCGGCGGGCAGCAGGCCGAGGCCCGCTTCGACGAGGCCGAGGTACGTTTCCGCCGCGGCGTGAACGCGATCGGCGTGCAGGCAGATCTCGCAGCCGCCGCCAAGCGCGAGGCCCGCCGGCGCGACCACGACCGGGACCGCCGACGTCTTGATGGCCATCGACATCCGCTGGAATTCGCGCACCATGCGATCGATGTCGTCCCAGTTGCCCTCTTGCGCTTCGAGCAGGAGCAGCATGACGTTGGCGCCGGCGGAGAAGACCTCGGACTCGCCGCCGATGACGAGCGCCGTCTGCGTGGCGGCCTCGGCGAGACCCGCGCGAATCATCTCGATCGTTTCGCCGCCGATCGTGTTCATCTTCGAGTGGAACTCGACGCAGAGCACGCCATCGCCGAGATCGATGAGGCTCGCCCCGGCGTTCCTCTTGATCACGCCGCCGCCGGCCTTCGCAGAATGAAGCAGCAACAACCCCGGTCCGGCCGGCGGCAAGGCGGCGTCGCGGAAGCGATCGCGGCCCGCATCCAGGAGCGCGCGCACGGCCGGCGGCGGATCGGCCACGGCGCATGCTTCGAGGACGCGCGTGACGCCAATCGCGTCCCAGAGCTCGAACGGACCGAGCTCCCAGCCGTAGCCCCATCGCATCGCACGATCGATCTCGTCGAGCGACGCGGCGATGTCGTGCGCGATCGTCGCGGCGTAGACGAGCGTTGCGCCGAGCGTCCGGCGCAGCAGATCGCCGAGGCGATCGCGGCCGAGCAAGAGCGCGCGAAGCCGGTCGGGCAGCGCGATGGCGCGCGTCGCCTCGAGGGCGGGAAATCCCGCCGGCGCCGGATCGCGGTACTCGAACGTCGTGATGTCGAGCGTCAGCACGCGCGATTCGCCGTTGGCGTCCTTCGTCTTCTTGTAGAAGCCGCCTCCCGTCTTCGCGCCGACCATCCCGCGGTCGACCATGGTCGCGACGAACGAAGGCAGCGCGAACGCCGCGCGGTCGCCGTCGGCCAAACGCGCCGAGAGATCGCGCGCGACCAGCGCGAGGATGTCGAGGCCTGCGATGTCGAGCGTGCGGAACGTCGCGCTCTTCGGCCGTCCGATCGCGGGCCCGGTGGCCGCGTCGATCTCCTCAATCGTGAAGGCGCCAGACGCCACGAGATCGAGCGCGCGGCAGGCGCCAAAGACGCCGAGACGATTGGCGATGAATCCCGGCGTGTCGCGCGCGAGCACGACGCCTTTGCCGAGCCG
>Ga0335080_10009420_pt1 | contig 10206 bp, 8 predicted proteins | sample Lox_Sample_34_FD_206720 | JGI IMG/M metagenome (GOLD analysis project Ga0335080, IMG submission 206720) | Soil microbial communities from Loxahatchee National Wildlife Refuge, Florida, United States - Lox_Sample_3.4 | ecosystem: Environmental > Terrestrial > Soil > Wetlands | place: USA: Florida... | reverse complement strand
TACCATTGCGATGGCATCGCTCATTCAGCCTGCCACTGCGGCGGCCTCGGCTGAAGGCTCGTTCCAGCGCACGCTGCAGGTGACCGGGCCCGTCAACCTCGATCTGACGACCGGATCCGGGACGATCACGGTCCACTCCGGCAGCGATAACCAGGTTCAGATCACCGGCCATATCCGCGTGACGAACTGGTTTGGCGGCGATGCCGAAGAACGTGTTCACCGCATTGAGGCCAACCCACCCATCCAGCAGAGCGGCAATGACATTCGCATCGGGCACATTGAGGATCCTGACCTGCGCCACAATGTTTCCATCAGCTATGAACTGGTTGTTCCAGCCGCCACCGCGTTGCACTCCCACACGGGGTCCGGGAATCAGGAGATTGATGGCATCCACGGCATTGTCGAGGCGGAGGCAGGGTCCGGCAACCTCGGCATCTCCAACATAGGAGATACGGTGCGCGCGGATACCGGATCCGGCAGCGTGGACATCAACCATGTCAAAGGCAGTGTGCAGGCCAAAGCCGGGAGCGGCTCAATCCGAGCCACCGACATCGGAGGCGGGTTTGAAGGGCATACCGGCAGCGGACATATTGTCCTGGAGCAGAGCGCGCCCGGATCCGTGCGCGTCGATACCGGCTCCGGTGGCATGGAACTGCGTGGCGTGCGGGGTTCGCTCGAGGCCAAGGCAGGAAGCGGCACGGTCCACGCAGAAGGCGAGCCCACGGGCGCGTGGAACGTGCGTTCAGGATCGGGCAGCGTTGAATTGAGGGTGCCTTCGAATGCCTCGTTTGATCTCGACGCTCACACCGGTTCCGGGTCAGTCTCCATCGCTCACCCTCTTACCGTGCAAGGCGCCATCGGGCGCAAGGAAGTGCGTGGCAAGGTGGGTGCAGGCGGTGTACCGGTGGAAATCGAGACCGGTTCTGGAGACATCGAGATCAACTGATTCGGAATCGACTGCTGATTTCCACAACCCTTGCGGGAATTCCGGTCCGGACGCCGGGTTTCCCGCTCTCCTGCGTTCGTTACCTCCGTACCTTGACGCCAAACTTGACGCGGGTTACTTTCGAGTTACTCGGTAAAATCCGCTTGCGGCGAGGAAAATGTGTCGAACCGGCCCATCATCACTTTAACCAGCGACTTCGGACTCAACGATCATTTCGTAGGCGCGGTCAAAGGCGTATTGCTTGAGATTTGCCCAGACGCGCAGATTGTGGACATCTGCCATGCTGTGCAGGCCTTCGACGTGCTCGATGGAGCATTGACGGTGGCGCAGGCCTATTCCCATTTTCCCAATGGAACAGTCCACATGGTGATCGTGGACCCGGGGGTAGGAACCACACGCCGTCCCATTATCGCCAGCAGCGACCGGCACCACTTTGTAGCACCCGACAATGGGGTGTTGTCGATGGTGTACGGACGCGAGCAGCGGCTGCACGTCCGCCATATCACGGCCGATCACTATTTTCTGCAGCCCGTGAGCCAGACCTTCCACGCACGGGACATCTTTGCGCCGGTGGCGGCCTACCTCGCAAAGAGCGTAGACCCCGCGAAATTCGGGGAAGAGATCACAGATTTTGTGCGCTTCAACGCACCCCGGCCAAAAGCGGCCGAAGGAAACAACGGCTTGCGCGGCGTAGTCCTGAAGGTCGATCGTTTCGGAAATCTCATCACCAACATCACTGCCGAGGATGCACCCGGCTTGTTCCAGTCGTCACCGCCGCCCTTTAAGATCACGGTGGGAAAACGCGAGGTCACAGCTCTCCACAGCAATTATGCGGAAGGCGTGCCCAACGAGGTATTCGCGATACTGGGCAGCATGGGATATCTGGAGATTGCGGCTAACCGCGCCGCAGCCGTCCAGCTTGCCACTGCAGGAAAAGGCAGTGAAGTCACCTTGGTATTTGAAGGCGCCGCGGCGGCGGGTGGGCGCGGGTAATGGGCTTTATTCCTGTCCGCAGCTACAACGGCTTCGGCTTGGGGTGGATGTAGCGATCCATTTCTGCAGTCCACTTCAGAAAGCGCCACAGGTTGTGCCGTTCCCGCCACACGAATTCCCAGAATTCCAGGAAACCGATCTGCTGCATCTTCACGCCGCAGTAGGTCTCCACGCGCCATAGGAGATAGGGACTTCGCCACGGCGTGAGGCGGTGACCGCGAGTAGCTCTCCACAAGAAGCGCAGAATGTGGCGCATGCAACCTCAGTATAACTGTGGACACGGAAATTCACTGTGCGAAGCCATGCTAGAATCCCATTTCTTTAAGGCGCCTCCCGCTTATGGCAGATGAAAGTGCCCGCCAGAAGGCTGAAGACCACTACTTCGCCGCTCTCGACCTGGTATCGGAGGGCGATTTCGAGCGCGCTCTCGGGGAATATCAAAAAGCCCTGGAAGCTGATCCAGAGTTCACCGAGGCGATGCACGGACTGGCTCGCGCCTTGCAAGACCTGAACCGGCTCGACGAGGCCATCACAGTAGCGAAGCGCATTGCCGAACTGGACCCGGACGACGTGTTAGCGCACACAAGTCTCTCGGTTCTTTATCAGAAGAAGGGATTGATTCCTGAAGCCGAGGCTGAAGGCAACCGCGCGCGTATTCTGGGATGGAAGCAACAACTGAAAAAGAGCTAGCGATTTGGAGCCCGGCGAATCGGGCAGAGCTAGAGGTCGTACTTCTTCATCAGGTGCCGGAACGAGCGGTAGGAAATTCGAAGCAGTTCTGCAGCCCTGGTTTGCACACCACTGGATTGAGCCAGAGCCGCTTGCAGCAGCGAGCGCTCGATATCCGCAACGTACTTTTCCATATCGAGACCTTCCGGGGACACACTGCCAGCCGAGATGCTTCCGCCTCCAAACCCCGCGGCCGCGGCGCGCGCCTTAGCTTTCTCTACGGGCAGTTCCGCATGCAGTTCCTCGCCGCTTTCCAGGGCGACGGCTCTTTCGATCGTATTTTCCAGCTGGCGCACATTCCCCGGCCAGCTGTAACCGCACAAGCCTTCCAGCGATTGTGGGTGGACTCTTAGAATGCTCTTGCGTGCGGCAGGAGCATACTTCTTCAAGAAATGATTGACCAGCAGGGGAATATCCTCGCGCCGCTCGCGCAATGGAGGAACGGACACGGGAATCACGCTGAGACGATAGTAGAGGTCCTCGCGAAAGGTGTTTTCCGTCACTAACTTATCGAGATCGCGATTGGTGGCGGCGATGACGCGCACGTCAATGGGAATCTCGGTGGTTCCACCGACCGGGCGTACGCAGCGCTCCTGCAGGACGCGTAACAGTTTGACCTGCATGGTCAGGGTCATTTCGCTGATTTCATCGAGGAAAATAGTGCCCTGGTTCGCTACCTCGAACAGGCCCCGCTTGTTCTGATTCGCCCCGGTGAAGGCGCCCTTGACGTAGCCAAACAACTCGCTTTCAAGCAAAGTCTCAGGAAATGCGCCGCAATTGATAGAAACAAACGGGTCCGTGGCGCGGGGCGAGCAAACATGGACCGCCCGGGCGACGAGCTCCTTCCCGGTTCCGCTCTCGCCATAAATCAATACCGTGCTTTGAGTCGAGGCCACGGTGCGGATCGTGTGCTTCAGCTTCTCCATGGCCGGGCTGACGCCGACAATGTTCTCCAGCGAATTGCGCGTGGCAGCATCGCGCTTGAACGCGAAATTCTGCCGGCTCAACGCGATCTTTTCCAGGGCCCGGTTAATTGCCAGCTTGATTTCATCCACCAAGCCGGGCGATTTGCGGATGTAGTCGGTTGCGCCGCCGGCTTTGACCGCCTCTACAGCCTTTTCATAATCGTCGACTGCGGTAATGAGTATCACGGCGGAATCGGGTGAGACCTGATGGGCGTGGCGCAGCACCTGGATTCCGTCTGCATTCGGCATTTTGATATCCGTGACCACAACGTCGTACAGGGCGCCGTCCAGCTTCCGCATGGCATTCTCGCCTGAGTTTACGGTCTCGACCTTGTGGCCTTCGCGGCGCAGCGCGATATCCAGCATTTCGCAGATAGAGCGCTCGTCGTCGCAGACCAGAATGTTACCCATGCACCATCTCCCCAGCCGCAGCCGCTTGCGCGGCCATTTCCGACGTCACGGCGCCAACGTCGCGGCCGTCATCAGCGTCGCCTGTACTCTCCTCGGCGGTCATACGTCGCAACCGCAGCACGAAGACGCTGCCCTCGCCGGGCTTGGAACGCGCCCAGACTTTACCCTCGTGCGCCTGCACAATCTGGTAAACAATGGCGAGACCGAGGCCCGTGCCACCCTCAAATTGGGATTGAAAAGGTTCGAAGATCTTCTCGATCAGCTGAGGACTCATGCCCGGTCCGGTATCGGCAAAGCTGATCTGCCAGTCCTTGCCGGACATTTCCAGGGAGATCGTCAGCGTACCTCCCTGTGGCATTGCGCGGACTGCGTTTTCCGAAAAATTCCAAAAGACCTGTTTGATCTTGTCGCCGTCGGCCAGAACCCATGCCGGCGAGACCGAATACTGACGCTGCACCCGGATGCCTGACCCCTGTGTCACCAGGCGGTTTTCCAGCAGGGTGAGCGTGTCCTCAAGCAGCGACACTAGATCGACCTTTGCGAACTGATAGCGCTTGGCGCGAGAGTAGGCGAGGAAGTCCGTGATGATGCTGTTCAGCCGCTCCGACTCCCGCGTCACGATTTGCAACAACTGGCGATGTTCATCGCTCAGGTTGGGGACTCCGGAGAGCATAGTCACTGAACCGGCAATGGAGGTGAGGGGGTTACGGATCTCGTGGGCGATAGCAGCCGCCAGCCGTCCGACTGCAGCCAGTCTGTCCTGTATGCGCACTTCGCGCTCGAGGCGCCGAATCTCAGTCAGATCGTCGAAAGTGTAAACGTAGCCCAATACTCCGCGATCGGGCACCTCCAACGCGGAAGCTATTACCCTAAAGGTCTTGCGGAAGCCGTCCGGCGCTACAAAGCGCACTTCGCCATGGGCACGCTCGGAATCAACCTGAGGCAGCGGATCCAGGAACCACTTCCCTACTGGCTGTCCCAGCAACGCCTGTTCCGAACACGCCAGCAACTTCTGCGCCGCCGGATTCGCCAAGGTGATATGGCCGTCCAGCCCGGTGGTTATCAACCCGCCGCTTACCGACTGAATGATGTTTCGGTGCAGGGCCTGGAGGTTTTCCAGTTCTCCGCTGGTGTGCTTTAGCTTGACGTCAACCTGGCGCATTTTGGCCGACAACTGGCCGGCGAGGTATGCAACCGTCAGATAACCAAACAGATTGACGAGAATGATGGCCTGCAGCGTTCTCAGATCGGGATGCGTAGTCGAGTACGAAGGAACAACTCCAAAATAAGTCAGTTCCAGCACAGTTCCGTACAGGATGAAGGCCAGCGCGGCGGTCAGGTAGGCCCAGGAACGCGGCAAGAGCACGGAGGCAACGATGATGACCAGGGGATAGAGGAAATTCAGTGAACTGTCCACCCCGCCGCTGATGTAAACGACGGCGGTAACCAAAGCCAGGTCCGTCAAAACCTGAAACAAAGACTGGATGCGATACTCATCCCAGAACGACAGGAGAAAGATGTAGAAGATGGAGATCGTGTACCACAGCAGGATCGTCTCAATGAACAGTCCGAGCGGCAAAGGGGTGGTGGTGAGCCTGGCCACCGCCAGCTCGATCCCCAGCAGAAACGTCAGGACGATGATACGGACCTTGACCAGCCAGGCCAGCCACAACCGCTCATCGAATATGGATTGCATGCCCGATCCGCATTCCCGCGCTTTCCCCCGGGCAACGGAGTTTGCCGCGTACTCTGCAATCCCCACCCGATACGAAAGTGCTTCTCAGCGCGACAGATGAGATAGCCTGCCGGCCACCTCATCCACCCGCAATACTCGCTTCTTAGCCCGCCAGCTTGGCGATCATAGAGAACAGCGGCATGTAGAGCGATATGACGATGCCGCCGACGGCTATGCCCAGGACGCCGATGATGATCGGCTCCAACATGGCCAACATGTCTTTGGTCGCCGTATCGACTTCGTCCTCGTAGAAATCGGCGATCTTCTGCAGCATGGCATCCATGGCGCCGGTAGCTTCGCCAACGCCGATCATCTGGGTCACCATGTTGGGAAATACGCCGGACTCGCGCAGCGGATCGACGATGGTGCGGCCTTCTTCGATAGCCTTCCGCACCCTTAACAACGCTTCTTCGAGCACAGCATTGCCCGACGTGCGGGCGGTGATACTCAAGCCTTCCAGAATCGGAACACCCGACGTAATCAACGTGCCCAGTGTCCGGGTGAAACGGGCGACCGCAATCTTGCGCAGCAGAATGCCGACCACGGGCGTCTTCAAGAGGGCGTAATCGAGTGCGTAACGGCCTTTGGGGTCCTTGCGAATCTGCTTGATGCCGAAGACCACACCGACGCCTCCCAGGATAAAGAACCACCAGAACTGCCCAACGAACGCGCTCAGTCCCATGACTACGCGGGTGGGCAGCGGCAACGCTACGCCTAAGCCAGCGAACAGATTGGCGAAGATGGGGACCACCCACTTCAGCAGGGCGCCCACAATCAGTCCGGCCAAACTGATGACTGATACGGGATAGACCAACGCAGACTTGACGGCGGAACGCAGCTTGACCGCCTTTTCGACGTAAGTGGCCAGCCGCTGCAGAATGATGTCGAGAATACCGCCGGTTTCGCCGGCCTCGATCATATTGGTGCTGAGGTCATCGAACACCTTCGGATATTGCCGCATGGCATTGGCCAGGGTTGCGCCGCCTTCGACGGTGGTCCGCACACCTGTCAACGTCTTTTGGAAAACCTGGTTCTCCTGGTTCGCGGCCAGGATCTCCAGGCATTGCACCAGCGGCAGGCCGGCATCGATCATGACGGAGAACTGGCGGAAGAAGACGGCGATCTCTTTCGTCTTGACTTTGCCCGAACCGAATGTTGGCAGGGCAAATTCCTTCCCTTTTTCGCGTATCGAGCCGGGCGTAATCCGTTCCCGCCGCAGTTGACTGGCCAGCGACTGCTTGTTGGTTGCCGACCGCTCGCCGCTGATTTTTTCTCCCGCCTCGTTCTTTCCCGAAAATGTAAAAACTGGCATGGTAAACCCTCTCTTTGCTGCGTTACCTTCCTGCCGGCGTGCTCACATTGGCATGCCGGATCATCCGAACAGAAACTTTTCCTCAGTGCTTGGTGGTCGTCGCTCCCTTTGCCATAGACGACTGGTTGCGGTGCAACAGGCCGGCGCCGCGGTTGATCATCTCCGTCAGTTCATCCACGCTGCTGGAGCGTGACTGCGCCATTTCGATGCTGATCTGTTTCTGGAAATAGGCGGTCGCCAGAGCCTGGTTGAAGGTCTGCATCCCGAACTTCTCCTGTCCTGACTGCATGGCGGAGTAGATCTGGTGAATCTTGTCCTCGCGGATCAGATTGCGGATAGCCGGATTGGGAACCATGATCTCCATGCACATCACCCGGCCTTTGCCGTCAGCTTTTGGTAACAGGCTCTGGCACATGATGCCTTCCAGCACCAGCGACAATTGGGCCCGAATCTGTGGCTGCTGGTGCGCGGGAAAGACGTCGATGATGCGGTTGATGGTCGAAGACGCGGAGTTTGTATGCAGAGTGCCGAATGTCAGGTGGCCGGTTTCTGCGATACGAAGCGCCGACTCGATGGTTTCAAGGTCACGCATTTCGCCGATCAGCACCACGTCCGGGTCTTCGCGGAGCGCGGCCCGCAGCGCATCGGAGAAACTCTTGGTATCGGCGTGCAGCTCGCGCTGGTTGACCACGCAATTCTTGTTCATGTGCACGAACTCGATCGGGTCCTCGATGGTCAGGATGTGGTCGTGGCGTTCGCTGTTGATCTTGTCGATCATGGCCGCGAGCGTCGTCGATTTTCCCGACCCGGTCGGTCCGGTGACCAGCACCAGCCCGCGCGGTTTATCGCAGAGCTTGCTCACCACCGTCGGCAGGCCGAGCTGATTGAAGCTTTTGATCTCAAAGGGAATCAGGCGGAACACCGCCGCGGTCGCGCCGCGCTGGTTGAAAACGTTGGCGCGGAACCGTGCCAGTCCTTTCATTCCGAATGAGAAGTCCAGCTCGAAGTTTTCTTCGAAACGATGCTTCTGGGAATCCGTCATCACGCTGTAAGCGAGCTGCTTGGTTTCGGCCGGCGTCATCTGCGGCAGATCGAGCGGCACCAGATGTCCGTGCACGCGAATCTGCGGCGGCGAATTGGTCGTGAGATGGAGATCGCTGCCTCCCATCTCCAGCATTCGTTTCAACAGATCGCTTAACGAGAGCGACATAGACTTTTTCCCCTTTTCTCAAAGCTCTTAGTGAATGGTTTCGCGAGCCACTTCTTCCAGCGTTGTCCACCCCGCCGCCACCTTGATCAACCCGCTGCGGCGGAGCGTGATCATGCCTCGTTCAATCGCCTTTTTCTTCAGCTCTACGGCCGAAGCTCCCACCAGAACCAGTTCCCTGATTTCGTCATCCACTTCCATCACTTCGTACAATCCCGTACGTCCCTTGTAGCCGGTGTTGTTGCAAACCCCGCAACCTCGGCCTTTCTGAATCTGCACGGTCTTGGCTTCTTCCGGCGAATAACCTTCCTCAATCAACGCCTGCGGGGGAACTTCGACGACTTCCGCACATTCCTTGCAGATGCGACGCACCAGGCGCTGCGCGCAGATCAGGTGCACCGAGGTAGCCACCAGGAACGGCTCAATACCCATGTTCATCAGTCGGGTGATGGTTTCCGGTGCGCCATTCGTATGCAGCGTGGAGAGGACCAGGTGGCCGGTAAGCGCGGCCTTAATGGCGATTTCCGCCGTTTCGAAGTCACGGATTTCGCCCACCAGAATGATGTTGGGGTCCTGCCGCAGGAAGGCTCGCAGCGCGGCCGCAAAGTTCAGGCCAATCTGTTCCTTCATCTGAACCTGGTTGACGCCGGCCAACTGGAATTCGACCGGATCCTCGGCAGTCATAATGTTGGTGTCCGGCTGGTTCAAACGAGCGATCGAGGAGTAAAGCGTGTTGGTCTTGCCCGATCCTGTCGGCCCGGTCACCAGAACCATGCCGTAAGGCTTCAGAATGGCTTTCTCAAACTTGACCAGCGATTCCGGCTCGAAACCCAGCTTGGTCATGTCGAGCCGCAGGTTTTCCTTATCCAACAGGCGGAGCACGATCTTCTCGCCCCACAGCGTAGGCAGCGTGCTCACGCGGAAGTCGAGCTGCTTCTTGCGTCCCCCGATGTTCATCTTCAGCATGATGCGGCCGTCTTGCGGCAGCCGCTTCTCACTGATATCCAGCTTGGCCATGATTTTTACGCGCGAGGTGATGGCATCCTTCAGTTTGAGCGGTGGCGCCATGATGCTCTGCAACACACCGTCAATGCGGAACCGCACGCGGAACTCCTTCTCGTACGGCTCCATATGGATGTCACTGGCCCCTCGCTTCACGGCGTCCGTCAGTACCAGGTTGACCAGTTTGACGATCGGCGCTTCATCGGCCGCCCGCTCCAGGTCGGCCAGTCCAAGTTCTTCTTCTTCCGACTGCAGTTCGACGTCGGCCTCATCCATCTCCGTCATCGACTGCATGACCTGCTCGAGGTCCTCTTCCTTGGTGGTGCCGTATGCTTTCTCGATTCCTTCCAGGATCGAGCTCTCCGACGCCACTACCGGTTCGATGTTGAAGCCGGTCATGAACTTGATGTCGTCCATGGCGAACACATTGGTCGGATCCACCATGGCGATGGTCAGCGAGGCCCCTACCCGGCTGAGCGGCAGAATCTGGTAGCGCTTGGCAGTTTCAAATGGAATCAGCTTGACTACGGAAGGATCAATTTCAAAGTAGGACAGATTAATAGCGGGAACGCCGTATTGCCGCGACAGGAAGTTGGTGACATCCTCGTCGCTCAGGAATCCCAGCTTTACCAGGGCAGAGCCCAGGCGGCAGTTGGATTCCTTCTGTACCTTCGCAGCTTGTTCCAACTGCTCGGGGGTGATGACCTTCTCTTTTACCAGAAGGTCGCCCAGCCGTTGAGACATACTTCGTTCTCCTAATCTTTACGGCAGAGAATGACGTTGAACTTTGCTACATCGCGCGAAATCGCAATGATTCCCAGGGGAGATGCGCAGTGCATTTTCGCGTTGACATAAATTGTCAACGCACATGCATTACTGCACCAGTAACTTTGGTACCTGTACTGC
>Ga0335080_10009418_pt1 | contig 10208 bp, 6 predicted proteins | sample Lox_Sample_34_FD_206720 | JGI IMG/M metagenome (GOLD analysis project Ga0335080, IMG submission 206720) | Soil microbial communities from Loxahatchee National Wildlife Refuge, Florida, United States - Lox_Sample_3.4 | ecosystem: Environmental > Terrestrial > Soil > Wetlands | place: USA: Florida... | reverse complement strand
ACAAAGGCGCCAGTAGAAAAACGCGCGATCACCAACCTTAATACGTTGAACGAAGCTTTCCATTATGCGAAGCCCAGTTCATTTTCGCGCGGCATGAGACTCGATCTGGGAAATGTTGTCGTCCTGCTGATCTCTGGCACGGCCAGCATCGACGAGAACGGCGTTAGCGTCCACATTGGAGATTTTCGGGCGCAACTAAAACGCACCTTCCGTAACATCACCGAGCTCCTGGCAGCGGAAGGCGCGACATGGAAAGACATCGTGCGCACCACCTGCTACCTGCGGGACATTGAACGCGACTACGAAGCCTTCAACGAAATTCGCGTGCAGTTCTTTAAGGAACAAGGCCTCAATCCCCTGCCCGCGTCCACAGGGATCCAGGCGATTCTGTGCCGCCCGGACCTCCTGATCGAAATCGAAGCCATGGCCATTTTCGAGACCGATCGCGGCACAAGCAACAATGGCGATGGGATGAAGGCAGCGTAGGAAAGCATCGTAGGGCCGACCCTTGGGTCGGCCTTGGCCGGGGCAAGCCCCGGCCCTACGGCTTTTCTGGAGGCTGACATGAAGATCGCTGGACAACTCAGTCTTGATGATCTGCCGAGGATCTGCCCGACTCTGTGCCGCCAGACTAATCCCCGATACGGTGAGGACGGGACCCGCGCGGTCGAAGTCGGAAAAGTGAAATTCGGCAATGGCCGCCCCGTGGTCATTGCGGGCCCTTGCGCTGTGGAGAGCCAGGATCAGACTCTGAGCGTTGCGCATGCCGTGAAGGGCGCCGGTGCCGACATGCTGCGTGGCGGCGCGTACAAGCCCCGCACTTCGCCGCACGATTTCCAGGGCATGGGGATGGAAGGCCTGTGCATCCTGCGGATCGCGCGCGAGCAGACGGGCTTGCCCGTCGTCACCGAAGTCATGGACACGCGCCTCGTTGAGCAGGTGGCGGACTACGCCGACATGCTGCAGATCGGCTCGCGCAACATGCAGAACTATCCGCTGCTGGCCGAAGTGGGCCGCGTCGGCAAGCCCGTGCTGCTGAAAAGGGGAATGGCCGCCAGCCTGTGCGAGTGGCTCGGCGCTGCCGAGTACATCGCCAAGCAAGGCAACTTGGATATCGTCCTCTGCGAGCGCGGCATCAAGGCTTTTCCGGCCGGCGAGTACGCGCGCTTCGTGCTCGACCTGAATGTCATTCCCGCCGCGCAGGCGGCAACCTTCCTGCCGGTCATCGTCGATCCCAGCCACGCCACCGGCGTCGCCGCAATGGTCGAGCCCGCCAGCCGCGCCGCTCTCGAATTCGGCAGCCACGGCTTGATCATTGAAGTCGCGGACTTCGCCGCCGGCCGCCCCCGCTGCGACGGAGACCAGGCCATCAGTGCAGAAACGCTGGCGCGCATTGTGAACTTCGCGCACCAGCACCACGAGCGACTGCTCGTAGAGCAGCAAGCCGTAGCTTAAGGGTTGATTTAAGGAGCCCGGACCATGGTCACTGTGGATTCAGAGAACAGAAACGCAAAAGGCAAAGTGCAAAAGGCAAAAGTCAAAAGGGCAGCAGACGGGATACGGTATACAGGGCGGAGTTTCCACCGTGTCCCGTGCCCCGTCTCCCGTGTCCCGATTCTTGCACTTTTGCCTTTTGCCTTTTGCGTTCTGCCTTTTGCCTTCCCGAGTTCTTCCTTAGCGCAGTACACGGACCCGGAGGAAACGCCCAAGGATGCGGTGGTGAAACGCGACGAGGCGGCCAAGCCCGAATCCCGGTACGCGAACATGCCGGACGAGGCCGTGCCCTACCGCAAATTCACCAAGCCCTATTACGACTGGTTCACGCGCGACGACACCATTAAATACAATGGCGCCGCGGATCTCCGCCCCGACGGCGATCCGAGCAAGCTCAGCGAAATTGCCATCGGGTTCATGAGCCCTATCGAGAACAATCCAGAGTCGATATTTGGAGTGCCGGAGCTCCACGGTGCACAACTGGCCATTGAAGAAGCAAACGCACGCGGTGGCTACAAAGGCAAACCGTACGCGCTGAAGATTCACAATGAATCCGCTCTTTGGGGCGCCTCTTCCACCGAACTGATCAAGATGCTTTTCGACGAAAACTGCTGGGCGATGGTCGGGTGCGTGGACGGCCAGAACTGCCACATCGCGCTGCGCGTGACGCTGAAGATCGAAATGCCCATCGTGGACGTCGGCACCACCGATCGAACGGTGACCGAGACGCGCATTCCCTGGCTCATCCACAACTTCCCGGACGACCGGCAGCAGGGCTATACGCTGGCGGACTATGTCTTTAAGAACCTGAAACTGAAACGCCTCGGCGTGCTGCGAACCCAGACCCGCTACGCGCGCATCGGCGTCGGCGAGTTCAACGATGAAGCACGGCGCATGGGCCGCCAGCCCGTGCTGGAAGTGAAGTTTGAGCGCGGCGACAAGGATTTCTCGCACCAACTCCAGATGATGCGCGACGCGAAGGTAGAAGGGATAGTGCTCTGGGCCGAAGCGGCGGAAGCGGGGCTGATCCTGAAACAGATGCGCGAGATGGGAATGACGCAGCCGGTCTTCGGCAGCAGCCGTCTCGCCTACCCGCAAGTGCTCGAGATCGCAGGACCGGCCGCGGAGGGTCTAGTCGTGACGACGGCCCTCAATCCGACGCGGACCGATCCGAAGTGGCTGGCCTTCCGTGACGCCTACTGCAAGAAATATGGCGAGGAACCCATCGACTACGCCGCGTACTCCTATGACGGCATGAACCTGCTCTTCGCGGCCATCGAGAAAGCCGGCCTCAATCGAGGTCGCATCATGGACGCGTTTCGCGATCTTCAAATGAAGACCTATGAAGGCGTCACCGGAACCGATTACTTCGACCATACGCTCAACAACATTGCACCCGTCAACATGGCGCGAGTGAAAGATGGGAAGTTTGAGTATTGGCTGGCCCCCCGCCAAGCCGGCCACGAAGGCGTCTCTCACACCGGCGGGCAGTAACGGAAATGCAAGGCAAAAGGCAAAGGTGAAAAGAGCGGGACACGGGACACGGGACACGGGACACGGGAACACCCACATGCGATCTACCGTGTGCCGTATGCCGCCCCTTGCACTTTTGCCTTTTGCCCTTTACCTTTTGCCTTTTGCCTTCCCGCCCCTCCTTGCACAAGAGCCCTACGCCACAATCGATCGCGACTCGGTCACCTACCGTGGTCCCGGACGCGATGCCGGGCATGATGTGGCGGGCGCGGAGGTCCGCATCGGATTACTGGCTCCCCTGTCCGGCCCACGCCGCGCGGAAGGCGAGGAACTGCGCAACGCGGCGCAGCTAGCGATCGACGATGATAACGCCGCTTCCCTTCCCGGAGGCCGGCGCCTCGCACTCGTCACCAGGGATGAGAACGGCCCCTGGGGTCAGGCCGCCAGCCAGATTGTGCAAATGGTTTATGACGATGGCGCTCTGGCGCTGATCACGTCGACCGAAGGCGGCTCCGCCCACCTGGCCGAACAAGTCGGCAACAAAGTAGGCGTGCCCATCCTGACCTTGGCGAGCGACGCCACGACCACTGAGATCAATCTGCCGTGGATATTCCGCCTTGGCCCGAACGACGCAGCACAAGCGGAGTTATTTGCGCGGGATATTTACAAGACCCGGAAACTGCAGCATGTTTTGTTGTTAACTCAAAGCGATCACGACGGGCGGGTCGGCGGCGACGCATTCGCAAAAACCGCTCGCGATCTAGGTGCCTCGAATCCGGTCCGCGTCACGGTCGAATCTGGCGCTTCCAAATGGCAGCCCTCCGGTGCGGACCAAGACTTCCAAGCAATTGTCATTTGGAGCGACGCGGCGGCCGCCGGCGAACTCGTCCCGCAATTAAGAGCGGCGGCGTCAACCGTGCCGATCTATGTGTGCGGTAAAGCGGCACGCAGCAGCGGCCCAGTCATGGCGCAGATCGGAGCCGATCTGACGGTAGCACCCCAATGCCGGGCCTGCGAGGCGGGAGACATCGAGCTCTGGACTGCCGAAGCAATCGAAGGACAGACCGCAGCGCTGGCACACTTCGAGCAGCGCTATCAACAGCGTTTCGGCAGCCAGCCGGGCCGTGGCGCCGCCCAGGCCTACGATGCCGTGCGCGTAGTGGCAGCTTCCCTGCGCCAGTCAGGCCCCAACCGAGCGCGCCTGCGCGACTCGCTGGCAAGCACGCACCGATATTTGGGTCTTTCGGGAACAGTTACCTTCGACCACGCCGGCAACGACACTGCCGAAGTTACTCTCGTAAGATTTCACTTCTAGCCCGTACGTCGTAGCGCGGACCACCGCCGTTGTGGTCCGCGTCTTTTCTGATCCTCCCGCTGCCCTACGATAAGCCCGCGGACCGCAACCCCGGCGGTCCGCGCTACAAGTTACTTCTTCTGGCGCAGATAGTAGACGTAGTCCGTCAACGCGGGCTTGCCGCCGGCTTCCCGCACCGCGGCTGCGACTTGTCCCCGGTGATAGGCCGAGTGCATCAAGAGGTGCGTGAGGACATCTCGGATCGGAGTGCTGAACTCGACCCCCTTCGTGGTGCGGTAGACAAGGTCCTGGTCCAGACGCTCTTCGGTAAGGTGGCCCACCAGCTCGACCCAAAATTTGTGCAGGTCTTCGATGGCTGCGCGGCAGGCCTCGATCGTCATCGCCGGCCATGGTTGCGTATTGGGTGTGCTGGGTTGTTCGAATCGCGACCGCCAAACGAAGGCCGCCCCAAGCACATGGCCAAATACTCTGAGAGGTTTCTCCGCATCCGCCACGCTGCTCAAGCTCGCGAGCGCCTCAAGATTCGCCCAGTGATCATATTCGAAAAGACGCCGAAAGGATTCCAGGGTTTCCATGCTGTCATCTCCTGACTCGCCGCCGACTGCCAGGGAGGCTGTGACCTATTCCCTATTCCCTATTCCCTATTCTCGATTCCCTACTTCGCCTCTTTCCAATTCATGCCCGAACCGAGGTCGACTTTCAGCGGAACCCGCAACGGGTGAGCGCCTTCCATCTCTTCGCGCACGATTTCTTCCGCATGGCGGAGTTCCTTTTCCGGCGCTTCGAACACCAGTTCGTCGTGTACGGTCAGGATCATGCGGGTCTGCATCTTCTCGGCCTTCAGCCGCGCGTGAGCTTTCACCATCGCCAGTTTCATCAGGTCGGCGGCGGTACCCTGCAGGGGAGTGTTCATGGCTTCGCGCTCGGCGCGATTGCGCGAGGCCACGTCGCCACTGGAGATTTCCGGTATCGGCCGCACGCGGCCAAACAGGGTACGCACGCGACCGGTTGTTCTGGCTTCCTCGATCAGGCCTTCGAGAAAGCTCCTCACCTTATCGTGGCTGTCGAAGTAAGCATCGATGTAGCGTTGCGCTTCCGTCTTGCTGGTTCCCGTACGCCCTGCCAGGCCAAACGAGCTAAGCCCGTAGATGACTCCGTAGTTGATGGCCTTGGCCATGCGCCGGTGCTCGTGCGTTTGCAGGCCCGGGTGCACTCCGAAGAGTTCCTGCGCGGTGCGCGCGTGGATGTCCTCGTTGCGTTGGAAAGCTTCGAGCAGATGTGGATCTTCAGAGAGATGGGCCAGCACGCGCAACTCGATTTGAGAATAGTCCGCCGAAATCAGCCGCCAACCGGGTTCAGCGACAAACGCCGAGCGGATCCGCAGGCCAAACTCGTCGTCGATGGGAATATTCTGCAAGTTGGGGTTAGAGGATGACATCCGGCCGGTACGCGCCCCGATCTGATTGAAGCAGGTATGCAGTCGGCCCGTCTCGTGGTGCAGGTACCTGGGCAGCGCATCAATGTATGTGGATTTGAGCTTAGCGCGCGTGCGGTAATCGAGAACCAGGCGCGGCAGCGTGTGCTGAACGGCCAGCGTCTCGAGTATGGCCGCATCGGTAGCATACTGGCCGCTCTTCTTCAGCCGCTTGCCGCCCGGAAGCTTCAGCTTATCGAAGAGGATCTCGCCCAGCTGTTTTGGCGAACCGATGTCGAACGAACCCCCGGCCAGGTCGTAGATCTCGCCGGTCAGCCGGGTCAATTCCTTATCAAACTCACCCGACATTTCAGCCAGGAGCTGGGGGTCAATGCGCACTCCCACGGATTCGACTTCGGCGAGCACCGACGAGAGCGGAAGCTCGATCACCCGGTAGAGCTCCTGTAGGTTGGCCTTGACAATTTCGGCGGCCAGAACCGTGGACAGTTCATGCGTGCCGCCCGCCGCCTCGGCAATCGACCCCGAGAGCTTTCGTCCCTGCCGTCTCAGCACCACGTCCGCAAGCGTTTGGCTCGATGCCAGCGGTTCGAGCAGGTAGGAGTACAGCATCGTGTCATCGATCTCTCCCGCGAGCGGCACGCCGTACTTGGCCAACTGCAACTCCAGCAGTTTGGCGTTGTGCACGGCCTTCGGGCGCGACCGGTCGCCGAGGGCGGTCGATAGCGCCTGGAGAATCTCCCCGGGTCCATTCCAGCCCACGGAGGCGAGGCGTTTTCCGTCCGCGAGGCCGAGCGCGGTCAATCGTCCGCAGAAGCCTTCATCGCCCTCGACGGTCATGGCTATTGCCAATGGCGCCCCGGGTTCAGCCGCCGAAATCCACTGCTTGAGGCTCCCGGCAGAAGTGAGTTCTTCCGACTCGACAGCGGCTTGACTGGGCGCAGGCGCCTCCTCCATGAACTCCTTTAGCAAGGAAGTAAAACCCAGTTCCCGGCAGAGCACCGTCAGTTCCGCCAGGTTCAACGGAGCGCGGCGCAGATGTTCGAGCTCGACCTTGATGGGGACGGTGGTGCAGATGGTCGCGAGTTCCCGGCTCAGCCGCGCTTCCTTTTGAAAGTCCCGCAAAGCATCGCGATAGCTTTGCTTCTTGATCTGCTCATATCCGGCCAGGGCACGCTCGAGCGTGCCGAATTGCCGAATGACCTCCGTGGCGCCCTTCGGGCCGATGTAGCTACGCTTCTTCTCACCGGGACCCAGTACCGGCTCCTGCCCCGGAAGCGGCCTCGCGCCCGGAATGTTGTCGCTGGAGTCGCCCGTCAGAGCCAGCCAATCGACCACCTGTGCCGGCTCCACACCGATGATTTCCTTCACCTTGACGGCATCGCAAAGGGTTTCTTCATCGCCCCCGCCGCGGGAAGGCTTGAGAACGCAGACGTGATCGTCGACCAACTGGAAAAGGTCTTCGTCGCCTGAAACGATGACGACTTCCGCCCCCGCCTTCGAGCCGCACGCCGCCAAAGTCCCAATCACATCGTCCGCTTCGTAACCCTCCAACTCCACAATCGGCAATCCCAAAGCCGCGCAGAATCGCCGCACGAAGGGCAGTTGCACGCTCAGGTCCTCGGGAAACTCCGGGCGGTTGGCTTTGTACTGCTCAAACAGCTTGTCGCGAAAGGTGGGAGCCGCCAGGTCAAATGCTACCGCCACGTGGTTTGGCGCATGTTCGCGCAGGATCTTCCGCAGCGTGCGTATGAAGATGTAAACGGCCTTGGTGGGCGTTCCGGCAGGCGAAACAAGCGCCATCTGCATGGGAGCAAAGAAGGCACGGAATACCAACGATAGCGCATCGATAAGGAACAGTTTTTTCTCTGGCGCAGACAAACCACCCTCCCGGCGGCGAAATGAGGTAAAAGAGTCATTCTACCCCAAGCGGCGCTCGCGCCTCAGCCTGGTCTGGCGGCGCCTGTTAGCGCCGAGATGAATGGAACCAATTTCATCGCTTTCGAGGGAGCCAGGAAAACCCGGTTTCGGGCACACTCGCACGCCTGCGGGCGCTGACGCGATACTTTCCGGCATCTCAGAACCGGCGAGTTCCAAACTATAGATAACGTCGGAAATAGAATTTCGCCATCAAACACGCCTTGCAGACTTGCGCCATCACCAGGTTGCGAGTAATGCACAGCAATTCTTCGTTGACAACCAGTGCGGCAAGCGATATACACGCAGGCCATAGCATCAAAGTGGCTGACAATTAGTCGGAAACCGCTTCAGGTCGTCGGATTTCCTGCCGCCACGCAGGACCACTAGCAACGTTTAATGAATTCTATTCCCAGCGGGAATCCATGTCGAAGCACATCAAACGCCTTCTACACTTCGTATTTCTTGCACCAATAGTCGTTCTGGTAGCTTGCGGTGGAGGCGGAGGGTCGCCACCTAATCCCACTCCCGCGCCCACCATCAGTTCTGTTAGCGTCTCGCCCTCATCGGGGACACTGAGCACCGGAACAACTGAGCAATTGAATGCCACTGTTACCGGGACAGGTAACTACGACGCTACTGTGTCGTGGTCTGTTTGCGATGGCACCCGAGCGAATTGTGTCACTGGCGGCAACTCCAGCCACGGTACTATATCGTCGACGGGCTTGTATACTGCCCCGACTCTCCAGACGGGAAGTCCGGCATTGGTGGTCACCGTTCAGGCGGCGGCGAATGGCGATACTAGCAAATCTGCAAGCATCATCCTGACAATCACCAGTTTCACCAACGCCTCGCTGAACGGTCAATATGCGTTTGCGCTTAGAAGCCCCGTGGGCGAATTCTCTGTCGCAGGCAGCTTCGCAGCCGACGGGAACGGTAACCTCACTCAGGGAATATTGGATTATAACTATGGTAGTTATATGGTTTCTGGAATCTCCGGGTCTGATGGCTCTGGTGTCCCATTTACTGGTACCTATCAGTTGAACTCGGATGGCCGGGGGTTGGTCACCCTGGTGTTGTCCTCCGCACCCGCCACGCAGGTTCCCAGCCAGTACGCCCTAGTCATGGTTTCGAGTACCGAGGGGAAGATCATCTGCACAAATCTCCCCGCATCTTCCACGACCGCATCAGGAGTCTTACTCAAGCAAGATACGTCTGCTTTTTCAAACGGGGCGATTGCTGGAAACTACTTAATTCGGTATGCCGGACTTATGTCAGGGTGGGGGAACTGCGAAGGGGGACCTTTGTCGTTTCCAGCGTCGCAATTTGGCCTCCTTACACTGGACGGGCAAGGAGCCATATCGAATGGCAGCTATATGCTTTACTGTGGAGGTTCGGAAGGCGCTTCAGGAAGTTATAGTGTAGGGTCCAACGGACGGGGGACAATATCGTTTTCAGTGACCGATGGATCTATCCCCCAAACTCTGAGCATCTATGTTGTCTCAGGGAGTAGAATACTCCTCATATCAAGCGATTCCAAGGCGGCCATCAGCGGCGAGGCTGACCTGCAGACTAACTCTCAGTATGGCAATAACTCAATTTCAGGCCAGTACACATTTGCATTATCTGGAGTATATGTCACGGGCAATCCCCCCGTTACCGTTCCCTCCGTTATCGTTGGGCGATTTTCCGCTGATGGGAACGGTGTAATCTCCGAAGGAGAGGAGGATATCACTGGAGGTCTCAAGGCGTGCCCTGCCCCTGCAGACGTTTTCTTCACAGGAAGCTATTCTGTAGGGCCGAACGGTTGGGGAGAAGCAGATTTGACTGACCCCTGCATTGGTGCGTGGCACTTTGGTTTCTGCATCGTCTCCCCAAGAGAAGTGTTTTTGTTTGCGGAATCCAATACGTCCCCAACAAACTCGGTCAGCGGTGAGATGCACCCACAAGCAAGTGGACCGTTTGCAGTCAATGGCAGTTATGCTTTTTCCTTTGCCGCGGTGCCATCCGCTGCACCCGTGGCGTCTGGACAACTTACCAGTAATGGTACGGGCACCGTTCAATCCGGTACCATAGATTCCAGCTTTGTTGGAATGGGGCAACCGTTAAGTGGTACGTATTCTACCATCTCCCCAACTGGGCGAGGCACTATGGTGGTTAGCGCACCATCCGGAAATGCCAGCTTTGTCTTTTATGCAAACTCAAGTTCAGCTATGGTCCTCAGTGGGTCCACTAATGCAACAATTGTTCTTGGGAGCATGGAGCAACAGTGAAGAGTAGGCCTACCTAGCCGCAGACGTGCACCCGAACGACCTCACTGGCAAACCGACGGGACAGGCTGGCGCATAGCGAACTCAGCTATGCGGTTTGCCTCGATCTCCACAGCCGGTGAAGGAATCGTCCATCTTCAACTCGCCTGATCTGCACGTAATCGCAATCGCAGGGTTGCGCTCACCCTGCGCCAGCCCGCGAACTCGGGCGATAACGAAAACGCGGAGATTGAAGAACCATGTCCGCGCCAGTCTGCGGCGAGTCAGAAACGTAGTCGGATTTCATCTGCCCATGTGGCCTTCAATT
>Ga0335080_10009417_pt1 | contig 10208 bp, 7 predicted proteins | sample Lox_Sample_34_FD_206720 | JGI IMG/M metagenome (GOLD analysis project Ga0335080, IMG submission 206720) | Soil microbial communities from Loxahatchee National Wildlife Refuge, Florida, United States - Lox_Sample_3.4 | ecosystem: Environmental > Terrestrial > Soil > Wetlands | place: USA: Florida... | reverse complement strand
TTGGGTCTTGACGTTCGCCCAAGAGTAAGTCCTGTACTGTCCGAAGTTGGCATTACGGTCAAAATCCGTCTTGACGTGCTGAGCGAACGACGCGCTCGCGAGGAGCAGCATCAGCCCGGCTGAAAATTGCATATTCGACCGAAGCTTCATCTGGCGTCCTTTCATTGCTGGTTGAAACGCAGCCGACTGTGAAAGTGCACGTGGATGGCCAAACTGCGCGCGGCAGCGCGGGACCTCCCGAGACGTTGCAGTTCATATGCTTCGGGTCGCTGCGCCAAGCAGGGTCAAGCATTTTCACGTGCATCATGTGACCTGTCAGAACCGGCAGCAGGACATGGCAGCCTTTGGTGACAGCCGACCGACGCGGATGTCGGATGAACGTCTTGACTGGTTGTGTTGCACAATGGCGCGTCTGTCGCAATTAGCAGCAAAACAAACCACGCGAGAGACGCTGGACAGGGCCACCGCTGACCGTAACTCCGTCCCAAGCATCACTTGTGCGGCGTTCGTGGGCGTGGCGTCTGTTGCGCATTCTCTACGAATGATCATGGTCCTGCGGACCACAACCAAGAATGAAAGTGGCCACTCACTCACGTTTCGTGGTTCAGTGCCGATGCATGGTACCGAACCGGTAACGGCTGCTTTCACAGGAGTGGGCACACGCCGATAGGTGCGTGCCCCGCCAAGGAGAATTGATATGAGATTCAAAGATTCGATTGCGCTCCTGCTGTCGGGCTGGATTGTTCTGGGAACACTATGCCCGCCGCTGGCCGCGCAGCAGCCGCCAGCACCACCGGCTGTCGTATCGCAGTCACCGGAACAACTACAGCAACTGGTCGCTCCCATTGTCTGTATCTAGACGAGCTCGGGCCGTCGCTTGCAGAAATGGTTTTTGATGCCGGCAAGCGGCGCGCGACCGTCGCAGAATTCCAGGCAGCGTACGATGCAACGGTGGCGACATACCGGCAGACCGTGCTCACCGCGTTCCAGCAGGTGGAGGATGCCCTTGCCGCGGAGCGGATCATCCAATTGGAATCGATGCCGGTCGATCGGTCGGTGAAGTCCGCCCAACGCGCGCTGGACCTATCCACGGCGCAGTACAAGGCGGGAACCGCCGACTATCTCACGGTGATTACGGCGCAGACGACTCTGCTCTCGGCTCAACGGACGCAAGTGGACGTGCTGACGAATCACCTCACGGCAAGCGTGCAGTTGGTGGTGAGCCTCGGCGGAGGATGGGATGTTTCCCGGCCGCCGTCGCAGCACGAGCTTACGACCGCATCCATAGATTAAAAAGTCCTGAATGATGCCGCTTGCTGACGCGCGCGGTTCGGTGCTGCTCTAGTTTCTCGATAGTCCCATATCGAATGGACCGTTACCGAAAGAGTATTCCTGATGAAATCCGCAGCAGTTTCCGGGGCCACGTTTGTTTATTCGGCAGATCGAGCATCGACCGAAGTGATAACCAGCTGAAAACAAAGCGGCAGTGGCTGGTCTCGTACGTGCCCTTGTAGAAGGTGGAGAAGAGATTGACTTAAGCAGGCGTTTAGAGATTCGCGATTCGTCTGCGAAAGTGAGGCGCCATTTCACAAAGCGCCAACCAAATTCAAAAAGGAAAATATATGACTAAAGAATTGAAGTTCGCGGTTTTGACTCTGGTCGTGGCCGGCGCCGCTTGGTTCGCGCCTGCTGCAAGGGCAGATGAGTGGAATAAGGAAACGGTTCTGACCTTTAACGAACCGGTGGAGATTCCCGGCCAGGTTTTGTCGGCGGGCACGTACGTTTTCAAGTTGGCTGACAGTGACTCCGATCGAACCATCGTCCAGGTCTTCACGCAGGATCAGAAACACATTCTCGCAACGATCCTGGCAGTTCCGGCTTACCGGGAGGAACCTGCGGATAAGACCATCGTGACTTTTGACGAGCGACCGTCGGGCTCGCCTGAAGCTCTGCATAACTGGTTCTACCCCGGCGAGAACTATGGCGTCGAATTCGTCTATCCAAAATCCGAAAGGCATCCTGTCCTTGAAGCCGAACAGCCGGCGCCCGCGCCGACGCAGCAGGTAATGATGGCAGAGCCGCCTGTGGAACAGCCTACGGGCGATTCCACGGAAATGGTGCGCACAGAAGAGATGATCGTCGCTCAGGCGGAGCCCGCCGCGCCGGCCAACGAGAGTGCCCCAACCACTTTGCCGGACTCTCTGCCGCAGACCGCAGGCAACTTCGCTACTATTCCGCTGGTTGGCCTGGCGCTCCTGTCCGGCGGTTTCACGGCGCTTCGTTTCGCAACAAAGCAGGCTTGAATGGTTCCTTCCATGCGGAAGAAACTACTGGTCTATATCGGGTGCGTCCTCATTTGCGGGGGCGCACTCGCTATTTCTTGGTACGGGTATCTCCGATTGGATATGCTCCGCGTGCAACGAGCGGCGAACCGGCTCCTTGATGAGCAGAAGGAGCGCCATGCGGAATCATTCCAGGCTCGATCTGTTCCGCATACTCTCGTTATCGTTCCGCCTCGTGCTGGAGAGCCGATCGGGCGAATCGAGATTCCTCGCCTCCATCTTTCTGTGATGGTTCTCGAAGACGCGGCTCCGAAAATCCTTCTGGTGGCCGCCGGACACATTAAGGGTACGGCTCTGCCGGGCACCACCGGCAATATCGGTATCGCTGCTCATCGGGACACATTCTTCCGGCCGCTGCGCGAAGTGAAGCCGCAAGATGCCATCGTCTTGACGACTTCCTACGGGACATTTCGGTATGTGGTAGACGCAATCGAGATCGTTGGCCCGAGTGATGTGCAAGTTCTTCACCGGACGGCTGACCCCGAGTTGACGCTCGTCACCTGCTACCCATTCAGTTATGTGGGGGCAGCGCCGAAACGATTTGTCGTCCATGCGCGGCAGCAAGTTTAAAGTACGCGCCAGACGCGATCAGAATGACGTCGTCCGCACGAGACGGTTACATCTATTGCAACCTGATCGAAGTTCTTGATTCCAGGAACATGCCGGCAAGGGCAGGAAGTACGCCGGCCACCGCCAGAACCACCAACGGGCGAATCCGATTCAACATAGCTTGTTTTAGAATCCAGGAGGGACAAGTCGGAAGACGTCGCGTCCGGGAAATTGGCGCCGCGCAAGGCGCCAAGGCTCGTCATTATCGCGTGAGCCTCAACCCGGTGGTCAGCATATGTGTGCGGAAGCCCTCGTAAATGTAGAACGCTTCACCGTATCCGTAATATCGCCACTCGGTGAACCAGTTGAGATTCTTGCGGAGGGGCAGCCAGAGCGTCGCCATCGGCTGATAGTAGCTGCTGGGACGGCTTCCGGAGGAAAGGAAGAACGAGCCGCCTGCTGTGATTCTAGGCGCGAAGCGGGAGCCCGCCAGCGGCGTCAGATTGAATAAAGCGGTGGCTGTGTGGGCATTATCGCGATAGAGCGACGTCTGCGGCTGCAATGTTCCCGGGTCCAGATAATTGATATCAGAGTACACCGTGGATCGCGTATAGGAGCCTTGAATATTCCAGATCTTGGACAGCGTCCAGAACAAAGACAGCGATTCCTGCTGCGCTCGGTAATCGGAGTTCACGCCCGCCGTCGGGTTGTGATTGAGTAGCGCTGAAAAATCAGCCGTAACTGTTAGTGACTTGATGGCTTGATAACGCGCCTGCGCGCGGACCTTCTGATAGTCGTAAAGGCTGGTGCGGAAGTAAGCGGCGCCGCTCGATCCGACTTCAGCCTCGGCCGTCAGCGAGAGTTTTTCCATGGGACGGTATCTCACGCCACCCAGCCCGACATTGCGCCGGAACTTAGCCTGATCCGCACTGACTAACCCCGAAGGCGGAAGAACCGCATCGCTCGCATCCCCCCATTCATGTCGATATCCGCCGCGCAGCATCAGCTTTGACGTTGCGTCAAGGAACAGTTCGATCTCCGCATGGTTATAGTTGTTCACCAGCGCGGAATTGAGAAGCGCCGTGATCTGGTCGGGAGTGGTGGAATTCACGGAAAGTTGGTTTGACGTGGCCGAGCCAGCGTTGTGCAGGCGGTCGGTAAGCCAGCTCTCGACGATCCGCAAGCGCTGCAGCGGGCGTTCCTCGGCGCTCAAGCTCCCTGTCGTGTGCGGGAGCTTGGCCGCGGCAGAAAGCAGATATGCCTGGCTCGTGTAGAACAACAAGGGATTCAATAGCAGCAGATTGCCTGTGACGTTCTGCTGATAGTTAACATCGGATTTGGGCTGGCTGTAGAGGAACTGGCCATAGAGGTTAAGCCACGACACCGGGTTGGCCGTGAACAGTGCCTTGGTGTAGATGCTGGTGCCGCGAATTCCATAGGCAGCCAGCAGACTTGTCAGATCGGTGATCTGGCCAAGCACCGGCGTCGACACATTGCCATTGTTGGTCGAGCCGGGATTCTGGAACACGCTCTGGTCATCTTTGAATGTCGTTCCGCCTTCCTCGAGCGTGGCGTGAAACCGGCGCAGTTCAAAGCGGACGCCTCCGCGATACAGATTAGTCGAGTCCCTCAGCCTGTTCGGTTCCGGAAACTGATTGGCGTCGGTGAAGAATGTAGTCGTGCCTCTGCCCGAGCCCCAATCGGAGTCATAGGCGAAGTAAGGGATGACCCAATTGCCGGGCAGCAGATCAAGCTGGAAGCTCCCCATCTTGCGGTGCGTGTCGTAAGCCTGCTCATTGAGCACGATGCCTCGGGAGAGCAGCGGATCCGCATAGGACGGCAGGAAGTCGAAGTAGGCGATATCGCGGTAGTCGGTGCTGAAGTCATACAGTTTGGATTTTTCGGCGTCCAGATGAAACGTCTGGTAAGGCTCGCCGCCCCAGCTATGGGCGCGCACGCGAATCCGATCGAACAGTCGCTGTTTTGGATCTGTGAGAGTGAACTCGGCGCCCAGCAGCTTAGGACCCGATCCAAGGTCCACAAAAGTGCGGTACGTGTCGAGGCTGCCGCCCACGTCCGTGCGCCAGCGGTAGCCCACATCGATCGAACCTGTAAGCCAGGATTCGGTCGCGGGTACCGGAGAGTTCGCCGTCCCCTGTCCAGCCGCGTCCTGCTTGGACGGCGGCGAGTCGCTAGCCGTCGGAGCTTGTTGCGCGAACACTTGCGTGAACGACGAGATCGTCATCCCGATCATCAGCAGCAGTCTCATTTGAGCAGATTCCGGTCCACGTGGCTTCCGTGGATTTTCTGATGGCACACTGTGCAGTTTTGGAAACTGGGCGAGCGCAGATCATGAAACGCCGGCGGCACGACCCCGATGGTCCTCGTCTTGTTGAGCGTCGGGAGATTGGCATGACATTCGAGGCACACGTACTGCACCGACTGTCGAGTCAGCATGCGCGGATTAGCCGAGCCGTGCGGTTCGTGACAGCTCGCACAGCCCTCGAAACGCACGGGAGCATGCTCGAAGGCGAACGGACCGCGCTTATCGCCGTGGCAGGTGAAGCAACCCGGTTCGTTGGCTGCAAACGCCGTAGTCATTCTCGGCCGGATACTCCCGTGGGGGTTGTGACAGTCCACGCAACTCATGGCTTCCTCAGGAAGTCTGTGGTGATTCGGACGCTGGAACTGCGCCCAAACTTCGAGATGACAGCTCGAGCACTGCTGGTTCATCGCGGCGGCCTTGCGCATTACCAGTCCGTCCGGCCCGCTGTCGTGGACTTTGTGGCACGTTGTGCACGCGACCGCATCTTTGGCGTGGCTGCTCTGCAAGCGTCCGACGTGCGTGGGCTGGTTCAGATGGCAACTGAGGCAAACGCGATCCGTAGCCGCAGCCGTCAGCTTCGCTGGATTGCGGATAGCCGTGGCATCCGCCGACTCGGCGTGTTTCTGGCCGGGGCCGTGGCAGGACTCGCAGGCGTGTCCGGCGTTCCCCCGCTTTTTGTCCGTCTCGACCACATAGTGCGGGCTCTTCGCGAAGGCACTTGCGATGTCTTCATGGCAGGTCCCGCACGCTTCCGATCCGGCGTAAGGCGACGCCGGCTGCGCCCATGCAGTGCGCGCAGCCAGGGCCAGACCAATGAACAGTAGCGCAGCCTCAGTACTGCGCATGAACCTGGTTCACGTCGAACGCGGCTCCCGGCTGATGGCAAACCGTGCAGCTCTCGCCGAGTGCTGAGGACGTGTTGGCCAGGAAATGCGCTGCCGCATCTTGAGCCACGTGGCATCCCGAGCAGGCAGTCGCGGTGGCGCCTTCCGGATTAATCCAGCCCTGCGGATTCACTACGTTGTTTAACCCCACGGGCAGGTTTGCCTGAGAACCGTTCACGTGGCATAGCGAGCAATTGGCCAGGTCCTTCGCTTTACCGTTGGGGGTCATCGCCGGAAACAGCGTTGTCGAAAAATCGTTGTGACTGCCGCCGTATCCCACCACTGTGTAGCTGCCGCCATCGGCAAGCATGTTCACGCCGTCGTGAATCCGATGGACGAGAAGCGGAAAAGTGATGCCCTGCGGAGGCGCGACTTTATCCGCGGCGACCTTGGCATTGACGCGCTGCGAAGCGTCAGTATTCGACGGATTGTGGCACATCACGCAATATTCCGTGTCGTTGCGCAGCGACCCGTGAACGGATAACGCCACGTGACACTGGTTGCAGTTGGCGTTGGCGACGACCTCGCGCCGGGGCGTAACCGGCGATCCATCCACCGAGAAGTAGACCACTTTGTTCGGTGCGCCGTAAGTAATACTCTGCTGCGACGTTGTTCCTGCGAGCACAGTCTCAGTCCGCCGCGCTTCTACGCCGATGGCATAGGTCCCCGTGGCCTTTGCGGGAACGGCGTGCGTGAACGTATAGCTGCAGTTCCCGCTGCCATCGCAATTGGCTTTCGCCGCGCTTTCGGTCACATAGCCAGGCGTGCTTGCGGTGTTGCTTCCAAAACTGGTGTATCCGTAATCGGTGGTGGGACCGGCCATGGTGAACGAGATGGAGCCGAGCGTGGAGAGCGGAAGAGGTTTGCCACTCCCATCCTGCACCGTGAACGCGACCACGGGAGCGCTCCCCGCCGTTCCGTTCTGCACTTTCGCGATGTTCACAGCGAGGCCCGTGAGGAGGCTCGAAGCGGTGGGAGCTACGTGTGCGCCCTTTATGGAAGCGTCAAAATCGATTTCGCCCTGAGGGATGTGGCAATTGTGGCACTGGTTGTCGTCGAACTGTATACCGCCTGGGTGATTCGCGCCCGTCGCAAAGTTCACGTCGTTGTGGCAGGCACCGCAGGCGGCACGCGTCGGGTTAGTGAGGTAGGCTGTCGCCTGCGTGGCACCAGTGGTTTGCGAATGACACGTTTCGCAACGCCGCGGATCACCCGGATCGGCTGGATATACGACGTTCGTGAAGTCGGTCGCATTGATCATAAGAGGTGCTCCGGCAACCACGCTTGGCAACTTACTTCCCATATGGATCTGATGGGCGATCACCTTTAAGTCGAGCGAACCCCCAGTAGTCGTGTCTACATTTTGCTGGGTGTGGCAGAGCACGCACATCTCGATGCCCCGGCGCCTTCCCCCGTGGTACGACAGCTGATCGTGACAGGAATTACAGCTAGCAGTCTTGATGATGTCGTGGAACTTGGTCACCTTCGCGCCATTGGGGACGAAGTTAAACTCAGCACTGGCGAAGTTGTTAGGCAAATTGTAGTCGGTCAATACTCGTGTTGCGTAGATGCCGATGGTGTGTGTGGCAGTGGTGTCGAACCCGGTGGGCGCCTTAGTGTGGAAAACGTACTGATATTGCCCTGGCCCCACGTTGGTTGTCACGCCGCCAGAATCGGGACCTGGCTGATTCGTAGATGGAACGGCTGGCCCGGAATTGGCGTGAGTCGTGTAGGCCGTGTACTCTTCCTGGTCGTTTGGCAACACCGCCGCGATATAACCCAAGGTGATTGTGCCCGGTGTCGTAACTCCGGCCGCATCGAGCGGCAGACCGTTCGGGTCTGTCAATGTGTACACGACAGTGATAGTCCCCCCGGAGGCGATCTGTGCCTGGTTGATGGTGATAACAAGGCCCGGCCGGATGAAATCGACGGTAGCCGCATCCGCATATGCAGCCTTTTCGTGCGGGGAATAGGGATGCTTCGTGCTCGCACCAGTCAAGCAGAGCGCGATCACGACTAGCGAGGCCGCCGTCCGCCCGTAAAAACGAAGCCCTTTCATAAATCCGACGATATTCAGAGCAGTCTTTCTCATAGCGACCATCCTTTCGCTTTATCGTTTTTGCAGGCTGGCGATGCGGTCTGCCAGTCCGATCGTTTTCAACACGCCGGGAGATGCTTCTTCCACCGCGAGCGGCTCGTGGCAGGTGTTACAGTCTTGCGTAATCGTCGCCTTCTTGTCAGATGTGGAGTGCGATCCGTCATGGCAGCGGAAGCATCCAGGAAAATCAGTATGTCCGAGATTATTGGGGTATGTGCCCCACGTGACCTTCAGGTCGGGAAACACGTTCCGGTTGTAGATATCGGCGATCTCGGCGCCCGCTTTGGAGATGTCGCTGGCGCGTTGCGATGAGATCGCCGGATATTTGTCCCGATAGAAGCCGGCTAACCTGACAGGAATGTCGCTCGCGGCATCCTGGTTGGTCGCGTAGTTGATCTTCAACAACTCCATCGCTTTCTTCTTGACATAAGGCAGTGTGGGAGAAATATGCCCTAATCCCATAGCTCGATCCACAGCTCGCTCGGGAAGCTCGAATGTGTGGGTGGGGCGGTTATGGCAGTCGACACACTGCATCTGATAGCGGGGCAAACTCGCGACGGACTTAGAGGTCGAGCCGTCCGCCAGAAACGATCGGGTTTCCCCGGTGTTCCGATTCCGGTACTCCACCCAGGGGATGGTCTGACGCTTGGCATCGGCGGCTGCGTAATGGATTTCGATTCCAGGACTTAGATGTTTCCCGTGAATGCCCCCAAGATCGCCTCCGCCGGTGAGCATCGTCAAAACCGTCTGCGTTTGGGTATTGGTCGCGTCGGCCTGGAAATGAAAGATAACCCGCAGCTTCGTCGAATCGAATTTCTGAGGCCAGTGGCACTGTTCGCAGGTCAGGCGCGATGGAACCAGGCGATTGCTTTCGAGGGCCGATTCAATCGGGTATTGCACGCGCCTGAATACCACGTCCATCAACTGCCGCGTGCCGGCCTTCTTGCTTTCCACCCACCCCGTGGCGCCTGGGGCGACGTGGCAATCCACGCAAAGAACATTGGCGTGAGGCGAGTTCCGATGTGCGGTGAACTCCGGCTTCATCACATGGCAACTCTGTCCGCAAAATTGGGCGGTCTCCATATGCTCTACGGCACGGTAGGTTCCCTGAGTCCCTATCACGATATTGATTGCGGTGGTTGCGGCGAAGAAGATCGCTAGTCTTCGAAGATAAGTTTGCCGGTTCGCTGCCGTTAAGAGCCCCTTCTCAACGCGCCTTCGAGCAAGGAAAAGGCCGGACGCGATCAGCATCAGGCCCGCTACGAAGACAACCGGAATAATAATAAAGAGGACAATGCCGATGTACGGATTGCTGGTGTGTCCGCGAAGCTCAGTTGGGGCCGCGAACAGCCAGGAGAAGCCGGCTGTCGTCACAAGTGCGACACCCAGCATGCTCACCCAATGGCTGGTGAGCAGCATGAGTATCGGACGTTTTGGATTGTCGTTGACAGGGGGATCCGGCATGGAGTTTCCTTCATCGCAACGGCACGCGGCGTGCCAAATGCCCTCGGCTACCTTCCTGCAGCGAGAAACTCTAGAATGCTCTCAAATCCAGATTGGCGCGCAATACCTCTGCCGCCAGAGGCCACGATTCTCAGTTGCCGCAAATGAGCCAGGGCGTTCGCCGTGCTGCCCCAAATGGTCAATTGAATTTGGATAACAGCGGCGCCGACCCAATCGTTAGAGTCGTTCAGCTAGAGGTTGAACATCAATTCGGGTAGTCGCTTGGAGAAATGTGACAATCTGCCAGCGTTGCGCTTCAGGCAAATGACCAAAAGACGGCATCCCTCGATAAAGCGATCCGTTCCGCAGGACCCAAAACAGCGTTCCCGGCGCGGCCTTCACTATATCTGGTCGGTCGAGAGGTGGAGCGGGGCTCCGGCCCTCCCGGTTCGCGCCGTGACAGGAAGCGCATTGACGAGCGTAGAGTTTAGCTCCGGCGCGCCGGGCCTGCTCATCGCGCCCAAACGGATTCCGCCTTTCTGCTGCGGGAAGCGGGACTCTCTGAA
>Ga0335080_10009416_pt1 | contig 10209 bp, 10 predicted proteins | sample Lox_Sample_34_FD_206720 | JGI IMG/M metagenome (GOLD analysis project Ga0335080, IMG submission 206720) | Soil microbial communities from Loxahatchee National Wildlife Refuge, Florida, United States - Lox_Sample_3.4 | ecosystem: Environmental > Terrestrial > Soil > Wetlands | place: USA... | reverse complement strand
GCGACAGCGGGTTCAGGATGGCGTGACCGATGCCATAGCGGTCGAGGTGCTGCTTGCGGATGAAGTCGAGGTCGCTCCCCGGCAGGCCGCCGCCGGGCGGCCAGGCGTCGCGCCGCGCCGCCTGCGGGGCCGCCTTGGGGAACGGATAGCCCTTGGCATAAGCGTGGCGCTGGCGGATGCCGTAGGTCTGCAGGTAGTCCCACCAGCGGTCGGAGAGATGCGGCCGCAGCTGCTCGAAGGTGATCTTCGGATGGAAATCGCAGTCGACGATCTCGACCTTGGATTTCTGCGCCCGCAACGGCGCCCTGAGCTCCATGTTCATGGCGGCTCTCCTCTGGCGCGCGCAATATACGCTTTCGGTCTTGATTCCGACAGGGGGGCGCGCGCGCCAGGGATCAGTCATCAGGGATCAGGGATCGACCCGATCCTTGATCGCTGATACCTGATCCCTGATCCCTGATCACCAAGGAGCACTTCATGGCCGAGAGCCTGGCCGCCATCCGCGATGAGCTTTCGCTCGCCAACCGGATCCTCGCCCATGAGGGCATCGTCGACGCGTTCGGCCATATCAGCGTGCGCCATCCGGGCGACCCGAACCGCTTTCTCATTTCGCGCCACCGCGCGCCGGAGCTGGTCACGCCGGCGGACATTCTCGAGTACACGCTCGATACCGAGCCGGTGCACGCGGTCCCGGCCGGCTGGCGCCACTACGGCGAGCGGGTGATCCACGGCTGCATCTACCAGGCGCGGGCGGACGTGATGTCGGTCTGCCACCACCACGCGCCCGCCATGATGCCCTACGCGATCGCGCGCGCCGCCGTGGTGCCGGTATTTCACCTCGGCGCCAGCATGGGGCTGCGGGTGCCGTTCTGGGACAGCCGCGACGAGTTCGGCTCGACCGCGCTGGTGCTGACCAAGCCGGAGGAAGGGCACTCGCTCGCCAAGGCGCTCGGCCAGGGTTTCACCGTGCTGATGGGCCGGCACGGCGCGACGGTGGCCGGCACCTCGATCCGCCAGACCGTGTTCCGCAGCATCTACTCGTGCAAGAACGCCGAGCTGCAGACGCAGGCGCGCCTGCTCGGCCACGTCGAGGCGCTCGACGCGCGGGAGGTCGAGCTCGCGGCCGCCTACAATCTGCGGCCCGGCCCGCAGGAGCGCGCGTGGGACTACTGGGCCAAGCGCGTGCTCGACGCGGAGGCGATCGTCGCGGCCGGCAAGGCCGCGCTGGCGCGTCCGGCGAGTGCAAGCGTCGGCAAGCCGGCGAAGAAGGCGAAGAAGCCGGCCGCCAAGGCGAAGAAGCGCAGGCGCTGAGGCGCATTGACGGCGCAAGTGCGGACCGGGCAAGAGTTGCCACAAAGCGTCATTGCGAGGCGGGCGCAGCCCGCGGAAGCAATCCCCCGCGTGGCGGAGATTGCTTCGCTTCGCTCGCAATGAGGCGGAGGGAGCGTGAAGTCCATGGACACCGTCACCATTCCGGCGCTGCAGCAGATGAAGCGCGACGGCAAGAAGAGCGTCGGCGTGGTGGCGTGGGATTTTCCCCTGGCGCGCATCGCCGACCGCGCCGGCGTCGATTTCATCTCGGTCGGCGACTCGGTCGGCGTCAATCTGTGGGGGCACACCAATCCGCTCGAGGTGACGCTCGACGAGATGCTGGTGGTGTGCAAGGCGGTGCGGCGCGGCACGTCGCGCGCGCTGGTGAGCTGCGACCTGCCGTTCGGGCCGGTGCAGCAGGGCGTCGCCACGGCGCTCGCGGCGGCGATCCGCATCGTCAAGGAGGGCGGCGCCGACATCGTCAAGGTCGACGCGGCGGCGGATTTTCCCGACAGCGTACGCGCCCTGGTGCGCGCCGGCATTCCGGTGTTCGCCCAGTTCGGGCTCACGCCGCAGACCGCGCTCAAGTTCGGCATTCCGTATGGTGCGCAGTCGGCGGCGGGCGCGCAGGCGCCGCCGGAGCTGACCAGGAAGCTCGTCGAGGAGGCGAAGCTGCTGGAGGATGCCGGCGCATCCATGCTCGATTTCACCAATTCGGGGCCGGTCGCCGGCAAGGCCGTGGTCGAGGCGGTGAAGATCCCGGTGATCGGCGGGTTCGGCGGGGGCCCGTGGCTCGACGGCCGCGTGCGGCTCGCCCACACGGCGATCGGCTACGCCGAGAAATGGCTCGACGCGAAGGCGGAGACCTACGTCAACACCGCCAAGGCGAGCCTCGAGGCCTTCAAGGCGCTGATCGACGACGCCCGGGCGGGCCGGCAGATCAAGGGGTAGGCCGGACCGGCCCGGTTCCCGCTGCGGCACGTCGGGCGGCCTGGCCGAGTTCCGCGCCAAACTAGCGGTGGAATAGCCCCTCCTGGGCCCTTGTCCGCGCCACCGATTAGGCTATCTCAAGGTCTTTACAGCCCAGACAGGACAGCCCCCGTGGACGCCAAGACGGCCGAACGCTCCCGCTATTCCCTCGGACCCGCAGTCGCCGAAGGCAAGACCAAGACGATCCACCGGATCGCCGGCAACGACGAGCTCGTCGCGCTGGTCGCCAAGGACGACATCACGGCGGGCGACGGCGCCAAGCACGACATCATCTCGGGCAAGGGCGCGCTCGCTAACCGCACCACCTCGAACGTGTTCCGCCTGCTCAAGGCGTGCGGCATTCCGGTCGCGTTCGAGGAGCAGGACAGCGCGACCTCGTTCGTCGGCCAGCACTGCACGATGCTGCCCTACGAGGTGGTGACGCGGCGCGAGGCGCACGGCTCCTACCTCAAGCGCAACCCCGGGCTCCCCAAGGGCCAGCTGTTTCCCAAGCTGATCGTCGAGTTCTACCTCAAGACCAAGGACAAGAACTGGAAGGGCAAGCCGCTCGTCGCCGACGATCCGCTCATGGGCTACGCGGACGGCGACAAGCAGATCCAGCTGTTCAATCCGGCGAAGCCGCTCGTCGGCCAGGAGCCGTTCCTGGTGCTGTCCGACGCCGAGGTGTTCGACCACAAGGACGAGTGGAAGCTGTTTCCGGACATGCGGCGGATCGCGCGGCAGACGTTCCTCGCGCTGGAGAAGGCCTGGCAGCTGGAGGGCGGCACGCTCGTCGACCTCAAGGTCGAGTTCGGCCTCGACAAAAAGGGCCGCCTGCTGCTCGCCGACGTGATCGACAACGATTCCTGGCGCGTGCTGGAGAACGGCGCCTATCTCGACAAGCAGGTCTATCGTGACGGCGGCGCGCTCGACACGGTAGTCGAGAAGTATCGCCGCGTCGCCGACATCACGGCGAATTTCCGCGTGCCGGCGCAGCGCATCATCCTGTGGCGCGGCTCGGAGACGGACAAGACCGAGGCGTTCGCGCAGGCGCTCGGCCCGCTCGCCGACATGATGCAGGTGGTGACCTGCTCGGTGCACAAGGAGCCGGTCGCGGCCGCGCACACGCTGCACCGGATGATCCAGGAGGTGCCGGATTCGGTGATGATCGCCTTCATCGGCCGCTCGAACGGCGCCGGTCCGACGCTGTCGGCGATGTCGACGATCCCCGTGATCACGGTGCCGGCGAGCGCGAAGGACTTTCCCGAGGACGTGTGGTCGTCGCTGCGCGCGCCCAGCAAGGTGCCGGTGATGACGGTGCTCGAGCCCTCGAACGCGGTGCTCGCCGCGCTGCAGATCCTCTCGGCGCGCAACCCGAAGATCTATGCCGCCGTGCGCGGCGAGATCGAGCAGCGGACCGTGAACACGGTGGTGATCTGAGAACGCCTGCGCCGTAGCCGTAGGGTGGGCAACCAACCGCGCCCGGATGTCCGCGTGGGCAAAATCGCTCGCACGCGGTTGCCCACGCGGAGATCGTAGAGCAGGCGATTTTGCCCACCCTACGATTTCTACGATTTCGCGCTTTCCTTCTGCTCTTCCTTCAGCCCCTCGCGCAGGGGGCGGATCATCATGAACTTGCCCGACCACACGCCGGCGATCGTCCAGCGGCCCTCGATCTCGGTCGCGTCGGCGTTGAGCCGGCCGTCGTAGTTCACGGTGCCCCAGCGGGGATCGGTGGCCTCGTAGGTCTTGCGGAAGGTGACCACGCTGCCGACCCGGCTGCCCATCAGGGTCGCGAACAGCGTCGCGGCCGGGCAGTCGCCGCCGACGCAGGGCTCGTGGGTCGAGCCCGAGAGCGTGCTGCCGCTGTCGATCAAGGTCGCCACGAACGTGACCGAGCGGCCGTCCGCGTAGCTGTAGAGACCGTTCCACACGCCGGTGAGATTTTGCGCTTCCGCCTGCATGCGCCGCAGTCTGGCGCGCGATCGGGCGCGAAAATGAGGCGGGTGCCGCTATTTGATCTTCGGGATGCCGGCCTTCTCGATGATGCCGCGCCACTTGACGATCTCGTCGGAGACGAACTTGGTCGCCTCCTCGGGCGAGATCACCTTGGCGACGGCGCCCTGCTGCTCGAAGCGCTCGCGCACGCCCGGGTCGGCGATCGCGCGGGCCATCTCCTTGTTGATGCGCTCGACGATGTCCTTGGGCGTGCCGCGCGGAACCTGCATGGCGAACCAGCCGGACGCCTGGTACTCGGGCAGGCCGGCCTCGATGGTGGTCGGCGTGTCGGGCAGCGCCGGCAGCCGGGTGGTGCCCGCGACCGCCAACGCTTTCGCGCCGTTGCTCTTGAGCGGCGCCATCACGTTGGGCAGCCACTGGAAGCCGAGCGGCACCGTGCCGGCGATCATGTCGGGCGCGTATTGGCCGATGTTCTTGTACGGCACGTGGGTGAGCTTCGTGCCCGTGAGCTGCTCGAAATAGACGCCGCCCAGATGCTGCGACGAGCCGATGCCGACCGAGCCGTAGTTGAGCTCGCCCGGATGCTGCTTGGCGTAGGCGATCAGCTCGGCGAGCGAGTTGACCGGCAGCTTGGTGCTCGCCGTCACCACGATGGTGAAGAACGCGAACGGCGACACCGCCTCGAAATCCTTCTCCGGGTCGTAGCCGAGATCCTCGTACAGCGTCTTGTTGGCGGCGATCGGGCCCGAGCCCGAGGCGATCCAGGTGTAGCCGTCGGGCGCCGCCTTGGCGCCCATCGCGGTGCCGATGTTGCCGCCGGCGCCGGGCCGGTTCTCGACCACCAGGGTCACGCCCATGTTCTGGCTCATCTTGTTGAGCATGATGCGCGTGACCACGTCGCTGGCGCTGCCGGCCGCGAACGGCACGATCACCTGGATGTTGTGCGACGGCCAGGTCTGCGCCTGCGCCGAAAGGCCGGGAAGCATCGCGGCCAGCGCGAGCGATGCGGCGAGACCGAAGCGCCGTGCGGGGGTCGTGCTCATCGAATTCTCCAGTGTTTGCGGCGCCTGGAATGCCGAACGGTCGGACGGACCGCAAGGGTCAAATGACCGCGGCGCGCGCCGCAGCGTCAGCTTGCCGCAAGACGCGTCTGCCATCGTCCATTCGCTCAGCAGCAATCGCAGTCGCCGCCCGGCGGAATCACCAGCGCATCCTTGAGCCAGGCGGGCGGCAGATCGTCCGGCACGACTTCGGCGACCGGCTTGAACACCTTGAAGTGGTGCCGCCGATCTTCGGCCGTCCAGAACGCCACCACGGTCTCGCGCGGCGGGCAGCCCGGCAGCGTGCAGGCGAGCTCGGTCACCAGCATCGGAACAGCTTCATCGAGCGCGAAGCGCTCGCGCGTCCACGTCCGCACGCGCTCGAGCGCGGCGCGCTGCGCCGGGCTCCTGGTGACGAAGCCGGCGCGTGCCGACTTGCGCGCGGCCGCGCGCTCGCCGGACGCATCGGTCCCGGCGAGCCACTGCTCAAGCGCGGTTGCGTAGTCGGTCACTGATCGGATCCGTTGCGGGCCGCCATTATATAGGCATGGCGGCCGGCAAATTGCGCCGGGGCACCCGAGGGTGTAGCAAACCGGCGGCGACGACGAATGGAGACATGGCAGTGGCGGAGAAAGTGCTGGCGGCGGTGCGGACGGGCCCGAGCAGGACCGAGATCCGCGAGTATCCGATGCCCGACATCCCGGCGGACGCCGCACTGCTGAAGATGGAGGTCGCCGGCATCTGCGGCACCGACGTCAAGCTCTACAAGCATCCGCCGACGGACAAGCCCACCATCATGGGCCACGAGAACATCGGCTATATCGCCAAGGCCGGCGCCGAGTTCACCCGCCGCAAGGGCTTCCGGGAAGGCGACCTCGTGTTCGTCGAGCACTACGTGATGTGCGGCAAGTGCGAGTGGTGCCACGCCGGGCAGTACCGGCACTGCGAGAACACCAACTGGCGCACCAACCCGGACGCGATCCGCTACGGCTATACCTCGGACGAGAAGCCGCCGCACCTGTGGGGCGGGTTCGCGCAATACGTCTATCTGCCGTGGAACGCGGTGGTGCATCACGTGCCGAAGGGCGTTTCCCCCGAGCTCGCCGGCCTCGTCACCCCGATGGCGAACGGCGTCGAGTGGTCGCTGATGGACGGCGGCGTCGGCTACAACTCGACGGTGCTGATCCAGGGCCCCGGCCAGCAGGGCCTGTCGCAGACGGTGATCTGCAAGCAGGCCGGCGCCTCGCAGATCATCGTCACCGGCACCTCGAAGGACGCCGCCCGCATGGCGGTGGCGAAGAAGCTCGGCGCCGACCACGTGATCGACGTGCAGAAGGAGAACCCGCTCGAGCGCATCATGGCGATCACCGGCGGCCGCGGCGTCGACGTCGCGCTCGACTGCACGGCCGGCGCCGGCACCATCCCGATCCTGCTCGGCATCGAGGCGCTCAAGCGCAAGGGCGGCACCATCGTGGTGCAGGGCGAGATGAAGGAGTTCCCGAACTTCCCGCTGGAAAAATTCACGGTGAAGTTCATCACCATGCACAGCGCGCGCGGCCACAGCTACCGGGCGTGCGAGCTCGCGCTCGAGCAGCTCGCGTCGAAGCGTTTTCCGCTCGAGCTGGTGACGACGCACAAGTTCGGGCTCAAGGACGTCGATCTCGCCATCCGCTCGGTCGGCGGCGAAGGGGTCAAGGACGTGATCCACGCCTCGCTGATGCCGTGGGAGTAAAAAAAGGCGTCATTGCGCCAGATACTGCGCGGGATCGACCGGTGCGGTGTCCTTGCGGATCTCGAAATGCAGCTGCGGCGCCTTGGCGGTGCCGGTCTGGCCGGACTTGGCGATCACTTGGCCGCGGCGGACCGTGTCGCCCGCCCTCACCTGGAACGATTTCGCATGCGCATAGGCGGTGACGAAATCGTCGCGGTGGCGCAAAAGAATCAGATTGCCGAGACTCTTGATCTCGTTGCCGGTGTAGAGCACCACGCCGTCATCGGCGGCGAGCACGTCGGTGCCGGCCGGGACGGCGAGATCGATGCCGTTGTTCGGCACGCCGCCGACGTCTGATCCGAATCCGGCGAGCAGACGCCCGCGCACCGGCCACTGGAAGGGCGGCGGCGCATCCGGCCGGGTGATGGCCAGCGCCGGGCTGCTCGCGGCCTTGGGCGGCGGCTCCGGCGCGAGCGCGGTCGCTTGGCTGACCGGCGCCGGGTTGAGCCGCTTCTGCTCCGCGGCCGCGACGAGCGCGGCGAGGCGATCCTCGGCGCGCGGTTGCGCGCGATCGGACGCGCGGCGCGCCGTGCGGAAAGCCGGACCCGACGGCGCCAGGTTGGGCGTCATGTTCGGGTGAATCTCGACGGTGCGCACGGGCTTCGCCTCATCGGCAGCGCCGGCCGCCACCGGCGGCGCGGGAGGAGGCGCCGGGGTCGCGGCCGGCGGAGCCGCGGTCGGCGCCGGAGAAGGAGCGGTCGGAACCGCGGCGGGTGGCGATGCGGCGGGTGCGTTGTCGGACGATGCGACACGATTCGGATCAACCCGCGCCGCACGGCTGCCCGCGTAGGACATCGGACCACCGGCGGTCGGCGCGTAGGTTTGCTTCGGCATGCGGTCGGCGAGCACGATCGGCGGCACCGCCGCGGTCATGCGGTAGGACTCCGCTTGGTAAAAATATAGTCCGCCGATCCCCGCGATCAGGACGCCGGCAACACTCGCCATCGCCGAGGTCAGGCCGACCGGCAGCGGCCATGCGTGCAGGATCCCGCGCAGGCGCTCGACCATGCGGCGACGGCGCGATTGGGCGACGGCGCGCGCCGCGATCCGGTCGAATGAAGCAACGAGGCCGGCGCGGCCGCCCGGCTCGCTCTCGGCCTCGTGCAGGAGCGCATCGGCAGGCGCAGCGACGACGTCCTCGCTCAGCGCATCGGCGAGGTTGAAGAGAGGATCGGAATGACGCGTCATCGTATCGCCTTACGCCCAGAACTTCTCGACGCGGCGCCGGATCTTGGTACGCTTGCTCTCATACTCGGTCTTGTCGAGGCCGCTCAAGTCCTGCAGCTCCTGCCCGCGCGCGCCCTCCATCATGCCGCGCACGATGATCTGCGCAGCCGGATCGTCGTCGAACAGCGCGAAGAGCTTGCCGACGTCGAGGCTCGCGATGGCGCGGCGCTCCTCGCCCTCGGGATCGCCCCCGTCCGGCAGCGTGTCGGGGATCTCTTTGCGCCATTCCCACGAGATGCTGCGCACCACGCCGCACAGGAACGGCAGCGCCGCGAGGTCGCGCGGCCAGGCGCGCTTGCCGGACAGCACCCGGCACAGCGCCTCCTGCAGCAGATCCTCGTGGTCATAGGGCGTCTTCTTCGCATGCAGCCGCGCGATCTTCTGCAGGGCGATCTTGTCGCCCTCGCCGAGCGAGCGGATCGCCGCGTCGGCCTCCGCCACCGACAGGGTCGCGGCGGCCGGCTCCGATCCGGTGGTCGAGTAACCGATCGTCGAGACGGTCGTCATCTCAAATGCGCGTGTCGCCGGGGAAATCGGACGTGTTGGAACCGACCTCCGTTTTCCCTGCATGCGTGTCCGATTTAGGGCAGCGACGCTCCGTCCAGCGAAAAAACTCATGTAATTTCATCCGCTTCGGCCCGGTGCCGTGAATGCGCGCGGGAGCGGCGGATTCGGACATCAGGCATGAAAAATTTTCCTGCCGGCCGGCCTGTCCGGTTTTGCCGCCGCCGGCCGCTTATCCAGGCGAGGCTGGCGGCGCCCTCCCCCCTCCCCGCGCGCCGCCGCTATCCTCGAGGACGTCCCGCTGCCCCGCGGGGCGTCCTCGAGCCCGAATGGTGGCGAACCGGTGCCCGCCTCGGATCACGTCCGGAGCACACGTTCGCCAGAACACGCGCAAACGGAGAGGACGCCCGCGATGACGACCCTGACGGTCAGCGCGCCGGCCACGAGCAGCCGGATCTCGGCCTGCTGGACCTGGCTGCGCAGCGACGCGCGCCACTTCCAGATCGCCGCGCTCGCGACCCTGCTCGGCTTCAACGTCGCGTTTCTCGACTTCGGAGCGCGGCCGCTCAACAGCGCGCTCGCCGTCCTCTGCTCGCTCGCGACGCAGGCGCTGTGCTCGCGGATCACCCGCCTGCCGGCGATCGACCTGCGCTCGCCGCTGATCACCGGATTGTCGCTCAGCCTGCTGTTGCGCGCCGACGAGCCGTGGATCCACGCCCTTGCTGCAACCATCGCAATCGGCTCGAAGTTCGTGCTGCGGATAGACGGCAAGCACATCTGGAATCCGGCCGGCTTCGCCATCGTGGCGCTGCTGTTCGCGGCGCCCGACCACGTGTGGATCTCGCCCGGCCAATGGGGCACCAGCGTATGGTTCGCGGCGTTCGCCTCGTTCCTCGCCTTCATGGTGCTCAACGCGGCGCGGCGCGGCGACATCGCGATCTTCTTCCTCGCGAGCCACGGCGCGCTGCTGATCGCGCGCGCGCTCTGGCTCGGCGATCCGCTGGCGATTCCGCTGCACCAGCTGCAGAGCGGCTCGCTGCTGATCTTCACGTTCTTCATGATCTCCGATCCGCGCACCTCGCCGGATTCGCGCCTCGGCCGCTTCCTGTTCGCGCTCGCGGTGGCGCTGCTGGCGCACCGGCTGGCGTTCTTCTGGCAGATGCGGCCGGCGCTCTACGTCGCGCTGATCGCGCTGTCGCCGCTCACGCTTCTGATCGACCGGATCCTACCCGCCGAGCGGTTCGCCTGGACCCGCGCGGCCCACCAGGGAGCAGCCCGATGACCGTCGAAAAGACCACCAAGACGATGCGCCGCCTGAAATGCTCGGTCGCGATCCTGGCGATCGCGCTGCAACTCACCGCGCAGGTCGGGCCTGCCGCCGCGTTCTGCGGCTTCTACGTCGCCAAGGCCGACTCCACGCTGTTCAAC
>Ga0335080_10009415_pt1 | contig 10209 bp, 16 predicted proteins | sample Lox_Sample_34_FD_206720 | JGI IMG/M metagenome (GOLD analysis project Ga0335080, IMG submission 206720) | Soil microbial communities from Loxahatchee National Wildlife Refuge, Florida, United States - Lox_Sample_3.4 | ecosystem: Environmental > Terrestrial > Soil > Wetlands | place: USA... | reverse complement strand
GGCCGTCACCCGGATCCGCGACGCATACTTCGGCATCAACGGGACCAGGCAGGACCTGGGCAGGTCGCTCGGGTACTTCGCCTGGGAGAGCACGCTGGACAGGTGAGGGACATGAAGTGCAGGTACTGCGGCGACGAGATCTCCGGCACGAACGAGGTCCGCAAGCGCGCCGAGTTCTGGGAGGTGGACGGCAGGACGCTGGTCTTCGGCGCGGGCATGCCGGACGGCAACCTGAGAGAGGCCACCGGCCGGCTGCTGTACGCCGTGCACGGCAAGCACTACTGGATGCAGGTCAAGAAGGCCGAGCGGGCGCAGGCGTGAGCGGGGAAGCCTGGCGCCCGGCTCCGGCGGCCGCCAGGGCCCGGATCCTGGCCAAGCGGGCCGAGCGCGAGGCAGATCCCGGCTGGCGGCTGCGCCCTGTGCCCGATTGGAGACCGCAGGACATCTTCGAGATCGAGGACCTGCTTGATGAAGGCGACTGAGCTGCTGGGAAACCTGGAAGAGATTATCAACGAGCATGGCGATTGCAACGTCTTCCTGCAGGATCCCCTCCAGCCTGAGTGGCGGAATCCCGCCGCCAGCGTGAGTTTCGAGCCCGATAGGGAGTCCGTGCTGGTGACGGCCGAGGACTAGCCCGGCTGTCTGCTCCCGGATGTGTACTAGGAGCCAGGCGGCGGGATGCCCCGCCGGAGCCCGACATACGAGGAGCACGGACACACATGCCAAGGATCGCATTCGACCAGAAGTTCTCCGGCGAGACCGAGAAGTTCCCCCAGCTCAAGCTGGAGCGCGGGGAGCGCATCCGTCTCGTCTGCCTGGAGACGCCGTGGCTGGACTTCCGCCACGAGCTGCGCGCTCCCGTGCTGGAGAACGGTGCCCCGAAGATGGTCACGAAGAAGACCAAGAAGGGCGTCGAGTACAGCACCTTCGACACCGACTTCAAGGGCAACCACATCTGCCTGGGCAAGGCGGACGCCCTGGATGACCCGCTGTTCGTCAAGGGCATCGACCCGGAGCGGTGCCCGGAGTGCGCCGCCTCGCTGCGCTGCGGCGACATCAAGCCTCCCGTGCGCCGGTACGCGATGAACGTCGTGGTCTACACCATCCGGCAGGACCAGGCCTTCACGGTGAAGGACCCGTTCACGGTCACCGTCGCCTGCTGGCCCTTCACGTCCAACCGGTACGACCGGCTGCTCGCCCTGCAGGCCCGCTGGGGGAACCTGCGGAACCACGACCTCCTGCTCGGCCCGTGCGAGGACGCCGACTTCCAGAAGTACGAGATCGACATCGCCGAGACGGCCGCCTGGCAGGCCACGGAGGAGACCAGGGCGGCCATCGTCAAGCTGTGGCGGGGCGAGGGCAGCAGGGCCACCGACGCCCAGCTCCGCGCCGCCTGCGGGCACACCGCCACCCTGCAGCAGATGAAGGACGATGCGGCGGAGGTCGAGCGGCTGTGGAGCATGGCCCGCGGCGCCGGCCCGGCACCGTCCGGGGCCCCCGCTGCGCGGGCTGCCGCGGCTGAGCTCGACCAGGGCCTGTCCGCCCTGCTGGACGAGACGCCTGCGGTGCACCCGCTGGAGGCTAAGGCGGCGGCTGAGGCGAAGGCGGATGACATCTTCGGTGCCGCCGGCGACCCGTTCGCCGCGCCCGCCCAGAGTCAGGCTCCTGCGGACCCTTTCGGGCCGGGGGCGCCTGGTGCGCCGGGGTCGGCAGCCAGTCCGGCATCTGCGCCGGCGAGCCCGGCACCGGCATCTGCCCCGACTGCGGCGGCCAGCGCTGTCCCTTCTGACGGCCTGGATGAGTTCGCCGCCCCGACGACCAGCAACCCGGCCAAGGCAGCTCCTGCTCCGGCAGCCCCTGCCCCGGCCGCCGAGGCTGCCGCCCCCGGCAGCGGCCCGGTCTCGCTGGATGACCTGTTCAGCCTGAGCTGATGCTCACTCCGGGCAGCCGGATAACCGGCCTGGATCTGTCGGTCACCGCCACTGGCGCATCGCAGATCCAGGCCGGCGAGGCCGGCGTCTGCCGGATCCGGCCCGGCGCGCTGAGAGGCCAGCCCCGGCTGAAGTCCGTCTACACCCAGGTGCGCCGCTACGCCCGCGGCTCGGACTTCATCGCGGTCGAGGGGCCGTCCTTCGCCTCGGCGCAGCGCCAGCACCTGATGGGCGGCATGTGGTGGATGGTCATGCACGTCCTGTGGCTGGACGGCTTCACGGACGCCAACGTCGTGGTGGTGCCGCCCAGCGCGCTCAAGAAGTACGCCACCGGGACCGGCAACGCCTCCAAGGACGAGGTGCTGGCAGCGGTGGTGCGCCGGTACATCAGCGTGCCGGTGGCGGACAACAACGAGGCTGACGCCCTGGTCCTGGCGGCGATGGCCGCCGACTATCACGGCTTCCCGATTGCAGAGGTTCCGAAGGCCAACCGCCAGGCCCTGGCGAAGTGGCCCTATGAGCCCTGCGGGATGGAGCCTGATGAGCCTCGGGCCGGTAACAGCAAGGAAGCACGCCGAGTGTGTCTGGCGGGTCAGCCGTGACGGCCGGTACGTGGGCACGGTCACGCTGATGCCGGATGGCCAGTATGCGGCCGTGTACCGCTACGCGACCGTCGGGCACGCCGGGACCCTTGCGGGCGCGCTCACGTTCTACGACGATCTGGAGGCACCGGATGACTAGGACCCCGAAGGCCGCTCCCGGCCCTGGGCTGAAGGGCGCGCTGGCCGACATCCGCAGGAGCTACGGCGACGGCGCGATCATGCTGCTGGGCGAGTCGGACATCAAGCCGGTGGACGTCATCTCTACGGGCTCCATCGCGCTGGACCGCGCCACCGGGATCGGCGGGTTCCCCCGCGGCCGGGTGGTGGAGATCTACGGCCCGGAGAGCTCCGGCAAGACGACCCTCGCCCTGCACGGCGTGGCCGAGTGCCAGCGGGCCGGCGGCACGGCGGCGTTCATCGACGCCGAGCACGCGCTGGACCCCGCCTATGCGGCCGGGATCGGCGTGGACACCGACTCGCTGTTCGTCTCCCAGCCCGATACCGGCGAGCAGGGCCTGGAGATCGCCGATAGGCTGTCGCGCTCCGGCGAGGTGGACATCATCGTCATCGACTCGGTGGCCGCCCTGGTGCCGAAGGCCGAGATCGAGGGCGAGATGGGCGACAGCCGCCCCGGCCTGCAGGCCCGGCTGATGTCGCAGGCCCTGCGCAAGATCACCGGCTCGCTCTCGGACACGAGGACGACCTGCATCTTCATCAACCAGCTCCGCGAGAAGATCGGCGTCATGTTCGGCAGCCCGGAGACCACCACGGGCGGCAAGGCGCTGAAGTTCTACGCCTCCATCCGGATGGACGTGCGCCGCATCGAGTCCATCAAGGGAGACGACAACGTCGCGGTCGGCGGCCGCCTGCGGGTCAAGATCGTCAAGAACAAGCTGGCCCCGCCGTTCCGCCAGGCCGAGTTCGACCTGGTCTTCGGCCGGGGCATCTCCCGCGAGGGCGAGCTTGTGGACCTCGGCGTGCAGTACGGCGTCATCCGGCGGTCCGGTGCCTGGTACACCTACGACGGCGGGAATCTCGGCCAGGGCAAGGAGAAGGCCAAGCTGGCGCTGGCCGGAATGCCGAAGGCCATGGACGAGATCGACGTGTCCCTGCGCGCGCTGCTGGCGGCGGAGACGGCCTCCGGCACGAAGGCCCCGGCCGCCCCCGGCCCCGTGCTGCTCGAGGGCGAGCCCGACTTCTCCTGAGCCCGATACGGGCAGCACCGCTGCCGCCGGTATCAGGGGCATGACCGAGACCATGGAGGGACATCCTGTGCATGACCCCGTCAGCTTCGAGGAGATGCGAGGCCACCTGCTCACCCTGGAAGACGTGCGGGGGCAGCTGGCGGCCACCGAGCCGCTGATCCAGAGCACCTTCTTCCCGTCCGACGACGTGGAGTTCACCGTCCCGCCTGCCTGGGCCGGCGCGGGCGACGATGATGACTGCGGCGCTGTCCTGAAGACCAGGGACGACGACTTCACCCTGAGCAAGATCTCGCTGCTGGAGGCGGGCGCTGCCGTCGGCATCCCGCGCAAGCTGCAGGAGCGGATGCCGGCCCGGATCCTGCAGGACGCGCTGCACTGGTGGTTCCGGGGCGGGGCGGGCGGCAAGGAGTTCAAGGTCCTGGCCAGCCGCTCCCCGGACCTTGACCGCCCGCTGGCCCGGGCCATGTGCCGGGGCACGGTGGTGCCGTTCTCCAACCTGGCCCTGCTGGACATCGCGACCGAGCGGATCCGGGCCCGGTACGGCGACGATGCCGAGATCCTGGCGGACTACAAGTTCCACCACGACCTGGAGCTCACCTCGCTGCGCCTGATCATCCCCGGCCATGCCCGCGTCATCTCCGGCACCCGGGTGGCCGACGACACCTGGTGCGCCGGGATCGACATGCGCAACTCCCTGATCGGGCTGAAGCCGACCGACTTCGCCGGCTACCTCTTCCGGTACTGGTGCACGAACGGGGAGACGGACACGCTGAACTCGACCGGCAAGTTCTCCCGGCGGGAGAAGCACACCGAGGCCGACGTCTGGGACTGGGCCCGGATGGCGGTGGACGAGGTGCTCGGCGGCCTGGACGCCAGCTTCGACTCCGTCCAGATGCTGACCTCCATCCCGGTGGACGGCAACGTGCAGGTGGTGCTGGATGACCTGTTCGCCCGGTACGAGATCCCCAAGCGCGAGTGCATCCGGGTGAAGGCCGACCTGGCCGTCGCCGAGGACGACCTGACGATGTACGACATCCAGGAGGCGGTCACCCGGGCGGCGAATGCCGACGGCCTGCCGCCCCGCGCGGTGTCGAACCTGCTGACCATGGGCGGCCACATCGCGCACGCCGCGACCGGCCGGTGCTCGGCCTGCCAGCGGCTGCTGCCCGAGGGCTACGTCCCGCCCGAGCCCGCTCATGCGGTCTGACTCCGACGAGCAGGGGCGCTCCGGCGCCCCGCTCGTGCTGACAGCCAACGTGGACTGCGAGAGCTGCGGGGCGGTCTACCAGGGCATGTGGGCGGATTCCAGCATGAGCCTGGAGGACATGGCGGAGCCGCCCGTCGCCGTCCAGTCCTGCTCCTGCGGACATCAGCAGGAGGAGACCTGGCCGGGCTGGTGCTTCCGGTCGGAGGCCGGCTGATGTTCAGCGGCTGGCTCGGCGGCCTGGATTACTTCCTGGTCCTGGTCCTGGTGTTCTGGAGCGGCATCGCCTGGGAGCGGGAGAGGAGGATCTGATGCTGATCACCGTGGGGATCTTCCTGCAGGGTCACGGCCACATCGGCCATGGCCGCTGGCGGGCCGTGCCGAGGAGGCGGGACACCATCGTGTTCGGCGGTACTGACTACGAGGTGGACGAGGTGGTGTGGGCTGCTGACGGCGGCGCCGAGTGGGACATCATCGTCTGGGTGAAGAGGGTCTGATGCTGCGGAAGCTGGAGATCGAGAATTACCAGTCCCTGCGGAAGCTGAGCCTGGTGCTGGGGCGGCTCACCGTCATCACCGGCCCGTCGAGCTCGGGCAAGACGGCCGCGATCCGGGCGCTGCGGATGCTGGCGTTCAATGCCCGCGGCACCTCCTACATCTCGCGCGGGCAGAAGTCCTGCCGGGTGGCCCTGGAGTTCGACGGCATCGGCGATGCCGATCACCCGGACAGGGTGGAGCTCACCCGCAGCGCTCGCGGCGGCGGCGATGCCTACTGCACCGAGCGGATGGCCGACCGCAGACACTCCTGCGGCGCGGGCATGAAATACACCAAGCTCGGCGGCCAGGTCCCGCCGCAGGTCTCCGGGATGCTCCGGCTCGCCCCGCTGAACTTCGCCGATCAGTTCGACCGCCCGTTCCTGCTGGACTCCTCCGGCGGCGAGGTGGCCCGCACGCTCGGCAGCCTGACCAACGTCATCATGATCTTCAGGGCCGGCCAGGAGGCGGGCCGCCGGAAGCTGGCCCTGTCCGCCGAGCTGAAGGCGCGCCGGGCCGGCCTGGCCGCCCTGCAGGAGCGGGCGCAGCAGTTCGCCGGGCTTGCCGGGCGCCAGGCGGCCGTGAGCGAGGCCGAGAGCGCGCTGGCGTCCATGGGGGATGCGGCAGCACGGGCACAGCGCCTGCGCGAGCTCACCGCAGCCCTGGGCGCCGCGCAGGCGCAGGCTGCGGCCGTCACCGTGCCCGAGGTCCCCGACGCCGGCCCGATGCTGGCGGCGGCCGCGCGCTCGGCCCGGCTGTGCGCCCTGGTGGCCGGCCATGCCGGGGCGCACCGCCAGCTTGCCGCCGCCGGCCAGGCTCTGGCCAGTGCCCGGGCGGACAGCGCCGAGGCGGCCGCGCTGCTGCGGACGCTGCTGGAGGAGGCGGGCTACTGCCCGGTCTGCGGCCAGGAGGTGCACGCCGCCTGAGCCGATTGCCCGTGCATGAGCAGCATGGGATCGGTCCTGCCCGGGTTCTTCCTGGCCGTGCAGATCCAGGCCGACACCATCCACTGCAACGTGCCGTCCATCCCGGCCGGGTTCCAGGCGGTGGCCGGCTACGTCACCGGCACGCCGGACATCCGGTGGACCGCCACGGACTGGAGCCGGTTCTCCACCCGCTTCAAGGTCCGGATCAACCAGGAGAACCGCTCGGACCCGATGCTCGGCAGCGTCTTCGACATCCAGCCCGATGCCTGGACGAACGAGGATGCGGCGGCGGCCTGCCTGGCCCGCCAGGACGCCGGCCGGCCGTCTGCCTGCTACACCATGCAGGGGAACGTGACCCCGCTGGTGAACGCCCTGGTGGCGGCCGGGGTGGCCCAGGCGGATCTGTGGGTGGCCAACTGGAACCTCAGCCAGACCCAGGCTGCCAACATCGTGGCGAACCGCAGCGGCCCGTACCCGATTGTCTGCGTCCAGTACGCCTCGCCGTCCTCCAATCCCGGCACCGTCCTGCCCGGCTCGCCGCTCTGCCTGGCCGAGGCCAACTGTGATCTCAGCATCAGAGCAGCGGCCTGGTCCTGCTAGCCCCGTGCGGGCCCGGCTGCTGCGCCTGCGCTACCTCTGCGGGCGGCGCGGCGCGTTCCTGTTCCTGCTGGCCGCCTACGACCTGTTCAACGGCATCTACCTGGCAGCGGGCGGGGCGCTCCAGCACGCGCCGCCGGCCGGCACCGAGTTCGGCTGGGGGGTCGTCTTCATCGTCTCGGCCGGGGTCCTGCTCACCGGGGTGCTGGCCCAGCGGGACACCTGGTGGTTCGCCTATGCCACGCTCCTGAAGTGCGCCTGGGCGGTCGAGTACCTGCTGCTGGCCCGCAGCGTGCCCTGGGACTGGCTGCGCGGGCTGGAGTGGCTGACGCTGGCCTGCGTCGTGGTGCTCGTCAGCTCCTGGCCCGAGGTGCGCAGTGCCAGGAATGTCCGTGAGCGGCACTAGCGGCACGGTCATCGAGGGCCTGGCCGTCGGCGTCCCGTCGGTGATCCTGGCCGGCGCGTCCTTCTTCTACGGCAACCGCGCGCACCGCGAGGAGGCCGAGGCGGACGAGGCCCAGGTGGACGCGGGCGCCTATGACCGCGCCCGTGCCCTGTACGAGTCCGTGATAGCGACGACCCGCCAGGAGTCCGCCGACCTGCGGGCCGAGGTCCTGCGGCTGCGTGCCGAAGTTGACGCGCTGCGCGACGAGGTCGCCGGGCTGGAGCAGGTGAACCGGCGGCTGCAGGCGCAGATCAGCTCGCTCGGCGTCAAGCCCGCCGCCGGGCTGCCCCGGCCGCCGGAGACGTAACAGGCAGCGTGAAAGTACTCGCCATCGCGGACCTGCACCTGTCCGACCGCCCGCCGTCCAGCTGCACCGACCGCTACACCGACGACCTGTTCGACCTGCTCTACCAGACGGTGGAGCTGGCGAAGGAGACCTGTGCCGACGCCGTGGTCTGGGGAGGGGACGTCTTCCACATCAAGGCGCCGTCCCGCAACAGCCACCGGCTGGTGCTGCGCGTGATAGAGGTCATCCGCAGTTACCCGTGCCCGCTGTTCATCGTGATAGGCAACCACGACATCCAGAATGACCGCCTGGACTCCGCCTGCGAGTCCCAGCCGCTCGGCGTGCTGTTCCGGTCCGGCGCCCTCCTGCTGGACGGCTGGGCGGCCAACGGCATGCCGCTCTACGGGGTGCCCTGGCAGCAGGAGTTCAGCAACCTCCGCGTTTTCGAGGCCACCCAGTCCTACCGGGACTGGCAGGTGCACCATCCGGGCGAGCACGCGCTGGTGGTCGCGCACGCGCCGCTGTTCCCGCCGGGGCAGGAGTCCCCGTTCGAGAGCTACCCCGCCGGCCGCTGGGCCGAGGCGATGTGCGGCGGGTCCTGCTTCTACGGCCATGTCCACGACGACCACGGCACCTACGACGTCGGCGATCCTGCCGTTACCTTCTGCAACTTCGGCGCGCTGTCGCGCGGCTCCCTGCACGAGTCCGAGCTCACCCGGCAGGTCAGCGCCGCGCTCTGGGACAGCGAGACGGGCGGCTTCACCCGCATCGCGCTGAACGCCCGCCCGGCCGGGGAGGTGTTCCGGCTGGCCGATCATGACAGGGCCGCCGGGATGACGGGCCGCCTGGATGACTTCCTGGAGCGGATCGGCGAGGCGTCCCTGGAGGTGATGTCCGCCGAGTCGGTCATCGGCTACATCAACGGCCTGGGCATCGACCCGGCCGATGCGGCCCTGGCTGCCGAGCTGATCACGGAGGCAGTACATGGATGACAGCACCGCCCGGAAGGATGGCGGGATGGAGCGGACGCTGGCGTTCGAGGGCGCGGCCGTGCTGAGGAGCATGCGCACTGATCCATGTACGCGCTGCGGCAAGCCTATGCGCAGGGCCGCCCATGTCACTGTTGAGGCAGTGTGCAGATCGTGCCGGTCAGCTCAGCCGAAGCCCAGGGCACATTCTGAGCTAGAACGCTACGGGATCACTCCTGAGCAGTTCCGGAAGATGCTCCGCGATCAGAAGGGCCGGTGCGGGATCTGCAGCCGGAAGTTCTCCGGCCTGACGCGCCGTCCCAGCATTGACCATGATCATGAGTGCTGTCCTGCCGGGAAGCGCGCCTGCGGGCGCTGTGTTCGGGGCCTGCTGTGTTCCAGGTGTAATTCCTATCTGGAGCAGTCTTACGCGAAGCGTGATGTTATCTCATCGTGGGTGCGGCGCTCGCTGCGCAAGGTCGTGTGCTTTGATCTGGACTCCACGCTGGCAGGAACTATGCACCGCCAGCACATGGTCCCGGAGATCAAGGCGGGGCGGGCGACCTGGGATGACTATGCGGCAGCCTGCAGGAATGACATGCCTGTCGAAGGTTCTGTCACCGTAGCCCGCATGCTGCATCCGCACCATCTGGTCCACATCGTGTCCGGGCGCAGTGAGTCTGCGTACCGGGAGACGGAAAGCTGGCTCCGCCTGCATGCTGTCCCTTACGACAGTCTGCTGCTGCGTCCTGCGGCCTTTCCCGTTGAAGACAGTGATCGGTTCAAGGTGCAGTACGTTCAGGCTCTGCGCTCGAATGGCTTTCAGCCTGAGCTGTTCCTGGATGACTGGAAACCTACTGCCGAGTACATCGCCAGGGAGACGGGCCTGCCGGTGCTCGGCGTCAACCCCTTCTACCCGGAGAAGCCGGACGGTGCGGTGTGAGCGAGGACGGCCTGGCTGCCCGCGAGGTGAAGATCTCCTGGTCCATGCTGCGCGTGCACGAGGAGTGCACGGAGAAGGCCTACCTGCGGTCGCGCGGGATGAAGTCCCCGGTCACCGACATCCGCCCCTACTTTCGCGGCACCGTCGTGGACCGCTGCATGCGCGACTGGCTGTGCGCGGAGGACCAGGAGCCCGGCGGCATGGCCGCCATGGTGGACGAGGTGCTCGACCGCGAGGAGGAGTCGGCCCGGGAGTCCGGCGACGGCGTGGTCCGGTGGAAGTCGCCGGCTGACCGCGACGAGTCCCGCGCCTGGTGCCGCGAGCTGGTCACCAGGCTGGAGCCGATACTGCGCCGCTGCGTGCTGCCGTTCGATTATGAGCCCGCGCTGCGGTTCTCGGTCCCGCTGCGCGTCCCCTACCTGGACGACTCCCCGCAGCGGGTCTGGCTGCGGGGCGAGATGGACCTGCTGGTCCGCGACAGCCAGGCCCGGCATGCCGTCTGGGACCTCAAGGCCACCGAGAACACTGATTACTGGCGGAAGTGCGTCGGCCAGCTCGTCTTCTACGAC
>Ga0335080_10009413_pt1 | contig 10209 bp, 6 predicted proteins | sample Lox_Sample_34_FD_206720 | JGI IMG/M metagenome (GOLD analysis project Ga0335080, IMG submission 206720) | Soil microbial communities from Loxahatchee National Wildlife Refuge, Florida, United States - Lox_Sample_3.4 | ecosystem: Environmental > Terrestrial > Soil > Wetlands | place: USA: Florida... | reverse complement strand
GCATCGCGTTTGCCTTTGGCCTTACCCGCCTGATCCTGCACCTGGCGTTTCCGGACGAGCCAGTGGCAATCAGCGCGACCCCCTCCCTGCCCGTGCTGGCCTTCACGTTCGCCATCGCTATCCTGACCGGAATTCTCTTCGGAGTCGCCCCTGCATGGATGACGGCAAATGCCGATCCCGCGGACGCTCTGCGCGGAGCACATCGTTCCACCTCGCAGGCCGCCGGCTGGACGCAAAAATCTCTGGTTGTCGCACAGACGGCTTTATCGGTGGTTCTTTTGTGCGCCGCGGGATTGCTCACCCAGACTCTGCGCAACCAGCAACAACAGGATTTTGGATTCGAGGTGGCGGGCCGTTACATCCTCCATTTTGATCCGTCGATGGCCGGATTCAAGGCGGAGCAACTGCCGGCGTTCTATCGGCAGCTTCGCGAGAATCTGGCGGCCATTCCGGGCGTGAACCGCGTGAGTTTCGCCATGTACACGCCGATGGAAGGAGATAACTGGAGCGAGGATGTCTATATCGAGGGGCAAGCCCCTCCCCCTCCTGGCAGCAATCAGAACGTCGCTTCATGGGTGCGCGTGAGCGACGGCTACTTTGAAAGTATCGGCAGTAAGATCGTGAAGGGCCGCGCAATTACCGAACAGGACACTGCTACGACGCGGAACGTTGCCGTCGTCAACCAGGCATTCGCGACGAAGTTCTTCAAAGACGAGGATCCAATCGGGAGGCACTTTGGAGACCTTCAGGAAAAATATGCCAGTGCGTTTGAAATCATCGGAGTCGTCCAGGACACGCAATATCGCGGACCGACGCGCAAGATTCCGCCCATGTTCTTCCTGGCGGGCACGCAGTCGATGAAGTACGAAGAAGCGCGCTTCAAGTCATTCGAAGATTCCTCGCACTTTCTGAATGCCGTTGTGCTGCAAACTCAAGGGGGCGTCCCGGGCCTCGAACCGCAGGTCCGGCGCGCGCTCGGGCAAGTGAGCCCCGATCTGGCCGTCATCGACTTCAGGAGCTTCGCCGCGCAGGTCGAAGGGAATTTCACTCAGAACGTTATGCTGGCAAGATTGACATCGTTATTTGGATTGCTGGCCCTAGTGCTGGCATCGGTGGGGCTCTACGGCGTGACCGCCTATTCGGTCGAACGGCGAACCAGCGAAATCGGAATCCGCATGGCACTCGGCGCGGACCGTCTGAATGTTCTGCGGCTGGTGCTGAGGGGCGCTTTTACGCAGATCGGCATCGGACTGGCCATCGGCATTCCAGCCAGCATTCTGGCGGGTTACGCGATGGCGACAAAATTGTTCGGCGTGAAACCTTACGCTCCTGGCGTGTTGCTGGTAACGACCGCCGTGCTCAGTGTGGCCGCGGCCGCGGCGACCATGTTGCCCGCTCGCAAAGCGGCAATCCTCGAGCCCATTCGTGCCCTTCGGATCGAGTAGCGGTTCGATTCGACACGGGGGCAGATGTGGTTCGCGATCAGCCGCCGGGCGGGTCTTCGTGGCGATATCGTGCGCAGGCAGACTAGTTGCGCGCGCCTTGACTATCGTTCGGAAATGCGCGACGCTACCAAATACTTGGACGTTGCACCGGGGGAGTGAGCCGGGTGGAAACAGAAATTTCATCGCTCATCACGGCCGCGGAAAGTGGCGATAACGCCGCCGCCGGCGCCTTGTTCAGCACCTTGTACGCCGAGTTGCATCGAATGGCCAAACGCGAACTTTCGCGTCGCGGCGCGCCCGCCAGCCTGAGCGTCACCACTCTATTGCATGAAGCCTATCTCGACATTTCGGGCCGCGCCGGCATTTCTTTCCAAGATCAGGCGCGCTTCATGGGATATGCCGCCAGGGTGATGCGCGGGCTCATCATCGATAACGCCCGCAACCGCAACGCAGTGAAACGGGGTGGCGAATTTCATATCACCTCGCTCGAAGGCCACGACGTCGGAGATGGCGCCGATGCGCGGGAACTCTCTTTAATCAGCGATGCGCTCGATGAACTCGTTAAGGTGGATCGTGAACTTGCCGATCTGGTGGACTTGAAATTTTTCTGCGGCTTCTCTTTCGCCGAAATTGCGGCCCTGCAAAAGCAGTCGGAACGTACCGTGCAACGGCGATGGGAGAAAGCGCGCCTTTTTCTCCATCAGCGCATCCGCGCGGACTTGCCGATTTGAGGAATCGATGTCCGCCCTGAACCCCGATCAATGGCAGGCCCTCAGTCCATACCTGGACGAAGCTCTCGAAATGACCGAGGAAGAGCGCGCCACGTGGCTCTTCGCTCTGCGCGCCGAGAATCCGGAGATCGCCGCCCAGTTGGAGATCCTTTTTCAGAAACAACGTGCCTTGCGCGAGGAAGGTTTTCTTGAGAAGCGGTCCGTCACATTGCCGGAGAGGGAGGGACTGGAGGGCCAGGAACTAGGCGTCTACACGCTGCTCTCACAGCTCGGCCATGGCGGCATGGGCAGCGTCTGGCTCGCCAAACGCAGCGACGGACGCTTTGACCGGCGGGTCGCAGTCAAGTTCCTGAATATCGCACTCATCGGCAAGGCAGGCGAGCTTCGCTTCAAACGTGAGGGCCGCATTCTGGCTCTTCTCGTTCATCCCCACATCGCGGAACTGGTGGATGCCGGCGTCTCTCCCACCGGCCAACCCTACCTGGTGCTCGAGCATATCGAAGGCGACCACATCGATCGTTACTGCGATCAGCATCGGCTGGGTGTGGTGTCGCGAATCCAGCTCTTCCTCGATGTGTTGCGGGCCGTGGCCCACGCCCACGCCAACCTCATTGTGCACCGCGATCTCAAACCTTCCAACGTACTGGTTCGCAGTGACGGTCAGGCGAAGCTGGTCGACTTTGGTATTGCCAAGCTGCTCGAGCGCGACGGCCCGTCGGATTCATCGCTCACGGTCGAAGGCGGACGCGCCATGACGCCTGAATGCGCCGCTCCGGAGCAACTCGGCGGGGGCGCGATCACTACAGCAACCGATGTCTATGCCCTGGGCGTTCTGCTCTACATTCTGTTGACCGGTCAGCATCCCATCGGGCCCGGACCGCATACTGCGGCAGATCTTGTCAAAGCGATTGTGGAGACCGAACCGGTACGGCCTTCGCAGGCCGTCCTCGCGAAAGGCGCAGACGTCAAAGCTGCCACTCATAATGCCTCGCGGCGACGCACCACTCCCTTCCGGCTCAGCCGATTGCTGCGTGGAGATCTCGATACCATCGTAGGCAAGGCGCTGAAGAAAGAGCCGGCGGAGCGTTATTCCTCCGTCACAGCTCTGGCCGACGATTTGCGGCGCTACCTGAAGAATGAACCGATCAGCGCGCGCCCCGATACACTTACCTACCGCAGCAGCAAGTTCTTGCGCCGCCATCGCCCCGCAGTGGCGCTGGCCGCCCTGGCAATCCTGGCAATCGTTGCCGGCCTGGCAGGCACATTGATCCAAACGCGCACGGCGCGTAAGCAACGCGATTTTGCATTTGCACAATTGTCGCGCGCCGAAGCCATCAACGGCCTCAACGAATTCCTTCTCTCCGATGCGGCCCCTTCCGGAAAGCCATTCACCGTCAACGAACTGCTGAGCCGTGCCGAGCACATCATCGAACGTCAAGAGGACAAGCACGACCTCCAGCGGATTGAAATGCTCATCTCGCTGGGCCGTCAGTACAACGTACTCGATGAGCAGGCCAAGTCCCGTCAACTGCTCTCCGAAGCCTATGATCTCTCCCGCGGCGTCTCCGACCGCCCCATCCGTGCGCGCTCCTCGTGTGCTTTGGCGAGCGCTCTTGCTCTGGCCGGCGAGCACGACCGCGCCGAAAAACTGGCGCAGCAGGGACTTCAGGAACTCGGCCACGAACCTCAGTTCGCTCTGGACCAGATTTTTTGTCTGCTGCGCGCGACCGAAGTTGCCGATGAACGGGGCGATTCGCGCGAAGCGGTCACCCGCGTGCAAACGGCGCAGAGGGTACTGAGCCAGTCGCCCGTCAAGTCAGACCTTCTCGAATCGGAACTGTTGATGGAGGTGGCCGAGTCGTACCGCTATGTGGGCCAGTATCAGGAAGCGAACGACGCCTTCGCGCAGGCGTCCGCAAAGCTGACTGCGCTCGGGCGGGACGATACGCAAACCGCCGTCACCCTCTTCAATAACTGGGGCACGGTTCTGGTTCTGGCAGGGCGGCCACTCGACAGCGCGCGCGTCTTTCGCCGCGCCGTCGAGATCAGCCGCAGCGATCAGACGGAAGATTCCGTCTCGCCCATGCTGCTCGTGAACTATGCCCGCTCCTTACGCGAGCTGCATCAACTGGATGAAGCGGCGGACTACGCCGAACGCGGCTATGCGAAGGCGCAACAACTGGGCGCCAAGGTTGTGGTCGGCCAATCGCTGCTGCTGCGCGCCTTGATTTATACGGATCGCGGCGAGCTTGCCCGCGCCGCCGCGATGCTGGATGAAGTGGAGCCGCGGCTCCAGCAAGGCCTTCCCGCGGGGCACATCGCCTTCGGCTCATTGGCCTCGACTCGGGCACTCATTGCCCAGGCGCACGGAGACCTTCCGGCCGCTATGAAGCTCTCCAATGACGCGGTCGCCGTCGCCGAGGCAGCCAACAAAGCAGGCAAACTGGGCGGCGACTATTTGCCTCTGTTCCTGATCCGGCGCTCCAATGTGGAGCTTCAACTCGGCCGTGCCTACCAGGCGGAATCGGACGCGGCGCGAGGTTTGACTTTATTGCAAACCATCACTCAGCCCGGCTCATCTTCCAGCAACGTTGGCCGGGGACACCTGGCTCTCGGCCGCGCACTGCGAGCCCAGGGCAAATCTGACGAGGCTCGCTCCGCCTTTCGCACCGCCGCTGACAATCTGCGGAGCACTCTCGGTCCTGACCATCCCGAAACTCGCAGCGCCGAGCAGTTGGCAAAGTCTTAGCCTCACACCCTCGCCCTCCACTCGGGCGTATTCGCCTTCCCAGGCTGCCTGTCGCCTTTTCGCTGCTGTTTCCGATTTCTCTAACAGGGGGATTCGCGGCGCGGTTCTATCTGCGACCGGGTTGGGAAAAAAGCAAACAAGGTCCGGGTAAGCTCCGCCAATATCCAAGAAGGGAGGTCCCTATGAGCTTCGACCAGTCGGTAACACAAACAACGGAATATGATGCGATCAAGAGCAGTGTGCTTCAGGCCTTTGTCCTGCGTCCGATCTTCCGCACTGCCTTCCTGCTCTGCGATGTTGAAGGCCTAACACCTGCCGAGGCCGCTTCCCGCCTCGGGATCAGTCCGGCCGCGGTCAGGGCGCGCCTGGAGCGGGCGCGCCGTTTATTGAATGTGCGAATGAGGGAAGCGATTCCGTGAATCGTTCGGTATAGTCAAACACTCAAATCAACGGCCCGCAATTCAAGTTGTGAGCTGGTTGCTTCAGACATTTTGCTTCAAAAATCGTCCTATACCGGAGAAACGAATGAGCGAACACTACCATGACGTCAGCGATCTGCGACTGTTGAAGGAGATGGGTAAACTCGCGCCCACGGAATTTAACGCCTGGCTCAACCTCGACAAGATTGTCGCCCGCGAAGATGGAACCGTCCCAAGAAAATACCGCGAGCTGATTGCCTTGGCCGTCGCCCTGACGACGCAATGCCCATACTGCATCGAGGTGCACGTAAAAGCCGCCAAGACTGCGGGAGCATCCCGCGAGGAAATCACGGAGACCTCCATGATCGCCGCTGCCCTGCGCGCCGGCGGCGCGGCAACCCATGGCGCCATGGCCCTGAAACTGTACGACCAAGGCTGAACCAACTCCTCCTCACCTATCGGGAAGATGGTGGAGGGATGAGCGATCGTTTGCAATGAAAACCTCAACGTCCGCGTAGCGTCAGCGGGATTACCGATGAATCGATCTCGCTGACCTGGAGGTTTTCGAAACGAAGTTTACTTTCCGCCGTTTCCCTTTCATAAACCAGCTGACTTCCCAGAAAAATCTTGTAGCCGGTCTGGAACGGATCGGGACCATCTTCCGATCCGATTTCAGCGGAATGCGGCGGCGCGGGACGGCCCACGTTTCTGGCACACGCCCGTTGCATGGCGCTTGCAGGATTCTTGTTGACTGCACTACGATCAGCGCGGAGCTGAACCATATGGAATCAGCCAAGAGTGCCCGCATGCGCAAAGTAAGATCGCGGATCGTGATCGCCCTGGCCATGGTCGCGATGACTCGGACGATATCGGGCCAGCGGGTCGAGCGATCGACGGGGAGCGACGCGCCTCGAACCCGCCGTGCAACACAGGCCGACGCGACGACGGTTGCTACACGACAGCGCTTCTTAGAGATGTTCGCCCGGGCGTACTTCCCAGGGCGAACGGGCCAACTTCTGATCGTACCGCGCGAAGGCGACTTCATCACACGCGCTGATGTGGCGTTCATGCACGGTTCGCCGTGGAACTATGACGTCGCGATTCCACTGATGTTTGCGGGCCCCGCGGTGAGAACTGGAACGTATTCGGCTCCAGCCGCGCAGCAGGACGTTGCAACGACGCTTGCGGCTGCGCTTGGCGTGCAGATGCCCCCCACGGCAACAGGCCGTATATTACCGGTATTACGCGCGGGTTTCGCTCGACCGCGCGTGGTTATGCTGCTCGTCCTGGATGGCATGCGCCGGGATTACTTTGATCGCTACGCCGCGTCCATGCCGACGCTCACCGCCCTGCGCCGGCAGAGTGCCTGGTTCACTCAGGCCCAGGTTAACTTTATTCCAACCAACACGGCCGTCGGGCACTCGACGGTCGCGACCGGGACCGATCCTCGCGTGCACGGAATCACAGGGGTCAATGTGTACGGGCGCGCCGAGCACCGGCGCCACGAGTTTTTCGCTGGGGAAGCACCGCAAGACCTGATGGGTTGACGCTGGCTGACATCTGGCAACTGGAGACAGCTGGCCGCGCGGTCATATTGGCACAGGGCAGCATCGACCGGGCGGCGACGCCGCTCGCAGGGCATGGAGCGTGTCAGCTGAATGGAGCGCCAGTGGTTCTCGCAAGCTACGATCAGGAGACGGGCAACTGGGCCACAAACCCCAACTGTTTCCGGCTGCCTGCCTATCTGAAAGACCGCAACGCGAAAACATTGTGGCCAACGAGCGGCGAGTGGATGGGTCACAAAATCGACTCGACCCAGGAGGTGCGATACTCGGCTCTGTTTCCGGCATTCGAAGCCGACGCGATGGCCGCGATGATCGAGCGGGAGCCGCTGGGCGAAGACAAAGTTCCGGATCTCATTCTGATGAACTATAAAGGCGCGGATTTCGTGGGCCACAAGTACGGTCCGGAGTCGGAAGAGCTGCGCATCACACTGGGCGAGATGGATCTCCAGTTGAAGAGGATTTTGACGGCTTTGGAAGCGAAGGTTGGCGGCGACTATCTCCTTGCGGTCACCGCAGACCATGGCATGCCGCCAGAACCATCGTCGCCGGATCGACGGCACCTGGCGCCATCCATCGTTGACTTGCTGCACGCGAAGTTCGATCCTGACGCGAAGCAGCTGATCACTTCCTTCGAACCGTAAAACGGTCAGATCTTCGTCGATGAAGACCGGCTGTCGCATCTGGGTCTGACTTTGCGTGACCTGGCTCATTTCCTCGAATCACAGCCGTTCCTTTTTGCGGCCTTCACAAACGACGATGTGCGCGCAACTGCTTATGCGCTCAACGCTGCCACACCGCCGGCAAGGCATTCGAAATAAGAATGGAGTCGTCTGCGCGCCGCCTAAAGCGCCCAATCTTGTCTATTTTGGACTCCCATTACTTGAGAAACCAGGCTTTCAGGTATAGCTCTTTTACACAAAGTATTTGTTATCCAATGTGAATCGGGAACATCTCACGGACTATCGAGAGAACGCAAGTTCGTCTCAACTCAATTCAGGAGATCCCTATGTCCCCGCAAGGCAAACCCAGCATCGTTTTTGTTCACGGTCTATGGGCCGACGGCTCATGCTTCGGCAAACTGATCCCAACTCTTCAGAACGAAGGATTTGAAGTAATCGCCTCCCAGCACGGACTCGATTCTCACGCCGGCGACGTCGACTTCGTGAAGAGAGCCCTGGGGCGTGTCAGCAGCCCAGCGATCCTGGTCGGCCATTCCTACGGCGGCTCGGTCATCACGGCGGCCGGAACCGACCCACGAGTCGCTGCGCTTGTCTACGTCGCGGCGTTTGGCCCGGATGCCGACGAAACTTCACAAAGCCTGCAAGAGAAGTTTCCGCCGACCGATATTTTTTCCCATATCGAGGTTGCAGACGGACGCGTTTGGCTAAAAAAGGATGGCCTCCCGTCATTTGCAGGCGATCTCTCCGAGGAAGAGCAGCAGGTGATCTGGGCCACTCAGGGCGCGCCGGTGGCAGATTTGTTCCAGCAAAAGGTGGAGGGCACGGCGTGGAAATCCAAGCCGAGCTGGTACATCGTAGCTACGAAGGACCGCACGATCCAGCCCGAGTTGGAGCGTTTCGTCGCCAAGCGCATGGGAGCAACAACCTTCGAGACCGATAGCAGCCACGTACCGATGTTGTCCCAGCCTGAGTTCGTGCTCGACGTGATCCGGAAAGCCGCGATCGCGGTTCAACAGAAGAAGGCCGCGTAGTGAAGGTGGCGAATTTTTCTACTCTCGACAGACCGCCGCGAGGCGGTCTGTTTCTACTAAAACAGGCTCTGCGACCGCATTTCGAAGTCCAGACAACTCATTTGCTTTGAATAATCTGGCGGAGAGAGTGGGATTCTATTACCGCCGTTCTCTGTATCTGTCGGTGATGACTACACTTCCGCGATAATGCCCTGTGTTTAAGCGGGTTACAAGCAAAACCTATCTTCGGGTCCTGTTTCTATAGTTCCCCTAATTCGCTGCATTTCCCATGAAAATGGTATCAGTGGTATCACCAAACCGGCCTCCTGGGGAAACAGTACGCTCGCGACACTCGACCTTCCCCGAAGGCGGTCAGGGCGGCTGTAACGCGTTGCAGTTCATCCTCAAGTCGAGTGCGTGCGTTCTCTGTTTCTTTAGAGCGCCTAACTAAACCTCCCCCGGCAGCTTGAGTGCGCTCACTGCAACTTCGCATACTCCGCCTTGGCTTCCTTCAGGATGGGGATGTCGGGGTTGGCGTCTTTCCAGAGGGTGAGGAGATCTTTGTACGCGGTGAGTGGCCGGACGCGGGCGAGGTCGGCACCCTCCCTGCGCGGTTCTCGACTGCAAGGCGGTAATTGTTGACCATCCTTAGCCCGAGCCAGTCCCGCCAGCCGTTGCTTTTGCCTTGTGAGCAATGAGCAGGAAGCCTTTGGCGGTGGCATCTCTTTCCAATGATCTGAGGTGAGTTATGCCGGACGCTGTATTGCCCGACTTCATCTCGATTTCGCCGAGAGCTAGGCGGATCTCGAACTGATAGCTTACGAGGCCGACTCGACTTGCTTCATCGAGCAGCAAAGTGAGTTCTTTTTCAGCCTTCACCGGATTGTGACTCTGCGCGAGAATCCGTGCGCTTACAATGCCAATGTCGAAGTGCTGATCAAAATCCCGACTCCTTTCCGAGAGAGTTTTCGCCTCCTCGATTTGGGTCGTAGCTTCTTTCAGCTTTTTTTCCGTCAACAGTGCGCGTGCAAGCAAGGTACGTGCGCGTAATTCCCCGCCAACCGATCTTTGTTTTTGGAATATTCCGACGGCCTCACGGGAAGTCGATTCCGCATCTGTGAGACGACCTTCTTCCAGCGATAATGCTGCCAGATGGACGCGGACCCACAGGACACGATCCGTCAAGCCCATCTGCGTGTCAATTGCAATCGCCTGTTCGTATTTCGCGCGTGCTTCCGAGAAGTCCGCTTTTTTGGCGAGCACACCGGCAAGCTGTGATAAAAGGACCGACATGTTGCCCTTATCCTCGTTCTTTCCCGAAAGAGTGAGGCCCTCTTGAAGTAGGCTTTGGGCTCGCGGAAGTTCTCCTTGGTCAGCCAACAGACCCGCCACTGGACTCAAACCGAATGCGATGAGTTGGCGGTAATTCTTGATTTTGCGGCATACTTCCAAAGAGTTTTCATAAAACTGCCTAGCGCCGCGGGGGTCGCCTCGGCGAGCCAGCGTGTCACCGATGCCTTGGAGTGCAAAGACCTCCTCGAATTCGGATTCCAGTTTTCTGGACAGCGGAAGGGCCTGTTGGTAGCTCTCCATCGCCTCCTTGAAATCTC
>Ga0335080_10009412_pt1 | contig 10211 bp, 8 predicted proteins | sample Lox_Sample_34_FD_206720 | JGI IMG/M metagenome (GOLD analysis project Ga0335080, IMG submission 206720) | Soil microbial communities from Loxahatchee National Wildlife Refuge, Florida, United States - Lox_Sample_3.4 | ecosystem: Environmental > Terrestrial > Soil > Wetlands | place: USA: Florida... | reverse complement strand
CAAAAAATTTATTTATAAAACAGATTCAGATTATTTAATTTTGACTAGATCAGATTTCAAAACCAGGGGCCGGAATTCTTTCTTCCCCTAATACTTATTTTATGCTGAAGAAAAAAATAGATGAAGAACATTTATACCTGCGTGTTGCGGGAGGCATTGAGAAAATGATTGGGGAAGAAGTGTTGAAGATTGGCGACAAACTTCCTTCGGTAAGAATGTTGAGTGAAGAATACGGAATCAGCATGGGCACTGCATTCCAGGCCTATTATCATCTGGAAGGAAAGGGGCTGATTGAATCGAGACCCAAGTCGGGTTATTATGTGCGGTTTAATTTCAGTCGATTCCCGAGTTTGCCAAAGAAATCGGAACCGGAACAGGAAGCCAATGAAGTAAGTACGGAAGAAATGATCTCTACAGTTTTCAGGAATATGACATCAGCCGACGTGCTAAACTTTTCTGTTGCCGCGCCAGCTCCCGAACTGCTTCCTGCGGCCAAGTTGAATAAGGCCGTTGTTCATGCACTGCGCACATCACAACATCATTGTATAAAATATGAGCCGGTACAAGGCAACGCGGAACTCCGCAAGCAGATTGCACGGCTGTCCTTTACCTGGGGTGGTAAAATTTCTGCAGACGATGTTGTGATCACTGTCGGTTGTGCGGAAGCGTTAGTCCTTTGCCTCAAAGCTGTTACCAGGGCCGGAGATACAGTGGCCATCGAAAGCCCGACTTATTTTGGGATTTTCCAGGCTATTGAAAGCCTGGGACTGAAAGCTCTTGAAATTCCTACCGATCCTACAACAGGCGTTGACGTTGATGAATTGAGCCGTGCAATCAAAAAATTTCCGGTCAGTGCCTGTGTATTTGTTCCAAACTTCAATAACCCGCTGGGCAGTTGTATGCCGGAAGAAAAAAAGAAAGCGCTGGTGGACCTGATTACAAAAAACCAGATTCCTTTGATTGAAGATGATATTTATGGTGAAATATATTTTGGCAAACATCGCCCCAAAACCTGCAAGACCTTTGATAAGGAAGGTTGGGTTCTGCAATGCAGTTCTTTGTCTAAGTCACTTGCACCCGGCTATCGCTTAGGCTGGGCCATCCCCGGCAGGTTCACGGAGAAGGTTATACGCCTGAAAATGGTCCATTCGCTGACAAGCCCCACAATCACTCAGCATGCACTCGCTCATTTTTTGAATATCGGGAGATATGAATATCATTTGAAAAATTTGCGTAAGGCCCTGCACACGCAATGCCTTCGATATATCCAGGGAATCATCGAATATTTTCCGAAAGATACCAAGGTCTCCCGGCCACAGGGAGGTTGTGTGTTGTGGATTGAGCTGGATAAAAAAATCAACAGCTATAAACTTTACCAGGAGGCGGTCAGGCATTATATTTCAGTTGTACCCGGACAGATTTTTTCTTCACAGGGAAAATTCGGCAACTGTCTTCGCATCAGTTGTGCAAGACCCTGGGATGCAGAAGTAGAAAATGCATTGAGGACTGTAGGAAGCCTGATTAAGAAAATGATGAAATGAGAATTCACCCGTTGGATCATCCGTAAATTCGGTCGATCGCATCATGGTATTTTTCCACGATCACTTTTCTTTTGAGGCTTAGCTTAGGTGTCATCTCCCCGGTGTCAACACTCCATTCCCTCGGAAGCAATTCAAATTTCTTGATTTGCTCGACATGGTTAAAATTCTGATTGTAACTCTCTACAAGCTGCTTGTAGAAACCGAGCACCTGAGGGTTGCGGACCATTTCTTCGTTCGACGTATATTGAATATTTTTTTGTTTGCACCATGCTTTCAGGTTTTCAAAAGATGGCACGATCAGGGCACCTACAAATTTTCTTTCTGATCCGACGACAATGATCTGCTCTATAAACCTGGACTCTTTGAGTTTATTTTCTATGGCCGCAGGAGCAACATATTTTCCACCACTGGTCTTGAATAATTCTTTTTTACGATCGGTTATGCGTAAAAAAATACCATCTTCAAAAACCCCGATATCACCGGTATGCAACCAACCATCGATTACTGTTTCGGCAGTAAGATCCGGTCGTTTGAAATAGCCGACCATTACTGTCGGACCCTTCACACAAATTTCTCCGTCTTCCGCCAGTTTTACTTCAATGCCATCAATAACCGGTCCCACCGTTCCGAATTTTGTTCCACCCGGTGTGCGTCGGTTCACAGTGATAACAGGTGAGTTTTCGGTTGGTCCATAACCTTCATAAAGCGGAATACGCGCAGCATTAAAAATGCGCATCAGCCTTTCCTGGCACGCTGCTCCGCCCACAACAATGTATTTGATATTATTTCCAAGTGCCTCTCTCCATTTATTAAAGACCAGTTTATTTGCAATGGAAAGCTGCATATTGTAAAAAAACCCCCGGTTTTTCCTGTTATCATATTTTTTCCCTAGTTCAATAGCCCAGAAAAATATTTTTCGTTTTATGCCTTTCAATTCTGCACCCATTGACATGATGCGTTCATACACTTTTTCAAGAAGCCGGGGAACCGTGGTGAACACATCCGGATGCACTTCTTTCAGGTTGGCAACTATCGTGTCCATACTCTCTGCATAATAAATGCCGATTCCAGTCGACAAATAAATATAGCTGACAGTTTTTTCGAAAATATGATTGAGTGGCAGAAAACTCAGGGCCTTGCTTTGTGGACTCTCATCAAAAGGAAAACTTACTCTCGAAAACAAAATATTGGTCATGATATTGTTATGGCTCAACATCACTCCTTTGGGAACACCGGTGGTTCCCGAAGTATAAATGATGGTTGCGAGGTCACTTTTTCTGACCGAATTTTTTGCTGCTTCGATACGGCTCATATCAGTTAACGGATTGCAGAGGGATGACCAGTGGTCGGCACCGTCAATCTTGTTGAACGTGTAAATATTTTTCAGCGTCGGTATTTTGGGTTGAATAGCTCTGACCTTGTTCAGTAACTCTTCGCTGCTGACAAAAACATGTTTTACAGAAGCATCATTGAATATGAATTCAATTTCGCTAGAGTTGGTAGTAGGGTAAATAGGCACCAGTATGGCGCCAGATTGCTGTACGGCCAAATCCGTGATCAGCCATTCCGGCCTGTTGGTAGAAATGATTGCGATTTTATCCCTGTTTTCCGTGGTCATATCATTTCCTGATACACCAATAGAAAGCAGACCCGCAGTCAGCTGATCCACTTTTTCGCGAATTTCCTTTGTGCTGTGTTTACGCCAGGAGCCATTTTCCTTGGCTGCCAGCATATCTTCTTTAGGAAATTTCGTCAACTGGTAGTCGACCCAATCAAACAACCGTGTGGGTTCCATATAATGTGCGAATTATTTTTTAGAATCTATGTGTTCCTATGATTCTATTGTGTTTATGTGGTAAATTTTACCACATAGGGTCATAGACACATAGGAACACATAGGTGTAACCAAAATTCTAAAGCATAATACATTTAAATTATAGAAAAAGAAAGAAACTACAAATAAAGTCTTTGATGGGCTCAATTGAAGCTACTTCACTTGTTATTTTGGAAGCACATGATAATATTGTTTGAGAGGCAGTTTAAAAACCCTGTTCTTTTGAAAATTAATAAACCTGTTATATTCATCCTGATGCACCGTGGTCCAGTTCTGGAAAGCCGGAAGGTTTTGTGCAGCACCGAAGATCCATTGATTATATGCGTCAAACAATCCCTCTTTCATTAATTGCTGATGGTATTCGAACAAGCGGAAGGGATATTTAGCCTGGTATTTATCAAACCATTCCAAAACAAACTTGCTGCGTAATATGCTTAGCGATTCGGCAGTGACACCCTGGGCAACAGCCGCCGACTGATCATTCATTACAGTCAAATAGGCTGTGGTGAATGAAGACTTAGAATTTTGATTTTTTTGAGTTTTCGTATCCGAAAAGAATTTTTTATAACTGTCTACCAGGATGCTCTTTATTTCCGGAGTTCGTTTGCTGTAGCTTTCAAGATTTACGAAGATTTCTCCATAAATCAGGCTCCATACCTTGTCATAAGTGTAATAATAAAATTTGCAGGCGTTGTAATAATTGGAAGAATAGTCGGGGTCCACTTCAATTCCTTTCTCCCAGAGCCTGATGGCGTCAGGGCCTTCTTTTGCCCAGACCAATTCTCCATATTCATTGTACAATGCCCCACTGTTTGGAAAACGCTTGATGCCCTGCTTGTACATTTTTTCACATTCTTTGGTTTCATCAATGGCCTTATATACAAGTCCGGCAATCTGGTAACATTGTTCATCCGCATCTTTTCGGTCGAGCAGTGGTTTTACTGTTTCGAGTGACTGGCTGTAATTTCTTTGAAGATAATAACTGAATGCAAGATCTTTTGATATTTCAATATTGTTTGACTCTTCTTTCAGCGCGCGGTTCAGCACAACAATAGCATTGGCATAATCACCCTGCCGCATATACGCTTTCGCTGTTTCGTGTAAACTATTGGCATCCTGTTGAGCAAATAATGAGAAGTGAATGGCAATCAGCAAGCAGAATGAGAAAAATTGTTTCATGATTCTTTAAAGATAATCATCGCCATAGTGAAAACGGATTTATGGTTGTTTAATTGTTCAGAAACAAAGGGTTTGCATATCATTAACTGATCAGGTGCGTAAGCAACCCGTCTCTCAGCTTGGGTTCAAACCAGGTACTTTTCGGAGGCATGATGCTGCCGCTGTCTGCAATGCTGAATAATTGTTCAATACTCACAGGATGCAGGCTGAAAGCCACTTTCATCTCGCCGCTGTCAACCCTTTTTTCGAGTTCAGTTAAACCCCGGATGCCGCCTACAAAATCAATTCTTTTATCTGTTCGCGGATCCTTGATGGCAAGAATCCGGTCGAGTATGTTTTCCTGCAGAATGGTTACATCCAGCACTCCGATCGGGTCGGTTGAGTAAGAACCATTTTTTGCAACCAGCTTGTACCAGCTGCCATTCATGTACATTCCGAATTCGTGCAGGTTAGCCGGTGAAAAGGCTTTATCGACTTTCCCGACAAAGAAATCTTTTTCCAGGCTTTTCAGGAATTCTCCTGCCGTCATTCCGTTGATGTCTTTCACTACACGGTTATAGTCCAGGATATGCAGTTGATCTGAGGGAAATAAAGTAGTCAGAAAATAATTTGCGCCCGTCGATGATGCATTGCCAGGTGTGGCCCTCACTTTGGCAGCCGAAGCCGCACGGTGATGACCATCCGCAATATAAGTATAAGGGATATTATTTTTGAATAATTCAGTTATTCTTTTGTTGGTTCCCTCGTCATTCACGATCCAGATGATATGTTGAATCCCGTCATCTGCAATAAAATCATATTGTGGATGATGAGCGGCTTTCCAGTCTTCAATGATTTGATGAATAGTTAGATCGGTCTTATAAGCCAGGAATACATTGCCGGTCTGTGCTCCGGTGATTTTCATGTGGTTGATCCGGTCGAGCTCTTTGTCGGGTCGGGTCAGTTCATGTTTCCTGATGATATTTTTTTCGTAATCATCGACCGCACTCACGCAAACCAGGCCGGTCTGACTCCTGCCATTCATAATCAATTGGTAGATGTAATAACAAGGCTTTTCTTCCTGTAACAAAACTCCCTGGTGGCGGAATGCCTGGAGGTTTTGTTTAGCCAGTTCATATACCTGCTGGCTATGACTGTCTACATTTTCCGGCAAATCAATTTCTGACTTGGTGATGTGAAGAAACGAATAGGGATTGCCGTTAGCCTGTTGTCTTGCTTCAGCGGAGCTTAACACGTCATACGGAGGTGAGGCCACCTGTTTGGCAAGATTAGTTTTTGGACGAAGCGCTTTAAAAGGTTGTATATTGGCCATAATCGTTGTTGGTTGATTGACAAAGGACCCTCAGCAATTCCTTGTTCCGAAATCCTTCATTAAATCAGTCAATGCTTCCACGCTTTCGAGCGGAAGTGCATTATATAAGGAAACCCTGAATCCCCCGACACTACGGTGGCCTTTCACACCGATCATCCCGTTCTCCTTGCATTCAGCGAGGAATTTTTTTTCCAGGTCCTGGTTATCCATCACAAACACTACATTCATTCTGCTGCGGTCTTCTTTCGCGACTGTTGGTTTGAATACAGGCAGACTGTCGAGCGTATCATAGAGCAGCTTCGCTTTCTGTTTATTTATTTTTTCAATGGCCGGAATACCCCCGATTTTTTTCAGCCATCTTAACGTCAGCATACAGACATAAACGGCAAAGACAGGTGGCGTGTTTAATACCGAGCCCGCCTCGATATGTTTACGGTAATCCATCATGCCCGGCAATTGACGATTTACTTTTCCCAGGATATCTTTTTTCACGATAACCATATTTACTCCTGCTGCACCGATATTTTTCTGCGCTCCGGCATAAATCAATGCAAAACGGTTGAAGTCGATGACTTGACTCAGGATATCGCTGCTCATATCGGCAACCAGCGGAACATTTGTTTCCGGAATGAAATGCATTTCCGTTCCTTCAATGGTATTGTTGGTTGTATAATGGAAATATTTTGCGTGGGAAGGAATGGTAAAATTTTTCGGGATATAAGTATAGTTCTTATCTTTTGAAGAAGCGGCAACTTCCACGTTGCCAAAAATTTTTGCTTCCTTAATGGCTTTGGAACCCCAGACTCCGCAATCCAGGTAGGCTGCAGTTTCGTTTTCATTCAACAAATTCATCGGGACCTGGAAAAACTGGGTCGTTGCTCCCCCATGAAGAAAAAGGACTTCATGTTCGTCATCCAGTTTCATCAGTTCTTTTGCCGTGGCAACTGCTTCATCCAGTACAGCCTGGAACAATGGAGTACGGTGACCGATTTCAAGAATGGATAAATCAGAATTATTAAAATTGAGAATAGCCTGACTTGCCTCATGAAATACTTCCCTTGGTAAAATGCTTGGGCCTGCGTTAAAATTATGTATCACCTAACTATCGTTTTATTAAAAGAGATGCAAAATTACAAAAGAAGCGGGGAATAAGAGAAGTTGGAAAATATTTACCACATAGACACATAGGATTATAGAAGCACATAGTTATGTGTAACTATGCGTCTATGATCCTATGTGTTGAAGTATCACGAGCTCTTCGACGTCGCTCCTAATTGACTTGAATCAAAACGAGAGTGGCTCCCTGGTTTGAAATTTATTATTGGGGTTCATTCGCCGAGATATCCGCCACGTTTTTCCAGGAACCGTCGGCCTGTTTTTTCCAGACGGTCACTGCGTTAGAATGCGTGGTGATGGATTTGCCTGTTGAATCAGTAAAAGTGATTTGACTTTTTTCTACCAGATACGCCATGTCACCGCTTGCTGAAACGTCGGCCCGCAGGGGCTCCCAGCTTATTTTGAATCCCGGGGTTTTAAAACTGGCTTCGACCATTTGGCGGATTTCTTTTTTCCCGTTCAGGGCAGGTTGGCCTGCCGAGATCAATACGGCATCGTCTGCCCAATAGCCCAGTGTTTTTTCCACATCTTTTGTCAAAGCCGCCTGTGCCATGTCCCTGCTTGTTTGCATCAGTTTTTCGCCTTCAGCTTTGGCATCAGTTTTTTGTTGGTTACAACCCAAACCCGCCATCAGCGTTGCTAAAATAAAAATTGTTTTTTTCATAAATCAGTTGTTGAGGAGTTGAAATAAAAAAGCCGCGTTGGTGCGACTTCGGAAATTAAGTTACAAATTATTTTCCCAATTTTATTCTTATTAAGATTCGCGTTTCTCCGCGCCCCTGCGTCATTGTGTGAAAATATTGAGGCAGTTTAAAATCACGCAAAGACGCCAAGTCGCAAAGAATTCTTTATTATTGAGCCCCTGCGTGAGAGGTTTACTCACATTCATACGTCTGCGCACTTCCAATCTTCCACAGTGAATCCAGCGTTTCAAATTCTTTTAATTCTGATTCCGTAAAATTTTGATGTCTGAGATTTTTCAGATCAGGCTGACCGGCGTTCACCCAGGCAGTGAACCAAAAAGAAGCCACTGCGTATATTGATTGCCGCATGCGCCGCTCGATCATATTGTTCAGTCTTTTGTTGTAAGCCGCAGCATAGGCCTCAGAATACTGCCGCGCAATCGTTGCACCTTTAATTTGGATCGAGAATTTTTTGTCTTCCGCAAAACTGCTGCTGAGTTCCTTCTCATAACGGAGAACTGTGTCCGCAGCAGCTGCGCTTTCAAGCACTCTTTTCCAGATAAAATCAGCCGGGTGGGAAAGGTATTGAGCTTTGCCTATAAAGAAATCCCATTCCTTTTCAGCAAACAATTCAGGTATCCGCGATTCCCAGAATGCATGAATACCCTGCTGCCCGCTCAGCTGGCCATTGTGATTGAGGCAGGTGTGCAAAGGCACATGTGCATCTGCGATGTAATGACCAATCTCTGCAGAGAGGTGCAGGATCTTTGCCTGATCTTTTTCGCGGAAAGCGTTGGTGAGTCTTTGCAGCATCGTCTGAATCCACCAGGGGCCAATGCCGTAAGTTTGCAGCGTATCCTTTGAAAACTTAACTACTGCTTCATTCCAGTTTCTGGGTAATTCGGAAAAAGGATATTTTCCGTAGCGATCGATATCTATATAATGATGTGCACCTTCCGCGGATACAACATATCTTCTTTTGTCGGGGTCCACTGCGTGCTCACTAAGAAAAGCAATATTTGGTTTGTAGAGCACCATCATTTCAGGAGGCAATAAGAAAACGGCATAGTAGTTTATCTTCCGGTGCATATAAAATCCCCAGCAAAATATTTTTTCATAGAAACAAAGAATGACTACTGACAATATGATTTTTTTCATGGCTGGATGAGGTCTCGATAAGATATTGACAGGTAAGTATGTTCTGATTCATTATCCTATTCATCAATTTCAGTCACACCCCCGGAAATTGCAAATTTCATCGCATCGGTTGAGCTGATATCAGTCAGTACACGGATCCTGTCTTTTTTTACAAAATATAAATGGCCGGCAAATGCATAGGATTGCGGAACATAAACTGAAACATAATCCTGTAATCCAAAATCAGCCAGTTCTTCCTGCGTTATAAATCCGATCCTCCATACATCAGCCGATTCAATATTGACAAGGACGGCTTTGTCAAATTTTCTTTTATTTCCTGCAAAAGCTTCGAAGAAATCCTTGATCGTTGAATAGATGATTTTGATGCCAGGGGTCTTTTCGAGAATGTTATCGAAAAGTTCCACCAGGCGACTGACAATAAAAGAAGATGAGACATATCCCACGAGTAGAACCAGAATAATCACGATGATGAAACCAAGCCCGGGAAACCTCCTCGGATTTCCGCTCTGATCGAGACCAATCAGGCTGGGGAATATATTGTGAATCAGATTGGGCAGGATGCTATCGATCCAGTTGAACAGAGAAACAACAGCCCAAATGGTGATCGTAATCGGTGCGAGTATGATAAGGCCCTGTAAAAAATATTTGAAGAGCCTGGCGGTAAACGATCGGAGTTTCATGTAATAGCAGTTTAGATATCAAATGTAATCAATCGCATAGCTCGGGCAATGTGGAAAAATGAAGGGACTGGCAGCTTTTTCACGCTGATGCAATCGATTGTCAAAGACATCAACGTGTAACATTTTATATTTATTTGCTTTATGTTCTTACCAATAGTATCGGATTTCGGTTAACCCTTCGCCTTCGTGGCAACCGCTCGTCAAAAAAAACGAAAAATTGATCTGGAAACTTTGGTAACGAAAAAAGTTTCCATAGTTTTGTCGCCTGATTGGTGAAATATGGACGTCAAAGAAAGAATATTACAGAAGGCTACTGATTTGTTTATGCGCTATGGCATCCGCTCGATTACGATGGATGAAATCGCAGCGCAGCTGGGTATCAGCAAGAAAACGATTTACCAGTTCTTTACAGACAAAGATGAAATCGTGGAAGCAGTGGTGGACCAGGAAATCCGCCAACATGAATCGGAATGCGAACAGTTCAGGGGGAATTCGGACAATGCAGTGCATGAAATTTTTATCGCTCTCGAAAAAATGGAAGAGATGATGAAATCGATGAACCCGTTGATCATGTACGATTTGGAAAAACATCATCCGAAATCCTACAGGAAGTTCAAACAGTTCAAATACCAGTTCATGTACGAGGTGATGAAAGGGAACCTGGAAAGAGGTATCCGCGAAGAATTGTACCGGGAAGATCTCAACATT
>Ga0335080_10009411_pt1 | contig 10212 bp, 9 predicted proteins | sample Lox_Sample_34_FD_206720 | JGI IMG/M metagenome (GOLD analysis project Ga0335080, IMG submission 206720) | Soil microbial communities from Loxahatchee National Wildlife Refuge, Florida, United States - Lox_Sample_3.4 | ecosystem: Environmental > Terrestrial > Soil > Wetlands | place: USA: Florida... | reverse complement strand
CGTCCTGCACAGGGCATCGGGACGAAGCTTCGGATATGGCGAGTTGGTGGCCGACGCGGCGACCTATTCGCCGTCTGCGAATCCGCCGCTGAAGCCGCGCAGCCAATACACGTTGGTCGGGAAGCCGATTCAGCGCGTCGACATACCGAAAAAAGTGAACGGCGCGACGAACTACGGAATCGACGTAACGCTACCCGACATGCTCTACGCGGCCGTGCGGATTTCGCCCGTATTCGGCGAGAAGCTTTCGTCCGTCGACGAACGCGACGTCTTGTCCAGACGCGGCGTCAAGAAGGTAGTCAAGCTCGACGATGCGGTGGTGGTTGTCGCCGACCGATTCTGGCGGGCGCGCGATGCGGCCGATGCGCTGGCTCCCGTTTTTGAGACCGGTGCGAACAATTCGGTGACGTCCGCCCGGCTCGCAGACAGGCGGCTTTCGGCCCTCAAAGGCAGTGATCTCAAGACAGACAAGACGGTCGGCAACGGCGCCGACGGGTTGGATGGCGCACGTGTGATCGATGCGACGTACACGGTGCCGTACTTGGCCCACGCAACGATGGAACCCATGAACGCGACCGCTCTCTTCAAGGACGGGACGCTCGAGGTGTGGTCGGGAACGCAGGACGGGCTTGGAGCTCGTGCCTTCATCGCCAAAACGGCAAAGCTACCGATGGAGAAAGTGACGTTCCATCTGCTCTCGCTTGGCGGGGGATTCGGCCGTCGGCTGCCCGGCTATTTCAACTTCCTTGAGCACGCGGTTCGAACCGCCATGGCGATGCCCGGTACGCCGGTAAAGCTGATCTACACGCGCGAACAGGACATGCAGCACGACTACTACCGGCCCAACGTGACGAGCCGACTTCGCGCTGTTGTCGACGGTTCGGGCCTGCCGACCACATGGGTCAACGACTACACCACAGACTCGGGCGCCAACAGCGAGGCCCATATCGTTTATGGCGTTGCCAATCAGTCCTATCGCACTGCCAAGGTCGAGACCCACATCCCCACGGGACCCTGGCGCAGCGTCGAAGCGTCGTGGCACGGATTCTTCGTGGAGTCCTTCATCGACGAACTCGCACATTCGGTCAAGAAAGACCCGCTCGAATATCGCCGCGCTCTGCTTGCCCACGCGCCGCGCCATCTCGCGACGCTCAATCTTGCCGCGGAGAAGGCGGGATGGGGCTCTCCGGTGCCGGCCGGCAAGGGCAGGGGCATCGCCATGTTCGAAAGCTTCGGTACGGTCGTGGCACACGTTGCCGATGTTACCGTAGGCAGCGACGGCACGCTGAAGGTCGACCGCATCGTTTCGGCTGTCGATGCCGGAATGACAGTCAATCCGGACGGACTGAAGGCCCAGATCGAAGGTGCGATCGTCTATGGCCTGACCGCGGCGCTGAACGGAGAGATCACGATCGACAAGGGCGCGGTGGTTCAGGCGAATTTCCCGGACTATGAGATGGTAAGGCTGCAAACCTGTCCGCAGATCGAGGTTCACCTGCATGAAAGCGATGCGCCGGTCGGAGGCGCCGGCGAGCCGGGCGTGCCGCCGACCGCGCCTGCCATCGCGAATGCGATTTTTGCCGCGACGGGAGTCCGCATCCGCGATCTGCCGGTCAAGAATCACAATCTGACGCTCGCTTCGCGTTAGGCGCCGGACCGCGCCCGATCACGAGGTCAGGCGCGGTCTGTCCAGACCGGCGGGTGCGTTCCCAGTGGCACCACGCCCCGGCTCCAACGCGCGGGCGTCCTGGACATTTGGACCGGCGGGCGAAGATGGGTGACGGCGCCAAAGCCGGTCTCACTCCGCATGGAATAGGCTTTGATCTCACTTTCGCTTGGTTGTCGGGCATTTAGCAGCCGTTCTTCATCTGCAACGCCAAGTCCCATCAACCACGTCGCAGTTTGTGCAAGTGACACCCGGACGAGATAGGAGCCGCCATAGAGCGCCCGGCGCTCGAGCGCTACCATCGTCCCGAATGCGGCGAGAAATCCCGTCGTGTAGTCGGTCACCGCCCCGGACTGCAGCTTCGGCCCCTCGTCGCCGCCATGAACGACGGCCATCCCGGTCACGGTCTGGCCGAGCTGCTCCCAACCCGGTCGTGCGCGCCATGGGCCCTCGTGACCGTAGCAGTTGATCGCCGTACAAATGATCCCGGGACGCATCCGCGCAAGGTCGATCGGACCGAATCCAAGACGCTCGAGCGAGCCTTGGCGATACCCCTGGCTGAACACATCCCCTTCGCGCACGAGTTCGCCAAGTCTGTCGCGTCCGGCTTGAGTTGTCAGGTCGATGAAGGCCGCCAGCTTGCCGTGTCCCGTATCGGTCACGAAAAAGGGGACCGACGGCAGGCTGGGCGAGGAAATCACCATGGCTTCCGCCCCGAATTGCGCCAATGTGCGGGCGCAGGTCGGACCGGCGAGAACGCGCGTCAGATCGAGCACCCGGACGCCGGACAGTGGCGCGTCTCCCTGCTTGCGGAAGGCCTCGGGCGGACTGTCAGCAATCTTCGTGATTTCGACCACGGGGCGCGTGGCAAGCACTCGCCCTTGCTCGGATCGGTTCCACTCCTCGGGCGTCCGAGCCAGACCGGCGCAGGCACCGGCCGATGCGACAGCATTTTCAAAGTCGATTCCGTCCCATTTGGCGACCGCAGCTTTGACAGCCTCTGGCTCATCGGGACAATCGAGCACGCGGAGCAGGCGTTTTGTGCTCTCGGGGAAGCTCGGATGCAGGAAGAGGTACCGGCCATCCCGAGTCTTGTGGAATCCGCTGGCGGCAGTCCTCGCAGCGTCAATTTGACCGCGCATCTCCGGCGCCCGCGAGGCGTCGTCGAACTTCTGATGCATAAAGCCAACGAGGCCGGCGCCGGCTTCACGCGAATTGACGCTTACGCTTTGGCGCTCACCGGTTCTCAAAGTCCAGATGTCGGCGGCGAGGGCGGCACCCGCGGCGATCGCGGCGGCGGCCGCTTCGTCCGCGTAGAAACGGGTCTTCAACGCCGGAGCGTCCGTCTGGATGGTCACAAATTCCGGATACCCGTGGCCGGCAAGGGCCATCAGCCGATCGAGGGCCGCATGGGCAACACCCATTTTTACTCACCGCCGGCATTCGGCGGCGGCGGTGGAGGCGCCGGCGCGCGACCGTCCTGCACGGTCTGCATGAGACGAAGGACGTTTCCGCTCCAGATCTTCTGAATGTCGTCGATCCGAAATCCCTCCTGCAACAGTCGCGCGGTGATTTTCCAGTTGCTCGCGCAGTCTTCCATGCCGGTAACTCCGCCGCCTCCATCCCAATCTGCGCCGACTCCGACATGCTCCGGTCCGACGAGTTTCAATGCATGAAGCATATGGGCCATGAAGTCTTCGAATGTCGCACGCGGCACCGGGAATCTTGTGTTCAGCGCGTTCATCTCTCTGGCTGCTTCGGATACGGCTCGTTTCGCCTCGATCGGCGAAAGCGAGTAAAGACCCCGAAGCTTCGCAAATACCGCGCCCTGCAGCTTCTCGCGCTCCGGGTTTGGCGGGACCGTGACAAGATACGAGTTGAACGAGTTGATTTGAATGACTCCTCCAGTAGCCGCGAGTTTTTTCAATCGATCATCATCTATGTTCCGCGGATGGTCGTGGACGGCGCGGCATCCCGAGTGCGACAGGATGATCGGCACCTTCGACTGTGCCACCATCTGGTCGAACACGTCGTCCGACGAATGCGACGCGTCGAGGATGATGCCCAGCTCATTGGCGAGCGAGACGAAATCGTGGCCCATCGGACTGAGCCCGTTCCAGGTCTTACCTTTGGGATCGGTCGCGGAATCGCCGAGCTGGTTGTTCTGAAAATGGACCGGCCCGGCCATCCGCACGCCGAGCGCATAGAAACTCCTCAACAAACTGACGTCGTTGGCGAGCGGGTAGGAATTCTCGATGCTTTGAAAGACCACTCGCTTCTTCGTTGCGGCGATTCGCCGGGCGTCAGCGGGCGTGAACGCAAGTTCGAAATACCGGCCGTTCCTGGCCACCATCTCTCGGATCGCGGCGGCTCGGACGAGGGCGTAATCCCGCGCCGCCATCAAGCCATCCGGTGTCAGCGGCCCTTGCGGCGTGTAAATGGCAAAAAAACCTCCATCGAGGCCGCCGTCGACCATGCGTGGATAGTCGACCTGCGAAAGATCCGTGGCGACGCTGTGGCGCTCCATCATGTCCCAACCGGGACGCGCAAAGTTCGCGGGCGTATCGAGGTGCGTGTCAAGACAGAGCAGTCGATCGTGAACTTCACGTGCCCGTTCGAGCGGGCCGGACTTGTGTACGCCGGCCAACGCGGGTGCTGCTGCCATCGCAGCGGAGCTGGCCACAAACAGTCTTCGGGAGATCATGTACTTAGCCTTCCGTGGGAGCCCGTATGGAAACCCTCGAGCCGCGCGGGCACAAGCCCCGTCCGGCCATGCGCCAGAATTTGGGCTTGTCTTCAGACGTCTCGGCCGTCAGAAACGGTATCCACTTGGTTCGGATGGGTGGCTGAGCGGTTGAAAGCACCGGTCTTGAAAACCGGCGGACCTGCAAGGGTCTCGTGGGTTCGAATCCCACCCCATCCACCAGGCAGGCGGTGAGCCAGTTCGCACGCTCCCAGCGTCCCAGATCGGAACAATCGTCCCAGCGCTCTTGATGTTTCCCATGGCATGTTTCCTGAATCAGCGTCGTTGACGTACCCGCGGGCATTATCGGCAGCTGAAACGGAATTCGGGCCGGTTTAACCCGGACCTGTTGCGCAGAATGGCGATTTGCCGAGTTTGTGAGGGAGCATGCAGACCGTCAAAGAAGCGGCAAAGGCCGCGATCTTCACGTTCATCGGGTACCGGCCGCAGCACGTTTCTGTTTCCGCCTGGGACAGCGAATACCGCGAGGGCGCCTGGAAGTATCTCGAGCGGATCAATAGCTTGGCTGGGCAGGCATCGATTTTAGGGTACTGCCTGTTTCTGTCTCCGGACTCCATTTTGGACGTCGGCTGCGGAGCGGGCCTGCTCGCCAGCAAACTGAAACTTCTGCCGTACAAGTCTTATCTCGGCTTGGACATCTCCGCGGAAGCGATCGCGCAGGCCGAAGGGTTAGCGGATGCACGAACGCGATTTCGCGTGAGCGACGCAAACGAATTTTTGTCGACCGAAAAGTACGACGTCGTGATCTTCAACCAATGTATGAACTACATTTCCGATCCAGAAGCCTGCATCGCGCAGTATGCGAAGTTCTTGTCGCCGAAGGGACGCATAATTGTCTCCATGTACGACTGCGCGCGCACGCGAGCTGCGTGGCCGCTTGTGACCAGGTCGATGAAGGTCGAGGACTCAGTGACTTTCATCCAGTCCGAAGGCAAGGGCACGACGAAGGTTCTGCTTCCGCTCGCGGCGTGAGTTGGCACGCACCACTCCGATAGATCTCACGCACTCTTAACCGTCGATCCCGGCCAAGCCACAGTCAGTGTTTGTCACGCGGATAGATCGCGATCGAAACTGTCCGCCCTGATCGGGATTTCCCTGAGACTCACCGCCGTCTGCAAAACAGTGGCCGCCAGGTCCCGCCTTATCGATGAGTAAGCCAACGCAAGCTCATCGCGCGCGGCATTCAATTCCTGGACTGCTTCGGAGAGTTTAGCGATGTTCTGGCGGCACACACCGAGCCGCTCAATCGTCGCCCATATTCGTTCTGACTTGGAAAAGTCATCGGTTGTCGTCGATGCGCGCACGGCAAATCCGATTTGATGTGACGTCAACGGTAGGTGCACGTGGCTAATGCTGCGTAAAAAATGACAGCGTTGCGTGGGACAATTTTGAGACCTAAGCGTGGGACAGACGTAGCCGTTTACGCGAAACGCAGGCGGGCTCACCATCCTGGGTATAGGCGCGATAAGACCTTGTTTACAGATGTGTAGTCTATTGGCGCGGGGTCTCGGTTGTACCGCGAACATGCCGCTATCTGAGCGACGCCGGAACGTTTCGCACGATCCGAAAAAAGACAAACGCGCACGCAGCCGCGCGCAGGTTGGCGTGAAAGGAAGGATATTCTTCCCTTCGCGGCAGTACGAAGAAGAGTGCCTCGTTTGCGATCTTTCTCCCGATGGCGCCGGTTTGAAAACGTCCTGTTCCGGCGCAGTCGGTGCGCAAGTCATCCTGTACGTCGACGGCCTTGGCCGCTTCGAGGGGTCCATTGCGCGTCACGACCGCCTGCGTGTCGGCATCAAATTCAAGTGCTCGGACGTCAAGCGCGCGCGCATCGCGGAACTGATCGCGAGCTATGTCGAGCTCGGCGCGGTGACCTCTACGTCGCTTCGCGAACGGGCACGTCAGAACGGCGGACTGGCTTTGCATTATTTTAGTCTCGCGTCGGGTGAGACCATGCGCTGTGAGATCGTCGACATTGCGTTGAGTGGTGCGTCCCTCCGTACCCAGGAGCGTCCGCCAGTCGGGGAGACGATCTCGTTCGGAAAGACGGCCGCATTGGTCGTTCGGCATACCGACTGTGGCATCGCCGTTACGTTCATGGGCTCCGGCGTGCGTGAGAACCTGCAGGCACAGTCCGCCTGACGGGCCGGGCGTTTGTGCTGATCTCTAGCGACAATTCACGATATACGTCGTATACAGATAATTACTTTGTCCAAGCCATTCGCGCTCTGGATCTGCGCTCGACGATCGCTATTGAAGCCCGTCTTTTCTGTCTTTAGCGTCAGGGCTCGATGAACGTAGAGCGGAAGTTCAGCGTGAGCCAGACACAAGCATTCGTTTGTTTGACAGTCGCGTTCCTCCTGACAAGTTCTTCCGCTTTAGCCGCCGGCTCTGCAACGCCGTCTGCCGTGAAGCCGGACGACAAGGCAGTGATCGTCTGCGTGCAGGAGCCCCCTCCGACAGGGTCTCGTCTCGGTGCGCACACGATCTGCCACACTAAGGCAGAGTGGGATGCGCTTCATGCCACCACGCGCGATTTGCTCGATTCGACGAGCCACAAGGCGCTCGAGTTCAACCCTCAAGGGCATTGAACCGATCGTCAGAAACTGGTCTACGCGCGCGGATCGGATCATGGTTCATGCGCAAACTGACTGTCGCGTGCACCCGCACGTGACGTTTAAGGTGCGCTCTCAAAGCTTCCTCGACGTTTGTTAGTCGATAGCGCTTGGACTAAGCTCCCAGCGGTCCCAAAATCCGATTCGGCAGCATGAGTCAGGCAGCCCGTTCCGTCGTCGCCGTCATTTCACTTGCCGTTTTGACGGCGGCCTGCGCGACAGAGCCCGAGGTCAACAACGTCACCGTGCCGCCAAACGCCGGCGTGTACAAAGTTGGCGTCCCTTATCAGATCGGCGACACCTGGTACTATCCGCGCGAACAGCCGGACTATGACGAAACCGGCATTGCGTCCTGGTATGGACCGACCTTCTACGGGCATTCGACAGCCAACGGCGAACGTTTCGACGCCAGCGCACTGACGGCGGCGCATCGCACATTGCCCATGCCGGTGAACGTTCGCGTCACGAACCTCGAGAACGGACGATCTCTGATCGTCCGCGTCAACGATCGAGGACCGTTCGCCAAGGGACGGATCATCGACCTGTCCGAACGGGCGGCGATGCTCCTCGGATATAAGGACAAGGGAACGGCCCGCGTCCGGGTGACGTTCGTCAGCAGAGCAGATCTCCCTGGCGGCGGTCCCCAGCCGTCCCAGACACCTCCGGAGATTGCATCCGCCGTTCCAGCCGCCCCGACAGGCAAGGTTGCGGCATCGGATCTCGATCCTCTGCCTGGAACGGCGGCATCGCCGCCGGCTCAAACCGCCGACCTGCCGCCGCCGGCACCGACAGCGGACACGGCGGTAGCCACGCAGCCGACGGGAATCGTGACCACCGTTCCCGTTCCCGCGGTGACCCATCTGTATGTGCAGGCCGGTGCCTTCAGTTCTTACCAGAACGCACTGCGACTCCAGTCGAAACTGGGTCGGGGCCTGCGGATATCGACCACGACCCAGAACGGTCAGAAACTCTACCGCTTGAGGCTCGGCCCCTATGACGAGCTCGGAGACGCGGATCAAGCGTTGGCCCGGCTCACCGGTCTTGGTAGTAACGACGCAAGAATCGTCGTCGACCAATAGCGGACATTCGACAGGAGCTACAGATATGATTCGTCGCCCCATCGGCGCTGCGTTGGCCATCATTTTCGGTCTCGGTTTCGCTTCGGCACAGGCCACGATTTCCACGACCGCCAACCACGCGCTTCTGATGGAAGGGGAATCCGGACAAGTGCTGTGGCAGAAGGATGCCTTCACGCCGATGCCGCCGGCTTCGATGAGCAAGCTGATGACAATAGAGTTGCTCTTCCAGCGCCTCAAGGACGGCCGAATGAAACTGACGGACACTTTGCCCGTGTCCGAACGCGCCTGGCGCGAGCGGAGCGGTTCCGAGATGTTCGTCGCAGTCGGGGACCACATCGCCGTGCAGGACCTCATCCGCGGCATCGTAATCCAATCGGGCAACGATGCGTGCGTCGTGGTCGCCGAGGCGATCGGGGGTACGGTGGAGGGCTTCGTCGCGATGATGAACGCCCGCGCCAAAGAACTCGGCCTCAGCCAGTCGCACTTCGTCAATCCGGACGGTCTGCCCGATCCTCCGGGACAGATGATGTCGGCCTACGACCTGGCGAAGCTCGCGCGCCACATCATCTACACCTATCCCGACCTCTATCACTTCTTCGGTGAGAAGGACTTCGTCTGGAGCAATATCCACCAGCCGAACCGCAACCCGCTCCTCTTCAACACGGCTGGCGCGGACGGCTTGAAGACCGGCCACATCGACGCATCCGGCTACGGGTTGGTCGGTTCCGCTCTCCGCAACGGCCAGCGCATCATCATGGTCGCCAACGGACTGACCTCCGAAAAAGAGCGAGCCGACGAAGGCGCCCGCCTCATCGAAATCGGCTTCCGGGAGTTTCGCCGCTATGCGCTTTTCAAGCCTGGCGACGCCATCGCCGATGCCGCGGTCTTCGGTGGCACCGAGCCGACCGTACCGTTGACCGTAAGGGCGCCGGTCGCGATCACGTTGCAGGTCGACTCCCGTCCCGGCCTGAAGGTTTCCGTCCACTATGACGGGCCTCTTCGCGCGCCCGTGATGCAGGGCCAGCAAGTCGGCACGATGACGATCACCGCCCCGGATTTTCCGGGCACGAAGGTTCCCGTCTACGTGGCGCATGACGTACCGCAAGTCGGAATCTTCGGCCGGATGATGCTCGGTCTTCGCGCCCTCTTCGGCGGCAATAAGTGAGCGGGTCCGCGCGCTTCATAACGCTGGAAGGCGGCGAGGGCGCGGGAAAGTCCACGCAGGCAAAGAAGCTCGCGGCGGCACTCCGTAAGCACGGCATCGGTTCCGTGATGACCCGCGAACCGGGCGGATCGCCAGGCGCCGAAGAAATTCGCGAACTCATCGTCCATGGCGAGCCCGGCCGCTGGGACACGCTCACCGAGACGCTGCTCATTTTCGCCGCGCGCGCCGATCATGTGCGGCGCACGATCAAGCCGGCTCTCGCCGCCGGCCAGTGGGTGATCTGCGACCGTTTCACGGACTCGACCTTCGCGTATCAGGGCGCCGGTCGCGGCATGGCGCGCGAGACCATACGCCGATTGGATGCGCTGGTGCTCCACGACTTCCGGCCCGACCTGACCCTGGTGCTCGACCTGCCGGTCGATGTCGGGCTCGCGCGGACCAACTCCCGCGGCGGCGGGGCGACGCGGTTCGAGAAGTTCGACCTCGAATTTCATGAGCGGCTCCGCCAGGCATTCCTTTCCATCGCGCGGCGTAACCCGGACCGATGCGTCGTCATCGACGCCAGCCAGGGTCCCGGCGACGTCGCGGCGGACATCTGGAAGGCCGTCGCCAAACGGTCCAAACTCTGAACATGGCCAAACGCTCGCGCAGCGAAGAGATCGTCGAGACCGATCGGATCGAAGGTTTTCCGCATCCGCGCGAGACCCTGCGCCTCGTCGGGCAGGATTCCGCGCTCTTGCGGGTGTCGCGCGCGATCCGCGCCGGCCGGCCGCCCCAGGCTTGGCTGCTCGCCGGTCCGCCGGGCATCGGCAAGGCGACACTGGCCTACCGCATGGCACGTTATCTCCTTTCCTACGGCGCCACGGCAAAGGGTCCGGAAGATTTGTCGGTTCCCGAGAACGACCCCGCGTCCCTTCAGGTCG
>Ga0335080_10009408_pt1 | contig 10216 bp, 8 predicted proteins | sample Lox_Sample_34_FD_206720 | JGI IMG/M metagenome (GOLD analysis project Ga0335080, IMG submission 206720) | Soil microbial communities from Loxahatchee National Wildlife Refuge, Florida, United States - Lox_Sample_3.4 | ecosystem: Environmental > Terrestrial > Soil > Wetlands | place: USA: Florida... | reverse complement strand
CAGACCGCGTCCCCGCGCGGCGCGCTCGGCCTCGTAGAAGGCCGGCTCCGGGTGGTCGAGGCGCGAGACCCAGGCCATGCCGCGGCGCACCTGCTCTACGTTCACCTCGACCTCGCCGCAGGACACCCGCGCGAGGATGCGGCCATAGCGGTCCCTCTCCTGCCAGGCGAGCCGGGCCACCTTGTTCGAGCAGAGCTCGGCGAGCGAGCGGCGCGCTTCCTTGCCGAAGGGCTGGCGGTACTCGGGCGCGTCGATGTAGAGCAAGCGCACGCGCGCTTCTCGCCGGTCGATGCACACCGAGAGCGAATCGCCGTCGGCGACGTGCGTGACCCGCGCCTCGATGATCTCCGCGCGCGCATTCAGCGCCGCGGCGACCACCAGCAAGAGCGCCGGCAATCTCACCGGCACTTGAGGTTGGCCGATGGATCCTCGATCGGGCGGCTGCAGTCCTGTGCCTTCACCCGCCGTGCGGGATCGAGCGGCGGCGTGCTGCTCGCCATGGGGTCTCTGCCGTCGATCACTGCCGCTACGCCGATCGTGCCGAGCTGCAACTGGCCATACGAGCAGCCGCAGAGGCCTGCCGCGAACGCCAGCGCGAGAAAGCGAGTTCCCACGGGGCCATGTTACGCGCCCGCGCAGGCCTTCTGCAGCCGGTCGCGCACCGCCGCCCATTCCGGCCCCTCGGGCGGCGCTTCGACGAGGATCTGCGCGCAACCCGCGGCGTCGAGCTCGCGCAGTGCGCCGTACAGGCCGTGCGCGTATGCGGCGGGATCGCGCGGCATGCGCAGCCAGACGCCGACACGCTCGTCGGGCCGCGAAAATGCAAGCACCGCGACACCGGCTCCCCGCAGGGAGATCTGCCGGTCCAGATCGAAAGTTTGCACCAGCAGCGCCGGCGTGCGCGGCGCATAGTGCCGCTCAAGGCCCCCGGAGTGGCGCGGCGAACCGGAGCGCGGCCTTTGGAGCCTCCTGCTCAAGAGGCTTTCGATTTCGCTTTCCGCGATGGCGCCCGGCCGCAGGACGACCGGCTCGCCCGAGGAAAAATCGACGATCGTCGACTCGATGCCGACCTCGCTCGCGCCGCCCTCGAGCACGAGGTCGACCTGCGCGCCGAGATCGTCGCGCACGTGCGCCGCGGTGGTCGGCGAGACGCGGCCGAAGCGGTTGGCCGACGGCGCGGCGATTCCGTCGCCGAAGGCCTCGAGCAGCTCCCGAGCGACCGGATGCGACGGCACGCGGACGCCCACGGACGCCTGTCCTCCGGTCACGAAGTCCTTTGCTTTGTCGGATCGCTTGAGGATCAGCGTCAGCGGTCCTGGCCAAAAGCGTTCCGCCAAGGCTCTCGCCTCGCTCGGCACATCACGCGCCCAGGCGAGTGCGCGTTCCAGGGAATACAGATGGACGATCACCGGGTGGTCGGCGGGCCGGCCCTTGACGGCGTAGAGGCGCGCCACCGCCTTCTCGCTCGACGCGTCGGCCCCGAGCCCGTACACCGTCTCGGTGGGAAATGCCACGAGTCCGCCTGCGCGCAGGATCTGCGCCGCGCGGCGGATCTCCGCGCTCACAGCTTGAGCGGTGCCGCCTTCAGGACCGCTTCGGTCTGCTTGCGGCGGAACTCCTCGAGCTTTGCGGACAGGCTCTTGTCCGCGAGCGCGAGAAGCGCCACCGCGAAGAGCGCGGCGTTGGCCGCGCCGGCCTCGCCAATGGCGAAGGTGGCGACCGGGATGCCCTTCGGCATCTGCACGGTGGAAAGCAGCGAGTCGAGGCCCTGCAAATGCTTGGAAGGCATCGGCACGCCGAGCACCGGCAGCGTGGTATGCGCGGCGACCACGCCGGCTAGGTGCGCGGCGCCGCCCGCCGCGGCGACGATCGCCCGCAGGCCGTTCTTCTGCGCGGCGGAGGCCCATTCCGCGACCGCGTGCGGCGTGCGGTGCGCCGACATCGCTCGCGCCTCGTAGCCGACGCCGAATTGCTCCAGCACCTGGGCCGCCGCCTTCATCGTCTCCCAGTCGGAGGTCGACCCCATGACGATGCCGACGAGCGCGCTAGCCATCGAGCTTTCTCCCGGTGAGCCGCTCGAGCGCCTCGCGGTATTTCTGCGACGTGCGCGCGATCACCTCGGGCGGGAGCTTCGGCGCCGGCGGCGTCTTGTCCCAGTCGAGGGTCTCCAGGTAGTCGCGCACGTACTGCTTGTCGTAGGAGGGCGGCGAGATGCCGATCTGGTAGGAGTCCGCGGGCCAGAAGCGCGAGGAATCCGCGGTCAGCACCTCGTCGATCAGCACGATCTCGCCCGCCTCGTTCAGCCCGAACTCGAACTTGGTGTCGGCGATGATGATGCCCTGCTTCGCCGCGTAGTCGCTCGCCTCCTTGTAGAGGCGCAGGCTGATCTCGCGAACCTTCTCCGCGCGCTCCCGCCCGATCAGCTTCACGACCTCGTCGAACGAGATGTTCTCGTCGTGGCCTTCTTCCGCCTTGGTGGCCGGCGTGAAGATCGGCTCCGGCAGCTTCTGCGCCTGCTTCAGCCCCTTGGGCAGCGCGATGCCGCACACGCTTGCGGTCTTCTGGTAGTCCTTCCAGCCCGAGCCGATCAGGTAGCCGCGCACCACCGCCTCGATCGGCAGGGGCTTCAGCTTCTTCACCACCACCGCACGGCCGCGCACCTGCGCCTTTTCCTCTTCGCTGCTCACCACCGACTCGGGATCGATGCCGGTGAGCTGGTTCGGCACGATGCCGCGCAGGCGGTCGAACCAGAAGTTCGCCATCTGGTTGAGCACGCGGCCCTTGTCGGGAATCGGGTCGGAGAGCACGACATCGAACGCGGAGAGGCGGTCGCTCGTCACGATCAGCATCTTGTCCGTCCCGACGGCGTAGATGTCTCGGACTTTTCCCCTGCCAATTTTTTTCAGGCTGGAAATCTTGCTCTCGAAAACCGGAAGCGAAGGCATCTAGGCCGCCTGCTTCTCGAGCCCGGCGCGCCACTTGCCCTGCGACGCGAGCGCGTTCATCTGGGCGCGGTGGTGGAAGGCCTTCTGCGCCGCGGGCACGTTCCCCGCCTGGCCGCGCCAGGCCCTGAGCGCGGGGTTCTGCAGCGCGCGCGAGTACGAGAAGGTGAGCGGCCAGGGCAGGCCCTTCATCGCCGCCATGGCGTTCAGGTGCGCGGTCGCCGCCTCGTCGGACTGCCCGCCGGAGAGGAACACGATGCCGGGCTGCGCCGCCGGCACGGTCCGCCTGAGCACGCGGAGCGTGCGCTCGGCGACTTCGTCGACGTTCGCCTGGCGCGGGTTTTCCTTGCCCGAGACGACCATGCTCGTCTTGAGGATCAGGTGCTCGAGCGAGACGTTGTAGGCCGCCATCGCGGCGTAGGTCGCGCGCAGCGTCGCCTCGTGCACTTCCTCGGAGCGCTCGGCGCTGTGGCCGCCGTCGAGCAGCACCTCGGGCTCGATCATCGGCACGATCGAGGCCTCCTGGCAGATGGCGGCATAGCGCGCGAGCGCGTGCGCGTTCGCGTAGAGGCAGCTGTGCGTCGGGATGCTCTCGCCGATCGTGATCACCGCGCGCCACTTGGCGAAGCGGCAGCCGAGATCGAAGTATTCCTTCATGCGCTTCTGCAGGCCATCGAGCCCCTCGGTCACCTTCTCCTCGGCGGAGAACGGAAGCGCGGCGAGGCCCTTGTCGACCTTGATGCCGGGAAGGATCCCCTTCCTGGCGAGGTATTGGGGGAACGGCGTGCCGTCGTTCGCCTTCTGCCGCGCGGTCTCGTCGAACAGGATCACCCCGGAGATGAACTGTTCGACGCCTGCGGTGCCGAACAGCAGCCCCCGGTACGCGCGGCGCGTTTCCTCGGTGCACTCGACGCCGACCGACTTGAAGCGCTTCTCGCAGGTGCCGCTCGACTCGTCGGCGGCGAGAACGCCCTTGCCCCTGGCGACCATGGCGGCCGCGGTTTTGGAAAGAAGTGCCTTGTCCATGCGCAAAATCTCTCGGGTATGAATTGACTCTGACGGGAGGCCGAAAAGTTTACCTTGTCCGGTTCGTCGCGTCCGCCATTGTGCGACGCAACACCGGCACGGTGCAATAGCGTACAATCTCGCCCCTTTGCCGTTCGGAAACCGCATGTCGCGCGCCAGGCGCAACGTCGCCATCATCGCCCACGTCGACCACGGCAAGACCACGCTGGTCGACAAGCTGCTGCAGCAATCGGGGACCTTCGCCGCGCACCAGCACGTGCAGGAGCGCGTCATGGATTCGAACGACCTCGAGCGCGAGCGCGGCATCACCATCCTCGCGAAGAACTGCGCGGTGCGCTATGCCGGCACGCACATCAACATCGTCGACACGCCGGGACACGCCGACTTCGGCGGCGAGGTCGAGCGCGTGCTGTCGATGGTGGACGGCGTCCTGCTCCTGGTCGACGCGGTGGAAGGTCCGATGCCGCAGACGCGGTTCGTGACGCGCAAGGCGCTCGCGCTCGGCCTGAAGCCGATCGTGGTGGTCAACAAGGTCGATCGCCCCGGGGCGCGCCCGGAGTGGGTGGTGAACCACACCTTCGACCTCTTCGACAAGCTGGGCGCCACCGAGGAGCAGCTCGACTTCCCGGTGATCTACGCCTCCGCGCTGCTCGGCTTTGCCAAGAAGAACCTGAACGACGAGAGCAGCGACATGCGGCCGCTCTTCGACGCGATCCTGCAGTACGTGCCGGTGCGTGACGAGAACCCCGACGAGCCGCTGCAGCTCCAGGTCTGCTCGCTCGACTACTCGAGCTACGTCGGCAAGATCGGCATCGGCCGCATCCGCCGCGGGCGCGTGAAGGCGGCGCAGGAGGTGCTCCTGCTGCACGGCCCGGAGAGCGCGCCGCTGAAGGCGAAGATCAACCAGATCCTGATGTTCGAAGGCCTCGAGCGCAAGCCCGTCGAGGAGGCCGAGGCGGGCGACATCGTGCTGATCAACGGCATCGACGAGGTCGGCATCGGCGACACGATCTGCGAGCTCGAGCACCCCGACGCGCTGCCGCTGCTCAAGGTGGACGAGCCGACGCTGACGATGAACTTCCTCGTCAACGCGTCGCCGCTCGCCGGCAGGGAAGGCAAGTACGTCACCAGCCGCCAGATTCGCGAGCGCCTCGAGCGCGAGACCAAGAGCAACGTCGCCATGCGCGTCGAGTACCCGGCGGACACCGACACCTTCATCGTCCACGGCCGCGGCGAGCTGCACCTGACCATCCTGCTCGAGAACATGCGGCGCGAGGGCTACGAGCTCGCAGTGTCGCGGCCTCGGGTGGTCTACAAGGAAATCGACGGCCAGCGCTGCGAGCCTTTCGAAGATTTGAGTATTGATCTGGAAGAACAGCACCAAGGGGCCGCGATGGAAGAGCTCGGCCGCCGGCGCGGCGAGCTCAAGGACATGCAGCCCGACGGCAAGGGGCGCGTGCGTCTCGAGTACCGCATTCCGGCGCGCGGCCTGATCGGCTTCCAGGGCGAGTTCATGACGATGACGCGCGGCACCGGCATCATGGCGCACGTGTTCGACGACTATGCCCCGGTCAAGGGCGAGATCGCCGAGCGGCGCAACGGCGTGCTCGTGTCGCAGGACGAAGGCGTCGCGGTGGCCTACGCGCTGTGGAAGCTGCAGGAGCGCGGCCGCATGTTCGTGAGCCCCGGCGACCCGGTCTACGAAGGGATGATCGTCGGCATTCACAGCCGCGACAACGATCTCGTCGTCAACCCGATCCGCACCAAGCAGCTCACCAACATCCGGGCGTCCGGCAAGGACGAAGCGATCGACCTCACGCCGCCGATCGCGCTTACGCTCGAGTACGCGGTGGAGTTCATCGGCGACGACGAGCTGGTGGAGATCACGCCGAAGTCGATTCGCCTCCGCAAGCGCCACCTGCGCGAGCACGAGCGGCGCCGCGCGGAGCGCGCCGCAGCCTGAGCGCGAAGGATCTCGCGCGCTACGTTTAGGCGCTGAGGATCTCGCGCGCGGCGCGAAAGCCGCTGCGCAGCGCTCCCGCCACGGTGCCCGCCTCGTCGAGGTCGGTCGCCTCCCCCGCGAAGTAGAGCGTGTCGCGCAGCGGCTCGGCCAGCGCCTCGCGCGCCCCCCCGCCGCCCACCAGCACGTAGCTGTAGCCGCCGCGCGAAAACCGGTCGCTCTGCCAGTCCTGCACGTACACCGCCGCGGGATCGCCGGCATCGCGAAAGACCGCGCGCACGCTCGTAAGCGCCGCGTCCAGGAGCGCATGCGGCGAGCGTCCGGCGAGACGCGCCGCCTTGGGTCCCCCAGCCCACGCCGTGAGCAGCGGCGCGCGCATCGGCAATGGCGTCCAGAAGGTCGGAAATGGCCCCTCGGGCACATGAAAGAAGGCGGCGCCAGGCGCGCGCCGTTCCCAGAACGGCCGCGGAAAGCGCATCGCGACGCGGATCACCGGCCCCGACGCGAGCCCCGCGAGCGGCGCCTCCTTCTCGCGCAGCGCCGGGACGAACCGCACCCCCTGCTCCCTGAGAACGCCGAGCGGCAGCGTCACGACTACCCGCCGTGTCCGCGCGACGAACGGCGCGCCGAGGAAACGCCCATGCAGGCTCACGCGGCCGCGACGCCAGTGCACCGCTTGCACGACTGCCTGGAGCTGCAGGTGCGCGCCCTGCCGGAGGACTTGATGGGCGAGCCATCCAGAAAGCGCCCCGTAGCCTCCGCGCGGGCGCGGCTGAGAGGCGCCGAGCGAGCCGGCCTCGCCCCATTCGTCGAGGATCGAGCGCGCGCTCACGCGACGCGGGTCGGCGGCGTCGAACCCCTGCACCATCATGCGCGCGAAGCGGCGCTTCCTCTCGTCCAGCCGCCGGGCGGCGAGGAAGCGCTCGAACGAGACGTCGTCGCCGAGCGAGGCGCCCTCGACGGCGCGGCGCGCGAGGGCGAAGGCGTTGACCGGCCTCAGCCGGCCGCGCTCGAGCGTGCGCTGCTCGCGCACCGACTCGACCGCGCCGATCCCGGCACGCGCAAGCAGCGCGCGCGTCACGCCGGCCTCGCCATGGATGAATTCCGCGCCGAGCTCGACCGGGGCGCCGAGCGCCGGCATCTCGCGCGTCCAGATGCGGCCGCCGACGCGCTCGCGGCCCTCGAGCACGAGCACCGAGCGCCCGGCGCGGGCGAGCTCGAGGGCGGCGGCAAGCCCCGCCGCGCCCGCGCCCAGGACCACGACGTCGGCAGCGAATTTCATCCCTTTAAGGAGTTCCTAAGCCTGGAACGCTTGAATTCGGCGATAGAATCCCGCCCCGCCCAACATGATACGCATCGAGAACCTGGTCAAGGCCTTCGGCGCGAAGCGCGCGGTCGACGGCATTTCCTTCAGCGTCGAGCGCGGCGAAGTGCTGGGCTTCCTGGGGCCCAACGGCGCCGGCAAGTCGACCACCATGCGCATGGTGACGGGGTTCATGCCGCCGACCTCGGGCAAGGTGAGCGTCGGCGGGCACGACGTCGCCGAGTCGCCGCTCGAGGCGAAGCGCATGATCGGCTACCTGCCGGAGAACGCGGCGTCGTACCCCGACATGACGGTCGAAGGGTTTCTCGATTTTGCCGCGGCGCTGCGCGGGCTCGACGGCGCGGCGCGCAGGAAGGCGGTGCACCGCGTGGTCGAGCTCTGCTTCCTCGACTCGGTGCTTCGCCAGTCGATCGACACGCTCTCCAAGGGCTACCGGCATCGCACCTGCCTCGCGCAGGCGCTGATCCACGACCCCGAGGTGCTGATCCTCGACGAGCCGACCGACGGCCTCGACCCGAACCAGAAGCACGAGGTCAGGAACCTGATCCGCGCGCTCGGCGCCAGCAAGGCGATCGTCTTCTCGACGCACATTCTCGAGGAGGTCGATGCCGCGTGCACGCGCGCGATCATCATCGACCGCGGCCGGATCGTCGCCAACGGCACGCCGGCGGAGCTGCGCGGCATGTCGGAGCTCGCCGGCGCGGTGACGCTCGCCGCGCAAGGCGCGACCGAGGAGAAGCTCGCCCCTCTCGGCCGCGTCGAGCGCCTGGACGGCGCATGGCGGGTGTACCCGCGCGACAAGGCGCAGGCCGCGGAGCTCGCGCAGGCGCTTGTCGAGCTCGTGAAGCGCGAGCGCTGGAAGGTCGAGGGCATGTACGGCGAGCGCGGCGAGCTCGACGAGGTGTTCCGCCGCCTGACGCTTCCCGACACCATGAAGAAGCCGGCGTGAGGACATGAAGCCCATCCTGACCATCGCGAAGCGCGAGCTCGTCGGCTACTTCACCTCCCCCGTGGCCTACGTGTTCCTCGTCATCTTCCTGCTGCTCACCGGCTTCTTCACCTTCACAGCGGGGAATTTCTTCGAGCGCGGCGAAGCGAGCCTCGCCTCGTTCTTCGGCTGGCATCCGTGGCTCTACCTCGTACTCGTGCCCGCGGTCGGCATGCGGATGTGGGCCGAGGAGCGGCGCTCGGGCACGCTGGAGCTCCTGCTCACCATGCCGATCACGCCGTGGCAGGCGATCATCGCCAAGTTCCTCGCCTCGTGGATCTTCCTTGCCGTGGCGCTCGCGCTCACCTTTCCCGCCATCGTCACGGTGAACGTGCTCGGCGAGCCGGACAACGGCATGATCGTCGCCGGCTACGTGGGAAGCCTGCTGCTCGCCGGCGCCTACCTCGCGATCGCCTGCATGACCTCGGCGATGACGCGCAACCAGGTCGTCGCGTTCATCCTCGCGGTGGTCGTGTGCCTGTTCCTCGTCATCGCCGGGTTCAACCCGCTGACCGACCTCCTCGTGCGCTGGGCGAGCCCGGCCTTCGTCGACACCGTGGCGGCGTTCTCCGTGGTCACGCACTTCGACGGCTTCCAGCGCGGCGTCATCGACCTGCGCGACCTCGCATTCTTTCTCTCGGTGATCGGCTTCGCGCTTTTCGCCACGGGAGTGATCATTCGTTCACACCGCGCCGGATGAAGAAGTACAGCCCGTTCATCTATTCCGCGGTGGGGCTCGCAGCCCTGTTCCTGATTCTGGTCGCGGCCAACTTCCTCATCTCGCGCGTGCCGGCGCGCCTCGACCTCACGGAAGGGCACCTCTACACGCTCTCGCCCGGCACCAAGAAGATCCTCGCGAACCTGTCGTCGCCGGTGACCATCAAGCTCTACGTCTCGCAGGGCGACGCGGTGCCGGTGCCGCTTCGCAGCTTCGCGCAGCGCGTCGAGGACGTGGTGGCCGAGTTGAAATCGGTCGCCGGGCCGAAGCTCATCGTCGAGCGCTACAACCCGAAGCCGGACTCGGAGGAAGAGGACGCGGCGCAGCTCGACGGCGTCGACCCGCAGCAGCTGGTCACCGGTGAATCGTTCTACCTCGGCGCCTCGGTGAGCCAGCTCGACCGCAAGGAGACGCTGGCGGCGATCTCGCCGCAGCGCGAGCGCCTCCTGGAATACGACCTGGTGCGCGCCATCGCGCGCGTATCGACCGCCGAGCGGCCGAAGATCGGCCTGATGGCCGGGCTGCCGGTGCTGGGAGAGAGATTCAACCCGTTCACCCGGCAGAGCGCCGAGCCGTGGGTGCTCGCCAACGAGCTCAAGCGCGAGTTCGAGGTGAAGTCGATCCCGCTCGACGCCAAGGAGATCGACAAGGACGTCTCGGTGCTGCTGCTCATCCATCCCAAGGAGATCCAGCCGCAGACCGAGTATGCGCTCGACCAGTTCGTGCTGCGGGGCGGGAAGCTCATCGCGTTCGTCGACCCGTACGCCTACTTCGACCAGGCGCCGACCATGCCCGGCATCCCGCCCGAGCCCTCGAGCTCGAGCCTGCCGACCCTCTTCAAGGCCTGGGGCGTCAGATTCAATCCCGGCAAAGTCGTCGCCGACGTGGTGTTCGGCTCGGGCAACGGCCAGCGCTACACGCCCACCGTGCTCTCGCTCAATCGAACGGCGTTCAGCCGCGACGACGTCGTCACCGGCTCGATCGAGAACCTGCTCTACGCCTTCGGCGGCGCCTTCGAGCTCAAGCCCGTGCCGGGGCTGAAGGCAACCGACCTCGTGCGCAGCTCGCCCGATTCCATGCTGGTCGACAACGCGGACGCCACCAAGTCGGGCGACGAGGCAACCAAGAGCTTCGCCGCCTCGGGGAAGTCGCTGCCCCTCGCGCTGCGCCTCACCGGGACCTTCAAGACCGCGTTTCCCGACGGGCTGGTCGTCGACAAGAAGCCGGTCGCGGGCACGCCGCAGCTCCGCGAGTCGGC
>Ga0335080_10009406_pt1 | contig 10216 bp, 5 predicted proteins | sample Lox_Sample_34_FD_206720 | JGI IMG/M metagenome (GOLD analysis project Ga0335080, IMG submission 206720) | Soil microbial communities from Loxahatchee National Wildlife Refuge, Florida, United States - Lox_Sample_3.4 | ecosystem: Environmental > Terrestrial > Soil > Wetlands | place: USA: Florida... | reverse complement strand
GGCAAGATGAGCGGCGACTCCTCCGGGCTGGAAGGCGTGGGGCTGTTCGCGTCCTGGGAGCTCGACCTCTGGGGCCGGGTGCGCGCGCAGGCACGCTCGAGCGAGCTGCAGTACGACTCTGCGCGGCTCGATGCGGAATACGCCCGGCAGTCGCTTGCTTCGCTGGTCGTGAAGGGCTGGGTCGTTGCCGTCGAGTCGCGCCTCCAGAAGGCGCAGGCGGAAACCTCTCTCAGGTCGGCCGAGCAGCTCGCCTCGCTGGCGCGCGACCGTCTTCGCGTCGGGAGCGGCGACGAATACGCTGTCACCCTCGCGCAGGCGAATGTCGAAGCGTTTCGCGACACGGTGCGCAATCTCGATCTCGTCTACGGAAACGCGCTTCGCGCGCTGGAGGCACTTCTTGGGCGTTACCCCGCTGCCTCAGTCGCCGTGGCGGAGAAGCTGCCAGCCTGGCCTGGCGACATCCCGGCGGGTTTGCCTTCCGAGCTGCTCGAGCGGCGGCCCGATGTGGTCGCCGCCGAGCGCCGCGTCGCGGCGGCGTTCTATCGAACCGAGGAAGCCAAGGCGGCACGGTTGCCGCGCATCACGCTGGTCGCGAGCTACACGTCGATCAACTCCGAGCTGTTCGTGCTGCAGAACCGCGACAATCCGGTATTCAGCGCCGGTGCAGGGCTGCTTCAGCCGATCTTCCTCGGCGGACTGCTGCAGGCGCAGGTTGACGCCCGTACTGCCGAGCAGCAAGCAGCGCTCGTGGAGTACGGCAAGGTGGGCGCTCGCGCGTTCGGTGAAGTGGAAGGCGCCCTCGCGGCAAGCGCGACTGCGTCGGAGCGGGAGGAAATACTCGCCCGGTCCGTGCGCGAGAACGAGCGCGCGCTCGCGCTCGCCAACGTTCGCTATCGCGTCGGTACGGTCGACTTGGGTGCCGTGCAGCAGCAACAGCTCGCCCTCTACTCGGCCCAGGTCACGCTGCTGCGCGTCCAGTCCGAACGTCTCGTCCAGCGAGTGAACCTGCATCTCGCTCTCGGCGGGAGCTTCGAGTCCGCCGGCGTCCCCCCCGCGAAGACAAGCGACGCGTCCCACGCGGTTCGCTGATCGCGCCAGGCACGGGTGGAACCCGCGTCCCGCTCGCACTGTCGACAAGTCGGGCCGGCTGGGGTAAAAAAAAGGCACTCGCTTTGCCCTTGCAACGCGACTCCGTTGTCCCTGCCATTGCGGGAGATTCGCCGATGCATTCGCTGATCGTCGTGGGTGCGCCGTTGCGCATGACGGCCGCCGTCTGTGCGCTGTCGGTCGTAGTGGGCCTTGTGGCCTGCGGCAAGGGGGAAAACAAGCCCGCGGAAAAACCGCCGATCGATGTGACTATCGTCACCATCGCGCGCAAGGACACGCCGATCACGGCGACCTATGTCGCGCAGACGCAGAGCTCGCAGGCGGTAAACATCCAGGCACGCGTCTCCGGCTTTCTCGACAAGCGCGTCTACGTCGAGGGCTCGCTGGTGAAGGCCGGCCAGGTGCTGTTCCAGATGGACCAGAAGCCGTTCCAGGCCCAGCTCGACGCCCAGAAGGCGGCGCTCGCCCGCAATCAGGCGTCGCTCGACGTTGCCAGGGCAAACCTCGCTCGCACCAAGCCGCTCGCAGCACAAAACGCGCTTTCGCAGAAGGATCTGGACGACGCGCAGGGGCAATTCGATTCGGCGTCCGCGGCTGTCGAACAGGGGAAGGCGCAGGTGGAAGAGGCCGAGCTCAACCTCTCCTACACGACCATCACCTCGCCGGTCACCGGAGTTTCGAGCTTTGCAGCGGTCGCCGACGGAACTTATCTCAATGCCCAGAACAGCCAGCTGACCACGGTCTCTGTCCTCAGTCCGATGTGGATTAATTTCAGCGTGTCCGAGAACCAGATGGGGCGGCTGCGCGACGAAATTCAGCGTGGCCTGCTGAAGCTGCCCGCGGGCGGCGAGTTCACTGTCGAGGTGGAGCTGGTGACCGGTACACTCTTCCCCTACACCGGCCGCATCACCTTCGCCGATCCGTCCTACAACCCGCAGACCGGCACGTTCCTGCTTCGGGCGACCGTGCAGAACCCGGCCGGCGTCCTGCGTCCGAATCAGTACGTTCGCGTCCGCCTCAAGGGCGCCATTCGGCCCAATGCGGTCGTCGTTCCGCAGCGCGCGATTCAGCAGGGCGGCAAGGGCCAGTTCGTCTGGGTGGTCAACAAGGACGATCAGGCCGAATTGCGTCCGGTCACCGTCGGCGATTGGGAGGGCGACGACTGGTTCATCAATGATGGCCTGGACAACGGCGATCGCGTGGTCGTCGAGGGCGGGCAGCGCCTCGCGCAGGGCGTGAAGGTGAGGGCAGCTCCCTATGTTCCGGCGAAGCCTGCAGGCACAACGCCGGCGACGGGCCCCGGGTACGACAAGGGCGCGCCGCGCGCGCCGACCCCGTCCGACGCCTCCGTCTACTTCGCCACCGGCTCGGCGGCGATCGACGACACGGCCAGAGGCATCATCCGCATGAAGGCCGCGGAGGTCATGGGTATCGGTACATCGATCACGATCACCGGCTACGCGGACAAGACCGGGAAGAGCAGCAACAACGTCGAGCTCGCGCGGCAGCGTGCGCTTGCAGTCAGGGATGCGCTCGTGCGGTTCGGCATCCGGGCCGACCGCATCCGCCTTCAGGCACCGACCAACGTGACCGGCAGCGGCAGCGACGACCAGGCCCGGCGCGTCGACATGGTCGTGTCGCAATAGGAAGGGCGCAACACCATGTTCTCGCGCTTTTTCATCGAGCGGCCGATCTTCGCTGCCGTCGTCGCGATCATCATCTCGATCGCGGGAGGGGTCGCGATGTACCTGCTGCCGGTGCAGCAGTATCCCAATATCACGCCGGTCCAGGTGACGGTGTCGGCGACCTACCCGGGCGCCGACGCGAAGACGCTGGCCGACTCGGTCGCCTCACCGATCGAGCAGCAGATCAACGGTGTCGACAACATGCTCTACATGTCGTCGACCAGCTCCTCGACGGGGCAGCTCACGCTCACCGTCTACTTCTCGCTCGACACCAACCCCGACATCGCTCAGGTGCAGGTGCAGAACCGGGTCAACCTGGCGATGCCGCAGCTTCCCTCTGCAGTCGTGCAGCAGGGCGTGTCGGTGCAGAAGAAGTCCTCTTCGATCATGATGCTGATCGCGGTATACGGAAAAGGCGACCGCTACAGCTCCAACTACGTCGCCAACTACGCCAACGTCTACGTCCTCGACGCCATCAAGCGGGTCAATGGCGCGGGCCAGGCGCAGATCATGGGCATCGCCGACCAGGCGATGCGCATCTGGCTCAACCCGGACCGGATGGCTTCGCTCGGCATCACGACGACCGACATCGCCGACGCGATAAGCGCCCAGAATCAGCTCTTCGGCGCCGGGCAAATCGGGCAGCAGCCGAACGCGAACCCGGTCGAGCTGACCTTCCCGGTGGTCACGCAGGCGCAGGCGACAGACCCCCGGCAGTATCTCAACATCATCCTGCGCGGGAACCAGGAAGGCAGCGCGATCGTCCGCCTCGGCGACGTCGCGCGCGCCGACATCGGCCTCAAGCAGTACATCATCGACACCAAGCTCAACGCCCTGCCGGCGACCTATATCGCGGTCTACCTCCAGCCGGGCGCCAACGGCCTGGTCGTGTCCGACGACGTGCGCAAGGTCCTTGAGCAGATGAAGCCGCAGTTCCCGGACGGCATCGACTACAAAATCTCGCTCGACACGAACGACTTCGTCCGGCTGTCGATCAAGGAGGTCCTGCACACACTCCTCGAGGCGATCGTGCTGGTGGTGCTCGTCGTGTACCTGTTCCTGCAGAGCTTCCGCACCACGATCATCTGCACCGTGGCGATCTTCGTCGCGCTGATCACGACCTTCGCCGGCATGATCGCTCTGGGGTTCTCGATCAACCTGCTGACGCTCTTCGGCCTGGTGCTGGCGATCGGGATGGTCGTCGACGACGCGATCGTGGTGGTGGAGAACGTCGAGCGCAACATGCACCAGCATCACCTGCAGCCGAAAGAAGCGACGATCCGGTCGATGGAGGAAATCGCCACCTCGCTCGTCGCGGTCGTGCTCGTCATGTCGTCGGTGTTCATTCCCGCAGCGTTCCTGCCTGGGACGACCGGACAGCTCTACAAGCAGTTCGCGATCACGATCGTGATCTCGGTCTCCGTTTCCGGGTTCGTCGCGCTGACGCTCACGCCGGCGATGTGCGCGCTGATGCTCAAGCACAACCCACCGCCGCAGCGCGGATTCTTCGCCTGGTTCAACCGCCAGGTGGATCACCTGACCGCCGGGTTCGGCTACGCCGTGGAATGGGTCATCAAGCGGATGATTGTCGCCTTCGTGCTCCTCGCCGTGTTCCTGTATGCCATCTGGCACGTCTTCCAGGTCTTGCCGACGAGCTTCGTGCCGCAGGAGGACCAGGGCTACGCCATGGCGGCGATCATCATGCCGGAGGCGGCGAGCCTCGACCGGACGCAGGCGGTCGCCGAGAGGGTCGACGCGATCTTCAAGGGTATCCCCGGCGTCGAGAACCGCGCGATGGTCACCGGCTACAGCCTGCTCGACAGCGGCTACAAGACCAACGCGGGCACGTTCTTCATCACCTTCACCGACTTCGAGCAGCGCTACAAGGACATCGCGACCGCCAAGACCCAGAACGCGCGCGCGATCATGACGGACTTCTACAGGGAGGCGCAGAAGATCACCGGCGCAATCATCATTCCCATCGCGCCGCCGGCGATTCCAGGCATCGGCACGACCGGCGGTTTCGAGTTCTGGATCCAGGATACCGGCTCCGGCGACCCTGTCGCACTCGACCAGGTAATGCAGGATTTTCTCCAGAAGGCTCGTGCAAGGCACGATCTGACTGGTCTCGCGACAACTTACCGCGCGAACACTCAGCAGCTGCGCGCCGTCGTCGACCGTGACAAGACCACGCTGCTCGGCATACCCATCCAGGACGTCTACAGTGCGATCCAGGCGCAGTTCGGCTCTCTGACCGTGAGCCAATACAACCTGTTCAGCCGCGTGTGGTGGGTGATCATGCAGTCCGATGCGCCTTTTCGCCGGACACCCGACGACCTGACGCGCCTGTACACGCGCAACAACCAGAACCAGATGGTTCCGCTGTCCTCCGTCGTGACGACAGAATGGGTGACCGGCCCCGACCTCCTTCCGCATTTCAATGGGTTCACCGCGGCGAAGATCATCGGCAGCGCGGCGCCAGGCTACAGCTCCGGCGACGCGATCGCGGCCATGGAAGAGACCGCGAAGGAAGTATTGCCGCCGGGCTATCAGTTCGCCTGGTCGGGCCTGTCGTACGAGGAGAAGAAATCGGGCGGTACCTCGGGGATTGCGTTCGTCTTCGGCTTCATCATCGTCTTTCTCGTGCTCTCGGCGCAGTACGAGTCGTGGGCGCTGCCCGGCGCCGTGATGTCGGCCGTCCCGTTCGGCATTCTCGGCGCGCTCGTCACCAATTGGATCCGCGGCCTCGAGAACGACGTGTACTTCCAGATCGGGCTGCTGGTGCTGATCGGTCTCGGGGCGAAGAACGCTGTCCTGCGCGTCACGGCCGCGGTCGAGTTCCGCCACCAGGGCAAATCGATCATGGAGGCCACCCAGCTCGCCGGCGAGCAGCGCCTGCGCCCGATCATCATGACGTCGCTCGCCTTCGCCTTCGGCTGTTTGCCGCTCGCGATCGCGGTCGGCGCCGGCGCCAATGCTCGTCACTCGATCGGCACCGGCATCATCGGCGGCATGATCGGCGAGACGACGCTGGCCATGCTCTACGTGCCACTGCTTTTCTACGTCTTCGACCAGCTTGCCGAGCGCAGGAGCGCGAAGAAGGAGGTGCCGCCCGCCGCGACTCCGCCGGCGGGCGGCGGTACAGGCCCAGCGCCTGCAGCGCACGCACCGCACGAGGACGCCTGAAATGCACCGGCGCCTCCTGGCCTGCGCGACGGCCACCCTGCTCGGGGCGTGCGCTATGGGCCCCGACTACGTCCGGCCGAAGGTCGACGCCCCGATGGCGTTCCGTTTCGAGCCGAAGAGCGTCACGGAAACGGCGGACACGGCATGGTGGAAGCAGTTCGACGATCCGGTCCTCGATGGGCTCATCGCCGACGCGCTTGCCAACAATATGAACGTCAAGGTCGCCGTTGCCAACGTCGAGCAGGCTGCGGGCGTGTTCACCCAGACGCGATCACAGCTCTTCCCGCAGGTCGGCTACTCGGCAACGGGCGAGCGGGTGCGAACCACCGAAGCGGGTGTAAGCCCGGCGCTCGCCGGACGGATACCGAACCCGCAGACCGCATACCAGGCGGTGCTGACCGCGAGCTGGGAGATCGACCTCTGGGGCCGGATCCGGCGCCTGAGCGAATCCGCGCTCGCGAATACGCTCGCCTCCGACGACGCGAGGCGCGGCGTGATCCTGTCGCTCGTCTCCTCCGTGGCCAACGACTACCTTCAGCTGCGCGGCCTCGACGAGCAGCTCGTGATCTCCAAGCGCACGCTCGACGCCTACAGCGAATCGCTCAAGCTGTTCGAGCTGCAGTTTCAGTACGGGCAAGTCTCGCAGATGAACGTCGCACAGGCGCAGTCGCAGTACGAGACCGCCGCGGCGCAGATCCCCGCGATCGAATCGCAGATCGCGCAGACGGAGACCGCCCTCTCCATCCTCCTCGGCCGCAACCCGGGACCGATCGCCCGAGGCAAGTCGATCAACGAGCTCAAGCTCCCGAGCGTTCCAGCAGGCCTCCCCTCGCAGCTGCTGGAGCGCAGGCCCGATCTGATGCAGTCGGAGCAGGCGTTGATCGCGGCCAACGCCCAGATCGGGGCGGCGAAGGCATTGTACTTCCCGACGATCTCGCTGACCGGCGCGTTTGGCGGTGCGAGTAGCGATCTCTCGAAGCTGTTCACGGGCCCGGCGCGGGTGTGGAACTATGCCGGGCAGGCGATCGGCCCGATCTTCACCTTCGGAGGCGTCAGCGGGCAGGTCGCGCAAGCCGAGGGCGGTCAACAGGCGGCGCTCTACAACTATGAGCTGTCGATCCAGAATGCATTCGGGGACGTCGACAACGCGCTCATCGCGAACCAAAAGCTGCAGGAACAGGCCGACGCACAGGCGCGGCTGGTGAAGGCACTGCAGGACTACGAGCGGCTCGCGATGCTGCAATACAACGGCGGGTACACCTCCTACACGACGGTGCTGCAGGCGGAGCAGTCGCTCTTCCCCGCGGAGTTGACGCTCGCCAGCCTGCGCGCACAGGTCTTCGGCTCGAGCGTGAACATCTACAAGGCGATGGGCGGCGGCTGGGTGGACATCGCCGACAAGGCAACCGCCGAGGGCGCAGCCAACGTACAGCCAGTCAGCGAGCGCGTCAAAACCGTGCCGCTCTTCTGAGCTTGCCAGCGCCCGGATCTGACCGAAGCTAGACGACGGTCAAGTCTTGTTCGTGGACGCTGCACTATCATCGCCGTCGATGATCGCTCGGCCCCTTTCGACATTCGCCATCGCGGCCCTGCTCGCCGGGTGTCAGGGCCTCTACTTTCAGCCCGCGGCCGAAGCGCCGGCAACGGTGCAGCGGTACCGCCTCGCCGAATGGCCGGATCGCGAGTACTGGATGGGCATCGTCTTCAACGGGCAGAAGATCGGCTTCTCTCATCTTGCGCTCGCGGCCTCAGGTCCGGATCGCTTCGAGATCAGGTCCGACGCCGCGTTCGTGCTGCGTTTCCTCGGCTTCGAGAAGCGCATCAACCTGAAGGCTTACGACCTGGTGCAGGCGGATCTCGAGATCGTCGCGTTCCGCTACGATTACGTGATCGACGGCAGCGCGGTCGCGCTGGCCGGAGAACGACACGGCGACGAGCTCGACGTAACGGTGACGCACGGGGGCGAAACGCAGAGGCAGTCGATCGCGGTCTCTGGACCGGTGTATCCGCAGGCGGCGGTCGCTTTCTACCCGGCGCTCTCCGGGCTCGCACCGGGGCGCGAATTCCGTTACCCGGTCTACAGTGGCGAACTGCAGCGCGTGGCCGAAGTCTCTCAGCGAATCACGCGCTACGAATCGAGCAAGCTATTCTCGGGTCAGGCGTTCCACGTCGAAACGGCGATGGAAGGCTACCGGGTCGAAACGTGGATCAGCCGGCGCGGCGCGCCGCTGCTCGAGATCGGCATGAACGGCGTGCTGATCTCGGGTCTCGAGGACGAGGCTCGGGCTCGCAGCTACCTTGCCAGCGCGAGCCTCAACAAGACGGAGGCACTGATCGAATTCGCGCTCGTGCGACCTGAAACCCCGCTCGCCGCACCACGAGCGATCACGGGAATGCGGATCGCGCTCGCGGGCGTCGAGCGCGCCGTGCCATCCGACGATGTTCAGCACTGCGTCGGGGAATCTTCCGGGACGATCTGCGCCGTGCGCTCGGTCGTTGCTGCCGCCGGATCTGCGCGCGCGCCGTCGCCGGCGAGCGCGGATCCACGCTACCTCGCGTCGACCTTTCCCGTGCCCGCCCGCGACCCTCGGATCACAGCCACCGCCCGCGACATCGCCGGCGGGACGGACGACGCGCGCGAAAAGGTGCAGCGGCTGATCGCGTGGATCCGGCAGAACGTGCGCACCTCCCCCGCCGACGTGTGGACGGGTCTCGACGTGCTCGACACGCGCGAGGCAGAGTGTCAGGGCCACACGTACCTCTACGCCGCATTCGCCCGCTCGCTCGGCATCCCGACGCGTGTGGTGAACGGTATTGTCTACTCGGAGGAGTTCCAGGGCTTCCTGTACCACACGTGGGCGGAGAGCTTCGTTGACGGCTTCTGGCTGGCAGTCGACCCGACCTTCGGGACGGTGCCGGCCGACGCGACTCACGTCGTGCTTGTCGAGGGCGAGACGCTCGCCGAGCTCGCGCCGCTCGTGGACTGGATCGGGCGGCTCAAGGTCCGCGTGATCGAGGTCGAGCACGCGCCCGCCGCACCGCCTTCCTGAGAGGTTACTTCAAGGGCAAGCTGCGCAGAGCGCTCGCGAGCTGCACCAGTACCTCGCCCAACGCAACGTTGAGCCCGGCGACGATCGCTTCCGGTGACCGCGCCTGCAGCTCGGTGCGCGCGCGCAATTCTCCATGCCAGAGAAACGCGCCAGCGCCTGCGCCGGCTTGCGTGAGAAAGAACTTGATCGCGACGACCGACGCCGGCTTCGCGGGATCCTGCAGATCGCCGTACAGTTCCGTCACCAAGCCCTCGAGCGCAAGATCTGCGTCGAGCGAGCTCGAGGGTGCGAGCACCGCCCGGAACATCCCCGCCGCAGACAGCCACGCGGCGATCGCCTGGCCGATCATCGGCCCGGGCGCGGCCAGAAACTCATTATAGAAGTCGGACTCGAACTTCAGGGCGCTCTCGCGATACACGAGCTGGCGGGTGTTGAAAGGCACTGCCACGTCCATCGTGGCGACGCGCAGCGACTGCGCCCGAGGAGCGCCGCTCGGCGCGGGAGGCCTGGGGGGCTCGAGAATATAGGTCGATTTCAGCGGCGCGGGCCGCGAGCAGGCGGCGAGCAGCAGCGCAGCGGCCGACGCAAGCGCGCGCCGGCGCGAGGACGAGGCAGGCGGAGTCATTGTTGTGGGCCTTTGGCGGGCTCGGGCGGCGCGCCGAGCAGCAGTTGCGAGGGGTAGCGCTTGGCGTTGTCGGTCAGCTCACGCAGGTTGTCGGTGATCTGCCGCAGATTTTCGATGGTGATCCTGAGATCGTAGTCCGAGCCACCGGTGATGCGGTCGAGCCGCGCCAGCGTGCTCTCGAGATGCGCGAGCGAGCGAGCGAAGTTGGGATCCGCGACGAGCTTGCGGAACTGCATCACGGCATCGTCGGCGTTGGAAGGCAGTTGCTTCCATGCCGGATCATCCAGTATCGCCGACAGCTGCCTGTTGCTGGTGCGAAGCTCGGCGAGGAGCGCCGTTCCTTCGCTATCGATCTTGTCCACGTGCAGCTGATCTAGCTTGGTGCCGAGCTTCGCCAGCACCTGCTTCGTCTCGTCCGAGATCTTGCCGCTGTCGACGGCTTCGACGCGCTTGTTGGTCGTCACGAGCAGCGTGTTGAGGTTGGACGCGATGCTGTCGAGATCGATCTTGCGCAGGCGGTCGACGATCTCGGAGGCCGCAGCGACGAACTGCGTCACGGTCGC
>Ga0335080_10009404_pt1 | contig 10218 bp, 7 predicted proteins | sample Lox_Sample_34_FD_206720 | JGI IMG/M metagenome (GOLD analysis project Ga0335080, IMG submission 206720) | Soil microbial communities from Loxahatchee National Wildlife Refuge, Florida, United States - Lox_Sample_3.4 | ecosystem: Environmental > Terrestrial > Soil > Wetlands | place: USA: Florida... | reverse complement strand
CTTCTCGTCGGCTCCGACCGCGTCGCGGCGCTCATCGAGGACGGCCGCATCGCGGCCGTCACGCTGACGGGCAGCGAAGGCGCCGGCGTCTCGGTCGGCGGCACGGCGGGACGGCAGCTCAAGAAGGTGGTGCTCGAGCTCGGCGGCAGCGACCCGTTCCTCGTGATGCCGTCGGCCGACGTCGCGAAGGCCGCGGAGACGGCCGTGAAGGCGCGCACGATCAACAACGGGCAGTCGTGCATCGCCGCCAAGCGCTTCCTCGTGCACGAGAAGGTCGCCGCCGACTTCGAGCGGCGATTCGTCGAGGCCATGGCCGCGCTCAAGGTCGGCGACCCGATGGATCCCGCGACCGACGTCGGTCCCCTCGCGACGCCGGCCATCCGATCCGAAGTGGACGAGCAGGTGCGCAAAACGGTCGCGGCGGGCGCGAAGCTGCGCCTGGGGGGCCGGCCGTTCGACCGGCCGGGAAATTTCTATGCGCCGACGGTTCTGGCGGATGTCCCGCCCGGCAGCCCCGGCGCGGACGAGGAGATCTTCGGTCCCGTCGCGAGCCTCTTCACGTTCCGGAGCCTCGACGAGGGCATCGCGCTCGCCAACCGCACGCGGTTCGGGCTCGGGGCCTCGGCCTGGACGATGGACCGCGCCGAACGCGACCGCCTGATCTCCGGCATCGAGGCGGGCGCCGTGTTCGTCAACGGGATGGTCAAGAGCGACCCGCGGCTCCCCTTCGGCGGCGTGAAGCATTCCGGATTCGGCCGCGAGCTCTCGCAGCACGGCATCCGCGAGTTCGTCAACGTGAAGACGGTGTGGGTGGCCTGAGAGGACTTGTCAGTCTTCAGTTGTCAGTTGTCAGTTGTCAGTTTCAGAACGGACCTCCGAACTGAGAACTGAGAACCGAAAACTGAGAACTGAGAACTGAGAACTGAGAACTGAGAACTGAGAACTACCCTTTGAACACCGTCTTCGAGTCCACGAAGCAGAGCGAGTTGCCGAAGGGATCCTCCGTGTAGAAGGACCGCTCGCCCCAGGGCCGCTTCACGATCGCGCCGCCGGCCGCGCCGTGGACCTCTTCCCCGGAAAGGCATCCCATCTCGCGAGCCTGCGCGTGAATCTCCTCGAGATTTTCGACCGAGAAGTACATCGTCGGGATGGGCTGCGGGCGCTCCGTGCCGAGCGAAACGTCGAGGATCGCGAGGATGACCGGCCCGCAGTCGAAGTAGCACCGCGCGCCGCCGGTGAGGCGCCCCTCGACCCCGAGGAGCCGCGAATAGAACGAGACCGCGCGGTCGAGATCGGTGACGTGGACCGCGAGCCGGAAGAGGATTGGAGCTGCGGAAACCGGCGCGGCCCTATTCGCCGGAGACGCGGCCTTCGCTGCCCGAGGCGCCTTGCGCCGCGAGGTCGCCTTCTTTCTGCGCGGGGCCGCTTCGACCTTCCTGCGCTTGACGGCCATTACGACGGCAGGAAGCTCGCGCCGACCGACTGCGCGATGCGCGCCATGACGTGCTTGACCTGCGTGTAGTCCTCGAGCGCGTACATGGACATGTCCTTCCCGTAGCCCGACTGCTTGTAGCCGCCGTGGGGCATCTCGGAGACGAGCGGCAGATGATCGTTGATCCAGACGGTCCCGAAGCGGAGCTTCCGCGCGGCGTTCAGCGCCCGGTTCACGCTGGTCGTCCACACGGACGCGGAGAGGCCGTAGTCCACGTCGTTCGCCCAGCGGATGGCTTCGTCGTCGCTCGCAAACGGCGTGACGGTGATGACCGGGCCGAAGACTTCCTTCTGGACGATCTCGTCGCCCTGGCGCGCGTCCGCGACGACGGTCGGGCGATACCAGAAGCCCCGGCCGTCTCCCTTGTTCCCGCCCGTCAGCACCCGGACGTGGCCGGACTTCTGCGCCCGCTCGACGAATCCGGCGACGCGCTGGCGCTGCTCGGCCGAGACGACCGGTCCCATGGCGGTGTTTTCGTCCGCGATGTCGCCGAGCGCGATCGACTCGACCGCCGGCACGAGCTCCGCGAGGAGCTTGTCGTAGATGCGCCGCGACGCATAGAGGCGGCAGGCCGCCGTGCAGTCCTGGCCGCTGTTGGCGAAGCCGGCCATCTTGATGCCGGGAATGACGAGCTCCATGTCGGCGTCGTCGAAGATCAAGACCGGCGCCTTGCCGCCGAGCTCGAGATGCACCTTCTTGAGCGTCGCGGACGCGGCCTTCGCGATCTCCTTGCCCGTGGCAACGTCGCCCGTCAGGGACACCATCGCGACCTTCGGATGTTTCACGAGACCCGCGCCGACCGGCTCGCCGTCGCCGGTGATGACGTTGAAGACGCCCGGCGGAAAGATGTCCGCCGCGAGCTCCGCGAGGCGCAGCGATGTCAGCGGCGTCTGCTCCGCGGGCTTGAGCACCACCGTGTTGCCGGCGGCGAGGGCCGGCCCGATCTTCCAGATCGCCATCATGAGGGGATAGTTCCAGGGCGCGATCGATGCGACGACGCCGACCGGCTCCCGCCGGATGATGCTCGTGTAACCCGCGAGGTACTCGCCGGCGGCCTTTCCTTCCATGCAGCGGCACGCGCCGGCGAAGAAGCGCAGGTTGTCCACGAGGAACGGGATCTCCGCCCGCGCGAGCGCGATGGGCTTCCCGACGTTCGCCGCCTCGAGCTGCGCGAGCTCCTCCGCGTGGCTCTCGATCCGGTCGGCGAGCTTCAAGAGCATGAGGCTCCGCTCGCCGGGGGTCGTGTCCACCCACTTTTCAAACGCGCTGGCCGCGGCCTCGACGGCACGATCGACATCCTTCGCGGTCCCGCTCGGCACCTTCGCGATCGTCTCTTCGGTCGCCGGGGCGACGATCGCCGCTTCGGCGCCCGTGATGCCGGGCGTCATCTTGCCGCCGACGAAGTTCTGGTAGGTCTTCATGGACGGAGCCTCAGAAGCTCGCGCGCAACCCGAGCCGCAGCGTCCGCGGCGACTGCCATGTGTTGGCCAGGCCGTAGTGAGAATTCGTCGGCGTCGGCGAATTGTTGTCCGCCTGATCGAGCGCCCAGACCTGGTCGATCGACGTGATCTGCTGGCGGTTGAGCAGATTGAAGACATCCGCCAGAAAGTGCAGCGTCACCGGGCCGAGTGCCAGTCCGTAGTCGAGGTGCGCATCCACCTCGTACGTGTCGGGAGTGCGCCCCGCGGTGCCTCTTGGATCGATGAAGATCTCGGGACCGGCGTAGTTGTTCCACCAGCCGATCTTCGAGAGCGGTGTGCCCGTCTGGTAGTAGCCGGAGGCCGACAGGGTCAGCCCGAACGGGAAGACGTAAGCCGCCTGGAGCTTCGCCTGGTGTGTGCGGTCGAGCGTCAGGTTGCCATAGGCGTTGACCTGGAACTCGGGATAGTCGAAGTCGTCGGTGATGTTCGGGTCCTTCGCGAAGAAGCCCCCGATCGCCCGGAACGCACCGTCGTAGTTCCCTTTGAGCGTTCCATACAGATAGCTCGCATACACCATCCAGTGGTCGGAGAGCCGCTTCTGCCCCGTCACCTCGATGCCCCGGAAGTACCGCCGGGCCGGGTTGAATTGCGGGGCGGGCTGGCAATCACCCGCGAGACAGACCTCGGTCGAGAAGCCCGGGTTGAAGAAGGCGTAGTTATCGCACGTGTCGGACGGCACGCACGTGTCCTCGATGATCCGGCGCAGGCTGCGGTAGATGCCGCGCACGCCGACCGACCAGTTCGTGCCGAGCTGCCGCTCGAAGCCCAGGACGATCTCGTCGGCGTACGGCGACCGGATGTTGGGGTCGACCGCGTCCACGAGCTTGCCGCGGATGACGCACTCGTTGTCGACCTCGTCGTTGATCAGCTCGGCACTGTGATCGCAGGCGAGGTCGGTCGGGCTGAAGTTGTAGGTGGCGCCGTCGCGCTCGCCGTTCAGCGAGCGGATGTTCATGTCGAGCGGAATGATCGGGATGAAGTGGCTGTAGGAACCGGAGACTTTCGTCTTGCCGTCCTTGAGAACGTCCCAGGCGAAGCCCACGCGCGGCGAGAAATGGTTGATGTCGATGTAGGTGACGTCGTTGAGGCCGCGGATCATTTGCTTTTCCCAGCGCACGCCGGCGTTGATCGTGAGGCTCGGGATGGGAGTCCAGCGGTCCTGGATGAAGGCCGCGATGACGTCGTGCTGCGGCGTCGCGAGGACCGGCGCCGTGACGGGATTGTCGACCGTCGCGTCCGGGCTCGCGAAGAAGCTGTGGAAATAGACGTTGCGGTCGTCTCCGGGATTCGGACCGAGGATCGTGACGAACTGCCCGCCGCTGTAGTTGCGGAAGACGTTGGCGTTGACCCGCTCGAACTCTCCGCCGAACTTGATGTCGTGGTTGCCTAGGAACGAATTGGCGTTCAGGCGGTAGTCGTAGCGCGTGAAGGTCTTCTGGTCGTACTGACCCGTCCCGTCGGAACCCTGAAAGCCGCCGGAAGCGATCGGGACGTCGCCCGTGTTGTCCACGAAGGCGATCTGGTTTCCGTCGGGGCCCGGGAGAGTCGACACGTTCTCGCGGTGGTACGCGAACTGGCCCATCAGCATCCACTGCGGCGTCAGAATGCCCTCGTAGCGGATTCCGAAGTCCGTCCCGCCGACCGACGTCGTGCCTTCGTAGGTCGAGGGCGGCCCGATGACCGGACCGACCGCGCCCACGTCGTCCGTCGGATCGCCGAAGACCGTGCCGACGACCGTGTTGGAGTCGTTGACGTGCCAGGTCAGCTTGCCCGCGTACAGGTTGCTGGTCGTCGCGAGGTTCGTCTGGGTTCCGATGACCTCTTCGGGCCCCTGCGTGATCTGCGTGTCCTGCGTGTTGTGGACGTGGTCGTACGCGCCGAAGAACCAGAGGCGGTCCTTGACGACGAATCCCCCGACGTCCACGCCGTAGTCCGATTTGCTGAAGCCCTGCGGAATGCCCGCAGACGTCAGCTCGTCGGTGTGCTTGTTGTTCGCCTGGAAGCTGTTTCGGTTGAGGTACCCGAACGCGTCGCCGTGGTACTCGTTTCCGCCGGACTTCGTCACGACGTTCAGGATGCCGCCCTGCGCGCCGCCGTACTCGGCCTCGTAGCCGCCGGACTTGAACTCGACCTCCTGGATGAACTCGAAGTTCAGGACCTTGCCCTGATTCCCGATCTCGGCGCCGGTCGTATTGGCGCCGTCCACGAGGTAGCTGTTCTCGAGCCCCGTCGAGCCATAGACGGTGATCGACGTATTGCGCGAGTCGGAGGCGTCTGTGTTCACGCCGCTCGCGAGCTGCGCCACGGAGGAGTAGTTGCGTCCCATCGGCAGGGCCTGAAACACCTTGGAGTCGATGTTGCGCCCGACGGTGTTCGATTCGGTCTCGACGGTTCCCGCCTCCGCGGTGACCGCGACGGTCTCCGTGGCCACGGGCAGGATCTCGAACTTGACCGAGACGGTCTGCGCGAGACCCAGAGGGATCGTCTGGCTCCGCGGACCGAATCCCTGGAGCGTCGCCGTCACGGTGTAGGTCCCGGGGGGCAGGAGCGTCAGATTGAAACGCCCTTCGACGTCGGTCGTCGCGGTGCGCGTGCCCTGGAGGTTCGGGCTCTTCGCTTCCACCGTGACGCCCGGCAGCGCCGCTCCCTGGGTCTCGACCGTGCCGCGAATCGATCCGGTCGTTTGCGCCGCCGCACGCGACGCGAAGAGCAGCAGGAGCAATGCAGACCCAAGTACAGCCGACTGCTTGCGCATGATTCGACTCCTTGTGTTTCGGGGGTCTTGCGGACGACAGGCTTTCATTGGGCGCGGGGGGATGTCAAGGACGCGTGAAGCCGGCGGCCCCGCCGGATGCGCGTTCGCCGCGAAGGAGATAGCATTCCGACCGTGGGTCAGGAATCGGGACGCTGGCCGTCGCGGCCGGAAGCCGAGGCGCTCCTCTTCGAGTTCACGAAGTCGGATGCCTTGCGACGACACGGACGCGCGGTCGAGGAGACCATGCGCGCGTACGCGCGCCGCTTCGGCGTCACCGACCCCGTCGAGGTCGAGCGCTGGGGCATCGTCGGACTGCTGCACGATTTCGACTACGAGCAGAATCCGACGGAGGACACGCATCTGCACGTCGGCGGCCGCATCCTCGCCGAGCGCGGCTACGCGCCGGAGATGATCGCGACGATTCTGTCGCACGCGGACTACATGAAGATCCCGCGCGACACCCCGATGAAGAAGGCGATCTACGCCTGCGACGAGCTGACGGGTTTCATCGGGGCGTGCGTCAAGGTCCGCCCCTCGAAGAAGCTGGCCGATCTTCCCGTCTCCTCCGTCGTCAAGCGGCTCAAGGACAAGGCCTTCGCCCGCTCGGTCAATCGCGCCGACGTCTACGGGGGCGCCGAGGCCGTGGGGGTCCCGATCGAGGAGCACATCGGCTTCCTGATCGAGGCCCTGAAGCCGATCGCCGACGAAATCGGCCTCTGACGGCCCCCTTCCAGCCCCCCGGGGGGGTTGAGGCATAATGGCCCCTTTCCGCCGGGGCCTGTCGGGAGAAAGGACAACGATGAGCACCGTCGAGACGATCTCTCCCCGAACCATCCGGGCGAGGACAATTCGCAAAGATCTCACCGGGGAAGAGTTGCGGGCGCTCGCCCGCTCGGGCGAGACGACCACCGAGTACGGCTCCCCCGTCTATGCGACCCGGGTCAAGAGCCGCTCCGCCAAGAACACCTACGTCGTTCCCGACGGGGTCACGGTCGGCGTGATGCAGCAGGCGATCGATCCGAAACGGGCCCTGGAGATCATCCGCGAGGTCCAGGAAAAGCTCGCCGGGATGGATCTGCTCCAGGTGGACCGGCGGATGGGCGAGAGCCCCGAGGCGACGCTGCGCTGTCGGCTCTACGTGCCCGTCGACTTCGCGCGAATCGCATTCATGTGGCACAACATGCTCTTCCCCTCCGACTCCTCGCGCGAGCCGGACTTCGTTTCCGTCTACGTCCCCGACTGGCCGGAGCGCCTGATCTTCTGCGACGTCCGCCAGGGCTACACGTACATCCTCGGGTCCGACTATCCGGGCGAAGCGAAGAAGTCGATGCTGCGGCAGGCGATGTTCTGGATGAAGCGCCGCGGCGGCCTCGGCCTGCACGCCGGGTCGAAAATCCTGCGCGTGAACGGACCGGACGGGAAGCTGCGCGACGTCGGGTTCCTGCTCTTCGGGCTTTCGGGAACCGGCAAGACCACTCTGACGCTCCACGATCACGGGCTGCAGCCGCCGGAGGCCGCGATCATCAAGCAGGACGACGTCGTTCTGCTGACCCGCGATGGGCGCGCCTACGGCACGGAGGACGGCTTCTACATCAAGACCGAAGGTCTCGAGCCCTCGCAGGCCGTGCTCTGGGGCGCGGCCACGCACCCGACCGCCTGCTACGAGAACATCAAAGTGGAGGCCGGCAGCGGCAAGGTCGACTTCCTCGACACGTCGATCACGTCGAACGGACGCGGCGTCGTCCTGCGGCGCTACATCAAGGGCACCGGCGACGGCATCGATCTGCCGAAGGCCAACAAGATCGTCTTCATCACGCGCCGCAACGACGTCGTGCCCGTGTGCGCGCGACTGACGCCCGAGCAGGCCGCCGCGTACTTCATGCTGGGCGAGTCGATCGAGACCTCGGCCGGGGATCCGACGAAGGCCGGCCAGGCCAAGCGCGAGGTCGGCACGAACCCGTTCATCGTCGGCCCGGAGTACGAGGAAGGCAATCGCCTCCTCGCGATCCTGCGCGAGAACCCGGACATGCAGGCCTACATTCTGAACACGGGGTCGATCGGCGCGAAGGACGGAACGGCCGGCGACAAGATCACGATCAAGATCTCGACGGAGATCATGAAGCAGATCGCCAAGGAAGGGATCCGCTGGGAGCGCGACCCGGATTGGGGCTACGAGGTACCGGCGAACGTTCCGGGCATCGACCTCGGCAAATACAGTCCGCGCAATCACTACTCCGCTACGGAATACCGGGCGCTCATCGACAAGCTGCGCGCCGAGCGGCGCGCCTGGCTCGCGAAATTTTCGGGACTCGACCCCGCGATCCCCAAGGCGATCGAGCCCTGATCCCTCCCTCTCCCCGATCGCGGGGAGAGGGCCGGGACGAGAGCGGCGACGCCTAAGCGGCGCGCGTCGACAGGTTCGAGACGACGTCGCGGACGCCGTCGACCTGCTTCGTCAAACGAATCGCCTGGTCGATCTCCGACTGGCTCTTCATCGAGTTGGACGTCAGTGTGACGACGCCCTGCTTCGTGTCGACATCGATCTTCAGGCCCCCCACAACCGAGTCCGCGAGCAGCCTGGCCTTGACCTTGGCCGTGATCGCCGCGTCATCGACGACCTGTCCGGCCGTCTCGCCGGCCGGCGCGGCCGAGGCTTCCGTCGTCGCCTTGACCGTCATGTTGTCGACGACGTCCGTCACGCCCTTGGTATCGCGCGCGATCTCAATCGCACGGTCCTTCGCCGACTGCGTGTCGACGGCGCCGGTCAGGGTCACCACGTGATTCTTCGTGTCGACGTTGATCTCGTGCGCCTTGACCGTCGTATCGGTGGCGAACTGCGTCTTCACCTTCGCCGTGATCCCGGCGTCGGTCTGCGCGCAGCCGATCGCGATGGCGAGAGCGGCGAACGCTCCGAGCGCAAATCCCGTCTTCTTCATGGCATTTCCTCCTTTGCGTGAGACCCGAGGTCCCGCGGGCAAAATCGTCCCGCGATCCTCGAGATTGCAGCTTTCGTGCCGGAAAAGGAGGGGGCGGGGCTACTCGCCCAGGTAGGCTTCCTTGACCCGCGGGTTCGCGGCGACGTCGGCCGAGTCGCCTTCGAGCGCCACCGACCCCGTCTCGAGCACGTAGGCGCGATTCGAGTGGCGGAGCGCCGCGTTGGCGTTCTGCTCGACGAGGAGCACTGGCGTGCCCTGCTTGTGGATCTGCTCGATCGCCTCGAAGATCGTGTGGACGAGAAGCGGCGCAAGCCCGAGCGAGGGCTCGTCGAGGAGGAGCACCCGCGGCCGCGACATCAGGGCGCGGCCGATCGCGAGCATCTGTTGCTCGCCGCCCGAGAGCGTGCCGGCCGTCTGCCGGATCCGTTCCTTCAGACGCGGAAAGATACCCACGACCTTCTCGAGGTCGCCGCCAATCTCCTGATCGCGGCGCGCGTACGCTCCGAGCTCGAGGTTCTCCCGGACGGAGAGGTTGGCGAAGATCGCCCGGCCCTCGGGCACGAGGATCAGGCCCTGGCGCACGAGGCGGAACGTCGCGACGCCCCGGGTGGACTTGCCGTCGAAGCGCACCTCGCCGGAAGCGGGTGGGACGAGGCCCACGATCGCGCGCAGCGTCGTCGATTTGCCGGCGCCGTTCGCGCCGATGAGGGTCACGATCTCGTCGGCCATGAGGCGGATCGAGATGCCTTTCAGCGCCTTGATCGCGCCGTACGACACGACGAGGTCGCGAACCTCGAGGATCGGCTCGCCGTTGCCCGCGCTCACGCGCCCCCCAGGTAGGCCTCGATCACCTTCGGGTTGCGCTGGATCTCCGCGGGCGGGCCGATCGCGATCGTCGAGCCGTAGTCGAGCACATGAACCGTCTCACAGATGCCCATGACGACCTTCATGTTGTGCTCGACGAGCAGGACCGCCATGCCGAACTTGTCGCGGATCCAGCGGATGAGATCCATGAGCTCGTTCGACTCCTGCGGGTTCATGCCCGCGGCCGGCTCGTCGAGGAGCAGCAGTCTCGGCGACGTCGCCATCGCGCGCGCGATCTCCAGGCGCCGCTGGCTGCCGTAGGGAAGGTTGCGCGCCTTCTCGCCGGCCAGGTGGTCGAGGTGGAAGATCTTCAGGAGCTCGCGGCTCTCGCGATCGACGCGCGTCTCTTCATCCTTGTGGGTCTTCGTGCGGAAGACCGCCGCCCCGACGTGCGCCGCCTGCCGGCAGTGGAACGCGACCTGGACGTTCTCGACGACCGTCATGTCGGCGAAGAGGCGGATGTTCTGGAACGTGCGCGCGACGCCGTGCCGGGTGATGCGGCCCGTGCGCTTGCCGCCGAGCGGTTCCCCGTCGAGAGAGATCTGCCCGCCGGTCGGCTTGTAAACGCCGGTGATGACGTTGAAGACCGTCGTCTTGCCCGCGCCGTTCGGCCCGATCAGGCCGTAGAGCTGGCCCGGCTCGACCTGGAGGGACAGGTCGTTGACGGCGATGAGGCCGCCGAACCGCATC
>Ga0335080_10009402_pt1 | contig 10219 bp, 11 predicted proteins | sample Lox_Sample_34_FD_206720 | JGI IMG/M metagenome (GOLD analysis project Ga0335080, IMG submission 206720) | Soil microbial communities from Loxahatchee National Wildlife Refuge, Florida, United States - Lox_Sample_3.4 | ecosystem: Environmental > Terrestrial > Soil > Wetlands | place: USA... | reverse complement strand
GCCTAGCTGAAGCGCCAGGCAGCTTATCGCCCCGGCGAACCCGTATCCCCATCGCGCCATGTCAAAATTCTTGACCACTCGGCGAGGCAGCGCAACGCCCATGGGTATCTGCCTCGGGATGCACTATGGGAACGTTACCAATGGCATAGCCGAGAGATGAGACGGCGCGGTGAACCCTACAACGTGCAGCGCCGAAGCCGTAGGCCGTCAAGAGTCGCAACCGTATCGGGCTCGACCCCCCGGCTTGCGACCAGCACCTGAAAGGTCTCGCCAGTGCCAGAGGGAGCAACCAGGTGCTTGAGCTGTAGCGCAACTTTCGTACGCTCCTCGGGTCGGAGGCATTCTTCGAAGGCGTCGGCGAATTGGTTGGGTTCGCCAATCCCCAGGAGAAACTGGGTGCTGGTTAGCAACGGTTCGACCAGCATCCCCTGCTCTTCCGCGGCGGCCGCCAGGGCGGTGAAATTCACGTGGGCGGTGATGTCCTGTTCGCCGGGGGCTTGATAGGGAGTTGTGCCTACCGAGTGCCGGCGGTAGGCCATGATCGTGCCGCCATAGCGGCCGCGAAGCTGCTCGCGCCGCGTGTACCCGTAGTCGATGGCAATCAAGAACCCATGATCGATGGAGGCTGCCGCCGCGGTCATCTCACGCTGGGCGATCAGGGGAATTTCCACTCGCTCGCCGAGTTGCGGATGCACACTGTAGCGGTCGAGGAAGGTAAGGTGTTCCGGGGACGGCAACGCCCAGGTTTCAAGAAAGCGCCCCTCACGTTCCGAGATGCGTAACTCGCCCTCGGCGCTGAGAACCTCGACGGGCAGCGCATCGAAGAATTCGTTGGCGAAGATGATGACGGGACGTTCGGGAGTACCGGCCAACCGAGGTCCCGAGGGAAAAGTCGTGAGCCAAGCCTTCCCGGCTCGGAAATGGCGGTGGAGCGTTCTCTCAAGCCTCTCCCGCAAGGTCGGGGAGCGCTCGACCAACGAGTAAAAGAGCGCCCCGAAAAAGGCAGGAAACTTCTTTTCCGACCAATCCAAGACGTCTTGTGCGAACAATCCCCGCCCGGGACCTAGCTCCACGATTTCGATCGCTGGGGGACTTCCCAACAATCGCCACATCTGCTCAAACTGCCGGGCCAACAGGCGCCCGAACACCGCATGAACATCGCTCGCGGTGTAGAAGTCCCCGGCTTTGCCAAATTGCTCGGCATGGCGCGAGTAGTAGCCGAGCTCCGGATGGTACAGGCAGAGTTCCATATACCGCGAAAAAGGAATCGGTCCGCACTCGCGTATCTCGTCGACGATTGTCTGGCGAAGGTTCACGGGCTCTCCTGCCAGCGCTCGGCGCGGTTTTGGGGCGTGCGCGTAAACATCTCGATCAGGTAATCGTGCAGGCAATCGTAGAGCTGGCGCTGAAAGCTCCACTCGAATTGGGTGTGGTCCAGGTCGCGTGGATGAATTTCAAAGTAGTAATCGTGAACCGGAACCGACGGATTCTTGAATTGAATGATGACCTCTACGCCCTCGCCTTTTTGCCGGGCGCTGAAAGCGAGCAGGGGGTGCTCGTAGAGGCGAAGCTGCTCGAGTACACGTTCCAGCCGAGAAGAGGCGGTCACTTCCCTATTGTAGCGGGGCTCCATCAGCCCAGTGGATGCCAACCCTTTCCTCAGGTTGTGGTCGGAAGGCAAAATCCTCGTAGGGTTTCGCTTTGTTCCGCTTCCCCCGGGAACCGGCGCTACTCGTACCGGAGCGACTCGATAGGGTCGAGCCTTGCCGCTTTCACCGCGGGCAGCATCCCGCTTAGGATACCGACGAAGCTGAGAATCGCCGTCGACCACAGCAGCGTGGTCGAATCAATGAGCAGGTGAATGTCGCCTTCGCCGGCATTTTCTTCGAAGGCGCTCCACAGAACCATCGAACCCACCGACCAGGAGATCAAGTAGGCGAGGACCACTCCCAAGAGGCCGCCCAGAGCCGTAATGGCCAGGGCCTCGGCCAAGAACTGAAAAAGGATGTGCCATTGGCGCGCTCCCAGGGCCTTCTCCACCCCGATTTCCCGCGTACGCTGCGTGACCGCCACCAGCATGATGTTCATCAGGCCCACGCCCCCAATGCCAAGTGTCAGCAGCCCGATGAATCCCAGCAGGATCTTGATGCCCGTCGTGATGGCCTCGAGATCGGCGAGGTCGGCGAATACGTCGAATACGAACACAGCACGCTTGTCCTTAGGGTCGAAGTTGTGATGGAAGGCCATCGAACGACGCAGGGCTTCGACGACTTTGGCGTGGTCTCCTTCGTATTCCATCACAATCGCAGCGAGATAATGGGTATCCTTCAGATCGGCGAAGGCCGTGAAGGGCACGTAGACATGTCCGTTCAAGTTATCATCCATGTTATTGATCACATGCTTGAGCACACCCACGATGTGGTAAGCAATGCCATCGACGCGAATGTCTTCTCCAATCGCATTCTGCCCGGAAAACAACTTCTTCTTGACGTCGGCGCCTATGAAAGCCACGCGGGTATGGGTGAAGTCGTCGGCTTCGCCGAAAGCGCTGCCTTCGGCGAACTCCATGCGCCGCATGCGGGCATAATTCGCGTAGACCCCGCTGACCGCGTAGCTCCCGCTCCGGGTTCCGTAAGCTACGTTTGATTGCTTGGAGGCTTCCGGAGAAACTCGCTTCAGCAGTGGAACTTCGGCACGGACGTAATCGAGATCATTGGTGGTCAGCTTCACCTCGCTGCCGGCCTTGGTGCCACCCGCCTGCAGCGAAGTGCGCCCGGGAAAGAGGAAAACCAGGTTGGTTCCGAAAGAGCGGAACGCCACCCACAGCCCGCGCTCGAATCCGGAACCATAGGCCAACAGCAGGACCACTGTGGCAATACCCCAGGCCATACCCAGCATGGTCAGCACGCTGCGGCGTTTGTTGAATCGCAAGCCGCGGTAGGCTTCGATGAAGAGATCATTCATCATGGGCAAAAACCTTCGGGTCTCAAATCTTCTCTATTCCTGTCGCAGAGCCTCGACTGGGGCCAGCAGAGCCGCTTTTCGCGCCGGGTACAGCCCAGCCGCGATTCCCGCAATCGCCAGGGAAGCGATGGCCGCCACGGCCGAAAAGGGCACGATGCGGGGGGTGTCGAATCCCTCCGGCGACGGCAGCTGTGCAAGCAAAGTCATGAATCCTACGGCCAGCAGCAAGCCAATACCTCCGCTGAACACGGTCAGGAACATTCCTTCGACGAAAAATTGGGTCAGAATATTTCGGTAACTGGCACCTAAGGCCTTCCGCAGGCCAATTTCCCTCGTCCTTTCGGTCACCGAAACCAACATGATGTTCACGATTCCGATGGCGCCCAAACCCAGCGTGACCAGTCCGACGATTCCCAGGAAGGAGTCCATGGCGTCGAAAATCCTGCCTACGCGTTGGGAGTTTTCGATCGTATCCCAATCTTCAAAGGCGTCTTCCAGGCGGGGATCGAAACGGTGCCGGCGGGCGATTATCTGGTGGACCTCCTGCTTCGATTGCAGATGCTCAGCCTTATTCAAGGGCCGGTAGTTGATGAAGGAGACGGCATTCTCGACATTGGCACCCGTAATCGGGAATAGCTCCCGCATGGTTTCGAGCGGAACGAACAGGCGGGCATTGGTGCCATTATTGCCCTCCTGACCCACCTTGGCCACCACGCCAATGACTTCAAAGCGTATTTGGTTGAGCAGGATGCTGGAGCCAACGGCGGGCCTCCCGGGAAACACATTTTGCAGCAGTTCCCAACCGACCACCGTCACCCGCCGGTGCTCGCGGTTGTCTTCGTCATTAAACCAGCGCCCGACGCTGATCGGAACCGTGCGGATCTGATTGTAGTTGGGGGCGACGCCGAAAACCTGACCGCTGGTCGATCCGTAATCGCTGACTGCGCGAATGTCCTCGCGATTGATGACCGGTGAGACCGCCCTCAGGCTGCGCGCTTCCGCCTGGATGGCCTGGTAGTCATCGTAGGTGAAGTGATAGGTCTGGCCGGACTCGAGGCTGCCGGCGATGGCCGGGATGCGCCCCGGGAACACAAACATGATGTCTTGACCGAGAGTCGCAAGCTGTCTGGCTTGTCCGCTGCGAAAGCCTTCGCCCAAACCGACCAGCAGAAGCAGCGAGCCCACGCCCCAGGCAATGCCGAACATGGTCAAGAAGGAGCGCAGTTTGTGGGCCCAAAGCGTAGCCAGGGATTGGCGAATAATGTCCGCGAGTGCTCTCATAGTTCCGGCATCGCCCGTTGGCCCTTCGATGCCATTAGTTTCCCGGGCGGTGAAAACCCCACTTTCTAATACGGATCAAGACCGGCGCAAGTTCCCGAGAATCGAGCTTCTACGCACCAAGCGCTGCCTTTGGTTAGACGTTTGATCGGGCGGCCGGCAAGGGTTGCTTCACAAACTTTTACAAGTTGCTATCGCGCGCCACCAGCCAGCGTCTAAAGTTCCGATTTTCATCTCAAGAATTGGGAGGCACTCTATGCAAAAACGTATGCTTACGATGCTGCTCGCAATGGCAGGGTTTTCGTTGAGCATTCCTGCCGGCTTTTCCCAGTCCGCGGTTCTGAACCTGCCGCTCGACAGCCAGCAAGCCGCGGTGAGCCAAACCATCGGGATCACCAAGATCACAATTACCTATCATCGCCCGCTGGTGAAGGGCCGAACCATTTGGGGCAAAGTTGTGCCCTATGGAGAAGTGTGGCGGGCAGGGGCGAATGAGAACACAACCATTGCTTTCAGCGACCCCGTCAGCATTGAGGGAAAGGCCCTGTCGGCGGGCACCTACGGCCTATTTATGATCCCCAAGGAGAACGAGTGGACCATCATCTTTTCGAACATCGACAGCGCTTGGGGCAGTTTCACCTACCGCGAAGCCGATGACGCCCTCCGCGTCACGGTCAAACCCCAGCCTTCGGAGATGCACGAGGCACTGACCTACGATTTCGAGGATGTGAAGGCGGATTCGGCCGTGGCTACCTTGCGCTGGGAGAAACTGTCGGTTCCGGTCAAGATGGGCGTCAATGTTCACGCCGTCGTCCAAGCCAGCTTGCACAATCAACTGCAAGGTCTGGCGCAATACACCTGGGAGGGCTGGGATGACGCCGCGACTTATCTTCTGGGACAAAAATTTGATTTGGACGAGGCGCTGCGATATGAAGAGACGTCGATCCGCATCGAGCCCCGCTTCGACAACTACTTAACCAAGTCGAACATTCTCGACGCCATGGGACGTAAGGACGACGCGGAGGTGGCGAAGAATCAGGCCCTGAAGAGGGCGACGGCCGCCCAGCTTTATTTCTATGGTCGTCAGTTGCAACAACAGGGCAAGCAGGACCAGGCATTCGAGTTGTACCGCCAGGCCGCGCAAAAGGATCCGTCGGACTGGGCGGTGCACGATGGGACCGCCAGGATTTATTCGGCGCAAGGGGATTTTGACAGCGCACTCAAGGAAATGAAGATCTCGCTGGCAGGTGCCCCCGACAACTACAAGATTTTCTACGAGCCGCTGGTCAAGAAGCTGGAGGCGAAACAGGACATCAACAAGGTGAACTAGACCTACTCGAGGGACGGCTGGGAGTTGACTCAGGCGGGCGATGCCATCTCGGGCTGAGCCTTCTGCTCAGGATAGTCGTAGACACCGCGTCCGCTCTTGCGGCCCAGCCGCCCTGCCTTGACGTATTGAACCAGCAAAGGCGCAGGGCGGTACTTCTCCCCCAGACTGCGGTGCAAGTACTCAAGGATATGCAAACGGGTATCTAACCCGACCAGGTCCACCAGCTCGAACGGTCCCATGGGGTGGTTGAGGCCAAGCTTCAGTGCCTTGTCGATATCCTGAGGGGAGGCAATTCCCTCCTGCAGCAGGTAGAAGGCCTCGTTGCCGATCATGGCGTTGATGCGGCTGGTGATGAAGCCTGGCGACTCCTTGATGACCACCACTTCTTTTCCCATGCGGCGCCCAACCTCGGTTGCGGTGGTTACCGTGTCGTCGTCGGATTCAAGTGCGCGGACAATTTCGAGCAGCTTCATTTTGTGGACGGGATTGAAAAAGTGCATGCCGAGACACTTGCGGGCACGATAAGTGACGCTGGCAATCTCGGTGATGCTGAGCGAAGAAGTATTCGAAGCCAGGATGGTCTGGGGCCGACAAATCTTGTCGAGCAGGGTAAAGATTTCGATCTTGGATTCCATTTCCTCGGGCGCCGCCTCGATGACGAGGTCGGCTTCCCGCGCTGCCTCCTCGATACTGCCGGCATATTGCAATCTCCCCAGGACAGCTTGGGCTTCTTTGGCAGAAGCTTTTCCCAGTTCGACGGCTTTGCCGAGGTTTGTCCGGATCTCGTCTTCCGCCTTGCGTAGGGCGCTCGGGAGCAAATCCTCGAGGATTGTGCGATACCCCCCCAGGGCAGCCACGTAGGCGATTCCTCGGCCCATGGTTCCGGCGCCGATCACCGCCACGGTTCTGATCTCGGCCACTACTGTCCTCCCTTTTCGAGCTGCCCTAGGATGGTAGTGAAATTCGAGTTCGCGGCGCGCAGATGTTCCGCGAGGCGTTTCCGCTCGTCGGCATCCATCACCGGAATGGAGGCGCTGATGCGGCGCAAGGTGGTAACGATGTCGTCCACGTAATTCATTAAACGAATCAGTTCTCCCGTAGCTGCCATGGTGCTCTTGCTCCTATGCCCAGCCGCTTCAGCTGAGGTAATCTGTTGTCAATCGTGGCAACTATTCTCAAGCCTCTCCCACATTCATGTAAAGGCTAACGGCTGTCAGAGAAGGTACCAAGGTCGCTCCCTCAGAGCTCGAAGATTGGCCGCCTTGCTTCCTCGCCCTTGGCCCCTGAGCCGGGCGAAACCCATGATGGAAGCAGATTCCGAGATCGCCAGACGGAATGGACCCATCCGCCAAGTACTTCGATCAAGCCGAGATCTAATCTCCCCATCCTCACAGTAGTGGTTTTGATCCTGGTTATTGAATCTTTTTTATCCATTTCTTGATCTTTTCCCGGTGGATACTGAATCTAATAGGTTTATGAACGATAACCCTTTGAAGCGGTACCTCTTTGCTAGTGATTTTGACCAGACGCTGACGTTCAATGACTCAGGCTACGTGCTGGCCGAACTGGTTGGGATCTCCACCTCCGAGTTCGAGCGCAAGGCCAAAGGCATGGCGAAGCTTAACCTGGTGCAGCAAGGAGCGGAGCTCGCTTATTTGCTGCTCCACGATCCGGAGTTTCAAAGCAAGATACGGAAAGAGCATCTTTACCAGGTTGGCAAGCGAATTCGCCTGAAGGAAAATATTGGCCTGCTCTACGAAATCCTGAACACCGGGATTGACGGTTATCAATTCGATTTCTATGTGCTTTCCGCCGCGCCGGTCGAAGTGATCCACTCTGCCCTGGAAGGAGTTGTCCCCCGCGATCACATCTTTGGGACGGAGTTTCTCTACACCGACACCGGACAGATTGCCTCCATCGCTCACGCTACCGCCGGATACGGCAAGGTTGCCGTCCTTGATGAGCTGCAGACCCAGCAACAAATTGGGCCGGACCACGTCATTTACGTGGGCGACGGCAGTTCCGACGTGCACGTCATGTTGCATGTCAACACGCGCGACGGATTTACCATCGCAGTCTCGGAAGCGAAGCATGTGTCGCAAGTCGCCAAGCGGACTATTGTCAGCAGCAGTGCCCTGTCGGTGCTGGCGCCGATTCTCGAGGATGTGGTGGGGTGGGAACGACCGCGCATCCGCGAGTTCTTCGAATCTCATGGAATGCTGATCCAAGAGTGGGAACGTGTGCGCACGGACTGGCTGACTCTGCGTCCTGCGGCCGATGGATTGCTGGAAAAAGTGGGAGTAGACTGATCGTACGCCGGGGTCTGGATCCGGCGGCCCGTTTTCGATGCTTCGCGACAAGAACCTCATTCCCCTTTCTCGCCAGCACCAGCACGCTCTGGCTCTTTGCGTGCGAATCGATCGTGGGTTGCAATCGGACCAGGTGGATCTGATCGCCTGGCAGGCCGAGATTCAAGCCATATTCGAGCAAGAGATTGGAAGTCACTTTTCGGCCGAGGAAGAGGTGCTTTTTCCCGCAGCCAGCCGGTTTTCCGAATTATCGGCAACCGTAGAGGAACTACGTGCCGAGCACCGAGCCTTACGAGGTTTGTTCCGCCGGGCCGGATCGCATGAGCTCGAAAGGACTGACCTGGCAGTCTTCGGGGAAACCCTGGCCAAGCATATCCGCAAAGAGGAGCGAGTACTGTTTGAGGGCATGCAGAAGGCGATGAGCGCCGAGGAACTGGCGCGGTTAGGTCGGGAGCTCGATGGGTTGCTGAAGGCGACGACTTGCCTACTGCCGAGCGCAACCACGCGGCTACGGCCAAGACGATAGGTTTCCGAGCAACCGAACGCGGCCTGAATCGCGAATCGCCTTTTTTTCATCTATTGTGGGTGCTCCCGAGACGAGGAATAACTGTGGACCCCGCAGCAGATACTCTAACCCTCGCGGATTTCTCGCAACCGATCGCTGCACCCACTACGGCGAGCGCCGCGAGCGACTCGGCACTGCTCGACGCCTACTCGCAGGCAGTGGTCAGTGCGGCGGAGAAGATCAGCCCTTCGGTGGTAAAAATTGACGCCGTCCACCTGGCCAAAACCTCTTCCGGCAAGTCCCGAGAACAGGCAGGCGGCGGATCGGGTTTTGTGTTCACGCCGGATGGCTTGATTCTGACCAACAGCCACGTGGTGCACGGCGCCAAGCGAATTCGGGCGTCGCTTTCCGATGGAAGACAGTTTCCGGCGCATACCATCGGCGATGATCCCGCGACCGACCTGGCGGTGATTCGCATTGATGCTCCCTCTCTGGTGGCGGCGCCCTTGGGCGATTCCCAGCGGCTTCGGGTTGGGCAGCTGGTGATCGCCATCGGCAATCCTTACGGGTTTCAGTACACCGTTACTGCCGGGGTGGTGAGCGCCCTAGGACGCTCGTTGCGCTCGTACTCCGGGCGTCTCATCGATGATGTGATTCAGAGCGATGCCTCGCTCAATCCGGGAAATTCCGGCGGCCCGCTGGTAACCTCCGACGGAAGCGTGGTCGGGGTCAACACGGCCACCATTATGGGCGCCCAGGGTCTATGCTTTGCGATTGGGATCAACACCGCCAAGTTTGTGGCCGGTCGGCTGCTGCGAGACGGAAAGATCCGCCGGAGCTACATCGGAGTGGAGGCTCAAACCTTGCCGCTGCACCGCCGGCTGGTGCGCTTCTACGATCTGCCCCAGGAAAGTGGCGTGGTGGTTATCTCGGTGCAGGACCCCGGTCCTGCTAAACAAGCTGGATTGCGGGAAGGAGACGTCATCCTTGCGCTCGATGGTAAGCCGGTAGCCGGCGTCGACGATCTGCACCGGCTGCTGACTGACGCCCGGGTCGGTGTCACGAGTACACTCACCGTGCTGCGCCGGACGGAAAAGCTTGCACTGAAGGTTCTACCGGAAGAAGTGCAAGAGTCATAGCGTCCGGGTGATCTGTGGTTGTCGGTCAGCCTTCCGTACCCCATTGTCCGAATCCTTCGAACGCGGGAAGCGAGGGCTATGAGAGCAACAAGAGCGCAAAACATCAATAGCAACAAAAAGGACTTGTCCCGAGAACAGCGTGAAGAACTACTCAGCACATTGAAAACCCGTTTTGAGAACAACATGAACCGCCATCAAGGTCTTGCATGGGCTCAAATACAAACAAAGCTGGAAGCTAATGCTGAAAAACTGTGGTCACTCAATGAAATGGAAAGAACTGGGGGTGAACCGGACATTGTTGGCCATGATAAAAGGACGGGCGAATACATTTTTCACGATTGTTCAGCGGAAAGCCCCAAAGACCGCAGAAGTGTTTGCTACGACCATGAAGCGCTCGAGTCAAGGAAAGAACATAAACCAAAAGATAGTGCGATGGGTATGGCAGCCGTCATGGGTATTGAGCTTTTGACGGAAGAACAATATCGAGAGTTACAGAAACTTGGAAATTTCGATACGAAAACCTCGAGCTGGGTGAAAACACCATCCCATATTAGAAAACTCGGCGGCGCACTCTTTTGCGATCGCCGCTTCGACACGGTTTTCGTGTATCACAACGGCGCCGAATCTTATTATGCCGCTAGGGCGTTCCGTGGCTGGCTAAGAGTCTAATTTTTTGTGTGCCGGCTCAGCAACG
>Ga0335080_10009400_pt1 | contig 10219 bp, 10 predicted proteins | sample Lox_Sample_34_FD_206720 | JGI IMG/M metagenome (GOLD analysis project Ga0335080, IMG submission 206720) | Soil microbial communities from Loxahatchee National Wildlife Refuge, Florida, United States - Lox_Sample_3.4 | ecosystem: Environmental > Terrestrial > Soil > Wetlands | place: USA... | reverse complement strand
ACGCCAGCCAGAGAAAAGCGAGTCTCCGCGACATGAATTCGCACCCATAGTGGCGGGCCCCCACCCCCGAGGCAAGCGCCCCGAGGCCCGCCGCCGTTACAAGTGGAGCCGGGGTTTCTCCCGGCGTGCCGCAACCCGCCGGGGCCGAACCGGTCCAAGCTTCGCCGGCCGGCGCCGCCGGGCGGCCAAAAATGTTTTTGTCGGCATCCGCCCGATTCTCTACATCCTTCCCTATCCATGGAAAAAGTCCCCTACCTCGGCCGCACCCTGACGCGCTGGCAGGTGGGCCCCTCCACGTTCCTCGCCCTTCCCGAAAAGGGGGCGCGCCTCATGAACTGGCACCTCACGCTCGCCGACGGGACGGTGCGCGACGTCATCTTCTGGCCCGAGCTGCAGACGCTCGACGACGTCGCCAAGGTCCGCGGCGGTAACCCGATCCTGTTTCCGTTCTGCGGCCGCTCGTTCGACCAGGGAGCGATCCATTGCTGGCGCGACGACAACGGCCAGCGCCGGGCGATGCCGATCCACGGCCTGGCGCGGCAGGGGGACTTTCAGGTCACCCGCCTTGATGAACGCGGCTTCACCGCCCTCTTCCAGCCCGGCGAGGAGGCCCGCGCCGCCTACCCGTACGATTATGAGTTCAGCGTGAGCTACCGCTTCGAGCCGCTGTCGCTGTTCGTCGAGCTTCGCCTGCGCAACCTCGGCACCCGGCCGATCCCGTGGTGCGGCGGACACCACTTCTATTTCACCCTGCCCTGGCGCGAGGGGCGCACCCGGGCGGACTACTCGATCCGCATCCCCGCCGGCGCGACGGTGCGGCAGAATTTCGAGACCGGGCAGCTGCATCCCGGCCCGCGCCTCCACGCCACCGAGGCGCTCACCAACAAGGACCTGATCGACGTTTTTCACACCGCCCTGAAGAACAACGCCGTCGTCTTCGGCGAGCGCGCGGGTTCCGACCGGGTGACCGTCCGGCTCGGCTCCGACCGCGTTCCGCCCAAGCAGGCGGTCGTGGTCACGTGGACCGCGGCGGACGATTCGCCGTTCTACTGCGTCGAGCCCTGGATGGGCCCGGCCAACGCCGGCGAGCACAAGATCGGCCTCCATCAGGTCGCCCCGAGCGAAACCGAGACGTTCCTGGTCGAGGTGAGCCTGGCCTGAATCTCCCGTGCGGCGCGGCCGCCCGGCACCCTTCGCTCATGATCTCCGCCCATCCGCCTCTGGCCATCTTCGACATCGGGGGGCCCGAGGTCCTGCTGATCATGCTGGTGGCGCTGCTGCTTTTCGGCAGCAAGCGCCTCCCGGACCTGGCCCGCAGCCTGGGCAAATCCATCCGGGAATTCAAAAAGGCGACCGCCGGGCTGGAGGAGGAGTTTCGGCGCGCGATGGATGCCCCGCCGCCCCCGCCGCCGCGGCCCCCCGCCGCAGCCACGGTTCCGACCAGCCCGAACGCGCCGGCCAGCCCGGCCCCGCCCGCACCGCCAGTCCCGCCGCCCCCGTCTTCGCCGGCCGAGGACCATCATTCCGACGCGTAAGCCGCCGCCGCGCAGCCCGCCACCCGGCGATGGATCGCGATCCACCCCCCGTCCGCATCCCGATCACGGGCGAACTGGATCTGCACACGTTCCGGCCCGCCGAGGTGGCCGATTTGCTCGAGGATTACCTGCATGAATGCCAGCGGCGCGGCCTGACCGAGGTGCGGATCATCCATGGCAAGGGCTCCGGCGCCCTGCGTGAAACCGTGCGGGCGCGGCTGCGCCGATCGCCGCGCGTGCTGTCCTTCCGGCAGGGTGACGAGACCAGCGGCGGGTGGGGTGCGACCGTCGTGCGGCTCAAGCCGGCGGCCGCTTGACCAGACCGGCCGCCTTTCATCCATCGGCCAAGGTCGCCGTCGGTCACCGTGGCATTGCACCGGCGCCGAAAGCTGGCAAGCTCGGGCCCGTCATGAACACCGCGCTCTTTTACGGCCTCGTGCTCGGGCTCGCCGGCATCGTCCTGTCGCTCATCAGTTATTTCCTCGGATTCCAGACCGACAAGATCGCGCTGGAACCCTGGGTGGGCCTGGTGCAATTGGCCGTGTCCGTCACTGTGCTCTGGCTCGGTATCCGGGCGGCCCGGGAGGACTCGAAGGACAAGTCGCTCACCTATGGGCGCGGGGTGCGCACCGGATTCCTGATCTCCCTGTATTCGACCCTCATCTCCATCGTCTACTCGGTCATTCACGTGACCTATATCAACCCCGCGTACCCCGACTACAAAATCGAGGCCTTGCGCCACGACTGGGCACGGAAGGGAATGACCGACGCGCAAATGGCCTCGCTCGAAAAGTTCACACGGATGCTCTTCTCGCCGGTGCCCATGTCGATCTACCTTCTGATTGTGCTGGTCGCCTTAGGGGTCGTGATCTCCCTCGTCCTCGCGGCGTTTCTGAAGCGCGCCGCCGCCCCGGACCTGCCACCGGTGATCTCCCCGGAGCCGCCGCCGGCTTGAGGGCTCCGCACCGCGTCCGATCGTTTCGCCACTCCGCCAAAGAAAGAGGCCGGAGCCCCTCGGCTCCGGCCTCCCAGTTCTGAGTCAACGTACCGGTGGCTTATCGGTCGCTGTGAATACGGCGCTTCGCGCCGTAATCAAAGGACGCCAGAGCCATCAGCGCGACCACCGCGCCAAACCCGACGACGAGGTAGAGCGATCGGAAATCGTCCACCTTCGCCGGGGCTAGGCCGAGGAAAGCCGCTACCGCGAGCACCGCGCCCGCCGGAACGAGTTTCGTCAGTCTGTTCAGGTTCATGGTTACTTTCTGTTTCGTATTAATGGTCCCTTGCGGAACCGCGGATAGCTTACGCCGCTCTTGCGATAATCAAAGCAAACTGTATCTATCCATATCATAGTTTTTACCTATGGAACTCTACCAACTTCGATACATTTTGGCCGTCGCAGAGGCGGGCAATTTCACACGCGCCGCCGAGAGGACTAATCTATCTCAACCGTCTTTGAGCCAGCAGATTATAAATCTCGAGCGCGAGCTTGGGCACAAGCTCTTCCACCGCCTGGGCCGGCGTGCCGTGCCGACGGAGGCCGGGCAGGTGCTTCTCGAACGGGCACGCCGGATCGTCCTCGAGGTTGAGGACGCCACCAAGGCCCTAAAGGACAGTCCCACGCTGGAACGGCGCATCAAGGTGGGCGCCGTCCAAACCCTCGCCCCCTATTTGTTCCCCCGCCTGATCGAGCGCTGCCAGGCCAACCACCCCAACCTGGCCGTCGATACCCACGAGGATTTCCGCGTCGATCTGGTCCGGGGGGTCGTGGACGGTTACCTCGATCTTGCCATCGTGCCGCAACCGGTAAAAGACCCCCGCATCTCGGTGGAACCGCTGTTTGGCGAGCCACTCCTGCTGGTGGTGGGCCGCACCCATCCGCTGGCCACCAAGCCCGTGATCGCGGCAGCGGATCTGGCGGCGGAGCGTTTCGTCCTCCTCGGCCACGCCAGTTCCTTGGCGATGGAAATCGAGCGATTTTGCGGCGACCACAACTTTGTCCCGCAGCTGGGGCACCGGTGTTCGCAGGTCGCAACCGTAAAGGCCCTGGTGGCCCTGGGCCGGGGTGTCTCCATCCTGCCGCGGATCGCCTTCCGTCCGGACGACAAGAAAAACCTGGTCTACCGGGAGCTCAGCGGCGGCACGCCGACGCGGGATGTCGTGGTCATCCGCCACCTGCAGCGCTACCAGACGATGGGCGCCGAGCAGTTCCTCAAGGAGCTGCGCGCGATGATCACGGACCTGGTCGCCGCCGGCGAGCTGAGCGGCGCGCCGGCGATGGACACCTGACGCGCCCGGCGGCACGAGCCCGCCGGCCCCGGGATTCTTTCGGGTTTGCCCGCACCTGGCCCCGCCTGTAGCGTCCAATCCGCTATGATCGACCTCATCAAAAAGACGCTGCTCGCGGGGGTGGGAGCCACCATCATCACCAAGGACAAAGTCGAGGAAGCGCTGCAGGACTATATTCGCCAGGGCAAGGTTTCGGCCGGCGATGCGCGCATCATGGCCGAGAAAATCGCCGAGCAGGGGCGCAAGGAATTTGAGCTCATGAGCGGGGAGCTGGCGGCCAAACTCAAACAACTCGCGGAGAAGGCCGACCTGTCCCACAAGGCGCGCGTCGAAGCGCTGGAAGCCCGGGTCAAAAAACTCGAGGACGCCCTCGCCGCCCGCTCCGGCCCAGGCCGCTCCACCTGATCCACCCCGCCCGCCTGCCGCCATGCCGGGCGTCTCGCTCAAGCCCTTCGACCTGCTGGCCAACGCCATGCGGGCGAAAGAAATCGCCGTCGTGCTCGTCAAGCACGGCTTCGCGGAGATCATCGAGCAGATCGAGACGCCGGATGCCTGGTGGCAGCGCTTCGTGCCTTCGCCCAAGGAGCATCGCAGCACCGTCGAGCGCATCCGCCTCGCCGCCGAGGAACTCGGACCGACCTTCATCAAATTCTGCCAGTTGCTGAGCATGCGGCCCGACCTCGTGCCGCAGACCCTCGTGCTCGAGCTGCAGAAGCTCCAGGACGCCGTGCAGCCCCTGCCCTTCGACCACATGCGCAAGGTCCTGCTGGAGGAACTGGAGTGCGACCCCGCGGAGGTGTTCGGCGAGTTTGACGAAACCCCCATCGCCTCGGCCTCCCTGGCGCAGGTCTATCTCGGCCGGCTCAAGGCGGACGGCCTCGAGGTGGCGGTCAAGCTGCAGCGGCCGGACCTGCTCAAGACCGTCGAGGCTGATCTCGATCTCATCGCCTTCTTCGCCGCGCGGATCCACCACTTCATGCCCACGCTGCGGCCGTATGACCTGCCGGCCATCGTGGAGGAGATTCGCGCCGGCCTGCTCCAGGAGCTCGATTTCCGCCACGAGGCGCGCAACCAGCAGTATTTCAACGTCCGCAACCCCACGCCGGAAAAGGTCTTCGCCCCGGAACTCATCGGCCAGTACACGACCCGCCGCCTGCTGGTGATGACGTACGTGCACGGCCGGCGCGTCGAGCAGGCGCAGCTCACGCCGGAGCAGGCGCACACACTCGCCGAGACCGGCGCCGCCTCGCTGCTGCACCAGATCATGGTCAGCGGCTTCTTTCACGCCGATCCCCACGCCGGCAACGTGCTGGTGACGGACGACCGGCGCCTCTGCCTGCTCGACTGGGGCCTGGCCGGCCATCTTACGCGCCGGCTGCGCTACGCCCTCGCGGACCTCTTCATCGCGGCGGCGGCCCATGACGCCGAGCAGGTCGTGCAGATCGCGATGAGCCTTTCCGGCACCGGCGCCAAGGCCGACTACCGGACGATGGAGAAGGAGGTTACGATCGTCCTCCGCGAGAACCTCGATTTTGCCTCGGGCCGCGAGGAACTGGGGCGGCTCATCCTGCAGCTGATCGGGATCTTCGGCCGCAACGGCATCAGCGTGTCGCGCGATTACGCCCTCATGGCCAAGGCGGTGCTATCGATCGAGGAGATCGGCCGCACACTCAATCCGTCCTTCGATCTCCGCCAAGTCGCGCGCCCGGTGCTGCGCGCGGTGCACCACGAGCGCTGGAGCCCGCGCTCGCTCCTGGGCAAGACCCGGGTTCTGCTGGGAACCGCCTTCAGCCGGCTGGGCGACCTGCCGGCCGAGCTCGACCGCCTCCTGCGCCGCCTCGAGCACGACGATCTCACGGTCAATTTCCAGCACCGCGGGCTGGAGGGCCTGAACGAGGCGCTGCGGGCCGCCAGCAACCGCATCGCCCTCGGCGTGATCATCGGCGCCCTGATCATCGGCTCCTCGCAGATCGTCACGACCGGCATCGAGCCCCACCTGTTCGGCTACCCGCTGGTCGGGATCGTCGGCTACATGCTCTCCGCCCTGCTCGGGCTCTGGGTGATCTGGGACATCTTCCGCCACGGCCGGCACAAATAGGCCGGGCCGGCGCGCCGCGGGGGCGTCAGGCCGCGTCCGGCGGCGCGGCGGGCAGCAGGAAATGAAAATCGCTGCCGGTCCCCGGCCGGCTCGCGCACGCGATCGAGCCCCCGTGGGCCACGACGATTTCCCGCGCCAGCGCCAGGCCGAGGCCCGCCCCTTTCTTGGCCTGGCCAGGCACGCGGTAGAATCGCTCGAATACGCGTGGCAGGCTCTCCGCCGGAATGCCCGGCCCCTGGTCGCGCACCCCCATCCGGACGAAGCCGTCCGGCGCGGCTTCGGCATAGAGCGTGATTTCGCTGCCGGCGGGCGAATACTTGCTGGCGTTGGCCAGCAGGTTGATGAACACGTGCCGGATGCGGTCGCGATCCACCGGCACGGTTGTAAGGCCGGTGCCGACGCGGACGGTGATCCGTTGTCCGGCCGCCTCCACCTGGGTCTTCATCTCGGCGGCCATCGCCGCCAGCAGCTCGTCCGCCGCCACCGGGGCGCGACTCAGCGCCGTCGCGCCGCTCTCCAGCCGGCTCAGGTCGAGCAGATCGTTGAGGATGCGCAGCAGCCGGTCGGCCTCGTCGCGTGCCGTCTCGAGCAGCTCGCGCTGGGCCGGCTCCAGGCGGCCGACGTTCTGTTCCAGCAGCAGGTAAACCGCGAGGCGCAGGCTGGTCAGCGGCGTCTTCAGTTCGTGGCTCACCGTGCCGACCAGATTGCTCTTCGCGTCATCCAGCAGGCGGAACTTGGTCACATCCTGCAGCAGGATCGCCGCCCCCCCGAAGCCGGTGAGCGCGTCGCCCACCGCCAGGATGCGCGGCAGGTAATGGCGGTCCTCGCGGCCGACCCGCAGCGTGACGACCCGGTCGTAGTCCGTCGGCAGGTAATGCCGCCCGGTGGTGAGCACCTCGGCGAGCGGCGGGCGCAGCGGCGCCGGCAGGCCATCATGGAACTCGGGCAGCGCGGCCAGCGCCCCGGCCGCGGGATTCGTCAGCTCCACCTCGCCACGCTGTGAGACGACGAACACCGGGTCGGGGGAGGACGTGAGCGTGGCTTCCATGGTGCGCTGGGCGCGCAGGACCCGCGCCGTCGTGGCGTCGCGGAAGGCCCGCAGCTTCGCGGCCATCGTGTTGAAGGCGCGCGCGAGCTCGCCCAGTTCGTCGCGGGAGGGCACGGGCACCTCCCGGTCGAGCGCGCCGTCGCCCAGCGCGACGGCGGACGCGGTCAGGGACTTGATCGGGCGCAGCAGCGAGCGGCTGAGGCGGAAGGACAGGTAGAGCGACAGGAGGACGGCCACCACCATCGCGCCCACGAGGAGCCGGACCGTCGTGCGCGTGGTGTGGCTGGCGCGGGCGAGCTCGGTCTGCAGGATCTCATGGTCGAACTGCCCCAGGGTCCCCAGCGCCTGGAGCGTGCCGAACAGCGCGGTCTCGACCTGGCGCTGCTCCAGCAGCGTCGCGCTGGGCCGGCGGAGCAGCGCCTCGTCCAGCGTCACCTGGGTGGTGAACGCCTGGTCCACCGCCCCGACATACCGGGCGCGCGGTGTGCCCGCCGCCGCCATCGCCTGTTCGTGCAGGCTGCGCAGGAAGCGCCCCCGCTGCCCGGCCTCCTGCTGCCCCGCGGCGAGGGCGTCGCCGCGCTGCGACTGGTAGACCGCCGCGTTGAGGCGCGTCGCGGCATCCTTCATCTCCTCGTTCGCGTCCAGCGCCCGGTAGTTGGTCACCAGCGTGACCTCCACCGCCCGGCTGAGGACCTGGCAGGTGTAGAGCGCGTAGCCGCCCATGGCGATGAGCAGCAAAAGCAGGGGCAGCAGACCGAGGTAAAGTCGCGTGCGCAGCATGGCCGCGGACACTACAACAGATGCGGACGGGCCTGAGAATCCGGAACTCGCGGCCCCGCCGGCCTTAGAGCAGGCCGAGCTTCTGGCGCTTGCGGTAGAGGGTGGCCGGGTCGATGCCCAGCGTGCGGGCCGCCTCGTCCAGGGTGTTCGCCACGGCGAGCACGCGTTTGATGTGCTCCGCCTCGAGGGCGTCGATGGTCACGCGCGCGCCCACCTGCACCGCGGATTCGCGCCGGTGCCAGAATTCCTCCGGCAGGTCCGCGAGGACCAGCTGATCGCCGCCGGCGAGGATGATCGCGCGTTCGATCACGTTGCGCAGCTCGCGCAGGTTGCCCGGCCACGGGTAGGCGCGGAATGCCGCCACCACCTCGGGCGCCAGGCCGTGCACCTTCTTGCCCAGGCGCCGGGCAAAGTGGTTCAGGCTGACCTCCGCCAGCCGGAGGAGGTCGGCCGGCCGGTCCTGCAGCCCGGGCAGGGCCAGGGTGATGACGTTGAGCCGGAAGAACAGGTCCTCCCGGAACCGGCCGGCCTTCATCTCGTCGGCCAGGTTGCGATTGCTGGCGGCGATCACCCGCACGGCCGCCTTGCGCGGCCGGGCCTCGCCGACCCGCTCGTACTCGCGGTCCTGCAACAGCCGGAGGAGCTTGGGCTGGATCTCCAGCGGCAGTTCCCCGATCTCGTCGAGGAAGAGCGTGCCGCCCTCGGCGGCCGCGACCTTGCCCAGCGTATCCTGCACCGCGCCGGTGAAGGCGCCCTTGAGGTGGCCGAACAATTCGCTCTCCAGCAGCTCCCGGGACAGGCTGGGACAATTGACTGTGACAAAGGGCCGGTCGCGCTGGGCGCTGCGGCGGTGGATTTCGCGGGCCAGCACGTTCTTGCCCGTGCCGCTCGGGCCGACGATCAGGATGGTCGCCGTCGTGTCCGCCGCCCGGAAGGCGATGTCCAGCACGCGCTGCATCGCCGGCTCGGCGGACGCCAGGTCGATCTCCGGCGACTCGTCCGCCAGCTGGGTCTCCAGCTGCTGCACCCGCTGCTCCAGCGACCGGGTGCGGGCGATCTTCCGCAGCACCTGCCGGACCTGCTCCGGCGTGAAGGGCTTGGGGATGAAATCGAACGCCCCGCGGCGCATGGCGTCGACCGCGGTGGCGATGTTGGCAAACGCGGTGAACATGACGACCGCCATCCCCGGCGCCACCGCCAGCAGCCGGTCCATCAACGCCAAGCCGTCCTCGGCGCCGAGCTTGACGTCCAGAAAGCAGACATCGAACCGCTCGCTCTCCAACAGCTTCAGCGCCCGGACGCCGTTGGGTGCCTCCGCTGCCTCGTGCCCCGCAGTCTGCACCGCGACGGCGGTGGTTTTGCGGATGCTGGCTTCATCATCAACGATGAGAATTCGCATACGGCTCCGGCACTGTCAGTCAAAAGCGACGCTGGTTCCCCGCCAACCACAATCGGGCTGCGCCGCATCCGCCCCGAAAAAATCGAGGCGGGGTCGCCTTGCGGCGACCCCGCCAAGTCCAGCTTCAACTAACATCCCGACCTGCTCAAGCGCCGTTGGGCAACGGCTCGCAGTCCGGGAATTGTACAAAAGACGTTATCTGCCGACCATTGGTTTCACCGACTTTTTTGATCGTTTCGTCGCAGAAGAGGGGCGACTCAGGGCCGATTTTCAACACTACTCACCCGCGACTTTCGTGCAAGACTCGTTTCGACTTTGAAGGTTCCCTGGAGGCTCAAAAAAATGAATACGGGGTGCAGTGGCCGACCGTCCGGATGCCGGCCCGGCGCCGGGCGGTCCCGGACGCCCCTTCCCATCTCGCGGCCCGTCGGTGGGTTGGAACCGCCCGTAAGGCAGGCGGTGGGAGTCCGTATTCCCGGTGGTTATCTTGCGCCGCGGACGCAAGCAGCCGGGCAAATACATGGCGGCTTCGGGCGGCCGCGAAAAATCGCGTGGCCCCATTGGCGCCCGAGGACAAAATTCATAGCGTTGCCCCTTCCCGCTTCGGGTCGCGTCCCAGCGCGCCATCCCACCCCTCCACGTCCCGGTTTCATGCCTTCGTCTGATCCAGCTTCCTCCGCCGGCGGCCCGCCCGCGGGCGGACACCCGCCCGTCCGCGCCGCCGACCTTGAGATCAAGGATGCCCAGCTCATCTTTGAATCTGTCTGGGAGAGCCTCGAGGCCGAGATCGGCCTGCAAAATCTGCGATTTCCGAAGGAGATCATCCTGCTGGGGGGCGCGCCGGGCGCCGGCAAGGGCACCAACACGGCCTTCATTCTGCGGACCCGCGGACTCACCTGCCCGCCCGTGGTGGTGAGCGCCCTGCTCGACTCCCCTGAGGCCCGGCGCAACAAGGACGCGGGCTACATGGTCGGGGACCGCGAGGTGGTGAGCATCCTGTTCCGCCACCTCCTCCGTCCGGATTACCGCGACGGCTGCATCCTGGACGGCTTTCCCCGGACCAACGTCCA
>Ga0335080_10009399_pt1 | contig 10219 bp, 10 predicted proteins | sample Lox_Sample_34_FD_206720 | JGI IMG/M metagenome (GOLD analysis project Ga0335080, IMG submission 206720) | Soil microbial communities from Loxahatchee National Wildlife Refuge, Florida, United States - Lox_Sample_3.4 | ecosystem: Environmental > Terrestrial > Soil > Wetlands | place: USA... | reverse complement strand
TGGATCACGGTGCGGTCCTCGTCGGGAACGGCAAATGGATCGTCCAGGCTCAAGGTTCAGCCTCGGATGGCCCACAGCTCGAGCGTGAGCTCGGGAAAATCGCCCGCCACGTGCAACGCCATTCCGCCCGAGCCGTCTAGCTGCTTCCACAAGTCGCCGCCCTGCTCCAGCTCGAAATAACTGACGCCAGCGTGATACGGGATCTGTCGCGGCGCGACGGGCATGGCGTGAATCAGAATTCCCGGCAGCTGGAGGTTCACCAGATCCCGGATACGCTCCACGGGGCCGATCTTGACCTGCGTCGGCAGCCGCTGGCGCAGGGTCTCAGCGGGCACTCTCGCGCCCGCCGCCAGGACGAAGCTGGCGCTGCGAAACAGCTGCCGGTCGGACACGCGCGCCACGCGCAGCCCGTACTGACGCTCCTCGAGTGGAATCGGAATGGCATTGCGCTCCAGCACCAGGCTGAGCGAGCGGCGCAAATCATCCATCACCGGCGCGAACGTCGCCTGCAGGTCCGCATGCCTGTAGGCGGGAAATTCGCCGGGGCGCTTGTCGGGGTGGGCGAACGTCGCCAGGTCCCCCGCCAGCGTCAGGCACAGGCGGTACAACGATTCCGGGTGCAGGCCGGCCAGCTGCTCCAGGTGGGCAAATACCGGTTCGGCGCGGTTCACGCACTGCAGGAGCAGGAAGTCGGCGATCTCCGCCACGCCGCTGTGAGCTCTGCCGGCGACGACGGAAGCGAGCTCATCGCCGCGATGGTGCAACAGCCCTCGCAGCTCGGTGATGTATCCGGTCAGCGGGCGCGCGGCGGCACAGTCCAGGCAAGGCGGTATGAAATCTTCGTCGAGCAGCAGCCTGCCGTCGGGACGCCTCTCCACGACGCGTGCGAGCGGCAGGCAGGTATAGGCGCTGAGCGGCTCGGACTCCAGGCTTAAGCGCAGGCGCAGCTTCCCCACCTGCAGCAAAGCGTCGGCCGGGTTGTCCGCGTTGGCATCGCGCGCCTCGTACTCTTTCACCGCGAAGCGCGCCAGGCTGTCGCTGCGGTCCTGGGAGTCCACTTCGGCCATCGCAGGACGGCGCAGAGGCAACGAGAGCATGACGGCCTGGTTCTTCGCGCCCTCGGGGAAATCGAAAGCAGCCGGGGGGTCGTCGTCGGCCGGGATGTGAAATGGCAGGCCGTCCGGGAATACCCCGCTCGCCGAGGCGACTCCCACCTTGCCCAGAGTGAGCAGCTGTTCGTCGAGCTTGAGCTGGGTATAGCCCCAGGGGTAGGACGTGAGCGGGGCTGAGCGCAGCTCGACCAGATTCGACAGGTAGCGCTCCTGCTGCTGGAAGTGCTGCGGGCGCAGAAACATGCCCTCGGACCAGATGATCTTGTTATTCCACATCGTACTGTGCTCGATCCCTCATTGGGTGTGCGCCTTCGAGCGCGGGCTGCCGCTCGTTCGTGCAGCTACGCGTGCGGGGCAGCCTTCATCACTTGGACACCGGCAGCAGCGACACCGCCAGGCGCTCGACGCTCAACTCGACTTCGGTGCTCTTGTTGGGCCGGATTTCCAGGGCGGCGCGCCATTTTGCGTGATCGATGTCCCTATACGGCGCGAGCACGGCGATGAACTTGGTATCCGGCCCGGGCTTGCGCGTAAAGCGCTTCTGCATGCCGGGCTCGACCTGGATTTCCTCGCGCACGACCAGGTCGGCTGCCAGCACGTCTTTGTCATGGTCGTACAGCGAAAAAAAATCCGCGCCGTTGAACACGCTCACGGACTTGAGCTCATAGAAGCGCAGGCGCAGCGGAGACGCCCGGCCGCTCGCGTCCGGATTCAAGTTAGGTGCTGCCCGCAGGTCGATATCGACGACGGTCGGCTTCGTGCCGAACAGCTTTCCGCATCCCACCGTACCGGACACGAGTGCCGCGCAAGCTGCCATCGCAAAGAGGCGGCGGGTCAAAGACGCAACTGTCTGCCGCGAACCGTCTATTAGAGGAAATGGCGCATCGCTCCTGTGCCGCGGCAGATTGGATGGGCTCACCGTTGCTTCCGTTTCGCAGGCGTGCATCAAGACGGCTGTCCCCTGCTCGCCGCCGTCCGCAGCTTTTGCAGCTGCTCCTCGTACGCCGCCCGGAATGCGCGTCCGAATATGCGATCGAACTCGTCCTGCGCTTCGCGCACCAGCGTTTCGTGCTGGTCGGCGACCAGATCCCACATGCGTGCCTTGCGGTTCTGCGGCAGCAGCTTGTCTAGCAGCGGGTGCGACGCGAGCTGCTTTTCGAGCTGCGCCGGATCGAACCGCTGCAGCACACCCTGCAGGGCGGCGCGCATGCCGGCCATCACCGCGAGGTTGTGCGCCTGCAGATCCTCGTACGCTTCCCGCACAGCGCGGATTGGCGGGAGATAGCCCGATCTCGCTCTCGGAGCGAGCAGATGATTGAGCGCTTCGAATGCGTCGGGGCAGAACTTGAGCGGGTTGTTTTCCGTGCTGGCGAGCATGGTCATATCGACGCGCAACTCGCGCTTGGTGAGTGCGCGGGCGACCAAAGCCTTCAGCAGGCCGGCGACCGATTCCCGCAGCAGGTCGCCTACGCTGCGCATGAACTCTGGATTCGCGAGCGCGCGCTCTTCGAGCTCGGGCACGCCGGCTGCCTGCAGCAGCGTGCGCAGCGCCTGAGCGTATGCGTCTGCTGGGCGCGCCGGCGTAACAGGTGAATCCGGCCGACGCGCCTCGGGGGGCGATGCCGGTTCCGCAGGGAGCGGCCGCGAGGTCACGGGAGCGGGCAAGGTCGGCGCTGGCGGGTTGGGCCGAGGTGGTGACTCGATGTCGGCCGACTCGGCAAACGGATCGATCGTCTCGTTGCTCGGCGCCTGCTTGGGCGGGACGGCAGCGCGTACGGGCGCTCCCATCAGCGGATCAGCGCCTGCGTCGAGGCCTCGCAGCAGGTCGTAGTCGTCCGGTATCTGAACCGCCGGAGCGGTCCTCGGCAGCGGTTCCAGGAACCCGGGCACTTGGTCCCGCTGCACTCCGTGAGCCGACAGGGGGAGATGGTCGGGTGGCGGCGCGCTCTCTGCGCTGCGCGAGGCGGCTGCTCCGCCGAGATCGATACCAAAGGCCATTCGGCCCTCCGCCTCAGCCCGCAGAGGGAAGTCGAGGTCGCTCAAAGGGCGGTCGACCAGGCTCGCGGTGCTCGACGGCCGCGGCGCGGGGCGCTCGTCCTCGATCTGCGCAACGATGCAATAACCGCCGATGGTCAGGCGGTCACCGGTGGTGAGCTCAGCGGTGCCGCCCGAGCCCAAGGGTTGCCCGTTCAGGTCGATCGGGTTCTGTCCCAGGCTGACCAGGAAGTAGGCGCCGTCACGAAACTCGACGCGCGCGTGGGTGCGCGACACGATGCGCTCCGGGTCCGGCAAAGCGAGGTCGTTTCCTTCCAGCCGGCCGATGGTTCCGCCGACGCCGCTGAAGCGCTTCGAGATCGTGCGCTGCGGGGGTTGATTGCGGAAGGTCAGGACAGACAGCGTGAGGGACATCGGCAGCCAGGGCCTCCGCACTCGGCAACGGCGTGGACTGAGAACCGCTAGATCGGCTGATCGGCTGGCGCACCGCTATGATCTCGCCCGCCGCTGCGATCGTGAAATCCTCGGTGCGTCCCCCCGCGTTCGCCTCGTTCGTGTTTTGCCATCGAATGCCTTGCAGCCGCCAGGCGTGCGCAGCTCAAGGCCCCAGCCTTCGACCTCGATCGCCAGTCACGCCACGGCGCGGTCGTTCCGACCGCCCTGCAGCGCGCCAGCTCGGTCGGTTCAAGGATAAACCCTTAGGCCGGTGCGCAACAAGCCAGCCGAAGGTCATAGACAACGCGCTGACGACTGCTTTGCCGCGCGATGGGGGAGAAGGGGAACGCTGCGCGCCAAACGGCGCCATGCAGCGCGAGAATTGCGCCGTTTTATCCCGGGCGGCGGCCGGTTCTAATCCGAGCCGGCCAGGGCCGGCCGCTCGTGCTCCGCACGGATCTCCTGCGCCAGCTGGTAGACCGCCATGGCGTAGTTGCGGCTGGGGTTGTAGCGCAGCAGCGCGTGAAAGTTGTCGAAGCCGAGCCAGTACTCCGGGCCGTCTGCGACCTCCAATGCAAACAAACTGGCAGGCAGCGCCTGGGCCATGTCCTCCGCGCTGCTCACCCCACGCTGAGACCATTGGGACAGGAGCTGCGGCTTGAGGCCGAGCTGCAGCAGCGCATTCGCATCGATACCGTCCAGTTGCGCGCGCGCGGCGACGGGCTGGCCGTCGCGCCAGCCGAATTGCTGCAGGTAGTTCGCCACGCTGCCGACGATGTCCGCTACGTTGTCCCACAAATCGACACGGCCATCCCCGCTGTAGTCCAGGGCAAACCGCCGGTAGCTGCTGGGCATGAACTGCGGCCAGCCAAGCGCTCCGGCAAAGGAGCCCTGCACGGAACCGGCGTCCCAGCCTTGGTCGCGCGCCAGCACCAGGAACTGCTCAAGCTCGCCGCGGAAGTACGCGGCCCGGTTCGGCCACATGAACGCGAGCGTATACAGACTGTCGATGACCCGATAGCCGCCGGCGTAGCGCCCGAAACGGCTCTCGATCGCGATCACGGCGATGACGATGTCCTCGGGTACACCGAAGTCGCGCCGTGCGCGTTCCAGGAGCGCGGCGTTGTCGTGCCAGAACTGCACCCCTTCGCTGACCTGCATGTCGTCGACGCACAGGGCCTTGAACTGATACCAGGGGCGGCTGGTGGCCGGTGCGGTGATCGCGCGCAGCACGTCGCGATTGGCCTGTGCGCCCGCAAACAGGGCGCGCAGAGCCCGCGCGTCGAAGCCGTGCATGCGCGCCATGTGGCCGATGAACTTGCGCACTTGAGGTGTCAGCCTCTCGGTCTGCGCCTCTGCCTTCGGCGCGCACGCCAATGCGAGCGGCACGATCACGGCCAGCGCCAGCCGGGCGAGTCGAAAGGTGCGCATCTCTTCACGCCCAGAGCTGGGCCATCGCAGGATGATCATCGAGTTCGACGCGAGGGAAGGCCGGTCGCGCCGCACGGCAGCCGGAGACACTCGATATCGTCAGCGACGTGCCCATTCTTGAGCGCACCAGCGCGCGCCTTATAAGTCGGTCCGAGGGCGGTAAGCACGCCGGAAGGATTGACCTCAGCCCGCGTTCGGCGCAATGCTTGCTTGTCTCCGCCTATCTTGGAGGACCTTCCATGTCCCTGGTCGACTTGCTGCCAAGCGACGCCCGGCTCACAACCGTCCCGGCCGGAGAGCTGATCTTCGCCCAAGGCGACCGGGGCGACAAGATGTACGTCATCGCCGAGGGAGAGGTCCGAATTCTGATCGATGGCAAGCTGGTCGAGGTGATCGGCGCCGGCGCGATCCTGGGTGAGATGGCGCTGCTGGACGCCGAGCCGCGCAGCGCGACTGCGATCACGAAGACGCGCTGCGTGCTGGTTCCCCTGGACGAGCGCAGCTTCACCGATCTGGTGACGCGGCGACCGGAGTTCGCGCTGCAGGTCATGCGGGTGCTTGCACATCGACTGCGCAGGGCGGGTCTGGAGCGCTGATCTCCAGCCTCGCCGGCAGCAGCGGCAGGCTCGAATCGAGGGGCGCAGCGCCCCGGTTGTCTTATAATCCCCGTGAGCCGGCGGCCGCCTCGTCCGCTGGCTGCGCAACCCAAGATCCGGCCTTCTCGATTCTCATTGCCCGATGCAGCTGTTCGCCTTCGGCGTCAACTATCACACCGCGCCACTGGCCGTGCGCGAGCGCATCGCGTTCGATACCGAACGGTTGCCCGCGGCGTTGCGCGACCTGGTCGACCGCCAGCCGGTGCGGGAAGCGGCCATCCTGTCGACCTGCAACCGCACCGAGCTCTACTGCAGTGCTCCCGAGCCGGCTAGCGCCATCCGCTGGCTGGCGAGCTATCACCAGGTGAAGGATTCGCTGCTCGAGGCGTGCCTGTACACGCTGCCGCGCGAGCAAGCGGTGAAGCACGCCTTCCGCGTAGCGAGCGGCCTCGATTCGATGGTGCTGGGCGAGCCGCAGATCCTCGGCCAGATGAAAGCGGCGGTGCGCCACGCCGAAGCGGCCGGGACGCTCGGGCTGGTGCTGCACAAGCTGTTCCAGCAAACGTTCTCGGTGGCGAAGCAGGTGCGCAGCCAGACCGAAATCGGCGCGGCCTCCGTGTCGATGGCGGCCGCTTCCGTACGGCTGGCCGAGCGCATCTATCCCAGCGTCTCGCAGCAGAAGGTGCTCTTTATCGGCGCAGGCGAGATGATCGAGCTGTGCGCGGCGCATTTCGCCGCACAGCATCCGCGCGGGATGACCTTCACCAACCGCTCCGAGGAACGGGCGCAGGAGCTGGCGCGCCGCTTCGAGGGCAGCTCTCATCCACTCACCGAGCTGCCGGAATTTCTGGCGCGCCACGACATCGTCATCACCTGCACGGCGAGCCAACTCCCCATCATCGGCAAGGGCGTGGTCGAGAGCGCATTGAAGGCGCGTCGTCGTCGCCCGATGCTGATCATCGACCTGGCGGTGCCGCGCGACGTCGAAGCCGAGGCCGGGCAGCTCGACGATGTGTTCCTGTACAGCGTGGACGAGCTCGGCAAGATCGTGCAGGAGGGGCGCGAGCTTCGCAACGGTGCGGTGGGGAAAGCCGAGGCCATCATCGATGCCGGCGTCGACGAATTCATGCACTGGCTCGGCACCCGGGCAGCGGTGCCCACCATCCGCGCGCTGCGCGACCAGGCGGAGCGCGCGCGCCGGCATGAGGTCGAGCGCGCCCTGCGCCGCCTCGCCCAGGGTGACGCGCCGGCGGACGTGCTCGAGCAACTCAGCCGCAGCCTCACCAACAAACTGCTGCACCCGCCGAGCCATGCGCTGCACCGCGCGCGCGACGGCGACCGCGAGCAGCTCGTCAAGCTGCTGGAGCGTTTCTACCTGGTGCGCGCCCGCGAATGAAGCAGAGCGTCGCCGCGCAGCTCGCACAGCTCACCGCCCGGCTGGAAGAACTGAACCACTTGCTGTCGGCAGAGACCGCCACGGCCGATCTGGACAGTTACCGGAGGCTGTCGCAGGAGCACGCCAAGATCGCGCCGGTCGTCGAGCTGTTCAAGTCCTATCGCGCGACCGAGCGCGACGTGCAGGCGGCGCAGTCCATGGTCTCGGACCCGGAGATGAGGGAGCTCGCGGAGACCGAGATCCGCGAGGGGAAGCAGAAGCTCGGCAGCATGGAGGACGAGCTGCAGCGGCTCCTTCTGCCGCGCGACCCAAACGACGAGCGCAACATCTTCCTCGAGGTGCGGGCGGGTACCGGCGGCGACGAATCGGCGCTGTTCGCGGGCGACCTGTTCCGGATGTATTTTCGCTACGCCGAGCGCCACGGGTGGCGCGTAGAGGTGGTGTCGCAGAGCCCGGGCGAGGTGGGCGGCTACAAGGAAATCATCGCCAAGATCATCGGTCAGGGCGCCTACTCGCGGCTGAAGTTCGAATCTGGCGGCCATCGCGTCCAGCGAGTGCCCGCCACCGAGACGCAGGGCCGGATTCACACCAGCGCGTGCACCGTGGCTGTGATGCCCGAGGCGGACGAGATCGGCGAAGTCGTGCTCAATCCGGCCGAGATTCGCGTTGACACCTTCCGCGCCTCGGGCGCAGGCGGCCAGCACATCAACAAGACCGATTCGGCGGTGCGCGTCACGCACCTGCCCACCGGCATCGTGGTGGAGTGTCAGGACGACCGCTCGCAACACAAGAACAAGGCGCAGGCGCTGTCGGTGCTGGCGGCGCGCATCAAGGACAAGCAGCTGCGCGAGCGTCAGGCAAAGGAGGCGGCAACGCGCAAGTCGCTGATCGGCAGCGGCGACCGCTCGGAGCGCATCCGGACTTACAACTTTCCGCAGGGACGGGTCACCGACCACCGCATCAATCTGACGCTGTACAAGATCGATCAGATCATGGACGGAGACATGGATGACCTGATCAACGCGCTCATCACCGAGCACCAGGCCGAGCAGCTTGCGTCGATGGCAGTAGAGGCATGAGCGCCGCCCCCGGCGCGGATCACTTGTCCGCCCCTGGGGCGGCCGAGCAACTGCTGCGCGCCGACAGCTCGGCGCTGGCCTCGGCTCTGCACATTTCGCTGCCCGAGGCGCGGCGTGAAGTTCAGATGCTGCTGACGCGCGCCGGACAAGTCGATGCCGCGAGTCTTCTCGCGTACCCGGAGCGCGCGGCGCAAGCACGCTCGACCGCGGCCTACGCGCAGACGCTGGCGCGCCGGCTGAGCGGCGAGCCGATGGCATATGTACTGGGGGAGCGCGAGTTCTTTGGCCTCGTTTTCGAGATTTCTCCGGCGGTGCTGATCCCGCGCCCTGAAACCGAGCTCCTGGTGGAGTTGGCGCTGGAGCGTCTCACCGCGCAATCGGCTGCCACGGTGCTGGATCTTGGCACAGGCAGCGGCTGTATCGCTGTGGCTTTGGGAAAGCTGCGTCCAGCGGCGCGAATCGTCGCCACCGACCTCTCGCCCGACGCGCTCGAGGTGGCGCGGAGCAACGCGCGACGCCATGGGGTCACCAACATTGCATTCCACGCCGGGAGCTGGTTCGAGGCGGTGGCGGGCGAACGCTTCGACCTCATCGTCTCGAACCCGCCATACGTCGCGCGCGGCGATGCGCACCTCGTGCAAGGTGACCTGCGCTTCGAGCCGGCTGTAGCACTGACCGCCGGCCCGGACGGATTTGAGGCGATGCACGCGATCGTTTCCGCAGCGCCGCCGCACCTCACGCCCGGCGGATCATTACTCGTCGAGCACGGTCACGGGCAGGGCGAGGCGGTGGCGCAGCTGTTGCGCTCGGCTGGACTGGTGGATGTCATTGCCCGTAATGATCTTGCGGGTATTGCGCGAGTAACGGCCGGCCGGCGGCCTTGAAGGGGCGGGCGCAAACGGCTACCATGGCTTTCACACAAAAGGGTATTCGCGGCGCGGGATACCCTTATCATTTTGAGGTGATCGATGGATACGCAGGAACGCATCCGCAAGCAGGTGACTGAGAACAAAGTCGTGCTCTACATGAAGGGCACGCCTGAGGCCCCGCAGTGCGGGTTTTCCGCAGCCGCAGTACAGATGCTGGAGGCGTGCGGCGCCGAGGAAGTGGCCACGGTGGACGTGCTGTCCGACCCCGAGATCCGGCAAGGGATCAAGGCCTTTTCCAACTGGCCTACGATCCCGCAGCTGTATGTCGCCGGCGAGTTCATCGGCGGCGCCGACATCATGCGCGAGATGTACCAGAGCGGCGAGTTGAAAAAAATACTGGCAAAGTGAGGAGTCCGCTCCGTTCTGCAAAGGGCTGGCGTTGCCAGCCCTTTTTGTTTGATACGAAAGAAAGCGGCCCGCCAAGGCGGGCCGAAACTCAGGGAGGTAGAAGAAATCAGCTCTGTGCGCGGCTCGACTCGTTACTTGCTCGCCGGCGAGCAGCGCACTTGGTCGTCGACCAGGGTGCAGTGCGACCCGCCGACGGTGAACCTGGCGACGGTCTTGCCGTCTTCCATGGCGACCTGGATCGGAGTCTCCGCGGCATAGCTCGAAGCGCAAGCGACCAGCGCGGCGATGAGCAGGCACTTGAGTGTTCGGGCGATCGTCATGGCAGGGGTCCTGGGTGATGCGTCTTTCGATGCACTCACTGTACGGCGCAGGGGTTCTTCCTCTCGCTGAACTATTGCCGGCTGGGATGTGAGAAATTCACGTCGAACCTTAGAACCTGTCTCACCATCGTTCACGTGTGCGATGGAGACGATTTTCGATGACCGGCTATAGGTCCTAGGATGAGGGCGGGAAACGAAGCTTTCGGTGACCTGCGCCAGGCGGTGCGCGCCCTGTGCGCGACCTTCCCGCCCGAGTACTGGCGCAGGCTCGACGAGCAACGCGCCTATCCTGAGCAGTTCGTGCGCGCGCTGACCGAGGCTGGCTGGCTCTCCGCGCTGATTCCCGAGGAGTACGGTGGTTCCGGCCTCGGCATCAGAGAAGCGTCGGTCATCCTGGAGGAGGTGAATCGCTCCGGCGGCAACTCCGGCGCCTGCCATGCGCAGATGTACGTCATGGGGACGCTCCTGCGCCACGGTGCGCCGGAGCAGAAGCGCCGCTACCTGCCGGGCATCGCCTCGGGCGAGCTGCGGCTCCAGTCCTTTGCTGTGACGGAGCCGTCTACGGGCTCCGACACTAC
>Ga0335080_10009397_pt1 | contig 10222 bp, 7 predicted proteins | sample Lox_Sample_34_FD_206720 | JGI IMG/M metagenome (GOLD analysis project Ga0335080, IMG submission 206720) | Soil microbial communities from Loxahatchee National Wildlife Refuge, Florida, United States - Lox_Sample_3.4 | ecosystem: Environmental > Terrestrial > Soil > Wetlands | place: USA: Florida... | reverse complement strand
GGCGAGACCTGGATCGACGCCAACCCGAGCGCGATGCGCATGGCGTGGCGCGAGGGCAGCCTCACGGCCGAGCACGAGGGCGAGCGCCCCTACCAGCGCGTCACGACCGACGGCAAGGGCAGTCCCAATCTGATCGTCACGGGCGCTCCGCTCGCTCCGCCGGTCGACGCCCGCAACCGCTTCCTCAAGGTGCTGCTCCGGGTCCACGACTTCGACCGCCTCGCCCACCTGGAGGTGCGGCTCGGCTCCGCCGGCCAGAAGCAGGACTGGTTCGCCTTCCCGGTGCCGCTGTTCGCGGACCACGACTACAACTTCGTGCAAGAAGGCGAGTGGATGCCGGTCACGCTGAGCTTCGGCGAGGCGCAGATCCAGGGCAAGCCGGACCGCGCCCACATCGACTCGATCGGCCTGGTCGTGCGCGACACGGGCGCCGGACCGGTGGACGTCGACTTCGGCGGCTGGTCGCTGGTCGACGAGCCGAAGGAGGGCGTCGTGAGCTTCACCTTCGACGACGCCTGGGCGGACGATCTCGTCGCCGCGCGCATGATGGGCGAGCACAAGATGCGCGGCACCGCGTACATCATCCCCAACGCGATCGGGCATCCCCACTACATGACGCTCGAGGAGGTGCAGTCGCTCGCCGGGATGGGCTGGGAGATCGCCTCGCACCACGAGACGCCGCTCACCGACTTCGAGCCGGCCGCGCTCGACGCGGAGCTCCGCAGGATCCAGAGCTACCTGGTCAGCATCGGACACGCGCCCGGGGCGCTGCACTTCGCCTATCCGAACGGCAAGCAGGAGCCGCGCCGGGTGCGGCCCGAGGTGCGGCGCGTCTTCGAGACGGCGCGGCTCGCGGGCTCCGGCCCGGAGACGCTGCCGCCGGCCGACCCGAGCCTGCTGCGCGCCATCAACGTGATCAACGGGACGCCGCCCGAGGAGGTCGGCCGCTGGGCCGAGCGCGCGCGCGAGCACCACGAGTGGCTGATCCTGATGATGCACCGCCTGCCCGAGAAGCCGGTCGAATCGACCGACTACGCGCGGGCGAGCTTCGCGAAGCTGCTCGACGAGGTGGCGAAGAGCGGAGTCCGCGTCGAGCCCGTGCTCGAGGTGTGGAACGGCTGCTGCGCCTCGCCGGGACGGGCCTTCGAGGCCGAGCAGGCCACCGCGCACGCCGGCGACGGAGCCGCGCGGGCGGCGCCCGCCTCGCCCGCGCCCTGATCAGCGCGCGCGGGGCCAGCGCTCGCCTCATCGCACGGTCTGCAGGTTCCCCTTCTGGTTCTTCGGTGGCTCGACGACGTGGGTCTGGAGCCCGCCTCGTTGCGCCGCGAGGGGGATTGGGCGCGCGAGCCGGCCGTTGCGACGCGGGGTCCTCTCGTCGCCCTCGCGCAGAAAGGGGCGGAGGTCGAGCCTCAAAACGTCCACGCCAAGCGCTCGCCCAAAGCCGACGACGCCCGAGCCCGGTGCGAAAGGGCGGGCTACTGTCATGCGCCGATGGGAAGCGCCGAGCAGAGCAGGTGCGGGTGTGGCTCCCGCGCCGTCATTGGCATTGCCGTGATCCTGCTCCAGCTCGCCCTTCCGATCCTCCACTCGTTTCTCCACTCGGTCCTCGACTCGCTCGAGATCGTTTCTCCCGTCGCGGTCGGCGCCACGGCCGTCGCGGCCGGCACCTCGGCTCCTGACCACGACGCTGCGAGCTGCCCGGTCTGCACCGCCCTCGCGCACGCTTTCGCTGCCACCTCGCAGCCGCCGCGCGTCGCCGTGAGCTTCGACGCCACCAGGGCGGCCGTTGCGGCCGGCGACCGCACGCTCCCGATCTCAGGCGTCGCGAGCCCGGTGGCTCGCGCCCCGCCGCTTCCGCCAGCCCGCCCCGTCTCCTAGCTGCCACGTCTCGATCACGGCGACGACCTCGAGAAGCCTCGAGGAGGCTCGCATGTCCAACGATCTCGGGTCGGCCAACCCGTCCCGGAGCGACTCGCATCGCGCAGTGCTGCTCGTCCTCCTCGCGGGCTCCGCGCTGTGGACGGTCGGAGCGGCGATCGGCGGGCTCGCGATCGGCAACCCGGTGTGGCTCGACGCGGCCGTGGCCCTCTGGCTCTCGGCGGGAATGCTCCTCGGTGTCGCCACGGCCCAGGCCGCGCGCGCTGCGGCCGACCGTGGCTCCGAGGCCGCCGCCGAGAGGACCGCCGCCACGCGGCGCCGCCTGCAGGAGCGGAAGGCGGGCACGGTGATCGTGGCGAGCCTCGGCGTCGTCGGCTTGCTCTTCGCGAGCTGGCCGCTTCGCCCGCCCTCGCCGCTCGCGGCGGCCGCCGTTGGCAGCTTCGGGGTCGCCGGCGCCTGGCTCGCCGCCACCGCCGCCAACTACTTCGCCAGCGTCGACCCGGTGCACCTTCCCGAAGCGCCGGGCCTCGCCCGCGGCGCCCGGGTGCTGGCGTGGGTGCTCGCCGCGGCGGCGGTGGCGGTGGCGCTCGCATGGATCGGCTGGAGCAGCGGTGTTCGCTTTCTACACCTCATGCTGTTGATCCTGAACGCCGTGGTGTGCTTCGAGCTCTCGGTGGCGCGAATCCCCGAGTGCCCGCGCTTCCCCGCCGATCTTCGCGTGTTCGCCGTGCTCGGCAGCCGGGCGCACCCGCTCGGCAGCGCGCTCGACGCCGCGGAGCGGCAGCTCGGTATCGATCTTCGTTCCAGCTGGGCGCTGACCGTGATCCGGCGCAGCGCGGAGCCGCTCCTGATCGGGCTCTGCGCGGTCGGCTGGCTTGCTACCGCGCTGACGGTGGTGGCGTCCGACGAGCAGGGCCTCGTCGAACGGCTCGGGGTACCGAGGGCGGGAGCACCGCTCGGCCCGGGGCTCCACCTGCACTGGCCCTGGCCGGTAGACCGCGTGACTCTGATCCCGGTCCGGCGGGTGCAGACCCTGCACATCGGCCACGAGGGAGAGGAGGAGCAGGGCCCCGAGGACGTGCTCTGGGCGCGACAACACGCGGCGTCGGAGTACACCTTGTTGCTGGGCAACGGGCGCGACCTGATCGCCGTCGACGCCGCGCTGCAATTCCGGATCACCGACCCCTACGCATGGCGCTACCACGACCAGAATCCGACCGAAGCGCTCCGCGCGATCGCCTATCGGTCGGTCATGAAGTCCACGGTGAGCCGCACGCTGGCCGAGGTGCTCTCGGAGAACGTCGCCGCGCTGACCGCGCAGATGCGCTCGATGGTGCAAGCCGACGCCGACGCGCTGGGTCTCGGCATCGAGGTCACAGCCTTCACCGTCGGCGGCATGCACCCGCCCGTCGGGGTTGCCACCGACTATCAGGCGGTGGTCTCGGCGGAGCTCGGCAAGACCACCGCGGCCGTCAGCGCCGAGGCGGACCGCAACGAGATCGTGCCGAAGGCCGAGGCCGAGGCGAGCAGCGGCGAGAACGCGGCGCGTGCCGAAGGGGCGGAGGCGCTCGGCAAGGCGGTGGGCGAGGCCTCGGCCTTTCGGGCGCTCGAAGCAGCGTATCGCGCCTCGCCCGAGGCATACCGCTTCCGGCGGCGCCTCGAGGCCCTCGAAGCGCAGCTCAACGGTCGGCCCTTCACGGTGCTCGACGAACGCATTCAGCGCGATGGAGGCGAGCTATGGCTGATGAAATGACAGCGCAGCGCTGGCTGCGCGTCGTCGTGGGGACGATCGCGCTGCTGGCGATCGCCTTCTACGCGACGGCGCTGGTGGTCCACGAGGGGTCCGCGGTGCTCGTGACGCGATTCGGCCGCCCGCTGCGGGCCGACACCTCCGCCGGGCTGCACTGGAAGCTGCCGTGGCCGATCGACCGGGCCTCCTGGCTCGACATGCGACGCCACGTCTACGAGGGCGGCCACACCGAGATGCTCACGCGCGACAAGAAGAACGTGATTGTGCGCACCTTTGTGGTCTGGCGAATCGTCGATGCGCTTACCTTCACCCAGGCCGTCGGCAGCGAGCGGGACGCCGAAGGCAAGCTCGACGGCCTCCTCACCAACGCGGCGATCGCCACGCTCGGCGGGCACGACCTGTCCGCGATCGTCTCCACGAACGCCAACGACCTGCAGGTCGATCAGATCGAGGCCGAGCTGCTCGCGGACACGGCTCCGGTGGCCCGCCAGAGCTACGGGGTCGAGATCGAGCAGATCCGGCTCGAGCGAATCGCCCTGCCCGAGGAGAACGTGACCGCGGTGTTCGAGCAGATGCGCGCCGAGCGGCGACAATACGCCGCCAAGTTCCGCGCGGAGGGCGAGCGCGAGGCCAGTCGGATCCGCTCCGAAGCGGAGCTCGAGGCGGCACAGATCCGAGCAAAGGGGGCCGAAGAGGCGGCGCGCATCCGCGGCGAATCGGCCGCCCAGGTGGCGAAAACCTACGCTGACGCGCAGCGCGCCGACCCGGAATTCTACAAGTTCGTCCGCTCGCTCGAGTCACTCGACAAGCTGGTGAACGACAAGACCACGCTGATCCTGCGGACCGACGCCGAGCCGTTCTCGATGCTGCAGAGCCAGGGTGAGGTCGGCCGATGAGGCGGTCCGGCGTCCCGTCCGAGCTCGGCCGCCTCGCCGCGCCGCTGGCGCGCGGGCTCGACGCCGCATGGCGCCGCATGCACTGGTGGGTCGCCGTGATGGCGCTGCTCTACGCCGTGTCGGGCATCACCGTGATCGGACCGGACGAGGTCGGTGTGGTGCAGCGCTGGGGTCGCTTGGTGGGCGACTCCCCGGCAACCCGGGAGCATGGTCCGGGCTTGCTCTTTGCCTTCCCGCGGCCTGTCGACCAGGTGACTCGGGTGAAGACCAAGTACATCCGCGAGCTCGCGATCAAGCTGGCCCCGCCCGAGGACACGACGGACGGCGGGACGAGACTCGATCCGCTGACCGTGGGCTACGCGCTGAGCGGCGACCAGAACATCGTCCACGTCAAGCTCGTCGCCCGGTTCCGCGTGCGCGAGCCGGCGGAGTGGGTCTTCTACGGCCCCCGGTCGGAGGACATCGTCCGAACCGAGGTGAGCGCGGCAATCATCCGCTCGCTCGGCGAGATGGGCGTCGACCACGTCCTCGCCGAGGGGCGCAAGGACCTGATTCAGACCGTGACGCAGCGCAGCCAGGCCGGGCTCGACGCGGCGCACTCCGGTCTCGAGCTCGTCGCGCTGGAACTGACCGGCCTCACTCCGCCGCGGGCGCTCGTGAACGACTTCGATGCGGTGCAGAGCGCCTACATCGGCGCCGAGACCCAGAAGAAGGACGCCGAGGCCTTCGCGCAGGGCATCGTTCCCAAGGCGCACGCTTCCGCCAACGCCGAGGCTCAGGCAGCGCGCGCCGACGCGGCCACCGCCCAGGCTCGGGCTGAGGGCGACGTCGACGCGTTCCTCGCCCTCGAGCGCGAGTACCGAGCCAATCCGGCCGTGGTGCGCGAGCGGCTCTACCGCGACGCTGCCGAGAAGGCCATCGCATCGGCCGCGATGGTCCGTTGGGTTCCGCCTCCGGCGCCAGGCCGGGGCTACCAGGGCCTTCGAGTCTTCGTCGAACCTGAGGCAACGCTGTCGCCCGCAAGCGAAACGACCCCTCCGCCGCCGCCCCAGAGGCTGCCCGAGGAGGGCCCGTGAGCGCGATCGCACGCGAACCGGTCGCGGCTCCGAACGCAATCCTGGCGGGAACCCTCTCGGAGCAGGAGCGCCGTCGCATCAGTATGCGCCTCGGCGCGGGCTTGGTTGGCGTCGCACTACTCGCCCTCGGCACGTTGCTGATCCGCACGGCACCGAGTCAGTGGCAGATCGGAGAGCTGATCCGCGGGCTCGCGGCGATCGTGGTTGGGACGCCCATTCTCGTCTCCGGCGTGCGCGGCATCGTGACCGGCGACACGCGCGGAGCGACGGACCAGTTGGTCGCGATCGCGGTGCTGGCGGCGGCCGCGATGGGCGACTTCGTGACCGCCACGCTCGTCCCGCTCTTCCTCGAGGTGGGGCGGCTCTTCGAGGAGCGCAGCTCGCTTGGCGCGCGGACCGCCATCGACGGCATCCGGGCCCTCGCCGCGCGGCAGGCGACACGCTGGCGCGACGGTACGGAAGAGCGCGTCGACCCCGGGCGCCTGGTCCCCGGCGACGAGATCCTCGTGCGGCCCGGCGAGCGGATCCCGGTGGATGGCACCGTGCTGGCCGGGACGGCTGCGGTAGACCAGTCCGCGGTCACCGGCGAGTCCCGGCACGAGGACGTCGGACCGGGCAGCCCGGTGTTCGCGGGGACGGTGGCCCTCGATGGGCTGCTACGCGTGCAGGCGCGCGGGACCGGGAGCGACACCGTGCTCGGTCGCGTGGTGAGCCTGCTGGCCGAGGTGGAGCGGACGACCGTACCGGTGCTCAGGCTCTTCGAACGCCGCGCGGGCGTCTGGCTGCCGGTGGTTCTGACCCTCGCCGCAACGACGCTCTTCCTGACCGAGGACCTCTCTCGCGCCATTGCGGTGCTGGTCGTCGCGACGCCGACCGCGCTGGTCGTCGCCGGCCCCGCCGCCATGGTGGCCGCGATGACGGCCGCGACCCGCCTGCGCATCCTGATCAAGAGCACCGACTTCCTCGAGCGCGCCTCCGAGGTGGATACGCTGGTGCTCGACAAGACGGGCACGGTGACGGTGGGAGCGCCGCAGCTGGCGGAGGTCGTCCCGGCGCCGGGGGTCTCAGCGCCGCGCCTGCTCGCCGTGGCGGCGTCCTGCGGTTTCGGCTCGCTGCACCCGCTCTCGCGCGCCGTAGTCGCGGGAGCGCGCACGCGCGGCGTCGAAGTGGCGCCGCCGGCGGATTTGCAGGAGCGGCCGGGGCTTGGTGTGGTGGCCTGGGTCGACGGGGAGCGCGCGGCCCTGGGGCGGCGCGCACTCCTCGAGCAGCTCGGCGTGGATGCCAGCGACGGCGGGCCGGAGGACGCGGCGGGGGTGTGGGTTGCGCTCGGGCGGCGTTACCTGGGTCGCATCGGGTTCCGCGACCTGCCCCGAGCCGAGGCGCGCGAGGCGCTCGGGGAAATGCGGCGGCTCGGGATCGACCGGCTGGTGCTGCTCACCGGGGACAAGGCCGGCATCGCCCGCGCGGTGGGCGATGCGCTCGGCATGGACGAGGTCGTGGCCGAGGTGCTGCCGGCGCAGAAACTCGAGCTGGTGCGCGCGGAGCAGGCGGCCGGCCGCACCGTGATGATGGTCGGAGACGGCGTCAATGACGCGCCGGCCCTCGGCGGCGCAGACGTGGGCGTCGCGATTGGCGCCGAGATCAACGAGGTCGCGCTCGGCGGGGCGGACGTGGCGCTGCTCGGAGCCGACCTCGGCCGCTTGCCGCTGCTCGTCCGGCTGGCCGACACCACGCGGGCCGTGATCGGCCAGAACGTCTGGCTGGCGTTCGGATTTGCGGTGGTGTTGATCACGCTGGCGGCGGCCGGGGTGTTCGATCCGCTTACCGGCGCCCTGGCTCAAAGCGTCGCCGTGCTGGCCGTGGTCGTAAACAGCGCGCGCATCCTGCACTTCGACCGAATCCAAACCGAAACCGCAGCGTCCGGATCGAAGTCGATCTCGGACGTCGAGAACTCTTCTCCGTCCCCCCGTCTCTAGGAGATTGGCGATGATCGAGCGGGTGCGCGCCTTCCTGCGCGATTTCCGTACCCTGGCCGCGCCGTACTGGAGCTCGGAGGAGCGCTGGTCTGCACGCGGCCTCCTGCTGGTGGTCGTGAGTCTGAGCCTCGGGCAGGTCTACCTGCTGGTGCTCTTGAACACCTGGTACCAGCAGTTCTACGACTCGTTGCAGAAGCTCGACCAGGCAGCGTTCGGAAGACTGATCCTGCGCTTCGCCGTGCTCGCGGCCTGCTACATCGCGATCGCCGTCTATTCGCTCTACCTGCGCCAGATGCTCGAGATCCGCTGGCGCCGCTGGCTCACGGACCGCTGGATCGGAGACTGGCTCGCCGATCGCGCCTACTACCGCATGCGCCTGGTCGAGACCCGCACCGACAACCCCGACCAGCGCATCGCAGAGGACCTGCGCCTGTTCGTCGCGGCCAGCCTCGAGCTCTCGCTCGATCTCCTGAGCTCCTTGGTGACGCTCGGATCCTTCATCGGGATTCTCTGGACGGTCTCCGGCTCGCTCCCCATTCCCGGAACCGCGCTGGAGGTGCCGGCCTACATGGTCTGGGCCGCGCTGCTCTACTCCCTCGTCGGCACCTGGCTGACGCACCGCGTAGGGCGTCCGCTCGCCGGCCTCAACTTCATGCAGCAGCGCTACGAGGCCGACTTCCGCTTCGGCCTGGTGCGGCTTCGCGAGACGGCCGAGGGTGTGGCGCTGTATCGCGGCGAGGCGGGCGAGGCGCATCGGCTCTCGGAACGCTTCTCCCACGTGCTGCGCAACTGGTGGGAGATCATGCGCCGGCGCAAGAAGCTCGGGACCTTGACGGCGGGCTATGCGCAGGCGGCGACTCTGTTTCCGTTCATTGTCGCGGCGCCGCGCTTCTTCTCGAAGCAGATCCAGCTCGGCGGCCTGATGCAGATCTCGAACGCATTCGGCCGCGTCCAGGAATCGCTGTCCTGGTTCGTCTCGGCCTATGTGGGTCTCGCCGAGTGGAAAGCCACGGTCGACCGCCTGATCACGTTCCGGCGCGCGATCGTCGAAATGCGGGCGACGGCGGCCGCAGGCTCCGAGATCGCGATCGAGACCCGCGACGACGCCGGCGTCGAGCTGCGCGGCCTCACGCTTTCGCTTCCGGATGGAACGGCGCTGCTGCGGGGCGTCGACGCGAAGCTCGAGCGCGGGGAGCCGGTCCTGATCACCGGACCGTCCGGCAGCGGCAAGAGCACTCTGTTCCGCGCTCTGGCCGGGATCTGGCCGTTCGGAGGCGGGTCGATCAAGCGACCCTCCGCTGCCACCTGTCTGTTCCTGCCGCAGAGGCCGTACATCCCGATCGGAACGCTGCGGGCCGCCGTCTCGTATCCGTCCCACGAAGGCCGTTTCCCCGACGAGGAGCTGCGCCGCCGGCTGCGAGAGTGCCGCCTCGAGCATCTCGTCGATCGCCTCGACGAGTCCATGCACTGGGAGCAGAGCCTCTCGCCGGGAGAGCAGCAGCGGCTCTCGTTCGCGCGGGCGCTCCTGCAGCGCCCCGAGTGGCTCTTCCTGGACGAGGCGTGCTCCGCGCTCGATGCTGCGACGGAGGGCGAGCTCTACGCACTGCTCGAGCGGGAGCTCCGCGCGACGACCCGGGTGAGCATCTCGCATCGGGCAGAGATCGCCCGATTCCACGACCGTCGGATTTCCTTCACCGCCGACGGTGGGCTCGCTTCGTCGCCGCTCGCCGCGGCCGCGACGCCGCTGCCTTGATGAGGGTATGACGTGCGCCGGGACTGAGAATCGCTTCTTCCTCACGGCAAACTCCCGGGCCTCCCTGCACCCCAGTTTGCCGGAAACTCACGGTCCGGAGCTCGCCTTCCTTCAACGGTCACGCGCGGGATCGCTCTCCCATCAGGCGTGCCGCACAGCACCGTGGTCGTCGCAGTGACCGCTGTGGGAATGATGCAGGTGGTTGCCGACAACGTAGTCGACGTGGCCAGCGTGCGGCGCCGCCTCGTGCCCGCAGCCAGGACCGTGACGGTGCGCACCGTCATGCCCGCCACAGGCATGGCTCGGTGTGCAGGCCGTCGGCCCGTCAAATTCATGCTCGTCGGCGCGCTCGCCTTCCATGTGATGCAAATGGCCGTCGTGCAGGTAGTCGACGTGGCCGCCGTGCATCACGGCGGTGTGCCCGCAGCCGCTGGCATGGACGTGTGAATGGTTGGCGTGAGATTGATCGCTCATTAGGCTTCCTCTCGTTCTCCGGGCTCTTCCCGGGTTTGGCTGGCGTGATCGCGCAGCCGACTGCTCATCCGAGGCTCCCGTCTTCCACCGGCACACCCAGACTCTTGGCGATCCGGCGCTGATCTCCAGGTGCACCTTGTTCCAGTATTCGAGTACGCAGAGCGTCCCCCGTCAAGAGCAAATGCAAACTCTGTGCCGCCGGGAGACGGAGTCTCCGCGCCCTCTGGAGGAACCTTCGCCTCGTTGTGCCGAAAAGTGGGCGCGCCCGTGTGCGAACCAATCAGCTGTCGTCCCGCCGTGGGGTCGTCATCGCGTTCTGCCTCGAGGGCACGACGCAGCCTCTGCTTCTCCTGAACGACTTTGCCGACGAGGCTCCCGAGCGGCCGCGTGAAGCGATCAGCAGGAGATCCAGTACGGTA